>Ga0105154_1000612_pt1 | contig 15010 bp, 24 predicted proteins | sample SSWtaG_FD_89672 | JGI IMG/M metagenome (GOLD analysis project Ga0105154, IMG submission 89672) | Hot spring microbial communities from Sandy's Spring West, USA to study Microbial Dark Matter (Phase II) - SSWsed_matched | ecosystem: Environmental > Aquatic > Thermal springs > Hot (42-90C) >... | reverse complement strand
GTACATGAGTAAGCGAAAGAACCTAGCGTTCTATGCCGAGGCTCTTGCCACGAGGGTACTAACACTGTCGGGAAGGGGTCGCAGAGAGCATGGTAAAACTATTACGGGATGGACTAAAAGCTCGTATGGCGAAAGACTTGACCTACGAAAAACCCTTCTAAAGACCGTAAGGAGCCAAGTTCACGAACCAGTCTATAAGAGGAGAAGAAGGGTCCGGACGGCAACGCTCATCGTCGACAGGAGCAGTAGCATGAGAAAGGCAGCTGAGAGGGTACTGGAAATAGCTGTCTCCTATTACCCCATTACAGAGAACCTCGTGCTATTCTCCGACGACGTAGAGGTCATTAGAATAACGCCTTCTCTAAGCAGGAGGTTTATCCTAGAGAGGCTGTTGAGTTTAGACTTCAACGGCTACACTAATATCTCAAAGGCTTTGAGAAGCGCTGAGAGAATAGCAAAGAGCGGTTCCACGGCCATTCTTATAAGCGACATGGAACAGACCGTTGAGGACAGTCCCTACGTGCTAGAGATAGAAAAGCTTCTTCGAAAGAGAGTAAAACTGGTGGTCTATACGCTTGATGAGTACATTCCAGAGCTCAGGAGAGCGCTGTGCAAATCGGTGGTATTGAAGCCGCTGTACAAGAAAGCACTGGACACACTAGGGCGGCTATAGGCAGCTTTGAATGGGGCAACTTTAAAGCGCCTCTAGGCCCACAAATTTATTTAAAGCCCTTATGTGGAGAGAGAAAGAAAAAGACATGGAGCTAGAATTCGTGGAGAGCGAAAGCTGCCGCGAGAACTGCTACCCACCACGGGAGGCAAGATGTCAGGTGTAGTAGAGGTTCCTGCTGAATGGCGTAGGTTTAGATATAGAGGCAAGACTGTAGAGGAACTGCTCTCGATCTCTATGGACGAGCTAGCAGAGCTACTGCCGGCTAGGCAGAGAAGATCGCTGATTAGAGGGTTCACTCCCGCACAAATCAGACTTCTTCAAAAAATAAGGCAGGCAAAGAAGAAGGGAATAAAGGCCGTAAAAACTCACGTTAGGGACATGATCGTTCTGCCTGAAATGCTTGGAATGACAATTGCAGTCTACAATGGAAAGGAGTTCATTCCGGTAAAGATAGTGCCTGAAATGGTAGGCAGGAGACTCGGCGAGTTTAGTCCAGCTACAAAGATAGTGCATCACGGCGAGCCAGGATTAAAGGCCACCAGAAGTTCAATGTTTGTAGCAACAAAGTGATAGCCTGGAGCCTCTAAAAAGCATCTTACCCTTCTCCTGCACTTCAAGGTGCGCGCGAAGAACTTTACTGCAAAGTGCCCGTATGTGTCATGTAATAGGTTATTAGGATGTTTTTTGTGAAATCAAATGTACACCTAAAGGTCAAGAGCACGCTTTAAAAGAATCGTGGCACGCGAGAGGAGATAGCCAATGAAAAGATGGAACTATAGCATTCAGCTAGAAGATGAGAGCAGGGTGGCCAAAGCAGTAGCACGCGACGTGCCAGTCTCGCCAAAAAAGCTAGTAAACCTAGCTAGGGTCATAAAAGGAATGCGCTTAGAGGATGCGAAGGAGTTTCTAAAGCAGGTCATAGAGAAGAAGCAGCCCGTACCTCTCTGGAGGTACAGAGGAAAGGCCGCACATCACAGAGGCGTGTCCGAGAGATGGGAGGTACCCCAAGCAAGGTATCCTGTAAAGGCTGCCAAGCACATGCTCAAGCTTCTTGAGAATCTCGAGGCCAACGCAGAAAACAAGGATCTCGATATAGGTAGCCTGAGAATAACGCACGTGGGCGTTCACAAAAGCTACACGCTGAAAAGGTACATGTCACGCGCTTTTGGAAGGTCAACACCAAAGTTCAGGAAGCTTTCAAACATAGAGGTAGTTGCCATTGAGAGCTAGAATGCAGGAGTGGTACTATGGTTAACATCAAAAGGTACTTCGTCGAGAAGGGCATAGCAACTGTAAGGATAGACGAGTACCTTGCCAAGCACTTTTACAGGGCAGGCTATGCTGGCGTCGACACGTACAAGACTCCTCTCGGAACCAGGATAGTAATTTATGCCGAAAGGCCAGCGTTTCTAATCGGTAGGCGCGGACAGACCATACGGAATCTGGCAACGATTTTCGAGCAGCACTTTGGCATCGAAAACCCCCAAATCACCGTAATGCCCGTCGAAAACCCAGACCTAAACGCAAGGATAATGGCATTTCGACTCGCAGTGGCTTTAGAGAGGGGGTTTCACTTTAGACGTGCAGCGTTTATTGCCCTGAGAAGAATCATGGCTGCAGGAGCTCTGGGTGCGGAGATTGTGATTAGTGGCAAGCTTACAAGCGAGAGAGCCAGACACGAGAAGTTCAGAGCCGGAAAGATATTCAAAGCAGGCTACCAGGCTAGCTACGTTACCGAAAAAGCCGTTGCACACGCCCTGCTAAAGCCTGGAATCTACGGTATAAAGGTCCTAATAGTAAAGCCGGTGAGGCCTGTAGACTCCATTAAAATCATACCACCAGAGCAGGCAGGGTTGAAGGTAGAAGAAATAGCAAAAGCGGAACCCGTATCAGGCGAGGAGATCTTTCAAGAAAGCGAGAGCTAAGAGGTGCTGAAGCGTGAGCCTAAAGCCCGATGAGATTAGAAAGATGGGTCACGAAGAGAGAGTGGAAAGGCTACGAGAGCTAAGACAGGAGCTAATGAAGGCCAGAATGCAGGCGCAATTGGGCACTCTAAACAATCCTGGAAGGATTAAGGCTATGAGAAAAACCATTGCCAGAATCTCAACGATTGAGCGTGAAGAACAGCTCAAACGCGAGCGCGAAAAACGCAAAGTTGCAAGCAGGTAGATTGGAACGAGACGAAAAAAGCTATTAACTTACAAGGATTTATTTGGTAAGAGAACGAGAATAGTCCTCTCGCTAGACCCTGGCCTGCGGGGTCTTGAGGGTACGTTCTGCAACGAGACGCTGAGAACCATAATCCTCAAGACACCCCGCGGGCCTAAGGCGGTGCTCAAGAACTTGATAACCAAGATGGTAGTGTACACGGAGAGAGGCAGGCCTATAGAAATCAGTGGATGGGAGCTCGCAGGAAGACCATATGAAAGGCTAAAGCTAAAGTACCTCGCAACTAGAAGGAGAGGGGCAGGAGTGAGAGGTAATGCCTAAAAGGAAGATCGTGAAGAACCCTGGAATTCCAGGGATAGAGCCCCCCTCTGTAACATGCAGTGACCCCAACTGTCCATTCCACGGAACGCTGCGAGTGAGAGGCGCACTCTTGGAAGGCGAAGTGGTCTCCGATAAGATGGACAAAACCGTGACTGTCAAAAGAGAGTACCTGTACTACGACAAGAAGTATAGGAGGTACGAGTGGAGAAAGAGCATAATCCACGCCCACAATCCATCGTGCATCAACGCCAAGAAAGGAGATTGGGTAGTAATTGGAGAAACAAGACCCATTGCCAAAACAGTATCGTTTGTAGTACTTGCAGTAAAGCAGAAGAGGTAGTAGTCTCACGGGGTGTAGGCTAGCATGCCCAAAAAGAAAGGCCTCTCCTACATGAGAACTAGAGTGTCAGCGGGCCTTCAAGTGGGCTCCTATGTTAAGGTGACAGACAACAGCGGAGCGCATGAGGCAATGATAATCGGTGTGCCAGGCTATAAGGGCAGGCTTAGGAGAGTGCCAGCAGCCGGAGTGGGGGATCTCGTCATAGTTAGCGTTAAAAAAGGCATTCCAGAGCTAAGAAAGCAGATATTGCCTGCTGTAATCGTCAGGCAGAAAAGGCCCTTTAGGAGAAAAGACGGCACGTGGGTTCGATTTGAAGACAACGCTGTCGTTATAGTAACGCCGGAGGGAGCATTAAAGGGCAGCGAGATAAGGGGGCCTGTAGCAAAAGAGGCCGCGGAGAGATGGCCTAGAATAGCAAACTTGGCTGCAATCGTAGTATAAATGAAGGATAGGGGCTCGAGTGGCATGGCTCTTACAGAGAGCTTTCAGCCCAGAAGGCAGAGAAAGGCTCTCTTCACCGCCCCACTGCACGCTAGAAGGAAAATGATGACGGCGCCTCTCTCAAAAGAGTTAAGGGAAAGGTACGGCATTAAGAGGCTACCCGTTAGAAAGGGAGACGTGGTCAGAATAGTGAGGGGCTCGTACGCTGGTATGGAGGGGAAGGTCAACAGAGTTGATCTTAGGAAGATGAGAATCTACATAGACGGCATTACGCGAGAGAGAATGGATGGAACGCCGACATTTGTCCCGATACATCCGAGCAAGGTCGTGATAATCAAATTGGACTTGAGCGATAAGGAGAGAGGGAAGGTCATCGAGAGAAGGAAGGGTAGGAGTGAAGAGGAGATCGAGAAGAAAGAGGAATAGGGGGTTTAGAAACCATGGCTCGGGTAGGAGGTAGAAGGCACCTCAAACCATATGCTGCACCTGCATTTTGGCCTATTCCAGTAAAGGAGAGACCGTGGACCGTCAAGCCCTCTCCCGGACCACACCCGATTTGGAGGAGCATTCCGCTTGCAATACTGGTTAGAGACATTCTAGGCTACGCGCAGACGGGAAGGGAGGCAAGGAAGATAATATCTCTGGGTGCAATAGAGGTTGACGGGGTAGTCAGAAAGGATTACAAGTTCCCAGTTGGCACGATGGACGTCATACACGTTGTTCCTGAGCGAAAGTACTTCAGGCTCGTGCCCGACTCAGTAAGGTTTCTGAAACTCATCGAGATAAGCGAGAAAGAAGCTAGAATAAAGCCTCTAAGAATCGAAAACAAGACAACCGTCAAGGGAGGACACATACAGTTGAACCTCTTCGATGGAAGGAACGTGCTGATTAGAGTCAGCGACCCCCGAAATCCTGTGGAGGACAGATACAGAACCCTGGGCACGCTCGTGATTACGGTTCCCGAACAGGAAATTCTAGACTACATTCCCCTGGAAACTGGAACTTACGCTGCGGTCTTTGGAGGGAAGAACGTGGGTAGGAAGGGCAAAGTTATTGACATAAAGCGCGGAATGAGGCGCTATAGAAGCATTGTAACGCTTCAAGAGGAAAGTGGGCCTCTAGTGCAGACGAGTCTCGAATACACTTACGTTGTAGGTAGAGACAAGCCCGTAATAACGCTCTAGGGTGAACGCTAATGGAGGTACTGGTGGGGAGGAAGGAGGTAGACGTAGAAGAAATCCTAGCTCGCGCTAGGGAAAAGTGGAGCAGGAACCCGATGTTGAGACCCAGACTGGCGAAGGTAACAGTTAACGTCTGTCTTGGACACAGCGGTGAAAGGCTCCTGAAGGTAGCCGAGGCTCTAAAAGAGCTTACAGGACAGGAGCCTAAGCTGAGAAAGGCGAAGAGAACCATAAGGGAGTTTGGAATCAGAAAGGGAGAGAACATTGCAGTAGCGGTAACGCTTAGAGGACGACGGGCAAGGGAGTTTCTTGGAAGGGCACTTGAAGCCATTGGAAACCAGCTCAAGTACTCGAGCTTCGACGACCGTGGAAACGTTAGCTTTGGAATAGCAGAGCACATTAGCATTCCGGGTGCAAAGTACGACCCCGAAGTCGGAGTGTTCGGAATGGACGTTTGCATCACAATCGAGAGGCCAGGCTACAGAGTCATGCGAAGGAGAAGGTGTAGAGTGCGAAGAGTGCCAAGAAGGCACCGGGTTTCTAAAGAAGAGGCAGCGGCTTTCATGGTGGAAGAGTTCAGAGTAAAGCTTGTGTAGGGGAGGGGAATGGGAAAGTTCAAGCCCCCTAGAGTGAGAAAGTACGGCAAGGCAGCGGTCAGATGTAGAAGATGCGGGTCTCACGATGGCGTCGTGAGGAGGTACGGGCTCTACCTCTGCAGGCAGTGCTTTAGGGAAGTTGCACCTCACATTGGATTCAAGAAGTACATGTAGGAAGTGGTGGCGCTTAACATGGTAATGCTCGATACACTTGCCAACGCTCTCACCGCAATAGTAAACGCCGAAATGAGGGCTAAAAAGGAGGTCTTAATCTACCCTGCATCAAAGCTAATAATAGAGGTTCTGAGGGTAATGCAGAGAGAGGGCTATATTGGCGAAATAGAGTACATCGACGATGGTAGGCAGGGAAAGCTTAAGATCCAACTTTTAGGCAGAATCAACAAGGCAGGAGCAATAAAGCCAAGATATAGCGTCAAGCTACGCGAGCTAATGCAAATGCCTCCATGGCTCAGAAAGTTTCTCCCCTCAAGAGAGATTGGGGTTCTGATCATCTCCACGCCCCAGGGTGTATTGAGTCATAGGGAGGCGGTAGCGAAGAGAACGGGAGGAGTGCTATTAGCATACGTCTACTAGCAGAACCGAGGCGTTAGGGATGCTCAAGAAAGTTCTCGAGCAAAGGAAAGTAGAAATTCCTAGCGGTGTTAGCGTGCAGATTAGTGGAATGAAGGTGAGAGTTGAGGGTCCAAAAGGGATATTAGAGCGCGACTTCAGTTACGCTAAGGGCATTGGCATAAGAGTAGAGGATAGCACTGTCGTGATCGAGTCGTATTTTGTCGATAGAAGGAGAAAGGCCCTTGTGGGAACGATTGCCTCTCATATTCAAAACATGATAACGGGTGTAACCAGGGGATTTAGGTACAAGTTGAAGATAGTGTTCTCCCACTTTCCAATCACGGTCGAGGCTAGAGGGCGAGAGGTAATAATTAAGAACTTTCTAGGAGAAAAGGCTCCTAGAAGAGCGATAATAGAGGAGGGTGTAACCGTTAGGGTCGAAGGCGAAGACGTAATAGTAGAGGGAATAGACATCGAGAAAGTAGGGCAAACGGCAGCTAACATAGAGCATGCCTGCAAGATAAAGGAGCTTGATAGAAGGGTGTTTCTAGACGGAATATACGTTTACGAGCGGGGTGTCATAGAGGAGTGAGGGGCAAGCTGGCGGTTTTAAGGGAGAGATTGAAGAAGAAAAGCCCCGAGTTTAGAAGGCACCTGTACCACAGGTTTATCAAGTTTCAGAATCAAGACTCTTGGAGGAAGCCCAAAGGCATCGACAATAAAATGAGATTGCAGTTGAAAGGATATCCTCCAATAGTAAAAATTGGCTATAGGAACCCAAAGGTAATTAGGGGGCTCCATCCCTCGGGTCTCTATCCCGTTGTCATCAGCAGCGAGAAAGAGCTGCACGATCTAGACCCTCAAAAGCACATTATCTACATCTCCTCTACGGTTGGTTTGAGAAAAAGAGCTCTCCTCGAAAAAGCTGTTAAGGAGCGTGGTTTCAAGCTAGCAAACGAGAAGGGGCTTTGAAATGAGCGACTTTACACTTCAAAAAAGACTCGCCGCCGAGCTGCTTGGTGTTGGCGTCTCTAGAGTTAGGTTTAAGATTGCAAGCGAGGAGGACAAGGAAGACCTAGAGTCGGCAATAACCAAAGAGGACGTGCGCAAGCTAATCCAAAGAGGGATAATCTACGCTATTCCAGAGAAGTCCAACAGCAGGGGGAGGTGGAGAGAGCGAAAGGAAAAAAGACAGAAAGGAAGGCGCAGGGGCCATGGAAAAAGAAAGGGCAGGTCGACCGCAAGAAAAGACTCAAAGAGCGATTGGATAAGCAGGATAAGAAAGATGCGAAGGTACTTGAAGTACCTTCGAGACAGGGGGATCATTAGCAGGAAGCTCTATAGAAAGTACTACCTGCTTGCAAAGGGAGGGGCGTTTGCAAACCTGGCAGCACTGAGAATGCACCTCGAAAAGGAGCTGCAAGAGGCGAGGAGGGCTTAAAGTGAAGGCCGGAGCAAGATACAAAGTTCCCAGAAGAAGGAGGCGCGAGGGGAAGACCAACTATAGAAGACGCTACGTAATGGTACTGTCAGGCAGAATCAGATTTGTTGTAAGGAGGACGAACAAGTACATTGACGTTAAGCTGGTAAAAGCCGATCCCAAAGGAGACATAACACTCGTTAGTGCGCACAGCATTGAGCTCTTCAAGAAGTTTGGCTGGAAGGGAGGCACGAAGTCTACTCCAGCATCCTATCTTACAGGGTATCTTGCAGGGCTTAGAGCAGTAAGGTTGGGAATCAAGGAGGCCACAGCAGATATCGGCCTGCACCGTCCCGTTAGGGGTGCAAGGGTCTTTGCTGCTATTAAAGGCGCGATTGACGCAGGATTGAAAATACCAGCTTCCGAAGAGGTCTTTCCCGAACCTGAAAGGATACGTGGCGAGCACATTGCAGAGTGGGCAGCAAGGCTCGAGGAGGAGAACCCCGAGCTTCTTAAGAGGAGGTTTTCTGTACTCCTCTCGCGTGGTTTCCACCCGAAGGGCTACCCCTCTCACTTCGAGGAAGTTTTGAACAGGATCAAAGCATCTAATGGAGCGTGAGCGCTATGGAGCATCCTCCAAGCGTTGAGAGCGTAAAAGTGGAAGAGTGGATTCCAAGAACGAAGGTAGGCAAAATGGTTAAGGAGGGCAGAATAACGAGCCTAAAAGAGCTATTCGAGCTGAACCTCCCGATTTTAGAGCCAGAAATAGTAGACTATCTAATGCCCGACTTGAAAAACGAGGTCATAGACGTAAAAATCGTTCAGAAGCAGACAGATGCAGGCGAGATCTCAAGGTTTAGAGTAGCAGTCGTTGTGGGCAATGAGGACGGGTTCGTCGGAATAGGTGCCGGCAAGGCTAAGCAGCTGAGAGAGGCCATTGAGAAGGCTATAGTCAACGCAAAGCTCAACATCACACCCGTTAGAAGAGGCTGTGGTAGCTGGGAGTGCCTGTGTGGGCGGCCTCACACAATCCCGTTTACTGTAAGGGGGAAGAGCGGCAGCGTGGTGGTAACGCTGTACCCGGCGCCACGCGGAACGGGACTCGTGGTTGGTGACGTAGCAAAAGTTGTGCTCAGAATGGCAGGGGTAAGTGACGTGTGGTCGAAAACGCTAGGCGAAACACGAACAACCTACAACTTTGCAAGAGCGACCTTCAACGCTCTAAAGAACACCTACTCCTTCGTGACGCCCGAGGACTGGAAGAAGTAGCCGTAGCAGGAGGTGTGCTTTTCGTGAGTGCGAGCAAGGCTGTTCAGAGCGCTAGAGAAGAAGAAAGCGCAAAAAAGCAGTCTAGAGAGCTGCTAGCAATAATTAGAATCAGAGGAGTGGTCAATGTTAGGCCTGAAGTAGCAACTACGCTACGCCTTCTAAGACTTGCCAGGAAGTACCACATGACCGTCTACCCTGCTGATAGGCCTGGGCTAAAGGGGATGCTTCACAAAGCAAAAGACTGGATAGCATGGGGCGAAATCGATAGAGAGGTCTTGATCGAAGTGCTGAGAAGACGGGGCAGGGCTCCGGGGAGCATTAGAATAACGGACGAGTACATTAGGGAAAAGCTCGGGCTAGGTGGTGTTGAGGAGCTGGTCGATAAACTCTATAGTGGCGAGCTAGAGCTTTACAAGCTAGAGCACGTTATAAAGCCCGTGTTTAGACTAGCCCCTCCACGAGGGGGGTTCAAAAAGTCTATCAAGAGACCATTCAAAGACGGTGGAGAGCTGGGATACAGGGGCAGGGAAATCAACAAGCTCATCTTGAGAATGATTTAGAGAGGGTGCAGCAAGAATGGTTGTTAGAAAGAGGAAGAAGTCGCGAAAGCTGAGAGGGCGCACGAGAACCATGGGCTACGGAAGAATTGGTCAGCATAGAAAGAGCGGATCTAGGGGGGGCTATGGTGCTGCTGGAATGCACAAGCACAAGTGGAGCTGGGTTGTAAAGCATGCTCCCTCGTGGTTTGGAAAGCACGGCTTCACGAGACACCCGAGCATCGTCGAGCAGCAGTTTGCTATCAACCTCCAAGAGCTCAAGGAGAGGGTTGACGAGCTAAAGTCACGTGGCCCACTCAAAGAGGAGAATGGTACTATTGTAATAGACCTGACGAGATTAGGCTATACAAAGCTCTTAGGGCGTGGAAATATTGATTTCAAGGCCAAAATAATAGTTCGGGAGGCTAGCAGAAAAGCAATAGAAAAGGTCAGAGAGGCAGGAGGAGAAGTCATAGTGATGTCCAGCAAGAGTAATGAATAGCGCGCGAACATGAAGCCTCTCGAGTGAGGCCCAAGGGTAATGAGCGTTATTGACTTTCTGGCGAGAATATCGTACATGCTTCCAAGCGTGGAAAAACCTGCTAGACGGCTATCGCTCTATAGAAGACTTGCCGTTACCGGTCTGGTGCTAGTGCTATATTTGATAATGGCTGATACCCCGCTCTACGGGGTAAAGGTGGAGCAGCAAAGCGAGATTCTGCTCCTCAACATAATCTTTGCCGCCAACGCTGGAACACTAATGGAACTGGGAATAGGCCCTATAGTGACGGCTGGACTAATACTCCAGATCTTAGTTGGCAGCAAAATAATCAACATGGACCTTTCGAATCCCGAGGACAGGAAGAGGTTTACTGCAGCACAAAAAACGCTTGCCCTGCTCTTCGGGGTTCTCGAGGCTACGATGTACGTGCTTGCCAGTAGGTACTGGCCCTACGTTGGAAATCCCATAACGGGATCCGAAGCGCCATGGAGCATTAGATTAGCAGTAATAGCGCAACTAACATTTGCAACGTATCTCGTTTTAGTATACGACGAAATGCTGCAAAAAGGCTGGGGCATTGGCAGTGCAATCAGTCTCTTCATCCTAGCTGGTGTCGCTAGAACGATGTTCTGGGACCTTCTAGGCTACACGCCCGAGTACAGGGAGCACGTGGGGCTAATACCACGCTTGGTGCAGTCGATTAGAGACGGGAATATCAGCTCGATTGTAGTCAGAGAGGGGCTGCCAGACTTGGTAGGCTTGCTGGCCACTCTGGCCTCAATAGTGGTTCTGGTGTACCTTCAGGGCACGAGAGTAGAGATACCAATTACGAGTCAGAGGTTTAGGGGCATTAGAAGCAGGGTTCCGCTAAACTTCATTTACGTTACTAACATACCAATCCTCCTGGTGGGAATCGTTGTAGCGGATATCCAGCTTTTCAGAAACGCCGTGGCGTCCCTAGGAAGACAGGAGAGCTTGAGCTACAAAATTCTCGACACCCTATCATACTACCTGAGCCCGCCCAGGGGCTTGGCAATGTCAATGGAAGACCCCGTGAAGCTCGTCGTGTTCGTTACGTCGTGGGTGACTCTAGCTGTAATATTTGGATATATGTGGGTTGAAATTGCAGGCCTGAACCCGAGAAAGCAGGCCGAAAACCTCATTCGGGGTGGACTGGACATCCCAGGGGTGAGAAGGAATCCAAAGACTATAGAGCGCTTGCTTGCAAGGTACATCTATCCGCTGACCCTACTGAGCAGCCTGCTTGTAGCTATCATTGCAATTACTGCTGACATTTTCGGCGCTTATGGGAGTGGTACGGGCATACTGCTAAGCGTGGGGATAATACAGCAGTACTACAGCATTATAGTTAGAGAGAGAGCGCTGGAAGCATATCCATTGCTTAGAAGGTTGGTTGGAGAAGAGTAGCCTGCATAGCATTAGTTTAATTTATTTTTCCGTGTTAATTTCAATTTTACACCACGATGCACCGCTTCTCGAGATACAAGCGCTAATAGTACCGTATGTAGAGGAGGGCTGAAAATGAGCATCAAAAGAAACCCCTTCAAAACGGTAATCGTTACCGGGGTTCCCGGAGTAGGCAAAACCACAGTTCTTAAGGAGTTCGAGAAGAAAGCCGTAGAGAAGAACATCAAGCTTTTGATTGTCAACTTTGGAGACTACATGCTAAAGGCTGCTAGAAGCGAGGGCCTTGCAGAGAATAGGGACCAGATTAGGCACTTGCCGCAGAGAGCTCAGCTAAGGCTGCAGGGACTCGCAGCAAGAGAGATCGTCAAGGACGCGCTAAAAATGCTTGGCGAGGAGGACCTTCTGATAGTGGATACACACAGCATAGTTAAGACTTCGTCGGGCTACTGGCCTGGTCTGCCAGAGCATGTGGTGCGAGAGCTAAATCCAGATAGCATCGTGCTCATCGAAACTCGAGCAGAGGAAGTCTTGGCTAGACAGGCAAAGGACAAGGGCAGATACAGGCAGGACGTTGGTGGAAGCGTTGAAGTGATTAAAGAGCTCATGCTGATGGCCAGAGCAGCAGCTGTTTCCAGCGCGACTCTAACGGCCTCAAGCGTTTTTATCGTAGAAAATCCTCCAGGAAGCCCGGAGAGTGCTGCAGAAGAGCTACTCAGGCTAGTCGAGAGGCTCTAGAGGCATGTAGTTCAAGCCGAGCGTCAGCTAGGCGCTATAAACCTAATCTTTTCTTAAACTTTCTTTAAAGAAAAAGGTTTTTGGCAGGAGCACTACAACCGCTCTGCTTGGTGATTCAAATGCTTTCAGAAGCCGAGCAGGTCCTGCTTCTAGTTCACTTGGCGTATCTTGCTGCATCCATACTAACGGGATACCTCGTTAGGCTCTTTGCCAACCCGTTAGAGGCTCGCAGGCTAAGGTTGGAAATCGATGCGCTAGCAAGCCATCTACCACCAAAGCGCGCTAGGGTGACAAGGAAGCTCGAAAAGAAGGCTAGGATCATAGAGAGCGAGCTATCGGTTCTGAGGAAGAAGTACGCTAGACTGTCGATAAAGAGAATAGGCATAGTCTCTCTTGTCTACGGTCTGGCCTTTTGGACCGTGGTCGTCTTCTTCCCACCAGCCCTCCCCGCACCTGTACACGTACCGTTTATAACCAAAGTGGTGGACGGCACGCCCGTCATACCAACACTATACCTGTTCATATTCGGTCTCTTCCTGCTGTCTCCTCTGGCCACGAGAATCTCGGAGCCTCCAATAGAAGAACTCGAGTCTAAAGAGGGGAAAGAGAGGTAGAAAAGCTGAAAAGTGCCGGTAGGTAGGCCTACTTTATCCTCCTCCCCCTAGCCTCCTCGATCCACTCTGGCGTCAAGGCACCAAAGAACGCACTTGCGAGCTTCACAGCGTAGTAAAGGTCTCTGAGGTCTAGAAGCTCGACAGGGCTGTGTATGTAACGCGTAGGTATGCTTATTGTGCCTGCTGGAACGCCCTCTCGCGTTAATTGTATAGCTGTCGCGTCTGTAGTTCCTCCAGGCAGCACCTCGGCTTGGTATGGAATGTTGTTTTCCTCGGCTACTTTAATTAAGAGCTCGAGTACCTTCTGGCTTGTTATGAGACCACTACCACTGCGACCATCCATTATCTTTATTGCAGGCCCCCTCCCCAGCTTTGCTACGGCATCCTGCTCTTCAACTCCAGGAACGTCATTTGCTGTCGTAACGTCGACGGCAAGCGCAACATGGGGACCAATCCAATAGGAGCTCGTTCTCGCACCCTTAAGTCCAACCTCCTCCTGCACGGTCGCAACGAGCACGAAGTCTACGTCTCTTGGGTCGGCTTGCTGAAACGCCTTCACTCCAACCACCAGGCCCGCCCTGTCATCAAAGGCCTTGCCTGTAACCCTGTACTCGGAGAGCCTTTCAACAGTCACGTCCGGAACAATGATGCTGCCATTGGAGATTCCCATTGTCTCAACGTCCTTTCTGCTCTGAGCTCCAACATCGATGTAGAGCTGCGTTAGCTCTACAACCTGCTTTTTCTCCTCCTCTTTCATGAGATGGGGGGGCTTTACTCCAATAACGCCCCTAATCCAGTTTTTGTCGCGAGTTCGTATTTTGACTCTCATGCCAGGTAGAATTCTATCGTTCCATCCACCTATAGGCGAGAAGTAAATGAACCCCTGGTCGGTTATGTGCCGGACCATCAAACCTATTTCGTCCATGTGCGCAGCTATCATGAACCTCTTGTCTCCACTTCCACGCTTAATCGCTATGAGGTTGCCTAGAGCGTCAACTCTTATTTCGTCGGCATGATCTCTCAGCAAGTCTATGAGGAGGTCTCTAACCTCATCCTCGTACCCGCTTACACCATTTCTCTCACAAAGTGCCTTTAGAATTGAATAAAGCTCGTTGATTTCACGCTCTAAGACCAAATAGCTCCACACCCCCGGCATCAGCATTCGTGATTCAATAAGGAGGGTCCGCCCTAAAATAGCATTGCTAGCAAGAGCACCGCCTCTCAAAAGACCCTCAAAGCAGGAAATAAATTAGGGGAGAATCCAATTTAGGTTAGAAACGGCCATACGAGCGTGCCGGGGTGCCCGAGCGGACCAAGGGGCTGGCCTTGAGAGCCAGTGCCCCATTCGGGGCGCGCGGGTTCGAATCCCGCCCCCGGCGCCATTTTCATGCTTCGAGTCGGCCACACGAAGCGATACACGTGGCGTGAGTAATGCCTGCGATGCTCTAAGTCAGAGAGTGCTGAGCTTGGATCGGTTAACATTAGTATGACAAGCCTTTAGCGCCAGTAAAGCCGTTCTGCCAACCATCTACGATCATATCTAAAGATAGATCGCTTAGAGATACTGCAAATCGCTAGCTAACCAAGCATATTGAAGCTGTCACAAATCTACTACGAGGTTCCTATTCGAGGTTGCGAATTGTTGAGACAGTTTTGTAGCACCACAAAACCCGCTTTGCAAGCACATCTCAAGCTGTGAGAGCTTGTTTAATGCTTTCTTCATTCATGTACGCCAGAACGAAACATTGAATGCCGTGTTTTATACATCTCATCAGCTCCCTTCTCATAAACTCTACATCCCTCCATCAAAGCATTAATCGCCTTGATCTTTTCACTTTGCTCTCCTTTCTTCTCAAAAAAGGCCTCTACGGCCTTCACGAACCCCTTATTCACGTTAGATAATCCTGTCATTGGGATCCCTCACTTTAAAGCCGTGCTTTCTGGTTCTAGGAGCAGGTCCCCCTATTGTGGAGGAGTCGCTACCCTCATCACTACTCACTTACCCGCACGCTCCTCGCCGAAGTCGCTTGGCTTGGGCCTGGTTCCCCAGGGTTGACTGGCCTCTACAAGCACGGCACCTATTGCCGCAGGCGTAGCCGTAGAGGAAGAGCCCCACTACTGTTGCAGCCCTCCTGAACAGGCCGTTGGACAAACCACATCGCCGCAACGCGGCTGGGCTCCCTCCGACCCGATCCCCCTCACCGCGTAGACT
>Ga0105154_1000610_pt1 | contig 15022 bp, 11 predicted proteins | sample SSWtaG_FD_89672 | JGI IMG/M metagenome (GOLD analysis project Ga0105154, IMG submission 89672) | Hot spring microbial communities from Sandy's Spring West, USA to study Microbial Dark Matter (Phase II) - SSWsed_matched | ecosystem: Environmental > Aquatic > Thermal springs > Hot (42-90C) >... | reverse complement strand
TCCTCCTCAACTTCGTTAGCTCTTGTTCTATCGCGCTTCTTTCCTTCTCTATATCTTCTATTCCCTTTGCTTCTTCGCTCTCCCTCTTCTCCAATTCAGCTAACTCTCGTTCCAATCGTTCTATTTCTTGCCTTAGCTCTTCTCGCTTGCTCTCTAGCTCTTGTTTTCTGGCGAGCACCTCCTTTCGCTCCAGATAGCCACCTACGTACTCGCCGCTCTGCTCCACTAGATCGCCATCTATCGTTACTACCCTAAAGCCACTAAGCTCTTTTGCTGATTTCAGGTCATCGACTACGACTAGATTTCCTAACACGTACCTCACTACGTGCTCGTATTCGGGTCTGAAGGTGACGAGCTCTACTGCAGCCTTACCTATGGGAGGTTTAGGGACCTCTCTCTCGGACTTTATTCTATCTAGTGGGAGAAACCTGGCCCTCCCTAGTTTCTTCTGTCTCAGTTCCTCTATGCAGGCTATCGCCACTTCTTCGCTCTCCACTACTATGCTCCTCAGCCTAGGACCGAGTGCCACTTCGAATGCCAGCTCGTACTTCGGAGGAATCTCCACTATCTCCTCGAAGGTTGCAACGACGCCTTTGCGTCCAGAAAGCGCTTCGAATACCCTATCCTTCGTCTTCATCCTCTCTAATTCTAACTCTAGGAAGCGTAGCTCATCCCTCTTTCTTATGAGCTCTGTCTTCACGACGTCTATCTTCCTCCGCAACTCGTAATTTCTAGAGAGTCTGATTATCTCCTTAGTAAGGGTTCCGCTCTTTTTGAGAAGCTCTTCCATCTCTCTATTCGCTACCTCTAGTTCATTGCTAACGTTTTGTAGTTCTGCCTCCAGCCCAGAGAGCCTTTCCCTTATCCTTTCCAATCCTCTCTTCTTTCGCTCTAGTTCGAGCTTCAATATACTCGCCCTAAGCTTCTTCGCTTCCTCGTTGAGCTTCTCATATAGCTCCGCATTAGTCGCTTCTTCCATTAGCTTTTGAAGTAATGCACTCTTTTCTCTGGCTACGATCTGCATCTCGTTTATGTGTCGCTCCACCTTCTCTAGCTCTAACATTGCCTTATGTTTCTTCTCGTCGAACTCCTGAATACCAGCGAGTTGGCTTATTATCTCCCTACGCTCGGTGGGGGACATCTCGATGATCTTGTTTATGTCCCCTTGCATTATGATGTTGTATCCGTAGGGGGATATGTTCGCGTTCGCAAGGAAATCTAGCAATTTGCTCCTAGTTACGACTTTACCGTCAAGTCTGAATATGCTCAATCCCTTCTGCGTCACCTTCCTCGATATCTTTACCTCCTTACCTCCCGGTAGTCTGCCATCGCTATTATCTAGATAGATCGAGACGACGCAGTACTTAGCAGGATTTCTGTTCTTAGTTCCGTGAAAGATCAGCTCCTCTAGTCTTGGTGCCCTTATTTGACGTGCCGTAGAAACGCCTAGTGCAAATAGTATCGCTTCTACCAAGTTGCTCTTTCCACTACCATTCGGACCACATATCACGTTAAATCCTGGGGCTAGGGGAATTGCAACTCTATCTGCGAAGCTCTTAAAACCATGGAGTACTATCCGACTCAGCTTCGTCATACCCACCAACGATTAGTATTCTAGTCCAGCGGATTAAGAAATTTCTCGTCAAGATTTAAACAGAGCCAGAGAATTCAGATTAGTGCCCCGGTAGCTCAGTTGGTAGAGCGCACGCTTGGTAAGCGTGAGGTCCCGGGTTCAAATCCCGGCCGGGGCTTGAAACTAAGTACCAAGCAACTTTCGAACTACTAGCTCTCTTTCTCTTAACACACGCCGCAGTATCGTACGCTCGGGTGGTGGGAATGGTCCCTCGACAAGCTTTCTCTCTAGCTCTCTAAAGCTGTAAAATCCGCTCTCCCTCTCTTCTATTTCTTCGTTGAACTTAGGCTCCCCCTTCGTCTTGCAGAGAAAGACGTAACCCACGTGCCCTGTTAGATCGTCGAAGACATCTGCCACCCTATCCTCATCTATGAACGCTCGCCTCAGTTCTGCCCTCAATCTAGCCTCTTCCCAAAGCTCACGAAGCGCCGCTTGGAGAGGCGACTCCAATGTAAATCCGCTTTCTGCCTCTCTTGCCTCTACGTGCCCCGCTATCGTAGAATAATAGCCTGGATAGGGATTCTTGTGCTTAGCCCTCCTGACTATGAGTAGATCTAGATCGTCGTTAAAAACTAGATCATACACCACTTCGTGTGGTAGGCGAAGTTCTTCTGCTCTATTCTTTGGTAGCGGAAAACGCCTAACCACTTCATAACCTTCGCCTCGCCTTCGGATCTCGACACCAACTCTGTATTCCATGAGAGGCGGAAAGAAAAAGGCTTAAATTCCATTCTACGCATCGTTAGACGATCTTCGAAATCAATAGCAGAACATGCACTTCATGCCATGCTCCTTACATAGGGTTTCTATTTTGATCTTCATCTCATCGAAGTACTCGTTTTTTCGGAATAGTACTTGCTCGTAGAGTGGCAAGAGCTTCGAATCGTAGCCCAGTATGGCTCGCTTAATGCTTGCCCAATTTCCGGCCTTGAGGTTTAGCCTATCTACGAGGAGATAATCTATCTCTAGTTTTGCCATCTGCTCTATATAGCTCTCCATTTCTCTATCGCTTATACCCGGCAAAATTGGTCCGAGCATGACGAAAGTGGGGATAGCTTCCTCCTTCAGTTGCTTGAGCGCTTCCAATCGCTCTGCTATCGGTGGTGCCTGCGGCTCGAAGTGAGCGCGTGCCCTCTCATCGAGGGTAACTATAGTAAATCCAACTTCTACATCGCTGAACTTCTTGAGGATATTTACATCGCGAAGTACCAATGGAGATTTCGTCAGTATCGTTAGGGGAAACTCGTAGGGCGCTAGAGTTTCCATTAGCTCTCTAGTTAGACTGTACTTTCTCTCGAGAGGCTGATACGGATCTGTAACGCTACTCATCAACACTACTCCGCGCTTCTTCTTGGCTATTTCTCTTTTCAAAACTATTGGTGCGTTTCGCTTGACGTAGACGAAGCTTCCCCACTCTTCGCTCCTCTTGCCTATCTTCTTAGCAACGTAACGGGCAAAGCAGTAGGCGCAATTGTGTTCGCAGCCTATATATGGATTAATGGAGTAATCCACTCCGTAGATTCCGCATCGCGATAAAATGCTCCTAACTTCTATTTCCTTAATTTCTATCGTCATTCGTTAAAACTTTGGGAGAAACTATTTATTAACCCCATTTCAACTACTCGAATGCGAGAAATTTCTGTACTCGTAGGTGGTGCTGCCGGCGAAGGGATAAGACAAGCAGGCAACGCTATTGCTAGACTCTTCAACAGACTAGGCTATAACGTCTTCGTCTACGAAGACTATCAGTCGTTAATCCGCGGTGGTCATAACTTCTCCTTAGTCAGAGCTTCAGAAGCACAGATCTTAGCCCATAGGGACGAAGTCGACGTTCTCATAGCCTTGAACCAGGAAACTGTGGGAAGACATTCGTGGAGAGTAAGTAGGGATGGTATCATAATCTACGATTCCGATCGTGTAACTTCCGATGGCTTAGGAATTGATATGAGTAAAATAGTAAGGAACCTCGGACTGCCGTCCATAGTAAGGAATAGCGTAGCACTTGGCGCCCTCGCAGGTGTGCTAGGGATAGACTTCAGAATAGTGGAGGATGTGATAAGAAGCACGATCCAAAAGCTCGTAGAAGCGAACTTGGCTGCTGCTAGGGAAGGTTTCAGGCGTGCTTCAAATTCGACTGCCAAACTAAAGCTCAGCCCTCTTCCAGCTGAGCCAAAGCCGTTACTCACTGGAAACGAGGCCATAGCATTGGGTTTAGTTAGGGCTGGGATGAAGCTCTACGTAGCCTATCCCATGACACCAGCTTCCAACATTCTTCACTATCTCGCAGCTAATGCAGATAAGCTAGGAATAATCGTAGTTCAACCGGAGAACGAGATCGCTGTAATAGGCTTTGCCGAGGGCGCTGCCTATGCGGGCGTAAGGGCTGCTGTTGGTACTTCTGGTGGTGGGTTTGCGCTCATGGTAGAGCATCTGAGCTTGGCTGGCCAGGCAGAGCTGCCGATAGTGATAGTGCTCTGCTCCAGACCAGCCCCTGCTACCGGTGTTCCAACTTATACTGAGCAGGGCGATCTCTTCTTCGCCATGTTCGCCGGTCATGGCGATTTTCCGAGACTAGTGCTAGCACCAGGCGATGCAGACGAGGCCTTTCTCCTGGCCGGAGAAGCAATGAACCTAGCGTGGGAGTTCCAAGTTCCAGTAATCCTCCTTGCGGACAAACACTTGAGCGAGAGCACATTTAGCACAGGCTTCGATGGGAATAGCGTAACGCCTAGGAAGCCGAGACTATGGGAAGGAGATCCAAAGGAATATAGGCGATATAAGCTTACTGAAGATGGAATTTCTCCGCTTGCCTTTCCCGGAAGCGGCTGCATAGTTAAGGCTAACAGCTATGAGCATGACGAATATGGGATAACCGTGGAGGATGCCGAGAAGGTCAGACTGGGTTATGAGAAGAGATTAAGGAAGTTTAGGACTCTAGAACGATTCGTTAACTCTACTAGCTGGGTAAAGGTTTATGGAAATGAAGATAGCGAAGTTGCCTTGATCACTTGGGGCTCTACTAAGGGTGCTGTGAAAGAAGTGGGAGAAAGGCTTGGCCTGAGAGTAGTGCAACCACTTTGCCTACTCCCATTTCCAAGGGAAGAGATGCTAAGGTGTTTGAAGGGAGTTGAGCAAGTGATTTGCGTTGAGGTAAATCTTCGTGGCCAACTCGCTAGTTGGCTTGGGTACAATGGCATTAGCGTCGATGAGAGGATCTTGAAGTACGACGGAAGACCGTTTACTGTAGATGAACTGGAAAAGCTCGTGAAAGGGGCGATCAAGTTATGAGGCTGGAAGATCTGAACACCTACGCAGAAGTGACTTGGTGTCCCGGCTGTAGTAACTTCTTGATAGATCGCGCTATAAAAGAAGCTCTGATCGAGCTTAGTGAGGAGCAGAAAATAGATCTGAATAAAGTGGTAGTACTCTCTGGTATAGGATGTCATGCCAAGATCAGCGATTACATCAACCTCTGTTCTTTCTATTCCCTCCACGGTAGGGTACCATCGGTGGCCAGCGGGATAAAGCTAGCTAATCCAGAGCTCGTGGTAATCGGCTTTGCAGGCGATGGCGATGCCTATGCCGAAGGGCTAGATCATCTCATCTTTGCTGCGAAGAGGAATAGTGACATAACCATGATAATTCACAATAATAGGGTGTTTGCCCTCACTACTGGCCAATTCACGCCCACGTCGCCCGTTGGATTCAGGGGAAGATCAACACCCATGGGTGCGCCAGAAGAGCCGTTCAATCCAATTCTACTCATGCTAGCAAGTGGTGCCACTTTCGTTGCTAGATGCTTCGCCGGTAATTTGGGACACATGAAGGAAGTTTTCAAAAGGGCATTGCTCCATAGGGGATTCGCGTTCATCGATGTACTTCAGCCATGCTTGAGCTTCTACGATCTCTTCGACTTCTACAGAGAACACGTCTATGAGCTCGAATCGGTCGATCACGATCCTAGCGATTTCTCGAGGGCCATTGAGGTTGCGAGGGAATGGAACTACGAAGGGGAGGATGATGCTAGGATTGCTATAGGCATATTCTACGAGACTAGGAAACCTACCTACGAGGAACTCGTATTGAAGGGAAGGAAGATCGAAGGTGGGGTTCCTCCGATAGAGGAACTGCTCGAAGAGAAGAAGTAGAGTCAGACAGAGAAAACTTTAAGGTAAGGGCTTAGTAAGAACTAAAAATGAAGCTCGTAACGCGAAATCCTGCAACCGGAGAGGAGCTAGAAGAGTATGAGCTCGTAGATTTTGAGGAAGCTAGAGAAATCGTGAGGAGAGCAAGTGAAGCACAAAGAGAGTGGGCAAAGCTATCGTTAGAAGATCGTTGCCAACTACTAAGGAAATTAGCAGACGAATTGAGAGGCTCTAAAGAGGAGTTAGCTAGGCAAGCTGCATTAGAGATGGGAAAGCCCGTGAGAGAGGGGAGAGAAGAGGTGGAGAAGTGTGCATTCATAGTCAAGTACTTCTGCGATCGTGCGAAGGAATTCCTAAGTCCGGAGCACGTTAGTGACGTAGAAGCTGAGAAGTGCTACATAGATTTCGAGCCGATTGGTGTTATTCTGGCTATAATGCCATGGAACTTTCCCTACTCTCAAGTAGTTAGATGTGCCGTTCCCACGCTCTTGCTGGGAAACACCGTAGTCCTCAAACACTCTACTCTCGTTCCCGGCTGTGCAACTAAGCTCACAGAGCTCTTCGAGCGCGTTCTTCCAGAGCACGTCTTCAATAACGTGCTCTGCAAAGGTAGCGTAGCTTCCCAGCTCATAGCGCTGCCCGAGGTTGCGGGGATCGCGTTTACTGGCTCGGTGGAAACAGGAAGGACTATAGCAAGGCTAGCTGGCGAGAATTTGAAGCGATGCGTTTTGGAGCTCGGTGGGAGCGATCCATTCATAGTGCTAGAAGATGCCCCACTCGAGTTCACGGTAAGTGCTTGCGTTAAATCTAGGTTTAAGAACACGGGCGAAGCCTGTAATGCTGCAAAGCGCATAATAGTCCACGAAGCTATCTACGAGAAGTTTCTCTCTGAGTTCGTAGAAAGAGTTTCTGAGCTCAAAGTAGGGGATCCTCTAGACGAATCTACTGAGATAGGACCACTTGCTAGCGAAGAACAACTCAGGAGCATAGAGAGGCAAGTGGAAGAATCCGTGAAGATGGGGGCAAAGATAGAAATAGGGGGTAAACGCATGGGTGAGTGCGGCTACTTCTATGAGCCAACTGTTCTGACTAATGTAACGCTAGAGATGCCTGTTTGGAAAGAGGAAGTCTTCGGTCCTGTAGCTCCAGTAGTGAAGGCTAGGGATGAGGATGAAGCGATATGGCTTGCGAATGCAACGCAGTTTGGTTTGGGAGCTAGCGTTTGGACCAGTGACTTAGAGCGGGGCGAGAAGATTGCTAGAAAAATAGAGGCTGGTATGGTCTTCGTGAACAAAGTCGTTAGCTCAGATCCTCGGATACCGTTTGGTGGGATAAAGAACAGTGGGATAGGCAGAGAACTCTCTAGATATGGTATTCTGGAATTCGCAAATCTCAAACCCATCTTGGTGAGATCGCCCAGAGAGGAGAAATAAATCTAAAGTGATAATCATCTTTCATGCTCATAAAGCGCAAGCGCAAGTTCATCAAAGTGGTAAAGGCTCGCTTGCCGTGGATAGCTAACCTGATAGACGAGATCACAGCACCGGAGCTGAATCTGGATCCCAACGAAATAAAGCTGAAGATGAGGAGTACTAGTCCGTGTTTGGTCTGCAAGGGTGCTAGGGCCCTTTGTGGAAAGGAGAGGTGTCCGCTTTTATTGAGATTAGAAAGTTACGTCAAGATAGCTTCTGTCATTCGCGGAAGGGAACTGGAAGGTAGCTCTCCGCCCAGCGTATTCGTCGGAAGAATTGGCTATCCCTACGTCTACGCTGGACCACTAGTCCCCCCCGTCCTTGGTGATACTTCGATCTACGATAAGCCAGAGAGCTGGTTGAGTAAGAGTATCGACGAGCTAGTGCAACTCAGATTCTCGCTCGTAAGGGGAAAGTTCCCCGTGAATGCCCAAAGACCTAGACCTACACCTCTCCTAGAGCGAACCCAGGAGCTAGCCATGGCGAAGCTGAGCGTCGATAGCGAACTTCTGTTCAAGAGCAGGCCGAGTAAGAGCATACTCCTCGATGCCAACGTCCAGCCCATGGGGCCTAGTGCTTTACTTCGTGATTTCAGGGTAGAGGACGCTAAGATAGATAGTACTATCTACCGCTACTACGATGCACCAGACGTAAAAGCTAAAGATGCTGTGCTAGAGCTCTACTTGCGAGGCGTTAGCGTTACGCAGCTCCAGCATGCATTCAGCGTTGGTTGCTTTGGCATCAAAGTGGAGAGAAAGCTCGTACCGACGAGGTGGAGCATCACCGCAGTAGATTCCATTCTATCCCAACACCTTCGGGACGAAGTGATCAAACGCTTTCCATCGATAAGCGACTACTTAGTCTTCGAGTCCATGCATGCTGGTAGGAAGTTCCTCGTCCTCATGTTCCCCTCCCCTTGGAGCTATGAGTTAATTGAGGCATGGTATCCCAAGACTACCTGGAACTTGGATAGCAGTGAAATAGCCATATGTAGCGATAGCGAAGGCTACTGGGGAAGGAAGACCTATGCAAGTATAGGGGGTTGTTACTACGCAGCTAGGTTGGCTTGCTGTGAATATCTTGCCAGAATCAAAAGACAAGCCAGTTGCGTAGTCATAAGTGAGGCCTATCCTGGCTACGTACTTCCATTGGGAGTGTGGCACGTTCGCGAGCTAGTTAGGGATGCCCTACTCAGAGGACCGACGAAGTTCGCTGATCTTAGGGAGGCCTTGATCTACGCTTCCCAACGCCTGAAGACGCCGTTAGACGCGTTACTAGGGCAGAGCAAAGTGCTAAAGGACTTCTTAGTCCAGCACAGGCTTACTGAGTTCCTGAAGAAGGGTTATTTAACTGAGAGTGCTAAACGGAGTTCTCATGAAGTTGCGGGCAATCTATGAGCATCTCTGTCCGAATTGTGGGAATAGCATAACCGATCGTAGATTGAGTTTGGGATGTGTTTGTAGCAGGTGCCTCGAGAAGCCAGTAGGGGTAAGTGGTTTAAGGGAGGTAGAGCTAGTCTATAATCTACTCAAAGCCAATAAGAGACTCAAGGCCTATCGAGAGATCTACGATCTCCTGAGAGAAGTTAGTGAAGCAGAACACTACTTCAAGCTATGCTTCGGTTATCCTCCCTGGAGTGCCCAGCGTACGTGGCTAAAGCGATTGCTCGCCAATAGGAGTTTTTCCATAACGGCGAGTACCGGAATGGGAAAAACTACCTTTGGTATCTTCGCCGCTTATTACCTTGCCACTAAGGGTAAGAAAAGCTATCTCATATTTCCTACCACGATCCTGGTGAAGCAGGCAAAAGAAAGACTAGAGGAGCTGGCAACTAAGCGTAAGGAGGAGATAAGAGTGGTGGCTTACATAGGAAAACAGAGGGAGAAGGAGGAAGCGAAGAAAGCGATGGAGAGCTTAGAGTTTGACGTTCTTCTAACGACTTCCCAGTTCTTGGCAAGGAATTTCGATCTACTCGAAGGAAAGACCTTCGATTTCGTATTCGTAGATGACGTAGACGCACTTTTAAAGAGCTCTAGAAATGCAGAAAGGGTTCTTCTACTTCTGGGCTTTACACAGGCAGACTTAGAGCTCGTTAGACGTTACTTGGATGCTAGGAAAAAGAGGAACAGAAGGTTGGAAGAGCTACGAGAAAAGCTGGAGGAAAGAAGGAGAAGCGTAAAGCACGGCTGCCTAATAGTTGCTAGCGCAACTGGAAGGGCTAGAAGGGGTAGGGCGACCTCGCTCTACAGGGAGCTGCTCGACTTCGAGGTGGGGGCTACTAAGGATGTGCTAAGAAATCTCTACGACGCCTATATCGAGAGATGTGATGAGGCAACGCTCGTGAAGCTCGTGAAGCGACTAGGAAAGGGGGGACTCATCTTCGTTCCCGTAAGAGCTGGGATGGAGTTGGCGGAGCATCTAGCAGAGGTACTACGAAGGAATGGAATTAATGCCGAGGCTGCACACAGTAGGCGAAAAGAAGTCGTCGACGAGTTTGCGAGAGAAAATCTAGATGTCTTAGTAGGGGTTGCCAACTACTACGGCATCCTCGTTCGTGGTCTCGATCTGCCACACTTGATAAGGTATGTAATCTTCTATGGCGTACCTAGATTAGAGTTTCATTTCTCGCTTGGACGAATTGGAATAAGCGAACTAATGGCACTGCTTAGAATTTTACTAGATTGCTTAGAGGGCGAGGAGTGCGAGAGGGCAGAGCGGCTTTACTTTCTCCTCAGGCGACACTTGCTGAGGATGGGAAGTAATGAGCGGGAGCTACTGGAGAAGCGTATCTCGGAGAGAATAGCAAAGACCGAGGTAGAAGCCAGATTCCTAGAAGCTATAGATTTCGTGGAAAAAGTGTTGGAGAGTGAGAGTGCTACCCAACTGCTCCAGCGCTATAAGTATGCACTATTCGAGAAAGAAGGAGATAGAATAAAGGTCGCTATACCAGACGTGAAGACCTATATACAGGCCTCTGGTAGGGCCTCTAGACTCTTTGCAGGCGGAATAACGAGAGGATTAAGCGTAGTGCTCGTAGACGAGCAGCGATGCTTTGCTGGCTTACAACGTGGACTAAAGTGGCGATACGAAGAGGCCGAATTCTCGAGGCTAGAAGAACTAGACTTAGAGAGGATTTTGAGAGAGATAGATGAGGATAGGGCACTCGTTAAGGGACTAATCGAGGGTAAGCGAATGGGCATGAGAAAGGACTTGCTCAAATCTGCGCTAATGGTCGTCGAGTCTCCGAATAAGGCAAAGACTATTGCAAACTTCTTCGGAAGACCTGCTAGACGAAGGCTAGGAAGAACTATAGCCTACGAAGTTAACACCGGTGAGTACATGCTCACCATAGTTGCCACGCTCGGTCATATCTATGATCTCGTTACCCAACGCGAGTTGGATGGTGTTCTCGTCTCGCCCAGGGCTTTCATACCTATCTACGACTCTATAAAGCGCTGTAAGAAGTGTGGGGAGCAATTCGTGGATCATGCTAGCTGCCCTAACTGCGGAAGCGAAGATATCATAGATAAGGCAGAGGTAGTAAGGGCTATCCAGAGACTCGCGATCGAAGTAGACGAGGTGTTTCTCGCGACAGATCCTGACATAGAGGGTGAGAAGATAGCATACGACGTATACCTTGCCCTCAGACCGTTCGTTAGCAAGATAAGTAGGACGGAGTTCCACGAGGTTACCAGGAGTGCGATAGAGCGTGCTATCAAGGAGAGAAGGGAGCTGAACGAAGCCCTAGTAGAGGCTCAGCTAGTTAGGCGAATAGAAGATCGTTGGCTGGGATTTGGGCTTAGCAGGTTTCTCTGGAAGATCTTCGAAAATACTAAGCTCTCTGCCGGTAGGGTACAAACTCCTGTTCTCGGGTGGGTAATAGAACGAGAGCGTCAACATAAGCAGAGCTACGCGGACTTCACAGTGATTGAGCTAGAGAACGGAATGAGGCTTACGCTGAAGGGTAAGATCGTAGCAAGCGAGGCTATTGTTACTAACGTTAAGCTAGAGGAGAAGGAACTCCTGCCACCGAAGCCGTTCACCACCGATACTCTACTCCAGGAGGCTGCGCGTCGTTTCAGATTCTCTTCTGCCTATGCCATGGCACTAGCCCAGGACCTCTTCGAGCTTGCACTCATAACCTATCACAGAACAGATTCTACCCAAGTTAGCAACGTTGGTATTTCCATCGCGAAGAGTTGGATAGAGGAAAGTCTAGGAAAGGAATACTTCTCACCAAGGAAATTCACTGGACGTGGGGCGCACGAGTGCATAAGGCCAACAAGGAGTATAGACGTCAGAAGACTCTGGCTGCTAATCAAGGAAGGCATAATAGTACCTGTTAAAGCTATCACTAAGGATCATCTAAAGCTCTACGATCTCATCTTCAGGCGCTTCATGGCTAGTCAGACTAGGCCAGCTAAGGTCCTGTGGGAAGAGGTAGAGCTAAGAGTTGGGGATGTGGTTACGAAGCTAAGCGGCGCTGTAGAAATTAGATTTCCGGGCTGGACCAAGTTAGTGGAAGCTGTTACTACGATTCCTCTGTTGAGAAAGGGGGAGCGAGTGAAGATAGTTAGGAAGCGATACTTCAGGGCAGCAGAAGTTAAACTGTTCGATGAGGGCGAGGTGATAGCAACCATGAAGGAGCGAGGAATAGGAAGACCCTCGACCTATGCGAAGATCGTTACTACGCTCTTCGAGCGGAAGTACGTCTTCAAGACCAGGAAGGGCTTAGTTCCAACTAGATTAGGAAAGAGCGTCTACTTCCAGCTCAAGAAGCACTACCCGAATCTCGTGAGTGAGGAGCGAACTAGAGAACTAGAGCAGCGAATGCTTCTCGTGGAAGAAGGAAAAACAGACTATCAAGCCGTCCTTAGAAATCTATATCAAGAGCTCAAGAGTTCTGGACTCCTCGCGCTAGGTAAATTCAAAGCAAGTGTTTGATTCTGGGATAAAGCTCCTCTAGCACACTCCTCATGCAGTCTAGCTCCCTTCTCTTTTCCACACACGTCATTGGTGAAAGCCTAACGCTCCTCGAATAGGGACAGAGATTCCTACAATACCACTTTGCTTTCTTATATAGCTCAAGGGCATCTCGTTCTTCGCTCACCTCCTTTAGCTCTTTCTTAAGATCTAGACAGAACTCCACTTTTTTCCTGTATTCTTCCATTTCTACCGATTTACGCTTCTCTTCCTCTTCCCTCCAATTCGAGATGGGATAGGTTTCTATTCCCGGCTGTGGCGAAAACGACTTCTTACGACGCCCACCCATATCGATGATTTCCGATAAAATCCGTGCTTAAGTCCTTTTAATTCGCCCAATTAGAGATATATGGAAGTGGGTTAAATCCTTGGGGCCGTAGTCTAGCTTGGTTAGGACGCCAGCTTGGGGTGCTGGTAACCCCGGTTCAAATCCGGGCGGCCCCATACTTTTGGAAAGACTTTCCGTAACGTGTAAACTGATCTTCCATTAAACTCTTCCGATTTATCCTACTCTCTTCTCTAGTTCTCCTCGCCCAATGACAATATTTTTCGGGCGGAGACCAGAGAATTGGAGTTTAGTCCGAGAGCTAGGAATAGAAACTCGTTGAGAAGTACGTGGAATCTCAATACTAGTCGCATATCCAAGTAGAAATAGAGAAAACGGTCTCGAGGACATAGAAATCATGGATTGATACCCATGCGGGGAAGCTACATCTTGGTGATTGAGATGAGAAGACCTACTAGCATCGGGATAGGATCACTTGGAAATCTCTACTTTGATAGGGGCTATTACTGTTACGTTGGTTCTGCGATGGGGAAGGGAAGGAGCTTGGAAACGAGAATCAGTAGGCATTTGATTGGAGAGAAGAAGCTGAGGTGGCACGTAGATTATTTGCTCTCCAGTAAAGAGTCGGAGATCGTGCTAATCCTTTGTTTTAAAGGTAAGAGAAGAATGGAGTGTGAATTGGCAAGAAAGCTCAGCAGGTTTGCCTCTAGTTTTGTACCGAAGTTTGGATCAAGTGATTGTAAGTGCAAAAGTCATCTCTTCTATTTTTCTGATCATTACAAGCTGTGCGATGCCCTAGCCTCTCTCTCGACGGCGCGGGCAAAAATCGCCATGACTGGCAAAACGGAAGGTCTTCGAAGAATTAGGATGGTTTGAGAACATGGAAACTTCTTTGGAAAAAAGGGAGCTTCGAAGGAGGGTTTGGTATCTATTAAAGGAAAGGGGAGTTGCCCTACCTCCATTTCCTATAGAAGGGAGAATTCCTAACTTCAAGGGAGCAAGAGAAGCGGCAGAGAGGCTCAGAAAACTAGAGCTGTGGAAGAGGGCTAGAGTCGTGCTAGTAAATCCAGATTCTGCGCAGCGCTATGTAAGAGAATTGGCACTCAGGGATGGAAAATTGCTCGTGGTAGCGAGTCCAAAGTTAAGGACAGGCTACTTATTACTAGATCCTAAATCCCTGAGAGGAAGGGAAAAGGAAGCTAGCACGATTAGAGGCGCGTTTAAATTCGGAAAGAGAATCGGTCTCGACGTACTCAGTCAACGGGGTATGAGTATAGATCTCGTCGTAGAAGGGAGCGTTGCCGTCGATCTAGACGGCAACAGACTAGGAAAGGGAGGGGGATATGGGGATAGAGAAATAGCAGAAGTGAGAAAGTTCTTCAGAGATGTCGTTGTAGTCACGTTAGTCCACGACCTTCAAGTAGTCGAGAGAGTTCCCACTACCGAATTCGATCAGAAAGTAGATCTAATAGTAACGCCCACCAGGATAGTTAGATGTAGAAAGGGAATCTAGCGGTTGGAAGATCAAATCCTTAGGAAGCCGGAGACTATGAGCTCTATTGCCTTCTTCTTACTTATGCCCCTGGCCCTTAGATAGTTCAGTTCCTCCTCGGAGATTCTCCCTATCGATGCCTCATGCGTGAGTATAGCCTTCTCGTTCTCATCTATTAGCTTGGGTATGAGCTCTATTGAGGCAGAATCGTCGAGAAGCAGTCCGCGACAGTCTAAGTGTCCTCTCCCCTCTTCCCTTGCCCTTATCGAAGACAGCGCTACTATCCTGCTCTTATTCCTTGCTACTGCCCTAATTGATACTATGCCACTAGAATCCTTTCCTAGTAGCTCTATCTCGTCCTCGAGCTTAACGTTGGAGTTGTCAGAAGAAATCACGAACTTGGCATCGACACTAGATCTATGAGAACACTTCACTTTAGCACTCATCTCTATTCGCCTCGGGGGATTGATCAAGTTATAGACGTATCTAAGCTTTGCGTCCCTCTCGAGGATGAACTCGTAATGAGAACTTACTCTATCTCTGTTTCCCCAAGAATGGAGATGGGCGTAATCTAAGCTCGCGTTCTCCCTCAGAACTAAGGTTCCTCTAGCAATGTGCCTAGAACAAAGATTTGAAGCTAGGGCATTGCACGTCCCTCTTAAGCTCACCCTGACACCCTTCTCTATGACCACTAGATTCTGTAGATCTTGCCTGAGTCTTTTTGAAGAGATGCTTATGCAAGAAACTAAGGGGATTTTCGTGCTCTTCTTTATCCAGAAGAAGTATCCCTCTCTAGGTTTTCTTTCAAAGTACTTTCTCACCCATGCGTACTTCTCATAAGCTTCCCTGCTTTGCAATATCTCCACTCCCTTTTCTTTCTTCACCTTCCTTACTTCATGATCTACGTACCAATAGTTCACATCTCCTACATCTCTCATAACCCCACCTCTTAATAGTCTTCCAAACTCTCCTCCAATCAGAAGACGTGCATGCTATCTTACCATTCAGCAT
>Ga0105154_1000606_pt1 | contig 15061 bp, 9 predicted proteins | sample SSWtaG_FD_89672 | JGI IMG/M metagenome (GOLD analysis project Ga0105154, IMG submission 89672) | Hot spring microbial communities from Sandy's Spring West, USA to study Microbial Dark Matter (Phase II) - SSWsed_matched | ecosystem: Environmental > Aquatic > Thermal springs > Hot (42-90C) >... | reverse complement strand
GTGTTAGAAGAGGAAAATTTATTGAATCTAGCGTAATTGTTGAAAGAATTCTTGGCAAAGCCATTGTCGAAGAACTTGGCGGAATAGTTTCGTTTAAGAACCCTAAGTACATCGTCCATGTTGAAGTTATTGGTAAAATAACGGGCATATCTGTTTTAAAACGGAATGAAATATTACGGAGAAAAGGTAGAGGCGGAACTGTTAAATAGTTATGATGGGGTAAGCGAAAGTATAACATTGGAGAGGGTAGTCCTTATGAAAGTGGGGGAGACTAAAAAGTTTGTAGATGCCGAGGACATTATTGAGAAAGTTCTTAGTAAGCCATCTGTATTTAAAGCTAAAGAAGCACTATATCCAGAATATATTCCCCCATCCTTGCCTTATCGTGAAGAGCAAATAAGGCTTCTTGCACAATACTTTAAATTCCTACTCTACAATCCGGGCAGTATAAGTCAGAGAGTATTTCTTCACGGCCCTGTAGGTGTAGGGAAAACAGTAACTTCCAGGGCTTTCGGAAGTATTTTTTCATCTAAAGCCAAAATGAGAGGTGTAAACTTACAGTACATTCACGTTAACTGCCATAGAAATAGGACAGTCTATAACATAGTGTCTGAAATCGCTAAGTACTTAAACATCCCGTTACCTCAGAGAGGTCTTTCAGCATTTGAACTTTACTCAGCAATTCTAGAGTTCCTCGAAGAAAACGATGTTTACGTAATTCTTGCTCTTGACGAATTCGACTACTTTGTAAGAGTTTCAGGGAGTGATGCCTTATATTTCTTCATAAGAACCTATGATGAATATCCGGAATACACTAAGAGAATAAACTTTATCTTAATAGGCAGAAGTCTTAGCGAATTGGAAAGCTTAGATTCTGCAACATCAAGCTATCTTTTAAGACACATGATAGCGTTTAAACCCTACACAGCTAAGGAAATTAGAGATATTCTAAAGCAAAGATTAGAATTAGCTTTCTGGGAAGGAGTAATAGCACCTGAGGTAATAAACGCAATAGCGGAGATTGTAGGTGTTGATAAAGGTGGTGATGGAAACGCTAGAGCGGCAATAGAGCTTTTACTAAGAGCGGGTGAAGCAGCCGATTATGAAGGAAGCTCATATGTTACTCTTGAGCATTTAAGAAAAGCATACGCTTCAGTAGCCGGTGCTGAAAGCTCAAGCTATATAGTAATAGCTAAGGATATGATATTGCACTTACCGCTACATGAGCTCTTAATTTACGAAGCAATAATAAGGGCACTTAAAAGAACAGGAAAACAATATGTTAGAATGGGTGAAGTTGAGAACGAATACGAATTACTCTGCGAACTATATCGTGAAAAACCTAGAGGACACACGCAAGTTTACGAATACATTAGAGACCTTAGGCGAAGAGGACTTATAGAAACTAGAGCTTCAAGCAAAGGATATAGAGGTAGAAGCACATTAATAGGAATATTTAATGTGCCCCTTGATGTGCTTGAAAAAGAAGTTCTAAAATTAATAGAGCAATACACGCATAAATGAGGGATTATTTTTGATAGAGCAAATTCTCTCCTCAAAAAATAGAATCAGAATATTAAAGTACTTATTGGCTAAAGAAAAAGCAAATATCACTATGATTTCCAGAGAACTCAATATCCACCATCTTAATGCTATAGAACATCTCGTTTTCCTCGAGAAAAAAGGTATTGTTAGAAGGAAAAAATACGGCAAAGTAACCATTTTCTCTTTAAATAACAGTAATCCGATTGTTTATTCGCTAAAGAAGTTTCTTGAAGAAATAGGTGAAATTTAAAAATACCCAATGTTTCTCCATAATTTAGGTGCCGATAAAGCATGGTCTACGGGAAAGCAATATATCAAATAGTTTCCTTCGGTAAGGGCTATGGTAAAACCAAATTAGTAGAGAAAATAGTTGCTAAAGCAAAACAAGAAAGCTATAAAGTAGCGGTAGTAAAACATGCTCACAGAGGAATAGATGTTAAGGGTAAGGATTCGCAAAGATATATCAAAGCGGGTGCCGATTCTGTCATATTGGTTTCTGAAAGATTACAAGCCATTTTCGTTAAGAAAGGCTATGAACAATTAGAGAACATTTTAGCATCATTCAACATTAAGGAGCATTTAATACTCATTGAGGGATTCAAGAATCTAAAAGGTTACCCGAAAATAGTGATGGTAAAGAATAAAGAAGAACTATTGAAGGCTAAGGAGCATTTTAAGAATGATTGCTTTCTAATAGTTAATACCGGCAAAGATAGGTTAAGTGATTTAGGATACGAAGTCTTCACTATGGAAAATCTAGATGTAATTTTTAGAAAAATAGTTGCCTACGCTAAAGAAAAAATCGCTAAAGAAGATCTTTTGAACATAAACTGTGGATACTGCGGATACCCCACTTGCGTAGATTTCGTAGAGGCCTTATTAAAGGGTAAAAAGGATATTCTAGAATGCCCCATAGTGGCTGACGTTGAACTTAGAGTTAACGGTATGAAAGTACCATTATCACCGTATCCTAAATTGGTAATCTATGAAACAATTAAAGGCCTTACAAAATCGTTAAAAGGGGTTCCAGAGAACATTGAAAACTTAGAACTACGAATAAGTTATGGTAAAAGGGGAAATGACAAACGTTTTTCTAGTAAAACTGTTTTATGATGGTAGAAAATTTCATGGCTCACAAAGACAGCCGAACGTAAAAACTGTTGAAGGAGAACTAATAAGCTTACTAACGAATTTAGGTATTTCTATAGCGAAAATTGTTTCGTCAGGTAGAACAGATAAGGATGTTCATGCACTTTCCCAAATAGTCTTGTTTGAAACATTAGCAAGCGAGGATGAAATACTAGGTTCTGTTAGGAAAATAGCGACTAGCGAAATGATAGTATGGGCTGTAAGATTAGGTGTTCCATACGAGTTCAATCCCAGATACAATGTTATACATAGAAGATATTTATATATAGAAAGAAATGATTTTCTCAGAGAAAACATAGACAAGCTAAATAGTATAGCCAAACTCTTCATAGGTAAGAAACTCTTTAAATGCTTTAGTTCATACTATAGGAAAACACCGTACTACATGGACCCTTATAGAACGGTTTATTCATTCAAAATTTATAGCGTAGGGGACTTTATCGTATTTGACATTATTGCTGATAGCTTCATTAAGCAAATGGTTCGTAGAATTGTTGCGACATTAAAGCTTTACATTAAAGGCGTAATTACAGTAAGCGACATAGTGAAAATGCTTAGTGGAGTATGTCTTAAAGCACCACTAATTAAACCTGCTAAAGCCGAAAACCTTATTTTATTTGACATAAAAGTGCCGTTAGCTTTCAAAGTTTTTAGAGAAAATATGTACAAGATCTACGACTACTGCTGTAATTCATGGAATAACGCTTTAAAGTTCATATGTTCGCACGTAGCAATAATCCGTGGCAAACCTAAAATAGTTGGAATTGATTTTTAAGCACCTATTTCCCCCTTATTTCCTTAATAACTTCCCTATATCTTGTTGGTGCTAGGAATTTTATCATTTCCTCAGTAAGGTTAAGACCTATTGCTAGTTTTGCAGCATATTTCGGATTGTTATTAAATATTACGTGGAGAAATGGTATGACGTCTCTTTTAGCAACATGGGTTGAAACATGTAAAGCTCCCGCAACAACCTTAGCTATAGCGTCCCTTATTTCTCTTTGCCTTTTAGTCTTAGCTAATAAAAGTATTTTCTGTGGAAAACTATATTTTACGAATCTAAATTTTGAAGCTTTCCTAGCTAAAGCTACACCGGGTCCTATAAAGTCGAAAACATATGAAAGTAAGTCCCAATTCTGCGTTCTTTTAACCCTACCTAAGTAAACATCGGCTCTAGATAGTGCTTCATAGGCTCTCCATAAATCCTCAGGGTCTGTTAGTTGGTTCGGTAGATTCTCAGCTATCCAAAGCATCATAGTTTCATAATCTATATCCGTTGATGTTACCGCCTTCTTAGCTTGCCAAACATATTTTGACATGAAAAGATTTCTTAATGCTTCAAATGGTGTGTATTGTCTATCTCTTCTAGCTAAAATCGGTTTTACGAGTTCAACAGTTATTTTCCTAGATGTAAGTGCAGCGTTTTGTAAATCGTTTATTGCTGACCTTAAATCTCCTTCAGCATATGTTATTATTAAGTCTAAGGCTTTATCATCGCATTCTAGTCCTTCGTTTAAGCATATTCTTCTCAGAGCTTCCTTCATAACTGTTTTAGTTAGCCTTCTAAAAGGTATCATTACACATAGTTCTCTAAGTTGTCTAAGCTTGGGATCCCATGGATCATTAGCGGTAAGTATTATTGGAAATCTAGTCGTATTAACTAGGTCTATTATAGCATCTAGTGCTCCTTTATCAGCTACTGTGCTTATTCCATCAACTTCATCAAGTAAAATTATTTTTCCACGGAACCCGAAGAGTGAATATTTAGTAGCAGCTATCTTGGCTACCCTTTCTATAGCATCCTTTGTTCTGAAATCGCTAGCATTCATCTCTATGAGCTCTAAGCTAAACTCTTTAGCTACAGCTTCAGCTAATGATGTTTTACCACAACCCGCTGGTCCGTAGAAGAGAACAGCTTTTTTCTCGGGAACTTTGCCTTGAAGCCAGCTTTTAAGCCATGGGATAAATATTTTCTTCGCTTCTTCTTGATTAGCTACTTCTGCTATCCTTTTAGGTCTATACTTTATGATCCATGGTATGGGTGCTGGCATTTTTAAACCCTTAGTTTCTTACCTAGCATTACAAGTTTAGCTATTAGAGCGCTTAGCTGTATTTCGTCGTCTGCGCCTTCAGCTAGTCTATACTGTACTTCCCCTAAATAGTCAGCGATTATGATTCTTAATTCTTCAGGCATCTTTATTTCGGAGCTAAAAATTTCTCTATGCACTGCTTTTACAACATCTACTCCTGAGAGACCATAGTTTATCATAAGTGCTCTAAGTTTCTCTCTAGCTTCAATAAATCTTCCAGCAAGTGCGGCCTTAATCATATCTCTTACTTCGGCCGGATGCGCTGCACCTATGACCTTATACACTGCTTCAACAGTAACTCTACCTAAGGCTGATGCTGCTTGAAGAATGTTTATGGCCCTTCTCATATCACCTTCGGAAAGTTCATATATTGTTTCTAGTGCTTCCATGTCGTACTCTACTTTTTCTTGGTCTGCAATCCATTTTAAGCGAGAAACAACATCCTCCTTACCTAATGGGGTGAATCTGAAGAATGCTGTTCTAGACTGTATAGGCTCAATTATTTTGCTGGGATAATTTGCTATCAAAATGAATCTACACGTTGCTGTGAAAAGCTCCATAGTTCTTCTCAAAGCTTGCTGAGCATCAGCCGTCATGTTATCTGCTTCATCAAGGACTATTATTTTGAAGGGTATTTCTCCTGGAACAACGCTCCTAGCGAACTCCTTAACAGTAGTTCTAATGACATCTATTCCTCTTGCATCGCTTGCGTTTAACTCTAAAACGTATCTACGGTAGTTTTCACCATAGAGGTCATAAGCTAAGGCTAGCGCAGCGGTTGTCTTACCTGTTCCTGGAGGTCCAGCAAATAAGCAGTGAGGCATGTTTTTACGTTTAACAAACTGCTTCAACCTTTCAACGACTTCTTTTTGATTCACTATTTCGTCAAGGGATTTTGGTCTGTACTTTTCTGCCCAAAGAAGTTCAGCCTCTATGGAGGCCATAATCTAACACCCTACAATTATTGGTTCTCTTTTTAGTACAAATATATTTTTAGTGGCGGAAAAACCTAGGTTATCGTAGAGGGTACTTACCGTCATGATCCAAGAACTTTTGAAAATACTTATAGATAGTTCTCGTGTAGATAGCTATGTTGCCCCAGCTAAAGCGAAAACTTATCAGAACTTGGTTCTAAACACAGATGAAATATCTTATGTTGAAGCAAACGCTGAAATAGATATTCCAAGATGGCTTGCTCAAGATCTTTCAAAAGCAGGACTCGTAGAACTTTCATCGGACGAGAAGATTACTATTGAGGAACTAGCTAGATTGGCTTTTTTAGAAACCAGAACTACAGGTACGGCTTCAACATTACAGAAGCTTCCACCGGAATTCTACGTAAAAGTGAAACATGAAATCGAAGCGTTACTTAACGAATTAAGTAGAAACCCTACATCAGAAATCATAGAGAAATATCGTAAAACAGAAATGTTCATTAGAGATATTGTTAGGAGTCGTTTAAGAAAAATTCTAAACCTTGTTTTAACAGTTGAAGAACCAAAAGACATAGTTACTAAGCTAACACCTGAGGAAAAGACCTTATATAGGGTTTTAAGAGACATAGTAAAATTCTGGATAGAGGAAACATCTGGTTTAAAATATTAGTGGAAAGTGGAATAAGCAATGGAAAACATAGGCGGTAGGGAGAGAGAAGGTTTAGAGGAAGTAACATTTATAGGTGACCCTAAGGAAGAGTTCATTAAATTTCTTAAAACGTTCAAAGACGTATACGGTAAACTTAAGTACTGGGATAAAGTATTAGACATGACCATTAAGGGAGAAATATCCATAGTCATAGACTTTCCAGACATCTACATTACTAATCCCCAACTAGCTCTTTATGTCGTAGAAAACCCTAGGGAAGCATTAAACTACGCTTCACAAGCGCTTAAGGAGCTTGTAGCTAGTGAGAATAGAGAGCTAGCAGCAAAAATAGATAGATTCTATGTTAGATTTAGGGGTCTTCCCGAAACAGTTCCTATAAGAAGGCTAAGTTCTGAACATATTGAGAAGCTTATCCAGATTGAAGGAGTAGTTACGAGAATGACACCGACTATGGAGAGACTTTACAAAGCAATTTTCCAATGTACAAATTGTGGAACAGAAATAGAGGTTGTTCAAGAAGGCGATACTCTAGAGTACCCAACTGAATGTACATGTGGAGGAAAACCTTCATTTAAGCTTCTCCTACATAAATCAAAATTCACTGACGTACAAAAAATTATGGTTCAAGAAAGACCCGAGGAAATCCCTCCAGGACAACTTCCAAGATCAATAGAAGTAGTGCTAACAGAGGACCTCGTTGATAAAGCTAGGCCTGGAGACAGAGTATCAATAGTGGGGATTCTTACAATTAAAGGTGAAAGATCCGTTAAGAAGGGAAGTAAGCTAACCTTTGAAATGATGGTTGAAGCAAACAACATAGAAGTTTCACAGAAAGTTCTAGAGGAGCTGGAGATTTCTAAAGAGGATGAAAGAAAAATTCTGGAACTAGCAAGAAACCCCAAAATAAGAGAGGAAATAATAAACTCTGTAGCGCCAGCAATCTACGGTTACGAACACATAAAGAAAGCAATAGCGCTACTTCTCTTCGGAGGAGTACCCAAAGAGTTACGTGATGGAACAAGGATAAGAGGAGACATACACGTACTACTCGTAGGAGACCCTGGCACAGCTAAGAGCTTAGTTTACAGTGAGCGCATATTAATTCTTGATGAAAATGGGCTAATAAGTTTTAAACCAATAGGTGAAATAATTGATGAATATATGGAGAAATATAGAGGTAGCGTCATTAACTATGGAGAATATGAGGAACTTCTACTTGATAAGGTAGGGGTAAAGCTCTATACAATAGCTATTTCGCCAGTAACTTTTAAGCCTGAGATAAAGCCCATTAAGGCACTAATAAGACATAAGGCGCCAGGAAAAGTAATAGTAGTTAAAACAAAACATGGTAGAAAAGTAATAGTAACTAAAGACCATAGCCTAATAGGTTTCGATATAAACTCGACATCGCTAATACCGATCAAACCCGCCGAGGCCTTTAGGGAGAAAACTCTATTACCTGTACTTAAGAGTTTAGCACCATTTAGAAGAAACGTAGTGGAAAATGTAAAAATAGGGAATTCCAACATAAAGCTCGATTGGGACTTCGGATACTTAATAGGGTTCTTCTTAGGGGATGGAATAGTTTCTAAGACCTCATCTGGCGAAAGAGTAGAAATAGCTTCAACAAATAAAGAAGTCATAGAGTATCTAGGTGAAATAGTTCGTCATAAGTTAAAATTACCTTTCAAAATATGTGAAAGGAATGGTAAGGATAGAAAACAGTATAGACTAATTGTAACCGATAAAGAATTTGTCAACTGGATAAAACATTATTGCTTCATAAAGATAGTTAGAGAAAGCGGAACTAAGGGATCATTATTAAGATATAAGAGAATTCCGCAAATAACCTTTAACGCCCCTATAGTATTCATTAGAGGTTTAGTTTCAGGGCTTATTGAAAGTAATGGCTCTATTATCCCATTGAAAATTAAAGGCTCTAAAAAATGGAAAGAAGAAATTAGAATAGTAACAACAAATGAAAACATAGCTCATGAACTACCTGTTCTTCTAGCGATTTTAGGGTTAGAATATACGATAAGGTATTCCTCTTCAAAATATAAAGGTAAAAATGTTTGCTACTTCAAAATACACATTCCTAATCCAGCAATTACGAAGCTAATAAACTTAGTGGATCCTGTTAGACAAGAAAAATTAAAGCAGTTAAATGCCAACAGAAGCAGCATTACTGACAAAGACCCTACGGCTTCAACAGTTAAATCATTAGCGCTGTTGAAGCTAAATAGTAGAGAAAGAGGATATAGGGACTTTGCAGGAGAGGTTAGAGGAAAAATTCATAAAAGATATGTAGGAAGAAACCATGCCCATAAAATACTGACTAAACTGAGTGAAATAGTTGAAAAACAATACGATATAGATGAGGATGTGGGAAGCAAAACCCTAGCAATGCCTAATAGATTATATTCCATAATCGATAATACCATTGTTACGTGGGATACCATAAAGTCTATAGAGGAAGTAGACATTTGCGAAATTGAACCCAACAATGCTAAATATGTTTATGATATTTCAGTAGAAGATCATGAAAACTTCGTCGGAGGCTTAGGACTTCTATTCCTACACAATAGCCAATTATTACAGTATGTTGCTAGAATAGCTCCTAGGGGAATTTATACTTCTGGTAAGGGAACAACGGCTGCAGGGTTAACAGCAGCTGTTTTAAGAGATAAAAGTACTGGTGAGTATTATCTTGAAGCTGGAGCATTAGTTTTAGGCGATGGAGGAATAGTATGCTTACATCCTGAAACACGTGTGCTTGTTGATAACGAATATGTTAGGATAGCTGATCTATTTGATGAGAAGAAGATTATTAGAACTAAAGCTGGTAATGAAACAGTTGAACTAAATTATTCAGAACATAAAGTTATCGGAATGGAGCTAAATAGTTTACATGCGAGAGAAATTCTATCTAACGTCATTAGAAGAAAACCATGGAAAGGAAGGCTTGTCAAACTTACTTTTGAAAGCGGATACGAATTACTGTTAACACCAGATCACTACTTAGTTGATGGAGAAACCCTAGCTTGGAAACAGGCTTCAGAATTTAAGCCTGGAGACAAAGTACTTTCATTACAGAGAATTCCTGGGCATGAACATGACGTATACTTGCTTGACATAATTCCTACTACATGGATTGTAGTTTTAGAGAATGAAGATAAAGATGAAGTGCTGAAACTAATAGAGAGAACTTATGGCAGTATATATAATCTCAGAAAAACCTTAGGTAAAAAAGTCTATACTTCACATAGTAAATTATACATTGAAATGGGATTACTCAGAGAAATCCTAAGTAAACATGGTAAATTGAATAATTGGAAAAATAAAGTACTAAAGTTTTCTCGAGAAAATAAGGCATCATTACTAACATTAACGAAAATAACTCCTGAAATAGGATACATCATAGGGTTTATCCATGGGAACGGATACTTTACCGATAAGAGAGTAGCAATCGTACAATCCGTAAGACGTAGAGACATCATAGAAAGACTGTTAAGATATTTTGAAACAATAAGCATTAAGCCTGAACTTTACAGAAAAACTAGCGTATCTGTAATGAGAAATAAAAAAGTAGGAAGTGAGTATGTCGAAATAGTTGTTGAGTCAATGGTCCTTGCACATGTAGCTAAATACTTCCTAGAAGACTCGCTTAGACGCATCTTCAAATTGCCAAATAGTGTTCTAAAAGGATTTCTAGCAGGACTTATAGATGCTAGCGGATCAATAACGGTTAAAAGAACACTTAGGGACAATAGACAGTACGAAGTCGTACGTGTTGATATAGTGTTGGAAAATGAGGCTCAAGCTAAAGCGATACCATTAGTATTGAGAAGATTTGATATATACTCTAAAATGATTCGTGATAAAGGTTTTGTAAGAATTCAAATCACAAATAGGGATGATGTATTAAAGCTCATTGAAACCATCAAGCCATACAGTATTAAAGCGGAAAGGGTAAGTATTCTAACCAGGAGAAAAGCAATAAAATTAAAGTCACACGTTATTCCTAAAAAACTATCAATTAAAATAGCTAATAAGATAGCTGAAGAAGTTAGTCCATATATTCTCGTGAAAGATGGCCTATGGAGTTCAGTGTATAATGCTATTGCAGGAAAAGCTATGTTCTCAAAGGAGAAGCTTAAAAAAATTGTCTCACTTTATTCTGAAAAGCTATCGTCAGACACAAAAGAGCTAATAAGCATTGCCGCTCAATACGATTATTACATGGATAAAGTAGTGAATGTAGAGCATGTAGAATATGAAGGATACGTTTACGACATCTACGTACCTGGAATACATAATTTCCTAGCTGAAGGAATTATAGTGCACAACTGTATTGACGAGATAGATAAGATGAGAGCTGAAGATAGAGTAGCAATTCATGAAGCAATGGAGCAACAGAGCTATCATAAGGATTTTGAGCTTTTACTAGCTAATGGGAGAAAAGTTAGGATAGGTGAGCTTGTAGATACACTTATCGTTAACAATAAGGATAAAGTGGTAAATGGCGTAGAAACTGAAATCCTACCTGCAAATGAAATTGATATTCTTTCATATGATTTCACAAGTAAGAACATAGTGAAGGTTAAGGCTAACAGGGTTAGTAGGCATAAAGCACCTAAAAACTTCATAAAGATCACGTACAGCAATGGGAGAACAATAATTGTCACCCCGGAACATCCTGTGTTCGTTTGGAATAATGGCGGAATCATAACTATTAGAGCAGATAACGTAAAACCAGGAATGCTCGTTCCAAGTATACGTTACTATCCAGAGAAACTGTTAAATAATGATGGTCTCTTATTAAGAGCATTAAAGGAATTCCGTACAGAGAACCCAGAAATACTAGCTAAATTCATAGGATACATATTGTCAGATGGTTATATGTATCCTAATGATAAAAGAGGCTATTACGAAATAGGCTTTTCTACCACAAACATTACACTCATGGAAGATTTTAAGGAAATATTGGAAAAGCTAAACATTAAGTATACAGTTCAAGCCAGTAGTAAAGGAAGGAAAAAAACCCTATACACCGTGAAAGTTCTTTCAAAAGATCTTTACACCAAAATATCTAAACTCATACCTGAAATTGTTTCTCCTAAAGACGGGCAACATACAGCCTCGAAAAGAATACCTTCATTAGTATTTGCAATGGGTGAAGAAGCAAAGAAAGCCTTTCTAAATGCTTACTTTAAAGGAGACGGATTTGTTAATAAATATAAGGTTGGTTTTAGAACTTCCTCAAGAGAGATTGCCGAAGATTTACAAGATCTACTCCTTACTCTCAAAATACACTCATATATACTTACGGAGAAAATTAAAGGTAAAGAATATTATAAGGTAATAGTTTATGGAACCGAAAGTCTAAAGAGATTTGCAACAGTAATTCATGACGATCCCCGCTACAGTAAAGTCTTAGAGTTGATTTCAAGATCGCAAAAGAAATTAAACTATAGAGACCCTATGCCTCATGAAGTAGCTATAAAGTTAAGAGACATTCTTAATGAGTTAAATTTGAATGACAAATACATTACAGACGTTGTTAAAAGAAAATCAACCATCCATAGGGAGAAAGTTTATAAATACATTAATCTTGTTGAAGAAAGGCTGAAGACCATTAGGAAGGCGATAGAAAGTAACGATTTATCTACGGTAGGAAAGTTTGTTTCTTTAAAGGAGCTTTCGGTAAAAACAGGTACACCATATTCAACGTTAAGGTATAGGCTATATGTTAAGAAGGATAGGCAAGTAGTTAGAACACTTATGGAACAAGCCACTAATAAGCTTAAGAAAATAGAGAAAATAATTGATGAGATAAAAGGTTTAGTTTACGGAAACATAATGTTCATAAAAGTTAAGGCAGTTGAGAAAATCGAAAACAAAGACTCAGAATGGGTATATGATGTAACGGTTGAACCGAACCAAACATTTGTATCGCATGGGCTTATACTACATAACACTATAAGTATAGCGAAGGCCGGTATTGTTGCTAAGCTTAATGCTAGGGCTTCAATTTTAGCTGCTGGAAACCCTGTTCTTGGTAGGTATATTCGTGAGAGAGGATTCTTGCACAACATTAATTTGCCTCCAACAATTCTTTCAAGGTTTGATCTCATGTTTGTTATGGTTGATGAACCCGCTCCGGAAAGAGATGAGGAAATGGCAGAGCATATACTTATGGTTCATAAGAGAACAGAGAAAATAAAGCCTCCAATAGATCCAGAGCTCCTAAGAAAATACATAGGCTATGCTAGAAAATATGTTAAACCTAAGCTTTCGGATGAAGCTGTAAAAATAATAAAGGACTTCTTCGTATCGCTAAGAGCTAAAGCTGCAACGAGCGCTGAAGTGGCTGTTCCAATAACTCCAAGACAGCTTGAGGCTTTAGTAAGACTGGCCGAAGCACATGCTAGAATGGCATTAAGTAACATCGTAACAGCTGAAGACGCAAAAGCAGCAATAGACCTGATGGTTCGAAGCTTTAAGGATGTAGGTATAGATGTTGAAACAGGAGAAATAGACATAGACATTATAATGACTGGTAAGCCATTAAGTTTAAGAAAGAAAATACTGAAAATCATGAACATCATAGAGAGGTTGGAAGGAGGGGTTCCGGGAACACCGGTTAATCTAAGAGATGTAATAGAGGAAGCTAAGAAGGAAGGAATAAGTGAAAGAGATGTAGAGGAAATTATAGGAACTCTAAGAAGAGAAGGACAAATTTACATGCCAAGAGAAGGCAAAATAGCTAGATTAATATGAAAAGGAAAAAAGATTTAGTGTTTTATGTTTTCCTTTTACTCCCAAGCACGCAAAAGCGACACTACTTCGTCACTAACCTTTCCAGCAAGGACATCTTTTATCGATTCATCTATAATGTTTATTGCCTTTTCAAGTTCCTCTTTAGCTATAACCAATGGTGGTGCTATCCTTAAAACATTCCCATATTTTCCATAGGTCATCATTAGTAATCCTTTCTCCCAAGCTCTCCAAATTATCTTAATCGCTGTTTTCCTATCAGGTTCCTTAGTATCCTTATTCTTAACAATATCTATGCCTAAGAGTAAACCTAGTCCTCTAACATCACCTACTATTTCATATTTATCTTGAAGCTCTAGGAACCTCTTTTTAGCATATTCGCCTAATTCACGAGCTCTTTCCTCAAGCTTATTCTTTCTAACATAATTTATTGTTGCTATTGCTGCTACAGCAGAAACAGCATTAGCTCCTGATGTGAGGAAGTATGTTTGTGGATCAGCTGAATCAAGGATTTCAGCTTTACCTACCGCTGCTGAAACAGGCATTCCTCCACCGACAGCTTTACCTATAACCATAATGTCGGGTACGGTGTCAAAGTGTTCTATTGCAAACATTTTACCTGTTCTAGCAATACCTGTTTGAACCTCATCATCGATGAATACTATTCCATATTCTTCCGTAAGTTTCCTTAAACCTTGAACATAGTTTTTCGGCGGAACAAGAACTCCTCCATCACCTTGCACAGGTTCGAACATTAAGGCGGCGAAAGATTCTCCTGCTACATTCTTTCTAAAGAAGTCTTCTATTAGCCCTAGGTAGTATTCTCCTAATTCTTCATCGCTCATATCGTATGGTTTACGGTATGTATCAGGGTATTCAAAGAAGTACACGTTAGGTAAGGCATTTAATCTGCTTCTTAGTTTTGGACTGAATGAACCAGACATTGACAATGCAAGATATGTTGTTCCATGGTATGAATATGTGTATGAAGCAATGTTTCTACGTTTCGTATAGAGAAGTGCTGCCTTAACCGCGGTATCGTTAGCATCGGATCCGCTTAAGCCAAAAGCAACTTTTTTAGTGAAGTTTCCAGGAACTATTTCTACAAGTAATTTAGCTAATTCAACAGCGGGCTCATGATATATGTACATACAGTAGTGAATGTACTTTTCAAGTTGCATCTTCATAGCCTCAATAATTTCATCATTACTGTGACCTACATTGTAAACTGCAGCACTTGATAGGAAATCTATGTACTCATTGCCGTTAAGATCCCATACTTTAGCTCCTTTTGCTTTTGAAATAGCTAGCGGAAAATATTTGAAAGCATAGCCTTTCGTAACATACTTTTCATATTCCAATGCTACTTTCAAACTTTTACTTACGTTTTTTGAAACATATTTTGTAACCTTATCTAGTTGCATAAGTATCGTACCATAGTGAAATATATAATGTAAACCTATATAAATGTTTTAAAGTTTAAAATCATACACCGAGGGCTTAAGCCTATGGTAGAAAAAGTGTGTTTTGCTACAGGAGAAATATTTAAACATCACATTACATCAGACTATCATCCCGAAAACCCTAGGAGAATAATTGCCATAATAGATTTCTTAAGAACTTTTAAGTATTTAAACATGTTAAAAATTATTGAACCCGAGAAAGCAACGAGAGAACTTATAGAGCTCGTTCACGATCCAGAATATGTCGAGTTCATAAAGGTTTTTGCTGAAGCCGGAGGGGGACATCCTTTAGGAGATTTAGACACGATAGTTTCTAAGAAAACGTACGAAGTAGCACTATATGCTGCAGGAACAGTCATAAAAACGCTAAGGAAAGTTATTTTAGGTGAGTGCAAAGTAGGTTTTGCAGCAATAAGGCCTCCGGGTCAC
>Ga0105154_1000603_pt1 | contig 15085 bp, 9 predicted proteins | sample SSWtaG_FD_89672 | JGI IMG/M metagenome (GOLD analysis project Ga0105154, IMG submission 89672) | Hot spring microbial communities from Sandy's Spring West, USA to study Microbial Dark Matter (Phase II) - SSWsed_matched | ecosystem: Environmental > Aquatic > Thermal springs > Hot (42-90C) >... | reverse complement strand
CTTCACGAAGCGTACGGCGCGAGCGTTGTGAAGGAGAGGTTCAGGCACCGCTACCACATAATCAAAGAGTATGCGCTGAAAGGGGAGGAAAGCGGTCTTAGGATCTCGGCTACCGATGCCAGCGGAAGGATAGTCAACGCCATTGAGCTGAGCACTGCCAAGTGGATAGTTGGCGTCCAATTCCATCCGGAGTTCAAGAGCAGAGCACTCAGACCGTCCCCAATATACACGGCCTTTGTACGAGCCGCGCACGAAGCCAAGAGACCATCCGTCTAGCTAGAACTTCGGGCTCGTGGGCGTTGGGCGCAACTTTTAAGCCGGGTGCTACAAAGGGGGCACCGGTGGAACCTAAATTGTGTTGCAAGTTTTCAACACGCTAGGTAGAAGGCTCGAAACCTTCGAGCCGGTGAACCCCGGCAAGGTCTCCATCTACGTGTGCGGTCCCACGGTCTACGACTACACCCACCTCGGGCACGCCAGGACGTACGTCGCCTTCGACGTCATCAAGCGTTACCTGCGATTGACCGGCTACGACGTTTTCCACGTACAAAACATAACCGACATCGACGATAAAATCATCAAACGAGCGGCGGAGGAGAGGTCGAGCTGGAAAGAGATAGCCGACACGTACACGAAAGATTACCTCGACGCGCTGTCTAAGCTGAACATCAAGGTGGACCTCCACCCCAGAGTCACTGAGCACATCGGCGAGATCATAGGTTTCGTGCAAAAACTCATCGAGAAAGGCCACGCGTACGTGGCGCCCAGCGGCAGCGTGTACTTCGACGTGGACAGCTACGATGGGTACGGTGAGCTCAGCGGAAGACTTGCGCGCGAGCTGTGGGGCCAGGAGCAGGAGTTTACGAAAGAAAAGAAAAACCCGTACGACTTCGCTCTATGGAAGGCCTCGAAACCGGGCGAGCCTTGGTGGGAGAGCCCCTGGGGCCCTGGGCGGCCCGGCTGGCACATAGAGTGCAGCGCGATGTCGACGCTCTACCTGGGTGCACAGTTCGACATCCATGGCGGGGGCAGCGATCTCATATTCCCTCACCACGAGAACGAAAGAGCTCAAAGCGAAAGCGCGCTCGGGAGGCGTCCCTGGGTTAAGTACTGGCTACACACTGGGATGCTCACCGTAAAGAGCGAGAAAATGTCTAAAAGCCTAGGCAACATAGTTTCCCTGAAAGAAGCGTTCTCCAGGTGGAAGCCAGAGGTAGTGAGGCTTTGGCTCGCGACCGTTCACTACAGGAGCGTCGTCGAGTTTTCCGAGGAAGCTCTGCACCAGGCGGAGCGCAACTACGAGAGGTTGTCCGCCGCGGCGAAAACCCTTCGCGACCTGTTACGCAAAGAGGAGTTCAGCTTCAAGTTGAGCGAGAGCGGGCGCTCGCTGCTCAGCAAGATGGACGAGTTGAGGAGAGAGTTCTACGCTGCGATGGACGACGACTTTAACGCCAGTAGAGCTTTCAGCCAAGTGTACGAGTTGACGACTTTCGTGTTCTCTCGCATCGCCCAGAAGCCCGAGGGCGCAGTTGCCATCAAGGCATACGCACTGATGGAGGAGTTCAACAGGGTGCTCGGCGTGCTCGATAGCGTGTTCGCTGGAGGCACGCCGCTACCGTTCGAGCAGCTGGTGGAGCTTGTCGTGGAGGTGAGGAGGAAGCTCAGAGTTTCTAAGAACTACGAGCTGGCCGATTGGATACGCGCGGAAATGGCGAAGTTGGGGATAAAGTTGTACGATCGCGGCGAGGAGACGACCTGGCAGCTAGCCTAAACGCTTGATCGGCAGCTGCTCGAGCCCTAACGCCAGCGCGACAGCTCCATAGAGCCCCACATCCTCCCCTAAAGGTGTAGTGATGATTTCGGGGATCCTGTTTATGGCATAATCCTGTACCATCCTTTTCAGCGGGTCTACGACGAGCTCCACGTTGTTGAGAGCTACAGAGCCGCCTACAGTTATCAGTGAGGGATCGTAAACGTTTATCACGTTCGCCACACCCATCGCGTTGTACCTTGCCGCTTCCTCCACAACCGCCTTAGCGAAAGCGTCGCCTGCCTTAGCTGCCTCGTATACGTCTTTTGAAGTCAGCTTCGTCGGATCGATACTGCTCGCTAGCACGCTGCGCTTGAAAAGTTCGGGCTTCTCCTGCGCAAGCAGCCTAGCCAGCTTAGGTATGCCGCTGCCTGAGGAGTAAGCCTCCCAGTGCCCCCTCTTACCGCACCCGCACACCAGCTTGCCCTCAGCATCAACCACCATGTGCCCGATCTCGTGGGCGTTACCATCCTTGCCTAAAAGTACACGACCGTCAACATACACGCCCCCGCCTATCCCTGTGCTGATCGTGATGTAAACGAGGTTATCGTGGTCGCGCCCAGCCCCCATGTGCTTCTCGCCTACAACAGCTGCAACGCAGTCGTTAACCAAATACGTGTTTACGCCGAACTCGCTCTCCAGAGGTTCAACTATAGGTACGTTCTCCAAGGGCAAGTTGGCGGCCCTCACGATCACCCCCCGCTTTACGTCGAGAGGTCCGATCGAACCCACTCCAATGCCTTTCAAGGCTTTCTCGGAGGCTCCAACTTTCTTAAGCAGCTCCCTGATAGCTCGCGCAATCGAGGACGGTAAAGCCATTCGATCACTCCTCGGTGTTTCAAACTTAACACGATCCAGAATCCTGCCTTTCTCGTCCGCAATTACAACGCGAGTGTAGGTAGCCCCTATATCGACACCTGCAACCCAGCTCGCGCCCACGCACACGCGGCCGAAATCCCTATCTTAAGGGTTTTGTGTGGCACGTGTCAGCTCGCTAACAAGGATTGAATCGCCACGGTCATTCCCGATAATTGCATGTATCTGCGCACGTCACCACGCGCACATGCGGAAAGTCAACGAGTTACCGCGCGCTGGGCTTATTACACCCTCTTCAACCAATACCCTGTGGGAGGTAGGATAACCGTCTACGTGTGCCAAGAACCTGAGCACGAAGAACTCATTAAAACGTTAGGGAGCGTTTTAGATAGTGTTAAAGGTAAAAAACCAAAACTAAAAGTTGTTAAATTGAAATTAAAGAATGCGGAAGACTTCCCGTACTACCTCAATACGCTAGAGGAGCTCTACGGTGGGATCGCTACAGCCGAGTACCGTAAATACGGTATACAGAGCCTACCCGCGGTCGTCTACAACGATAAGGTTGTGCTTCAGGGTAGGGTGCCGACACGTGGAGAGATAGAGGAGGCATTAGCCTACGAGGGTCTAAAGATCTCGAGAGAAGTTATTCCCACTCGTCCATCGCTTCGACCCGCTTCTACACAAGCGATCCAACCCGAGCCGGCGAGCAATAGACTGAAGATAGAAATCCCCTTGAGAAACCTACCACGCGTAGAGAGCGCGCCTTCCCGCACTGCCGGGTCGATGCAGCCCCAGAAAACCGCGGAAGTTCTCACGCCAACTCCTGCTGTAGTAAAGCGGCCCGAACAACCCCAGCAGCTAAAGCCTGCAGCTCAAGTCCGAGCAGAGACTCAACCACGTCAGGCATCCGAAAGCGCTGTACGGCAGCCGGCATCGCTCTTAGAAAGCCCTAAGCCAGCGGCAGTAAAAGCTCCTCCTGTCGAGATAGAGGAGTTGGGCGTCGAAGCCAAGCACGAGACACCCAAAGCTCCGCTAATCCCTTCGGTCCCTGGGAAGAACTGTAACAGTTGCATCTTCTACGATAAGTCATCAAAGAGGTGCCTCCTTTACAGGGCAGCGATCACCGATCCCTCTAACCCCTTGTGCGTGCGCCGATCTTGAGGGCTGGGAGGCGGTGGGAAAAAAGTCGCAACTATAGTGTTGAACTCAGCTAGCTAGCTTCTGCTAGCAATCGCCTGAGACTGAACCTACTGGAAACTGCTGGATCGCGTTCCAACGAGTAGTGCTCGAACGTCCAAGCATACTCTACGATCAAGTCCAATTTGCTTTCCTGAAGCCCTAGATCGGGTAGGGTTGGTAGCGTGGAGAAACCGCTTGTAAACTCTTCAAGTAAACACAGAGCCCTACGGTATGCGTTAGCGAGCGGCAACCCTTGGACGCTCCGCCATGCTGCTTTTGCCCACGGCTTGACCAAAGCCAGCTCGGCTTTATAGGGACACACGCCGAAGAGGGCGTGCATCGCTCTAGCGAGCGAGGAAAGCGCAGACCCTCCTGCATGTTCGCGCGCAATCGAGGTGTACACCGCCGCCCGGAGCAGACGCTCAACACTGCGGTCGTCCTGTGCAAGGCGAGCTGAACGCTCAAGCTCTTCTACAGCTGTCGCCGCGAGTAGGACGGCGAAATCGTTCCTCCAGCCCACTGCTAGCGCTTCTAGAGAACCGGCTAAAACTTCTAAAACCAAACTCGAGCGAACTTCCTCTCCAGTAAGCTTATCTCGGATAACAAGCTCAGGATCCACGATTATCGAACTCGGCAGCTTGAGAGGCTCAAACCGGCCGATAAAGCCCCGCGGTGGGACGGTTTTTCGACTGAAAGCCTCTGCGAACCCGTGAGGCGTAGGTACCGCAACAAGCGCAGCGTTAAGGCGCCAGCTCAGGACCTTCGATAAGGCTATTGCTGGCCAGCTTCCAAACGCGACTACACCCTCTGCGCCTTGCAACCACCCCGCGGTGCGATCCACCTTTCCTATCTCGTACCCTTCAGGGTGCACCGCCAACACCCCCCACTTCAACCTAGCTGTTTCGAAGCTTGCAGCAACCCTATTTGCAACCCCTGCGGAGACGATGTCGTCGACCACGAACACCACTTTTTCCGCTCCGACCGCCGAAAGTTCAAGTCCCACCGCGCAAGCAGCGCTCGAGCGCACAACGATCCTTGCCGGAAAATTCACTTCCATCTCGAAGCTCATCACAAATCCAGTAGCTGAAAACAATTTATGGAAATAAGATTAACGCGTTACCGTAGAGATCGACCGAACAGTTTGAAGCGGTAGAGATCAAAAAGGTGGACCGGCCGGGACTTGAACCCGGGTCCTCCCGCGCTCTCGGCGCGCTAACCTGGCGCGCATGCAAGGCGGACGCTCTCCCAGGCTGAGCTACCGGCCCACCGAGCACCTCGCAAAGGGGGGTAAATAGCTTTCTGGCGCGCATCACGAAGTTTTTATCATCTTACCCTGAGGCCATCGGGTTCCCATTCTCCTCAATGGCGCTTTTCCGTCTCCTTAGAGTACACTGAAAATTTTAACTGGAGGCTGCAGCGGGGATGCGTGAATCTCGGCCGAGATACGCTACTCGAGCTCACCGCGCTGCTCGCCGTGTTAGCATTCGCTCTGCTTTCGGTCAAGACGTTTTTCAGAGAGGGGATCCCTCCAGGCTGGGACCATCCTCCACACCTCGTTTGCTCCTACCTCACCTCTGAATTCTTCCTCCCCCAGCTGACGGTCTTGGGTTGGGATCCCTACAACAACTTCGGCTGGGTCTTCAATCAGTTCTACAATCCCGGCGCCTACCTCCTGGTCGCTGTGATCCGTTACGCGTCCTTCAAGTTGCTGGACGTAGTATCGTCCTACAAGCTCGCGCTAATCGTCACGTACGTGCTGCCGGCGATCGGCGCCTTCTACCTGGCTAAGGCGATAGGCGGCGGGTTGCCCGCCGCGGCGCTGGCGGCGCTGTTCTCAGTCGTCGTGACGCCCTACGAATCAGAGTGGCTGGACGCCGGGCTCAAGCAGCTTTACTATATCGGGATGTGGCCGGAGAGATTGGGTATAGGCTTTGCGCTACTTGCGCTCGCGGCCGAATGGAGCGCACTGAGTGGGCGGGGCTGGGAGCGCTTGCGAATGGCTACTATCTCAGCGTTCCTCTGCGCAACCGCGATCCTTAGCCACTTGATGACAGGGATCGCGCTCCTCATGACAGAGACCCTCGTAGCTGTCGTATTCGCGGTGAGACGCTTTGCGGCTCAGGAAAGTGGGCTCAGAGCCGGGATCGCCAACGAGCTACCTGGCTTGGCCTGGGATGCGGCTACGTTCGCTGTAGCAGTCGGAGGCGCACTGGGGCTCCTCGCCTTCTGGGTCGTCCCTCTATCGCAAGCTAACTGGACGTACCACAACCTACCCACGATAACGTGGTACGTCGGCCCGTGGGGCGTGAACACGTTTCTCGGGTCTCTAGGCCCCCTCGTCACCGCTCTTTTCGTCATCTCAGTCGCAGTATCCTGCGTTTCTGCGAAGAGAGGGTTCGCACCGGTCACAGCTACCGCTGCGGTTTCAGCCTTCCTCATGTGGGCTGTTTCAACCGCATCCCCATTAGACGGCTACTTGGGCCTCCGTTTGATTCTGGCTTCAACGCTACTCGCGCTGGTGGCGGTGTTCAGCGGTAGGCCTGGCGCCGCCACCCTAGCTTCTGCAATCTCGATGCTCCTGGTGATAGCCACGGGCCCGGACTCCTTCAGGTTTAGGGTGCTGTGGTGGGGTGTAGACCTCTCGAAGGTTCTACCCTTCAGCGAGAGCTACGCCTACTACAAGTTTGCGGGACTGGCAAGGTACATGGCATTCACAGCGGCGGCACTCGGAACGTCCTCCCTCCTAGCGAAAGCCTTCTCCCTCGTGCGGGGGCTTAAGAGCTCGGAGGCTCAGCTCGGCTACGTAGGCGTCGGTGTAGCTGCGCTGCTACTGGTGGCTGTGGTAGCGGCGCAGCACTTCCAGCTGACCGATTTCTATTACCCTTACTCGGAATCTCTAATCTTCAAGATGGACACGGACTTCCCAGGGACCCCGAAACTCGTCAGGATCATGGAGTGGGTGCGCGAGAACGTGCCGGAGAACACCTACGTTTTCTACCAGGACACGCTCTGGAAGCTCGGGGACTGGAGCTACTTGCCCGTTTCCCACTACTTCTACCTCTCGTCGATGCTCACGGGGAAGCCGCAGGTCGGCGGCGGCTTCGGCACCAGGTACATCACCCACCCGTTGGCCAACACGGAAGCTGACCACCTGCTCGGCCAACCCATCTCCTGGCTGGCTCAACGGCCCGAGAGAGTTTACGACATCGCGAGAGAGCTCGGCGTAAGCTATTTCGTGATTTTTGACCAATCTCTGATCGCTGCGTTAAGGTCAAGACCCGACCTTTTCGTGGAAGTTTACGCTGAACCTCCCTTCCACGTTTTCAAAACCAGCACTTTTAACTCGATAGTTGAAGCGGTTGATGGCGAGATTGTACAGGTGGGTATCGAGCCGAACGTATTCGCGGTGAAGTACCGCGCAGCCAACTTCACAACGATCAGAATCCGCCAGGTGTTCTACCCGGGTTGGAGAGCATTCGTCGACGATCGCGAAATCCCCCTCGGGAGCTACAACCCGGATGTGCCATCGTATGTGTGGGTGCCGGGTGATGGCGTAATCGCTAACTACCGGGTGCCCTTCATCGAGGTTCAAGTACCGCCAGGCGATCACGTTCTTGTCTTGAAGTACCGTGCTTCCACGTGGGGCGATAGCGCTAGCGTAACTGCGCTCGCAGCTCTGCTCTTTCTAAACCTAGTGCCTGTCGCGCAAAAGCTTACGCCCGGAAGGCTGAACGGTCCCGTAAACGCTTCAATCCCGGCCAGAGATTCAGCACGCTAAGAGAGCGGCTTCGGCCCGGCTCGGTAATGCTCGAGCAGGCTGGGAACCCTTATCTAGGGTAGAGAGAACGGTGTTAGCGCGATGAGAAATATCGCACTGATGCTGGTAGCAGCAATCGCGCTAAGCGCGTTTGTCGCAGCTCAACCCTTATCTTCCCCATTTGCGAGTGTGGTTGACGTATCCGCTTACGGGTCCTGGCTTTTCTTAGCGCTGGAGAACGGTTTCGTTACATCTCAAGACGGTAGCTTGAAGTGGAACTTAAGCACCTTAGACTACGGCTTCCCGGTGCACATCGAGGCTGCACCTCGCCACGGCCTGCTGGTCCTCACAGATAGAGCGTGGCTCGGGCTTCTCACTTTCGACGGACGCAGCTCGTGGCTTAAGCTCGCCGTGGATCCGAATCTGATAAAACCGGGGACCTCAGGTATTGTCTACGCAAACGGCACCTCACTGATCTACGCCGGTAAGAGCGCTTTACTCGTAAGTTTGCCCAGTCTGGAAATCATCTGGAAGCGTGATATCCTCAATAAGTACACGGGCTACTCTCTCAGTCCTGCCGGGGACGCTGTGGTGCTGGTCGGTTTTAATACGTTCTGCAGCATCTGTTTAATGAACGAGGAGAGGTTGGTTATAGTCCGGAACTTGAAAAGTGAAAAGAACCTCTTAGAGGGCGTAATCCCGCACTTGAAAACAGCATCGGTGTTATGGCGCCGCAACTGGCTGGTGCTGGTTCAGTGGGACGCAGTAAAAGTTTACGATCTCAACACCGGGGTTCTCAACACCACTCTTAAAGCATATACCCTACCGCAACCCCATGATAAATGGCTCAGTTACGGCTTCTCCCCTAGCGGCGAGCTATTCTACTACACGTGCCCAGATGGGGAACGTTTGGGTGTTTACGTGCTGGATGTGGAGCGGGGAATCTCAAGGTATACTGTCTTGCCCATCCCCGCCCGTAAAAAAGTGCTTTCGCAGCTCGCTGACGATTGGAAGCTAGCTGTTGTTAGCTACGATGCATCAGCCGGCGCGGCCTACTGCGCCCTCCTCGACACGTTAACTGGAGAAGTATACACCGAAATGATCAGCCCCGCCAGTCCCAGCATAGTGCTCAAGCTGCTGGGCGGCACAGCCGCTGTAATTGTAGATAGGACACTCACAACAATACCCAACCAGCGAGGCCCCGAGACCAACGTAGCGGAACCTGCAACTTACTCCGTAGCGGTGAAGGTAGTCGATGATGGCGGTGTTCCGCTGCAGGGTGCGCTTGTGTGCGCAAACTCCACGTGCGCTACGACTGCACTCGACGGCGCTACGACACTCAAGCTAACACAAGGTCGATACACACTCGTGGCAACCCATCCTTCGGCCGAAACCTACAAGGGCACGCTAGATGTTTCGGGTAATGTCACAGTTCCCTTGGTTCTGACCAGGCTATTCACGCTGACCGTTAAGGGCGTGCTCGAAAACGGCATTACACCGCCCTCTTGCATCTTCATCCTCGTAAGGAACTCGGATCAAGCGTGGAACACTATCGCGCCCAATTGCACCGCGGCCTTTTTGGTGCCGCGAGGATCGTATACGGTCGTTATACAGTTTGACGATCAAAGAATCGAGCAAAATATCGAGCTGAAGGTGGACATGCTCTTACTCGTACGGTTGAGAGAAGAAACTGTAAAGCTCACAGTTGAAGCTGTGAATAAGAGCGGAGCCCCAGTGGCTAACGCGACAATCACCGTGTTTAACGACAGCGGTGAAGTGCTAGCGTCTCTTGACGAGAGAGGAACTATTACCGTCAAGCCCGGGCGCTATTTTATCCGAGTTGAAGCCCCCGGTTACTTAAACTGGAGCACTGCCGTGAAAGTATACGGAGATGCACGGTTGCAAGCTGTGCTCGAACCGAGCTCTAAACCGCGTGAACCGCAATCATTGGCGTTGCAAGAGCTCGTCGGAGCTATAGTACTATCTGGCGCAGTAGGGGTGCTCGCAGGTTTGCTTTCTATGCGCTTCCACGCGCTATCGAGAGTACGCTCTTTTGCTAGCGCACAGCTCGGTCGGTTGAAGAGCACTTTCGGAGCTACTCCGCGCACAAAAGAAAAGGGTGTCAAGAAAAAGGACTAAGGCGCACTAGCTTAAAACCTCTCGCGTTGCTTCCGCAACGGATTTTGCAACGCTAACTTTAGACACGGGTGAGGGGACGGTGTCTGTCGCTACAACTTCCTCGATGCCGGCAGCATACAGTTTATCAAGAGCGCTCGACACGAGCAACGCGTGTGTGCAGGCGGCGTACACGCGTCTAGCTCCCAGCGTCAGAACCTCTTTTGCCGCTGCAGCGAGCGTGCCCCCAGTGCTGATTATATCATCGACGAAGAGCACGTCCTTCCCGTCCACGTTAACGCTCTTCGGAGCGATCCTCACCTCCCCAGTAACCCTATCGCGCGATTTCTCAAGGTAGTCGCACTCCGCGCCCAGCGATTGGGCAGCTAGCTGGGCCCTATGGAAAGCGCCCTTATCTGGCGCCAGTACGATCGGATCTCGCAGCTTGCCTTGGAAGTAGCCAACCAGCTCCTTGATCGGAAGCACGTTGCGGTGCGGTATCGTTAACCACTCGTCGAGAGAGGATGGCTTGTGGATATCCACGACGACTAGCGCGTCGGCACCGGCCGCTTCCACGGCCCTGAGCAGAGCGCCGACGCTCACCGGCTCCCCCTCGAGGAACCGCTTATCCTGGCGGGCGTACGCGAAATACGGTACCACTACTGCGAGCCTCGACGCGCCGGCGCCCTTAGCGGCATCTACCGCGAGAAGCAACTGCAAGAATCGCTCGTCTTGTGGCTGGTGCAATGAATGGACGAGAATGACGTCCCCTTCCAGCTTCCTCGGGATCCGCAGGTACTTCTCCCCGTCGGGAAAAACCTTCTCGTCGGCTACGAGGAGCTCCCTCGATAGGAGCCTGGAAAGTTTCGCCGCCAACCCTAGCGAGGAGCTAGTGGCTATTACAGTCACGCGGCTTGCGCGCCCCCCACTCTAAAAACTTTGTGCGAACCGCGCGTCGTTAAAGGAGAGAGCGGCTGACACCACTTGCCCCACCGCTAGCCCGCCGTCACCGGCTGGGATGCCCTGGGGGAGGAGCACATTACGCAAGATCCTCCGTAGCCCTTTGACGATGAAATCGTTAACAGCCGCACCTCCCGACAATACGGCGGGGAGCTTCAGATCGCCTAGCTTGTCTCTCACCACAAGCCCTAGCGCCTCGCCGAGCCTGACTTGGACCGTGTACGATAAGTCTCTCACGCTGTGCCTGCCGATGAGCTCAAGCAGCTGGAGGAACAGCTCAGATGTCAGGACCACACCGTCCTCCACCTCTAGCTTAAGCTCCCCCACAAGCTGGCCCCCCCGCGCAGCCGCCTCCAACTTAACAGCAGGCTCTCCCTCGTAGGTCCTAGCGTTACAAACCCCCAGTAAGGTTGAAACGGCATCGAGGAACCTACCGACGCTTGAGGAGAACGGCGGCTTCGCGAAGGCCCTGGCAGCCAGCACTAACTCGCGCACGCCTCCGGGCAGGCTGCGCTCAAGCCCTAGCGAGAAGCACACTTTCAGCGCCTCTTCTGGGCCGAGCTTTGCGGCGAGCGTGGCTGCAGCGATCCTAGCCGGGTAGAGCGTGGACCTATCGCCGCCGGGCAACGGCAAGTACTCGAGATGCCCGACCCTCCGGTAGCCGGTGTACGAGGCGAGGAGCACCTCGCCGCCCCAAACCATGCCGTCGTCCCCGTACCCGACGCCGTCGAGCGCGATACCGACGACCTCGCTGTCCTTCGGTAGGTTGCGCGAAGCCATCGCCGAGGCGACGTGCGCGTGGTGGTGCTGCACCCTAACGTGCGGGACGCCCAGCTCACCCGACAGCTTAGCCGCTAGCTCGGTAGTCGCGTAGTTCGGATGCTTGTCCGATGCGATGACTTGAGGCTTCACCCTGTAACTCCTCACGAGGAAGTCGAGGGCTGACAGCAGGAACTCCGCGTTCTCCAGGTTGTCCATGTCTCCGACGTACTGTGTTGGGACTACTTTGTTTTCGAACGCTACGGCCCCTGCGTTGTCGAGATGAGCCCCAAGCGCCACCGCTTCCGCTCCGAGATCGAATGGCAGCTCGAACCACGCTGGAGCGTAGCCGCGCGACCTCCTGAGCAGCTGGGGCTCGCCGTCGGTCAAACGGACGACGCTGTCGTCAACGCGGTTCACGATCTCCCGATTGTGGACAAGGAAGAAGTCGGCGATCCCTTTAAGCTCGCGCAGCGCTTCCAACCCCTTGCATATCGGCAGCCCTTTCCGGTTGCCGCTCGTCATAATGAGGAATTTGTCCTTCGTCCCCGAGACCAAAAGGTAATGCATGGGCGTGTAGGGGAGCATAACACCAAGCTCGGAGAGACCCGGAGCCACGAAGGGGGAAACGGGAGACGGTACTCTCTTCGGCACCAACACAATAGGCTTTTGAGGCGAATTGAGAAGCGCCAGGTGGAGCTCGTTCGGCTCCGCGATCTTCAGCACCGCTTTCACGTCGAGAGCCATTATCGCGAAAGGCTTCTGCGGTCTCCGCTTCCTCCTTCTCAACTCTTCGACAACTTCGTCGTCGCTCGCCAAAGCCGCAAGATGGAAACCGCCGACGCCCTTAACGGCCACGATCGCGCCCTCCTCGATCAGCTTGGCCGCTTCAGCTACCGGGTCCCCGCAGTCAATGGGTTCGCCGGAAGGGTCGAGGAGCTTGAGCTTCGGGCCGCACCTTGGGCAGCTGATCCCCTGCGCGTGGAACCGCCTTTCGTTGCTGGGGTCAGAGTACTCCCTTTCGCACACGCTGCAGAACGGGAAATCCTTCATTGCCGTGTTCTCCCTGTCGTAAGGCACAGCGTACATCATCGAGAAGCGCGGGCCGCACCACGCGCACGAGTTAAAGGGGTACTTGTACCAGCGCGAGGAGGAATTAAGCACCTCGCGGAGGCAATCGTCGCAGACGCCAATATCGGGAGGTATCTGCGACTTTGCTGATACTCCGGCACCGCTTTCGAGTATCGTGAAGCTCGCGTAGCCGCGCGGCTCAACGCGCTTCACCACCACCTGCTCTAGCCTAGCGGGGGGCGGCTTCTCCCTCTCTAGCGCCTCGAGAAACTTTTCGATGGAGCCGTCAGCACCTTCAACCCATATTTCGACTTCGGAGCCGCCGAGGTTTCTCACGTAACCCCCCAACCCCAGCTTGGCGGCTGTGCGGTAAACAAAAGGCCTGAAGCCCACTCCTTGGACAACGCCTGTCACGAAGACGAGCGCCGCCGTGCGCGAAACCACAAGCCTTGCGACCCTCTCCATTTTTAAATCCTGGCTTAAAGTGTCCGATGTGGTTCTGCTCCTGAGGTTAGGTGAAATCTCGGTTAAAGGATTTCGCACTAGGAGAAGGTTTGAGAAGCTGCTGCTGAGGAACATTCACGACGCTCTCCGCTCGAACAGTATCGAGTACAAGGTGAAGAAGGAGGGGGGCAGGATTTTCATTTACTCCAATGAGGAATCTCGCGCTGCCCAAGTGCTGCGCAGAATTTTTGGAGTGAAATCCCTGTCGCCGGCGCAAGAGGTTGAGTTCGAGAGCCTTAGCGACCTGGTCGAAAGGGCTGCAGCCTACTTTTCTAGTGCAGTCAAGGGTAAGAGCTTTGCCGTAAGGGCGAGAAGGGCGGGCGCTCACCCCTTCACGTCGCTGGATATTGAGAGGGAACTTGGTGCTAGGCTCCTTAGGGAGGGCGGCTCGCGCGTCGACTTGGAGAACCCGGAAGTGATCGCGTACGTCGAGGTTAGGGGGAAGAGAGCCTATCTGTTCACTGAGATCATCGAAGCGTACGGGGGTTTGCCGATCGGCAGCGAGGGGAAGGTGATCGCGCTCGTCTCGGGGGGCTTTGACTCCGCCGTCGCTGCGTGGTACATGCTCAGGAGAGGCTCTGAGGTTCACTACTTACTCTGCAGCCTAGGAGGACCCGTCCACGAGGCTAGTGCTCTCCATGTCCTAAAGATCTTGGCCGACAATTGGAGCTACGGCTACAGGCCGAAGCTCTACGTGGTCGACTTCGGCGAGATACTGAGGGAGGTGAGGAGGAAGTGCGATTCCTCCCTGCTGACGGTCATCCTAAAGCGCTTCATGTACAGGGCGGCCGAGGCGATAGCGAGGAGTGAGGGGGCGGAGGCCATAGTGACGGGCGACTCGCTGGGTCAAGCATCCTCGCAAACGCTCACGAACCTAGCTGTGTCTACAGCGGCTGTCAGCATCCAGGTGCTGAGACCGCTGATCGGCTTCGATAAGGACGACATAGTAGCGAAAGCCCGCGAGATCGGCACGTACGAGGCGTCAGCAAGAGTGAAGGAGTACTGCGGGGCATTCTCGGAGCATCCGAAAACGCGGGCTAAGCTTGAGGAGGTGGAGCGGGAGGAAGCGAAGCTGGATCCGTCGTTGCTGGACGAGGCGCTGAGCAATATAAGAATCTACGACTTGAGGAGCGTCTCCGTAGAGGAGAGCTTCGAGAGGTTAGAGGTCGACGAGCCCCCAGATGGGGCGGTTATTATCGACCTGAGGAGCGGGGAGAAGGTCAAATCCTGGAGCCTACCTGGCTCCATCAGATTAGACTTCGACCAGCTCATGGAGGGGCTCTGCAAGCTCGACCCGAACAAGAGATATGTCCTACTGTGCGATGAAGGGACACTGAGCCTAGAAGCCGCTTACGTGCTCAGGAAACTCGGGATAGAGGCTTACAGCCTTAGAGGAGGCGCTAGACGTATTCGAAGGAAAATGGGCGAGAGAAAGGGGGGGACGTGACGCGCTCCTAGTTCTCACACGCAGGGGCTCGGTGCGTTCTACCCGCTCCTAGGCTCGCTTTACCTGCCCGACCTAAACACACAGTCAGGTTTGTAGGAGACTTTTGCGCATTTCTTTAATAGTGAGACGATGGGTGACAAGACAACCTCTCGCCCAGGCAACGGCTCCGCCGGATCGGAGAGAATGCGCCGCTAGCTTAACGACCTCATACCCAGGTAGGCGGGATGTTGGACGTCGATTGCCGAGAGAGCGCTCGGTGTTTGGCTAGGAACTATGAACTAAATGTTTTTAACAGCGCCAGAAACGGCAGCTGTCGATGGAGCTAGATAGCGTTGAGAAGTTACTTAGGCCACGCAGCGTGGTTGTGATAGGGGCCTCTAGAGACCCTAGCAAGATTGGCCACCAGATCCTCAAGAATATCCTCGACTCCGGTTTTCCCGGTACTGTCTACGCCGTAAACCCGAATACGAGCGAGGTTTTAGGCGTGCGGTGCTACCCAAGCATCCTAGACGTTCCGGGGGCTGTCGACCTAGCCGTCGTCGCTGTCCCGGCTCGGCTCGTACCTCAAGTCATCGAGGATTGCGGTAGGAAGGGTGTGAAAGCTGTCGCTGTCATTTCGAGCGGTTTCAAGGAGGTGGGGAACGCCGAGCTCGAAAGGGAAGTTGTG
>Ga0105154_1000600_pt1 | contig 15113 bp, 15 predicted proteins | sample SSWtaG_FD_89672 | JGI IMG/M metagenome (GOLD analysis project Ga0105154, IMG submission 89672) | Hot spring microbial communities from Sandy's Spring West, USA to study Microbial Dark Matter (Phase II) - SSWsed_matched | ecosystem: Environmental > Aquatic > Thermal springs > Hot (42-90C) >... | reverse complement strand
TCCCAATTCCCTCCCAATCACGTTCGTTTTCGCTTCTCGAAGTCCTTCGGTGATACTGAGACTATGTGTGCTTTGTTAACGTATATTGTTTCGGGGAAGATTTCAGCTTAACCCAGTACTTCGCTGTCTCAACAACTTCACCTTCGATAACCTCTCCGCTAACTAGCTTAACGATAACCCTAGTGCCTAAGAGCTCTTCTTCGAAGAAATCCCTTTCCCTCCCCCCTTTAGACCTAGTTACCTTAGCCCCTCTTATGCAGTGCACCGTGTTCACCTAGGTAATCTTAGCTGAAGCGATAGAGCTAAAACATGTTCTTAGAAATGCTTTATCTAATATTTCCCTACCTCTTTCTGGTGTAAGCTCGAAAGTATTGTGTAGAGGTGAAGGGGAAACGCGTAGACTAACCCTGAATTCAGGGTAAATAGTGTATTACAAGCTAATAAATTTAACACCTCATGTGGTTCCAATGGGAAGGCAAGGAAAACACTAGGTAGGCTAGGTTATTTGGAAAGGATTGTCCTCGAGTACTCCGTTAAAGAGGCTTCCTCGTTCACGCCGGGAGATGTTGTCTTGTACGCTAGGGAGAAGAACATCTATACAAATAATAGGAGAGTTCATGACGCTGTTCAGAGGCTTGTTAGGAAAGGTGTTCTCGTAAAGGTTAAACGTGGATTGTATAGGCTAGTGGAAACTCTCGACATATCAGGAGTTATAGTAATAAGTGGTTTCGCAATACTTCCCAAAGGTAATTTATCGAATTCTCTATCGTCCACCCGCTCATGAACAGAAAGATTTTTACCGTATTACTCAAAATCCATAGAGTTCCTTATTTTCTCAGGTAGCTGGGGGCAGTTTCTGTCAAGCCAGTATTTGCTTTCTTCAATTTGTGCTTTAAGTAGGTCTCTAAATTCCCCTATACTCAAGTACGTTGTCGGTTTAAGCTCTTCCAACCTATCATCCGATATTCCGGGAACATGTTTGGGTACAAGAACTTTCTCTCCCCATACTGGATGGGGCTCGTACTCTACTGCTCCACGAACTGCTTGTAAGAGGAAGAGCTCTGTTTCCTCAATTGTAGGGTTTGTTCCACCAATAGGTCTCGGTATTCCTTTTTCATCTTTTACAAGTATTGGCTCTGGAGCCATAATTGTTCTATTTCCAAGTTTCTTTTCAACCCATTTATACTTAGCAACTATTCTTCCAGTTGTGTTAAACATGTAAACTTCTATTGGATTTCCTTTCTCAATTCTCTTCAGAAGCATTTCATAGAATCTTACAACATGTGCTGTGTTAGTAACGCCCATAGTGAATGGTTGAGCATATCTAGCAACATACCTTACCTTACCTATGACCTCTTTGGACTGTGCTGGATGACCTATTGTTCTACCGTCAGCTAGGGCTTTAGCTGCAATTGCCGGGTCAACTATTTTTATCCAAGCATAATCCGTGAAGTAGCCTGGTGTTAGAAAAACAGCTGTAGTTAAGGGGCCTGAGGAAACTATTTCCCCATCAAAATATCCTGTGTCTTCAAGTCTAATTACGCTTCTAGAATTCCTATTTGGCATGCCGAAGTATTGGAAAAGTTTCCCTTCAAAACATGGGTTTCCGTTTTCATCGAACTCCGTATTTTCATGGAGAGCATGGGGGCTCATAGCTGCATTCCACATAGCTTCTTGATCCGGCGTTAAATCCTCTGTTTTGGTCCAGCATCCTCTTTCCGAACCATAAACTCTGTCTTCACATATAGCTACTATGTCATCGTTTCTTATTAATTGGTCTCTAACGTATTCTAAAGGGTTAATTCCGAATTTTTCAACATACTTTTTAGAATTTTTAGTTGTCCAAACATAGAGTCCATGGGTTGATTTACCTGTGCCCGTAAGACCCCATATTGAAAGCACCACTCTTTTCCATTTACCATCAACTGTTTTAACAGTAAATTCTCTTAGAGAAGCATGTTCTCCCGAGCATCCCCTCTTGTAAACGTGGAATATCCAGTGGGTTAGTACGGCTTTTTTAATTTCACCTTGATATGAGGACGTAGTTATTATTGTGAATCCGTAATGAGGAAACCTCATAACCATGAGCATATTGTTTGTTCCCGGAATATTCGGGTTCCCTAAGTAATGTGGAATAACAAACACTCTAACATCGGGTTCTTCATCCGGTGGTGCTGGGAATACAAGTTGCTTCCATCTATAGGCTAAATCTGGAAATTGTGGATCAACATAGACTGTTGCATGCATTTGAACTTTAGTACCTGGTTTCCCAACGTATCCGTCAACTTTTATTAGAGGTCCTTGTGCTAAAATGTGTTCTAAAACTCTGAGCATTAAGAGTTTATGCTCGTAATTTAACTCATCATCTCTCTCTATAACTACGGTGTTTTTTGCTGAACGACTCCAGATATTTGAAGCCCAACCCCATGAGTTATTCCTATATTTTACACCGTAAAGTTTTGCTCTCTCAAAAAGATCGGGAGGGTTATCGAGTATAGCTCTTATGCCTATGGATTCTTTAAGCTTAACTATTTTCTCAAATGTTTGAAGAAACATTTTCGGAGTTAGCTCATCAACTTCGGGGATAATATTTCCAACCATTTCTTCACCAACTCTTAATTCCAAAGCATACTGTAGCTAGCTAGGTAAAATAAAAGTTTTCTAAAGTAATAGGGGACGATGTTTTCGGGTAATGTTCATTAACATATGTTCTGAAGTGAACTTTAAGTTTAAAGATCTCTAATAAGGAGTAGGTTTCTAAATGCTGAAACACTATGTAGTAATTACCTTAGTGCCCATAATTTTTCTAGCCATTCCCGCTAAGTGTAGGTGAAACCACCTGTTATAGAGAAGTTTTCCTAGCTCTCCCATCAGAAGCCGTGGTTAAGCAAAAAATTACTATACTGAGAATCTCCTCTGGAAGCGCATTTGGAATCACTAAGTAAACCAAAACATCGCTTTCATGAGGCTCGTTCCCGACAATAAATATCTTCTCACACTTAGACATATTGCAGTTACCATCACTAGATGTTGGCTTAAAAATAATGAATTTGACCGCATATAATCGTAATTGGTAATGGGCTAGGGCATCTCCGGGACCATACGTTTTAAGCAGTAACCGCTTACGAAAGTTGAAAGAAAATAACTTTGATTTTACGCTTAAACTACTTCACTAGTTCTTTTTGACCTAAGCTTCCCATAAGCCAATGTTACTAGTACGCCACCTATGAATGAAATGAAAAGAAGAAATAATGTAGCATGGTCCATAAGCGACACCGTTAAACGGCCAGGTTTAGCGCTACTTTCTAGCTAACACCTCCGCCTCCCTACTCTCATAATATCTTGATATTACTGAGATTACACTTTAAAAGAGTTTGCACATTTAAGAAAATCTTTAATTTACTAACCGCTTAGAAACATTATTGGCATAATGGCATAATGTAGAAAATTATTTGTTTTACACATTTAAAATAATGTATAAAGGGTTGTTGAAAAAAGCATTAATATAAGGGAAACCCTTTAATTGTAATGTCCGAGATAGCGAAACATAGCAGTAGCTAGTTAGGTGTAGCTTTTGGAGTGGGATATTGAAGAATTTAGGAAGAAATTTCCTAATTTAGCCAAGGAAATTCTTGAGAATAAAGGTTCTGTTCATGTAAAAATTAGTTTAAGAGACAATGATCCATGGAGAGGATATGAGCCTAACGTTTATGACTTCATTAGAAGAGCCAATACGGTAGAACAAGCATTAGAGGTTATAGATTTTCTGGTGAGAAAAGGTGAATTATCTAAAGAAGAAGCTGAGAAAATAAAAAAGAAGCTTCTGGAAAAAGGCCTACATGCTTTTGGACCTAAAAAGGATTTTGGATGGTATCTTAAAATGGCGGGTTATGGCTAAACTGACGTAAACTAGTTTAGTTTTAAAACATACTTTCATGTTAAGTGTTATGAAGTAGTAATTAACGCTTAAATTGTGTGGAAAAAAGAGGTAATGTTTCTGTTTCACTCTTTCCCTAATTTCTTAGCTAACGGTATCAGTTCCGGATGAACTACTCTTCCCTTATCGAGCAATTGGACATCATCGAGCCATACTGAGGAGTCTAAACATATTCCGTCAAAGTGCGATACAGCTTTTATTCCTTTAGCCTTAAACATGGGTCCTTGATGTCCGAAGCCCCATTCTGTTGATCCCCATATTCTTTCGTCTTCTGTGCATAGTCCTGTTAGCTTAGCTCCGGGGTTGAAGCCGTAGCATACGTGTGCAGCATAGTACATGTTGGGATCTCCTAGTTTTTGAAGCCACCTTTCAACTATTCTTGCTTCTCTTCCTCCTTCGATTTTCACTATCTTTCCTTCTTTTACTGTTAACTTTATGGGTTCTCTTAATATTCCGAGGTCTGCTTCTCCTCCTCCCGAGAATGAGCCGTCGAAAACTATTACACCATTAATGCTTTCCTCTATTGGGGCCCAACCTATTTGCCCGAGTAGGAAGTGTGGTCCTGGAGTATCTGCGAATAATTCGTTAGTTATCGGTCTTTGAGGGTCATTGTCGAATTCTACGTCTGTTCCAGCTGGAGTAGTTATTCTCATATGCTTAGCTTTCTTCGTGAGCTCAACAACTTTATTTTGGAATTCAGCTTGGGCTTCAATATCTATTTTACCTATTAGCCTAACCATTCTTTCAGCATCTAGGCCTCCTAGGAAAAGATATCTTACTCTCCCCGTAGCCATTGCTTCATCCCATGGTGTAGAGTAGAGAAGCCACTGGTTGTTAAGCTCAATCCAAACATCTGTATTTACAATCGCTGCCTTTAGGGAGTCAGGAAGGTATGGGTCACCAACTTTACCGTAGCCTGGGGGTGTAGTGTGCCATGCTACGTGGACTTTTGCGCCTGCAGCCTCAGCCATTTTTGCTAATTCTTCAGCAACTCTAAATTCTTCAGGGCCATCAACGGTTATTAAAACGCTTTCTCCGGGCTTTACCTTAACTAGTTGGAAAATCACTTTATAAGCTGCTTTTGCTAATTCAAGATCGAGAAGTAAGGGCATGGTTTCTACCGTTAGTTATCTAGATTTAAGGAAAAATATAAAGATTTCCATTAAAATTTTCTCACAGTATGCTAATAGTATTTCTTATATAGTAACAGCATGTGGTCGATAATTTACAAAATAAACAAGATTTACTTAGTTCTTTTAAAAGAAAGAATATACTTTTCCAATACATTATCGAAGTACTCACGTAATTTAACATTTAACCCGACTATTGCTCTGTAAAAGTCATTTATGTTTTCAGGGGGGCAAATTATTATTCCTTCACTGTACTTTCTAAAGAACTCCCTAATAGTCTCTTTTGAAAACTCATTATTTACCAAATCTAATATGCCAAAGCCTTTTGATTCTTCAGCAGTCATTGTTTTAAGCCCCATGTTTTCTATTTTAGTATTTCTCTAATATTTTTGTTACATCAGCCACTAGTTCGTCTAGTAGTTCTATGAATTTCTCCTTACTTGACATAAGAATAATTTTTCTACTATCAATTTTTTTCTTCAACTCTAGTAAATCTTGGGTGACTAGTTTTCTGTCATCCAATATTTTTATTAACCTACTTACAGAATCTATTAGCCTAAGTGGCCCATAGAGTTTAGGTTCTATAACTAAGCCCTTAGCGCTTGTTATCATGTATGCTATTAGTTTAACTATTTCATATTTAAATTCTTCATCGCTAATCATATTTAACAACCTCTTCTAAACTTCTCCTAGGAGGAGGGGGAGGTATTTTTGCGGGATATCCTAGTGTAACTACGAACTCCGGTTCTATATATTCAGGTAGTTTTAGAAGTATTTGAAGAGCTTTCTTATCTATTGAACATTTAGGACATGATCCTATATCTAACTCCCAAGCTGTAAGCATCATGTTTTGCACAGCCATGGCAACATCTAAAGGCGACATAATGTCTCTACCTAATTCAGCAGCAACTTCATATGCTCTTTTCTTATCAGAACAAGCAACAATTATAACATCAGGGTTTTCATCAGCCATCATTCCCGGCGTTATAGCTTTAATTTTCTCAATTTTTTTCTTATCTCTAACAACAACAAAGTACCATGCTTGCTCATTACTACCGCTTGGAGCCCAAATAGCAGCTTCAAGAATCCGTTTAAGTGCTTCATCTGGTATTCTTTTTTCAACATATTTTCTAATGGATCTCCTAGACTTTATTATTTCAAAAACGCTTTTATTCGTAGCCATTTTTAACACCTTAAGTTAAATGCTCAAACTATACCTTGTTTGTCTAAATTTTAAAGTATATAAAAAAGCATCCTCAACTTTCTGTGCTCCTTTACACTATTTTGTTAGTTGTTCAAAATACTCTTCTTGCTCCACGAGTTAGCAATAATGCGCCAATTAGCAATACTCCGAAGGATATAGCCATTGTTATGGTTCCCATAGCGTACCATTTAGGTGTTGGTGCTACAACCGACATTTGATTATATATGAATGTTGGTATAGTTCCTGTTCCAGCAATAACATATGATGCTCTTAGCAATTCACCTAGAGATAACGTAAATGAGAATAGGAAGAATGATAGTGCCTCCGTTTTTATTAGCGGAAATGTTATTTTCTTGAATACCTCCCATCCACTAGCTCCTAAAGCTCTTGCTGCTTTTTCATACTCTACTAACATGGGGTCAAATCTTGCTAGCACCAGTATGAAGCTAAATGGCAATGTATAGACTAAGTGTATGGGAACAACTGTCCATATTGAGAATTCCTTTATTCCTATCATTTTGTAGAATAGTACTGCACCAAGCCCCATAATTACTCCAGGCAGTAAAAACCCTGTTAATATAATATAGAACAATAGGTCCCTGCCGACGAATTTGTATCTAAATGCTAAAGCCGTAGGTAACCCTATAACGAACGCTAAAATCCCTGTTGTAATACCTACTATTAACGAACTCTTTACTGCATCCGTAACGTAGAGGTCGTAGAATATTCCGGTTCTAAAACCTCCTGTTCCTAGCTTCCCTGGAGGAGCAAAGTACCAGTCAAGAGAGAATCCTTCTATCGGAAATGTCATGCTAGCTCCTGCTTTAAATGACAGTACAACTACCATGGCTAGTGGTGTGAGGAAGAATGCCAGCAGCAAAGCAGTATATATTCCTAAAACAACTTTTGCTTTATCCTTAACCATGCATTTATCACCTCACTCGTAAAATATTCTCTTTATGTTTGATATTCTAAGTATAAGTGACAGTAGAATCAAGGATATCACCAACATTATTGTTGCATAAGTTGCTGCTAAAGGCCAACGAAAGAATGAAGCGTAGTGGTGCACTGTTAACCCTAAAGTTTGCAAACCACCAGCCCATAAGCTCGGTGTTGCATAATCCCCTAAAGTTGATACGAAAACGAATACTAACCCTACTGTAACTCCTGACAAAGACAGTCTAAATGTAATATGCCAAAACGCTTTCCACGGACTAGCGCCTAACGCCTTAGCTGTATATATTAAGTCAGGGTTTATTCTTGAAAGTGATAGATACGTTGGAAACAACATAAAAAGCAGGTTCGTCTGAACCCATATTATTATTAGAGCAAGTCTACTAAACAGTATCTTTAGAGGTTGCTCAATTATTCCCGAAGACATTAGTAGCTGGTTAACTATTCCCTGCTCTCCAAGAATAGGAAGCCAAGCTATACTTCTAATATTCCAGTCAATCCAATACATTGCTAGTAGCAGGAAGAGTATTATTCCTTGTAACCTCACATTCTCTATTTTGAAAGCTAAGTAGTATGCTGCAGGATACACTACCACGAACGTTATGAACGCTGTAAGAAGAGCCATACCGAAGGTGTCAATCATTATTTCGTAAAATGTTGGTCTAGACAGTACTTTCACATAATTTTCAAAAGTAACTGCAGATAGGTCAAATGCGTATCTTTCCCCGGTATTAAAGGATAGTAAAATAAGTGTAGCTGTCGGAATTATTAGAAATAGTGTATAAACTATTACGGTTGGTGTGATCATTAAGTATTTTCCGTATTTTGTAACCAGCTTCTCTAGCGTCAAAGGCACTTTACATCACTTCCCATATATTACTTCTTCAATGTTTAGACCCGGTATTACTGATGGCTTATCTAGTACTAAACCCTTCTCCGGTGGCCACCCTAACATTACTTCGTCTCCTAGCTTATACCTTGTCGTAGGCGTACTTGCGGCTTTAAGCGTTATTCCGTCTTTCTTAAACATGAACTCAACATATGATCCGAAGTAGTAGTAGTTAAACAGCTTTGCTTTTACGGTGTTTCCATTGTATTCCTCATTTACTCCTAAAGTTACATATTCGGGTCTAAAGCCGTATGCTACCTTCTCTCCTTTAAGTTCCCTATTTCCGTAGTATTTTCCTCTAAACACTCCTATGCTGGTTTTAACTATACAGTCTTCTCCATGCTGTTCTTCAACAACGCCGTCAACGAGGTTTATTTCACCTACGAATCTTGCTGCGAAAACTGTTGCTGGGCGCTCATATATTTCCTGAGGTTTACCTATTTGCTCTATAACTCCTGTGTTCATTATCATTAGCGTATCTGCCATAGAAAGGCCTTGCTCCTGTATGTGTGTTGTTAGAACCCATGTATTTCCTACTTCTCTATGTATTATTTTGAATTCTTCTAGAAGTTTTCTTTGAAGCCTATAGTCTACGTGGCTTAATGGCTCATCTAGTAGTAGGATAGCGGGGTCAACAACAAGCGCTCTTGCTAAAGAAACTCTCTGTCTTTGTCCGCCACTTAACTCGTTAGGCCATCTATTTTCAAACCCTGGCATTCCAACAAGCTTTAAAGACCACTTAACTTTTTCCCTTATATAGTCTTCGTCTTTTCCTCTCATTCTCAATCCGAAAGCTATGTTGTCGTAAACTGTCATGTGCGGGAAGAGAGCGTATGTTTCAGGCATTAATGCTATGTCTCTCTTATGTGGTGGAACATCTTTGACGCTTCTTCCCATAATGTATATGTCTCCGCTATCCCAATCAAGTATTCCCGCAATGCATTTTAATGTTGTGCTTTTACCACATCCGCTAGGCCCCATCATTACGAAGAAGTCGCCTTTCTCCACTTCAAAACTTACCCCGTTAAGTGCTAAAATTTTCTCCTTACCACTACGATACCATTTTACAAGTTTTTCTACCTTCAATGCCGCAACCAATCCTATCAGACCCCAGAGATTATGAGCGAAGCTCTTTTACCAACTCAGAAAATAGTCGGATATCTATATTTATTTTTTGCTGATGTAGTCATATCAAATACTCGGTTGAAGAAAAAAATATAACCCAGCCTAACGGTAAACTCTAGTGGAAGTTTCCGATAAGGGATATAATATGTCTTCTGAAAAAAAGGAAAAAAAGATAAAGATCAATGATCCAGAAGGTGGTATGACTCGTAGAGAGTTCCTAGCGCTTGCAGGCGGTGTTGTTGTGGGTTTAGCAATAGGCCTTGCTGGAGGCAGTACTTTAGCACCTAAAGTTACTGAGACTGTAACAAAAACAGTTACTCAAACTGTTACTGGTACACCAAGTCCCTCTCCGACCGTCACTAGAATACCTCCAGAACTTGTGGGGTTCCCGCTTGAAAAATATCCTAACTGGGAATACTACTACGAGCCAGAGCCTGTTCCGCAGCCTTTAAGGTACATGGGCGGCGCCTGGATGATGTATCCTGAAGTTGAAGAATTCTGGGAGAAAGTACATAAGCAAGAAGTTGAATGTACATACGTTGACCTCTTCATTATGGCTCAAAGATTCGTTGCTACAGGTGGTTATGGATGGGACGTAGGTGGTACTGCAAGGTTCAGACCAATAAAGCAAGCCGGTATACTTCAACCAATACCTGTAGCTGAACTTCCAAGATGGGACAACAATAGAATAACGAGGATTCTTTGGGAACCCGAGAAGGTAACTAAGTTCAGACCAGCGCAAATACCACGATTCAAATACTTGCTATGGTGGGGAGACACAGATAAGGAAGTTGAAGAAAACATAGGTAAGAACTTAGCATTAGTACCTAACAACTGGAACTTCGACTCCGTAACATACCTACCAGAGTTCCTACCCTATGAGGAACAAGGTGGTAAAGCATTTTCAATCTCGTATTCTGAACTATGGAATGAGGAGTGGAAAGGAAGGACCATGATGCAGGATGAAGCATTAACTGTCTTTGCAGAAACGGCTAATGAACTTGATGCTACAGGGCAAATTAAGATAGAATCGCCATTTACAAGTCTCTCACGTGAGGAGGTAGATAAAGTATACAACTTCTTGCTACCCATAGTTAAGGCAGGTCAAATAAAGACTTTCTGGTTCAAATACGGTGATGCTGTAAATCTACTGGTAAGTAAAGAAATATGGATTGGTAGCACATGGCAGCCCATATGTTATGATACTAGAAGAGCAGGTGTCCCAGCATACTATGCAAGACTAGTCAATGGTCCATTCTACTGGTTTAACGGTGACATACTATCGAAGTACACACCAATACGTGAACATGCTTTAAAGTTCATAAACTTCAGAATCGACGTATGGTGGGACGCATTCATAACGAGAAACGGCTACGGTACAGCAACTAACGAGTATGAGGACGTTAAAGAGTACATGGGTGAAGAAGCCTTCGGATGGTTCAACGAAGGTAAAGCAACATACTTACCTATAGACCAGATAATAAAGGAAATATGCTTCCCAGATCGCCCAGAGCTATGGGACTTACCTGACAGACTACTGCAGGCACTCTTCATACCTGACAAGTACTTCCCACCAGGTCAACCACCTAGAGAAGGAAAGCCTCATCCAAGAGGTAACCTAAGAGACCTAGGATCAATTCCCGATAAGATAGCTATAACAAGGTACTTCTTATCACCAGATTACCCCGACGACCCAGACTACTACATCGAGAAATACGAAGAACTAAAGGCAAGCATGCCAGTCTAAAGTCTCTACCATTCATTAAAACTTTTTGAATAAGTTAAACACAATTAACATTTTTCTATTCTTCTCTGCAATAGAGAATTTTGAGTGCTTATTTTCTTTCTACCACAACAACCCCTATCGTTCCACCTAACCCTGCTAGTAAAACTACTAAGGGAATAATGTTCATAGATGATGCTACAAATAACCATAATGTATAGTTTCCTATATATCTTAACAGATCTATGTCTTCGAGGGAATACGTTATTATCAAAAGTACGATACCTATTCCAGCAACCAAATAAAGTACTGAACCGAGAACTCCTGTTGCGAACCCTCTTAACCTACTTAGTTTGTCAAGTCCTGCTAAATAACCTCCAATAAATCCTGAAAGAAAGAATGTGACAAAGGTTCCTGCGAGTTGAAAATATAGACTTAAAGGTATTCCAAGTGTCGGAATAAGGGCAGTGGTTAGTAATATTCCTAAAGCAGTTTTATTCACCAGTCCCACTTCCAAGTGGCGCTTTCAAGCTATTTATTTGAGGCTAAGATTAATAAGTTTTCATCATACTATAAAAGCTTAAGTACCGCTGAATTCTTTTAGAAATCAGAGCTGGTGTGGTAGCTTGGTTAAAATAAAGTGGGATTCTAGAAAGCTACCTTTAAGACATGAGAGAATACCGTTACCTGATATTTATCTTGAACCTACGGGGGTACCTACTTACATTGTGAAGAAGGGATCACGTGTTGAACCTAAAAGAGAAAATGTTGTTTTCGAGAATATTGTAGTTGCTAAAACAATTTTCGAACTTGTAAAACCTCTATATGGGCCACGTGGCTTCAATAAAATAATATTAACTAAAAAGGGTAAAACGAAACACATGTTTGTTGTCTCTAACTTAAGGACTCTCGCTAAAAATGTGAAGATAATTCATCCAATAGGTATTGCATTCTTAGGGGCAGCATTAAGTGTTGAAACCTCTGTTGGTGACGGCTCCATAACTTCAATAATATTGGCAACTAAAATACTTGAAAACCTAGAAGAACTGCTAAGGAAAAAAGAGCATCCGGGACCGTTAGTAGGTTCTGTACTTAAAGCTTATAATTATTTAAGGAATGTAGCATATAACTATCCTGGTTTAAGGAAAGTAGAGCCTATGGTTGCAATAGATAATGTTTTAGAGAACTCTGTTGTAAGAAAATTACCTATACCTGATCCTCTTCATATTAAGAACTTAGCGCTCACAGCAATAGAAATAGTTGGTCTCAAAGAGCTTACGGAGGCAAGCGGAAAATTCCCTGATGAAATAATAGATGTTAAAAGAATAGAGGGAGGAGGAATCTCAGATTCCTTTGTTGTTGATGGTTTAGCTCTTTACCGGGAACTTCCTCATGAAAAAATGCCCAAGGTAGTTGAAGATGCTAGAATAGCTGTTGTGAAGAAGGCTGAGCTGAGAATACCTAATCAGAAAATTAACCGGTACATAGATTATGAATTCCACTGGAAAAGTGAAGGCTATCTTAGAGATTTTGAGAAGTCAAAGGAAAAATACCTATTAAGCCTTATAAAAAGGATTTTAGATTTAGGAGTGAATGTTCTAATTTTAGAAAAGGGTGTTGATGATTTTCTCTTAGAATATTTGGCGAATAAGAAAGTGCTTGTTATATGGAGAACTCCGCCGCCAGAAATAAAGAGGATTGTGAAAGCAGTAAATGCAGTACTAGTTTCAAGCTTTGATTTACTGACGCCATCAGACTTAGGCTGGGCTAAAATAGTAGAAGCTAAAAAAATAAATGAGCAACCATGGATTTTCATTAGAGGATGTAAGAATCCAAAAACAATAGATGTTGTTTTAAGAGGTACATCAAAATACGTAATGTTGGATGTTGAACATTCCTTAATGAGATCTATGCGTGTTGCTAGAACCTTGGCGTTAGATCCTAGAGTAGTTTACGGTGGCGGAGCATTTGAAATGTATATTGCTGAAAAATTACTGGAAAAATCTAAGGAGCTAGACCCGCTAGATAGCTATGTTTTCGAAGCTATGTCTAAGGCATTTGAAAGCATACCTATGATATTAGCAGAATCTGCTGGAATAAACCCACTAGATGCTTTAGTGTATCTTAGAAGAGAACATTACGAGGAAGAAAATTATAGAGCAGGGGTTGATGTAGTAAGGCGGAGGATGACTAAAGAGGTTAATGTCTTAGATTCATTCCAGGTTAAGCTTAGCGCTATAAAGGCAGCAATAGAGCTTGTTTTAATAGTTTTAAGGATAGATAGAATAATTAAGATTAGAGAAGCTTCTGAAGCAGAAAAATACTACATGAAAAGGCAAGAAGCAACATCTCCGCAGAAGTTTAAAGAGTATGAAAAGGAGATAAACCCGTAAACCACGGTTCTTGTACTGTTCCGTTAGGTTAATTTAAAATATTTCTTAACTTAGTAGTATATTTCGGTGATTTTTGTGGAGGAAAGCTATCAAAAAGCAGCAGACATTGTTGTTAGAAAATGCTTGAATGTTAAGCCTGGGGAAATCTTTCTTATAATAACCGATACTGAGAAATTGAATATTGCTAATGCACTATTTAAGAAAGGTCTTGAAGTAGGTGCCGAAACATTAATGGCTATTATGAAGCCTAGAACAAGACATGGTGAAGAACCTCCTAAGCCAATAGCTGAAATGTGGAAACACGTTGATGTATTCGTAGCTCCTACAACATATAGTTTAACACATACGCAAGCTAGGAAAAAAGCTGTGGAAGCCGGAGCTCGTGGAGCAACAATGCCGGGAATAACAGAGGACATGTTCGTGAGGACTTTGTCAATAGACTACGAAATCGTTAGAAGCAATGTTGAGAAACTCTATGATACTTTAAAGGGAGCTAAGGAGGTACGTGTGCTTTCAGATAAGGGAACAAACTTAACGTTAAGAATTGATGGAAGACCTTTACATAAAGATACGGGTATATATCATAATCCCGGAGATTTTGGAAACTTACCTGCAGGAGAAATATATGTGGCTCCATTAGAAGGTACAGCCAACGGAACAATAGTTTTCGATGGATCAATAGCTAGTGTAGGTTTGCTAAGAGAACCTGTAAAGATCACTGTAAAAGATGGATACGCTATTAAAATAAGCGGCGGAGATGAAGCTGAAAAGCTTAGGAATATTCTTGAGAAAGTAGGTAAGAAGGAAGCATATAATATTGCAGAGCTTGGCATAGGGTGTAATCCCGCTGCAAAAGTTGTAGGTAACATTTTAGAGGACGAAAAGATTTACGGAACAGTTCACATAGCTTTAGGCGATAATTCGACGTTCGGGGGAAAAGTAGTTGCAGGCATTCATTTAGATGGTATAATTATGAAACCCACACTTATAGTCGATAGTAGAAAAATAATTGAAAATGGCAAGTGGCTAATATAGTTTTGAAAGGTGAAAATACCATGAGGACAATAAAGCTATACGACATATACCCTGACATATATCTTGATGCTTATAGAGAAGTGAAGAGATATAGAGAAAAACTTTCTAAGGAAATATTTGAAAAAACGGGTGGACTGGTTAAGTTAGACTACACATTTGTTGACTGGGGCTTAGGTTCTATTGAAACAGCTTACGATGAAGCAATTAACACGTTACCTATACTAGAGAAGGTAAAATGGGCTGAAGAAAACGGTTATGATGGAGTAATAATTGACTGCATGGACGATCCCGGGCTTACAGCTGCAAAAGAGTTAGTTAACATCGTTGTTGTCGGGGCTTTAGAATCTTCAATACACTTAGCAAGCATTATCGGCGGAACATTTTCAATACTCTCAGTTATTCCTGAAGCAAACTTTCATCTAAAAGAGAAAATAAGAGCATATGGTCTTGAAGGAAACCTAGCTTCAATAAGAAGCATAGGTATTCCAGTTTTAGAATTGGAGAAAGACCTAAGAAAAACAGCTGAAGCAGCAGCTCAAGTAGCTGAGAAAGCAATTACTGAGGATGGTGCTGGAGCAATAATTCTTGGATGCACTGGAATGGCTGAGCTTGCTCAGGAAATAGAAAATAATTTGAAAAGAAAGGGTTATAATGTTAGGGTTATAGATCCCTTGCAGGCAGCCATATATACAGCAATTGCCATGGTACTTATGGGTGTTAAGC
>Ga0105154_1000599_pt1 | contig 15118 bp, 12 predicted proteins | sample SSWtaG_FD_89672 | JGI IMG/M metagenome (GOLD analysis project Ga0105154, IMG submission 89672) | Hot spring microbial communities from Sandy's Spring West, USA to study Microbial Dark Matter (Phase II) - SSWsed_matched | ecosystem: Environmental > Aquatic > Thermal springs > Hot (42-90C) >... | reverse complement strand
CTCGAGGACCTTATAGGAAGGTACCCCCGAGACGCTATCAGACTGTGGCTTCTCCAAAACACCGTTTGGGAGGACCTCCGGTTCTCGTTCAAGGGTCTGGAGCAGACCAAGAGAGACTTTACGATATTCTGGAACGTCTTCAACTTCGCGTTAACCTACATGTCGCTAGACGGGTTCGATCCTGAAGAGCACACGCTAGAGAAGTGCAGGGGCGACCTCAAGGCAGAGGATCTGTGGCTTCTCTCGAGGTTCTACAGGCTAGTTAGAGAGTATAGAGTAGCAATGGACAGTCTGGAGCCTCATGTTGCAGCTAGAAAGCTCAGAGACTTCATTGTGGACGATGTAAGTCGCTGGTACATAAAAATCATACGCAGAAGGGTGTGGGTCGAAGAGCAAACACGGGACAAGATGGCAGCACATGCAACACTGTACACCGTGCTTAGGGGGTGGCTTCTGCTAGCAGCTCCGATTGTGCCTTTTCTCGCAGAGTACCTCTACCAGCGGTTCGTTAGGCCCTTTACCAAGAGCTCAAAAGAATCCGTCCATCTAGAGCGGTTGCCTGAAGCACGCGACGACCTCGTAAATGACGAGCTCGAGAGTAAGATGAACGTTGTTAGGGAGCTTGTTGAAGAGATTGCCAGCCTTAGAATGAAGGCTGGATTAAAGCTTAGAATGCCGGTTCCTAGAGCATACATAGTACCAAAAAGCACACTTGTAGAGCAGGCGGTTAGAGAGCTAGGGTACATATTGAAGGACATGGTGAATGTAAAGGACGCGGTCTTAACGACAGCCGAAGGGCTAGGAGAGCTCAAGCACATGGTACTAAAGCCCGTTTACAAGAACATTGGCCCTGCTTTTAAGAGCAAGACCAAGCTTGTCCTAGAGGCCATAGAGAAAGAGAGGGACAGAGTAGCCAGGGAGATAATGGAAAGAGGCAAAGCCGAAATCTTAATCGAGGGGAGAAAGGTAGAGCTAGATTTAAGTCACATCGGGCTAGAGCTAGAAGTGCCAGAGTGGATTCTAGTGAAGTCCACGAAAAGTGCTGACATTGCAGTTGACACTAGAATCTCAAGGGATCTTCTCTACGAGGGCCTGGCACGGGAGGTTGTGAGAAGAGTGCAGTACATGAGAAAGCAGCTCTTGCTAGACATTGAAGAGTACATCAAGATGTGGATTGACGGTGACAGAGAGGTTATCGAGGCAGTAGAGCACTTTAGGGAGTACATTATGAACGAGACAAGAGCAAGGGAGATAGTAACTGCTAGACCTGAGCTAGAAGAGGGAGTATATGCAAGAAGCTGGGACATCGATGGAAAAACCGTGGTAATTGCGATAAGAAGGCTCTAAGGAGCTTGCACGTGCTCAAAGCGCGTTTTTAGCGCGCCGTTTCAAGGTCTGAGCCTTAACGGTAACTTAAACACAATAAACAACAACGTAGCCTCCTGAAATGAAATAAATACGGTATGGTACGTTCCACGAACTATGCTTCGTTGGCTTTGATTCACCGTGACCATAAGCGCGCAATCTTTAATAGCGCAGAGTGTAGTTAGAAAAGCTTGCTCTAAGCCGCGGTAGTATAGCCAGGCCAAGTATGCGGGCCTCTCGAGCCCGTGACCCGGGTTCAAATCCCGGCCGCGGCACTAGACATAGCCTGTGCAGGCGCATTCTCAGCCCTTCAAGAGGGCAAAAACATGCAGTATCTCGCTCCACGTTTATCTACTCTACTCCGAGCAACTAAAGTTTAATAAGCCGAGTGAGAGAAGTCTAGTAGGTAGTCCATGCAGCCTTGACATCTCTGCTGATCCGCGTTCTTAATAAACAAGGCTTCTCGGAAGGTAAGAGGAGAGTATGTCTTCGAAAAGAAGGAAGTTTAACGTTCTAGAGCACAGGCTTGTTCCAAAACACGAGAGAGTACCTCTCGAAGAGGTTCCCAAAATCCTCAAGGAGCTTGGAGTAGAGCCAAGCCAGCTCCCACTTATTAGGGCGAGCGATCCAGCTGCAAGGGCTGTTGGCGCAAAGCCAGGAGAGCTCGTAAGAATAATAAGAGAGAGCGAGACAGGAGGCAAGGTTGTAGTCTACAGGTTTGTTGTTGTGGGGTGATTTACAAGCTTGAGTGAAAGCGGTTCGAGCAGAAGACCCTCGAGCCCGAGCAAGCGAGAGAAAACAGAAGCAACCATCGACGATGACGATAGATGGATTTTAGCCAAAAGCTTCATCGAAGAGTTTGGACTCGTAAGGCAGCATCTCGACTCCTATAACAGATTCGTTGAGTCGCTTCTCCAGGAGGTTATCGACGAGTATAACGTAGTGGAGACGGAAATTCCAGGGGTAAAGTTCAAGCTCGGAAGAGTTCACGTTAAAAGACCCGTGGTAAGGGAGGTTGACGGATCAGAAACGGAAATCACGCCCTTCGAGGCGAGAGTGCGAAACCTGACGTACGCTGCCCCAATGTACTTGGAAATCACGCTTGTAGAGAGTGGCATCGAGAGCTCTAGAGAGATCGTTTACATTGGAGACCTCCCGGTAATGGTAAAGTCCAATCTAGACCCCACCAGCAAGATGAGTCCAGAGGAACTCATAGCAATCAACGAGGATCCCGAGGATCCAGGAGGCTACTTTATCGTTAACGGTAGCGAGAGGGTTATTGTTGCACAGGAGGACATGGTAACGAATAGAGTCCTGGTCGACGAGGGCAAGCCTGGCTCGAACATTCTCCAAACGGCAAAGGTTGTTTCGAGCACGGGAGCCTATAGAATACCTGTTGTAATGGACAGGCACAAGGACGGAACTCTTCATGTTTCCTTTGGAGGGGTTCCCACGAAGATTCCATTCGTAATCCTGATGCGTGCACTTGGAGTTGTGAAAGACCAGGAGATAGCTTTTCTAGTCTCTCCCGAGCCTGAAAAGCAGAGCTTGCTTTTGCCCAGCCTAGAGGCGGCAAGGTATATCACAACACAAGAGGACGCTCTAGACTTTATTGGCTCCAAGGTTGCTATCGGACAGCCACGCGAGGTCAGAATCGAGCGGGCAAAGAGCATATTGGATCGCTACCTCTTCCCGCATCTGGGAAACGGACCAGCAGATAGGATCAAGAAGGCCTTTTTCCTGGCACAAATGGCAGACAGGATACTGGACTTAGCACTTGGGAGAATAGAGCCAGACGATAGAGACCACTATGCCAACAAGAGGCTCAAGCTTGCCGGGGAGCTTCTTGCGGCAGTTTTTAGAGTGGCCTTCAGGCAGTTCGTGAGAGACCTTAAGTACCAAACAGAAAAGGCCATGGCCAGAAGCAGGAGAGTGAAGATATCCTCTGTGGTCAGGCCCGACGTCATAACAGAGCGAATCAAGCACGCACTTGCAACTGGGAACTGGGTTGGTGGTAAGACGGGTGTTAGCCAGCTTCTAGACAGAACCAACTGGATGAGCATGGTGAGCCACCTTAGACGGGTAGTATCGCCGCTAAGCAGAACACAGCCCCTCTTCAAGGCAAGAGACCTTCACGGAACCCAATGGGGCAGAATGTGTCCCTTCGAGACTCCCGAAGGTCCCAACTGCGGACTCGTCAAGAACCTTGCCTTAACAGCCTACGTTACCGTTGGAGTAAACGAGAAAGCCGTCGAAAATAAGCTCTACAAGCTAGGCGTTATACCCCTTCAAGAGGCACTTGAAAAGTGCTTAAAAGGAGAGCTTGACCTACAGAAAACAGAGCACTACAAGGTCTTCTTGAACGGAAGGCTTGTCGGCTACGCTTTAAGCGAGGAGCCTGCCATTAGGCTTAGAGAGCTCAGAAGAAAGGGCCAGGTGCATCACGAAATCAATGTTGCAGTCTACAAGAACGGTCAAGTGAGGGAGATCTACGTCAACACCGATGCAGGGAGAATTAGGAGGCCGCTAATAGTGCTCGAGAACGGAAGGCCTCTAGTAACGAAAGAGGACATCGAGGCGCTCGTTAAGGGGAAGAAAAAGTTCTCGGATCTGGTAAAGGAGGGCAAGATAGAGTACCTGGATGCCGAGGAGGAGGAAAACGCGTACATTGCTGTTAACATTGAAGATGCAATTAAAAGAATTAAAAGCAGGGAGTACACGCACCTCGAGCTGTGGCCTCCAGCAATTCTGGGGGTTAACGCACTAACGATACCCTATGCAGAGCACAACCAGTCTCCAAGAAACACGTATCAGGCAGCAATGGCAAAGCAGGCCCTAGGACTTTACGCTGCAAACTATGCTGTCAGGACGGACTCCAGAGCGCACGTTTTAAGCTACCCCGAAAAGCCATTAGTTCAGACAAAGGCTATGGAGATTACAGGCTACAACAGCAGGCCTGCAGGACAGAACGCTATTGTTGCGATAATGTGCTTTACAGGATACAACATCGAGGACGCTCTAATCTTCAACCAGTCGAGTGTTGATAGGGGGTTTATGAGATCTACATTCTTCAGACTCTACACCGCAGAGGAGAGAAAGTATCCTGGTGGACAGGAGGATAGAATCGAGATTCCAGAGCCAGGAGTTAGAGGGTTTAGAGGGCTGGAGCTCTACAAGAAGCTCGACGCCGACGGAATAATATCCCCCGAAGTCGAGGTAAGCGGCGGCGAGGTTCTAGTTGGAAAGACAAGCCCGCCAAGATTCCTCGAGGAGTTTAGAGAGTTTGGATTTGGAGCGACAGCCAGAAAGGACGCATCGACAATACTGAGACACGGAGAGAGGGGCGTGGTCGACTCGGTCTTCGTTACGGAGACGCATGAGGGGGACAGGCTAGTAAAGGTAAGAGTCAGAGACTACAGGATACCGGAAATCGGAGACAAGTTCGCATCGAGGCACGGACAGAAGGGTGTTATAGGACTTCTCGTTCCACAGTACGACATGCCATATACCGAGGAGGGTATCGTACCAGACATTGTTATAAACCCGCACGCCTTCCCATCGAGAATGAACCTCGGCCAGCTAATAGAGACGTTGCCAGGCAAGCTCTCAGCTCTAGAGGGCAGGACTGTGGATGCAACGCCATTCTGCAAGGAACCCATAGAGGAAATCAAGATGAGATTGCTCAAAAAGGGATACCCGCCTGACGGTAGAGAGGTAATGTATGACGGCAGAACAGGCGAGATAATAGGCCAGCCGATTCTAATAGGGATAGTGTACTATCAGAGACTGCACCACATGGTGGCAGACAAGTTCCACGCTAGAGCTCGCGGTCCAGTACAGTTGCTTACAAGACAGCCTACAGAGGGAAGGGCAAGAGAGGGGGGACTTAGATTTGGAGAGATGGAGAGAGACGCTCTAGTAGGACACGGAACGGCTCTGGTTCTCAAGGAGAGGTTGCTGGACAACAGCGATAGAACGATAGTGTATGTGTGCAATAAGTGCGGCTTTATAGTCTGGTTCGACAGGAACAGAAACAAGCCAGTTTGCCCGATTCACGACGACAAGGGCGAGCTCTATCCCGTTGAAATGTCCTATGCGTTCAAGCTCCTCCTTCAGGAGCTCATGAGCATGGGGATTGCACCAAGACTGCAGATTGGAGAGCCTTACGAGAGGGAGGTGTAGCGACGTGAACGGCGAGAGGAAGGTAATTAAGGGCATAAAGCTTGGCGTCCTGTCCCCAAACGAGATCAGAAAGATGAGCAGAGTGCAGATAGTCACTGCGGAAACCTACGACGAGGACGGGATGCCAATTCAAGGAGGGGTAATGGATCCTAGGCTCGGCGTAATAGAGCCCGGACAGAGGTGTCCTGTATGCGGCAACACTATGCAGACCTGCCCGGGACACTTTGGACACATAGAGCTTTCAAAACCGGTAATTCACGTTGGATTTGTAAAGCACATTTACGATCTGCTAAGGGGAACGTGTCGCAAGTGCGGTAGAATTCTACTACCACAAGACCAGGTTGAAAGCTACGCGGACCTTCTTCGAAGACTTGAAAAGTACTTCCCAAGACTCGTTCCAAGACTCCACGACTACATCAGATTGAAGACAGCAAAGGTTCAAGAGTGCCCTCACTGTGGAGCGAAGCAGCTTAAGGTAAAGTTCGAGAAGCCCCTACACTTCTACGAGGAGGAGAGAGGTCTTAGAAAGCTAACTCCTGACGAGATCAGAATGAGGCTAGCTAACATACCCGATAGCGACATTCGATTGTTCGGACTGAGCCCCGAGGACGCCCGTCCAGAGTGGTTTGTGCTAACGGTCTTGCCAGTACCCCCGGCACAGGTCAGACCGAGCATTATGCTCGAAACGGGAGTAAGGTCCGAGGACGACTTGACTCACAAGCTCGTGGACATCGTCAGAGCCAACCTGAGGCTGAAAGAGAGCATCGAGGCAGCTGCTCCTCCAATAGTTATTGACGACCTATGGGAGCTCCTCCAGTATCATGTTACAACGTACTTTGACAACGAGGTGCCAGGGATACCGCCAGCTCGACACAGATCGGGTAGAGCCCTAAAGACGCTAGCTCAGAGACTGCGCGGCAAGGAGGGCAGGTTTAGAGGAAACCTCTCTGGCAAGAGAGTAGACTTCTCGGCCAGAACTGTAATCTCGCCAGATCCCAACCTGAGCATCAACGAGGTTGGGGTTCCAGAGGAGATGGCAAAAATACTCACCGTGCCGATGTACGTTACCCCCTGGAACATCGAGGAGGCTCGAAAGCTTGTAATGAATGGCCCCTTCAACTGGCCCGGAGCAAACTACATCATCAGGCCGGACGGCAGGAGAGTAGACCTTAGGTTCTTCAAAGACAGAAAGGCCCTTGCAAGCTCGCTGACCGTAGGCTATATTGTCGAGAGGCACCTGAGAAACGGCGATATAGTGCTCTTCAACAGGCAGCCAACACTTCACAGAATGAGCATCATGGCCCACATTGTTAAAGTGCTTCCAGGAAAGACCCTCAGGCTCAACCTGCTCGTGTGCCCGCCGTACAACGCGGACTTTGATGGAGACGAGATGAACCTTCACGTCGTGCAGACCGAGGAAGCTAGAGCTGAGGCCAGAGAGCTAATGCTAGTCGAGAAGCACATTCTCTCTCCAAGGTACGGTGGTCCTATTATTGGAGGACTGCAGGACTACATTAGTGGTGCCTACCTTCTCACAACAAAGTCCACGCTGCTGAGCGGAGAGGAGGTAATGGACCTACTTGCCGTAACGGGCTACGAGGGCGAGCTTCCCGAACCCGTAATAATCTCTCCGAAGAAGGCGTGGACTGGAAAGCAGCTCGTAAGCCTGCTCCTGCCCGAAGACTTCGTATTAAAGGCCAAGGCAGCAGTAAATGCCGGTAGGCTCAAGTGTTCAGACGAGGACTGCCTCAACGATACCTATATTGTTATAAAGAAGGGGAAGCTGCTAACTGGGGTGCTAGACAAGAAGAGCATTGGAGCCCAGCAGCCTGAAAGCCTGTTGCACTGGATAGTAAAGGAGTACGGTCCCGAGCGGGGCAGACTTCTGCTCGATAACCTGTTCAAGATGTTCATTAGGTTCATAGAGAAGGCCGGCTTCACCATGTCGATCAACGATGTTGAGGTTTCGGCTAGCGTCAAGGAGCAGATTAGAGAGGTTCTCAGAGAAGCCGAGCAGGAAGTGGCCAAGCTGATAGAGGAGTACGAGAGAGGAGAGCTTGAGCCCCTACCTGGAAGCACGCTTAGAGAGACCCTCGAAACGAAGATCATGGAGAGGCTCAGCAGGGCAAGAGACTCTGCTGGCGAGATAGCTGCCGAGCACCTAGACATATTCAACAATGCCTACATAATGGCTAGAACGGGAGCCAGGGGCAACATTCTCAATCTCACGCAAATGAGCGCAACGCTAGGTCAGCAGTCCGTTAGAGGCGAGAGAATACACAGAGGATATACAAAGAGACCGCTACCACACTTCAAGCCAGGGGATCTCATGCCTGCATCGAGAGGCTTCGTGCACAGAAGCTTTCATGAGGGCTTAAGTCCAACGGAGATGTTCTTCCATGCTGCAGGTGGAAGAGAGGGTCTGGTCGATACAGCTGTGAGAACAAGTCAAAGCGGGTACATGCAGAGGAGGCTAATACACGCTCTGCTGGACATTAGAGTAGACTATGATGGGAGCGCAAGGCTTCCCGACAACACGATCGTGCAGTACAAGTATGGCGAGGATGGAGTGGATCCGGCCAAGAGCGATCATGGAAAGGCTGTGAACGTCGACAGGATAATCGAGAGGGTAATTGGAGTGAGAGAGTGAGAGCCAAGATGCCAGCCAAGGGCAAGCTCAATATCGAAAAGCTCGTTAGAGAGAAGGCTGAGGGAAGGCTTCCAGAACGCCTTATCGAAGAGGTCATATCGAAGCTTAAGGAAAAGAGCCACATTCTCAAGAAGGGCGACACGGAGAAGATCGTGGAACTGCTAATACAGGCATATGAGAGCAGCCTCGTCGACCCAGGAGAGCCCGTAGGAACGGTTGCAGCGCAGTCTATTGGAGAGCCTGGAACCCAAATGACCTTGAGAACCTTTCACTATGCTGGAGTTAGAGAGCTTAACGTTACTCTAGGCCTTCCAAGGCTTATTGAAGTTGTCGACGCGAGAAAGACTCCGTCCACGCCACTGATGGAGGTGTACCTCGACGAGGAGCATAGATACAGTAGGGAGAAGGCAATGGAGGTTGCCAAGAGAGTTGAACTGACGAGAGTAGAAAACGTTGCAAGCATGGTCGAAGCCGATCTTTTCACGAACTCTATAAGAGTTGTATTGGATCCCGAAATGCTTGCCGATAAGGGCATCACTCCAAAACAGGTGTACGAGGCCATAAAGAAGGCTAATGTCGGAAGGACCTCGATGGAGGACGAGTACACGATTGTTGTTGAGCTAGACAAGACAGCAGACCTAGCGCAGCTGACACGGAAGAAGGACAGGATAATGAACATCAGGCTCAAGGGCATCGCTGGAATAAAGCGCGCAATAATTCAAACCAGAACAACCGAGTTTGGAGAGGAGTACGTCATCGTAACCGACGGGTCAAACCTGGCGCAGGTTTTAAGAGTTAAGGGGGTAGACAAGACTAGAACCAGGACAAACAACATATTCGAAATAGAGCAGGTTCTGGGGATAGAGGCTGCAAGAAGAGCCATAGTCGAGGAGATCATGGGGGTGCTGCATGAGCAGGGTCTCGATGTCGACATAAGGCACGTCTACCTCGTAGCAGACATCATGACGCACACTGGAAGGGTGAGGCAAATTGGAAGGCATGGAGTGTCAGGCGAGAAGGAGAGCGTTCTGGCAAGAGCAGCATTTGAAATGACAACCAAGCACTTATTCGAGGCGGCAGCCCAAGGCAAAACGGACTATCTGCGCGGAGTAACAGAAAACGTTATAGTGGGTCAAATCGTACCAGTCGGCACAGGGGCTGTTGAGCTGTACATCAACCCCACGGAGTTCACGCTAAAGAACAAGCAACAGGTCATCTTGCAGAGGAGAGGCCAGGATGAGAGTGAGATTTAAATGAGTAGCGGTTTAGAAAGAGAGCTTAGAACAGCATACATTACGGGAAAGGTCGTGCTGGGCTCGAAGTCCACGATCAAGCTACTAAAGCTGGGTAAGGTGAAGCTGGTAGTAGTTGCAGCGAACGCCGATCCTATGATAAGGTCCGACATTGAATACTACGCTCAGTTTTCTAGCACCCCAATCCTGACGTTTAACGGGACGAGTCTCGAGCTCGGTGCCCTTCTCGGAAAGCCCTTCCCCATTCAGGCACTAGCCGTTCTCGATCCCGGAGAATCGCACGTTATGGAGCTCGTTGAAGAGGCTAAGGCTGGGGGTTAGTTGGAAGAATGCCAGAGATAAGGCTAACGCCCGAGGAATTGAGGTACATTGCTCTGTTCCAAGACGTTACCGGAGCCACGGTTAAAGACTGCATACTGCTGGACAACGAGAACGCCGTCATCTTCATAGTGAAGAAGGGCGACATGGGGTTAGCTATTGGAAGAAAGGGGGCTAACGTCAAAAAGCTGAGGAAAATTCTAGGCAAGGACATCAAGATCGTAGAGGACGGCGAGACCGTCGAGGACCTAGCTATAAACTGTGTTGCACCTGCTAGAGTGAGGGGCGTCAAGGTGGTCGAGATTTCTGGCAAGAAGCGTGTTTACATAAGCGTTGACCCAAAGGACAAGGGCATAGCAATAGGCAAAAACGGCAAGACCATAGCTAGAACAAAGCTGATTTTAAGGAGATACTTTGATGTGGACGATGTGATAATAGTCTAGCTAGCAAAGAATAAAATCCTGCAACGACTATCAACTAGAGTGCCGTACAGGATGTGCGAGCGTTACGGGTAACGGTAGCATTTTAGTAAGGAAGAGAAGCTGAAAGAGCTTATGGAGCGAGATTAAGAATGCCAGGAAAGAAAGCCCCTCTAGGACTCTATGCTGCGAGAAACCTTAGGAGGAAGAGGCTTAAGTTTAGGTGGAGTCAGCGAGAGTTCAAGGTTAGAATGCTAAAGCTGAAGGAGAAAACCGACCCGCTGGAAGGAGCTCCGATGGCCAGGGGTATTGTCCTAGAGAAGGTTGGCGTCGAGTCTAGACAACCGAACTCTGCTGTAAGAAAGTGTGTTAGAGTGCAGCTCGTAAAGAACGGCAAGGTCGTAACAGCATTCGTACCTGGAGACGGGGGTCTAAACATGATTGACGAGCACGACGAGGTGATAATTGAGGGTATCGGAGGACCAAGAGGGAGATCTATGGGCGACATTCCAGGAGTTAGGTACAAGGTTATCATGGTAAACGGCGTGTCCCTCAAGGCCCTGCTTGAAGGCAAGAAGCAAAAGCCTGTAAGGTAGCCTTTCTGACTCTAGCCTTGCAAGAAAGGCACTCTAGTGCGTGAAGCTTTACGCGCGATTCTCTTATAAAGGAGAGCGTCAGAATAGTATTTCCTCGCGAAACACTTGGGGACCCGGCAGAACTCCTGGTGGTTCCTATTGGAAGAGCCCTTTGAGCTAGACAAAAAGGACTATCTTAGAGTTATCGATATAGAGGCTTTCGTTGCTCCAGGGACGCCTGGAGTTCCGGTAATCGTGCTTCACCTAGAAGGGGGTTTAAACCTCACACTGTACCACGTGCCCTACGAGATAGTCGAAGCAATCAATAATGCTAAGGGAATAGACCTCTCCATAAGCGGCGTTATAGGAAAGGATCGTGAAAGTATATTCGACATTCTAGTGTTCCACGACGACCTGAGAAACACGCTGACAAGCGATTTGTCCTACGTTGTTGTCGATGAGCTCGATACCGAGACAATGCTCTTTACAGCTAGGGCTGTCTTCTCAAATGGAAACACTCGCGTAGAGAGAAGAATGATACCGAGTCACGCTGTGTTTCTTGCATACATTTCAGACAAGCCGATTTACGTCAAAAGGGATCTAGCAGAAGGGCAGAGCGCTTTTGAGGAAGAGGAGGGGTAGTTCTGGCTGGCCTGGCCCGCTGTTGAAACGCAACTTTTTAAACGACTCTTTAAACACTAATTTTAGTCCTACGCTCTAGAGCGGCTAGAACCTGAAGCTCCGAGGTCGTGGTGATTGAAGTGAGTACCATCAATGCAAAGAAGGTTCAAATGCTTCCCATAGAGGTCAAGCTGTTTGGCAAGTGGAGCTACGAGGGTATTGAGGTTAGGGATCCCAGCCTGAAAAAGTACATTTGCCTAAAGCCCGTAATAGTCCCCCATACGGGGGGAAGGCACGAACACCAGAGATTTGGCAAGGGCAAGGTTCCGATTGTCGAGAGGCTCATCAACAGGCTCATGCGACACGGAAGAAACATGGGCAAAAAGCACTTAGCATACAACATCGTTAAAAAGGCCTTCGACATGATCTACCTGCAGACAGGAGAAAACCCCGTACAGGTGCTTGTTAGAGCAATAGAAAATGCCGCTCCAAGAGAGGAGACAACGAGAATAATGTACGGCGGCATAATATATCACGTTTCTGTAGACGTTTCCCCCCTCAGAAGGGTGGACCTAGCACTAAGGCACATAACCGACGGTGCAAGGAACTGTGCCTTCAACAATCCAAAGCCCATCGAGGAGTGCCTTGCAGAGGAGATCATGGCAGTGGCAAACAATGATCCCAAGAGCTATGCGATATCGAAGAAGGAGGAAATCGAGAGAATAGCACTAAGCTCGCGATAGCTTCAGGTGTTCTTCGCCTGTCACGCTCTAGGGCCTGCCTACACGCGTTCCACCACGATCGGCTCGCAGGCAAATACCACACTGCGCACCCTGTACGCACCTCGTTCGCATGTTAACATTTAAAAGGTAACTTTTAAAATACCCACATCACCTATTATGTTTGCTTGAAGTTGAAAGCAATCGTAGAGAAGCTGGAACTGAGGGAAGGCCTATGAGCGAAAAACCGCACCTAAACCTGGTAATTATAGGTCACGTTGACCATGGCAAAAGCACTATGGTGGGTCACATCCTGTACAGGCTTGGATACATTGACCCAAAGGCAATGGCAGAGCTAGAAGAAGAGGCCAAAAAGAGAGGCAAGGAGTCCTTCAAGTTCGCATGGTTGCTAGATAGGCTGAAAGAGGAGAGAGAAAGAGGATTGACAATAGACCTTGCCTTTATGAAGTTCGAGACTAAAAAGTACTACTTTACGATAATCGATGCTCCGGGACATAGAGACTTCGTCAAGAACATGATCACTGGGGCAAGCCAGGCGGATGCGGCGATTCTCGTGGTGTCGGCAAGAAAGGGAGAGTTTGAGGCAGGAATGAGTCCCGAGGGCCAGACAAGAGAGCACCTGATTTTAGCGAAGACCATGGGAATCGACCAGTTAGTTGTTGCTGTTAATAAGATGGACGCAACGGAGCCGCCGTGGAGCGAGCAGAGGTACAAGCAAATAGTAGACACTCTATCGAAGTTCATGAAGGGATTGGGTTACGACCCGTCGAAGACACCGTTCATTCCAATATCTGGTTGGCTCGGAGACAATCTCATAGAGAGAAGTCCCAACATGCCATGGTACAATGGATCTACTCTCGTTGAAGCACTAGACGACCTGCAGGTTCCACCAAAGCCTGTCGATAAGCCACTTAGGATACCGGTACAAGCAGTCTACTCGATAAGCGGCGTCGGTACCGTGCCGGTAGGCAGGGTTGAAAGTGGCGTTCTGAAGAGAGGCGACAAGGTGGTGTTCATGCCGCCGGCAAAGGTCGGTGAGGTCAGAAGCATAGAGATGCACCACCAGCAAATAGAGAAGGCCGAGCCTGGAGACAACATCGGGTTTAACGTTAGAGGCGTTTCAAAGCAGGACATTAAGAGAGGAGACGTTGCAGGACACCTTGACAACCCGCCGACGGTTGCCGAGGAGTTCACGGCAAGAGTGTTCGTTATATGGCATCCATCAGCGATAACCATAGGATACACGCCAGTCATCCACGCCCACACGGCTAGCATTGCATGCAGAATAACTGAAATAGTATCGAAGCTGGATCCGAGAACAGGCAAGGAGATTGAGAAAAACCCACAGTTCCTCAAGCAGGGCGATGCTGCTGTTGTCAGGTTTGCTCCAATCAAGCCAATGGTCATTGAAAAGTTCAGCGAGTTCCCAGGCCTAGGAAGATTCGCACTCAGAGACATGGGCAAGACCGTCGGCATCGGCGTAACAATAGATGTAAAGCCAAAGCAGGTTCAAGTGAAAGCCTAGAGCTCTGGAAGGAGGCTTGCAAGTTAAAGCCTCGTTTTTGAAAACTTGCGGTGTTAAGGTGAAATGCGAGAATGCCAGCAATTGCAAGGATAAGGCTGTGGAGCACTGACGTTGTAGCTCTGGAGAGGGTGACAAAGGAGATAAGAAGCATTGCAGAGAAGGCTGGGGTTAGAATAAGGGGTCCTGTACCCCTTCCAACAAAAAGGCTGGTGGTACCTGTTCTGAAGCTCCCACACGGCGAGGGCTCTAAGCACTGGGAGAAGTGGGAAATGAGAGTACATAAGAGACTCATTGACATAGCAAGCGATGAGAGGGTAATGAGGCAGATAATGAGAATTAGGGTTCCAGAGAACGTGTATGTTGAAATCGAGCTAATTTGAGCAAAACCCCAGAGTTCTTAATGCAATTCTTACAAGCTCTGCTACCTCCTGCGTTTTTTGAGGCTCCCTAACGAGGCATGCGAGCTTCCTTTCCATACAGTAAACGTCCTCCAGTCCAGGATAGTGCCACCTCGTGAAAACGAGAAGGGGAAACTCTTCAAATCCCACGCGCCTCCTGCTAGCCTCCAGTATCTTGTCCTTGCTATAAGCCTTAACGGTGAAGTCGAACCCTTCAATCCAGGGGCTAATTGGGTAAATGTAGGGAGCGCAGTCAAGTCCAAGAGCATCTAAAGCATCGCACACAACAAGAAGAAGCTCAATATCGACCTGACCCGTTCTAGCAACGATAATGGGCTTGCCATGCAACAACTTCTCTCGACACCTCTTTCGATACCTCAAGGTCATATACTTAAATCTGCTTTTTTAGGTGAGAGTGAGCTTAATGTGGAAATTATTGTTTTCGCGACCTAGCGCGAAAACAATAATAACTAAGTAGTACCGTAAAAATAATAAAATGTTGGGAGGATCGGAAGGGTAGTAAATCATAGAGCCGCCGTAGCTCAGCTGGGAGAGCGCCCGGCTGAAGACCCACCAATCTTGCACGGAAACCGGGTTGTCGGGGGTTCAAGTCCCCCCGGCGGCGCCACTAATCTCTAATAGCGCACTCTTTCGAACCCCTACGCCTTTATCCTTCATGCTTCTGGACACGGGCCTGATGGAAAATGGACATTCTAGCACTAATCCTCGCAGGGGGGCTTGGAAAGAGGCTTAGACCCCTCACAGACCGTCTGCCAAAGCCCATGCTTACAATCAACGGCAGGCCGATACTTGAGTGGCAGGTAGAGATCCTCAAAAGACAGGGAGTGAGAAGGTTCGTCTTCCTTGTGGGCTATAAGGCTGAGGCCATTGAAGAGTACTTTGGTGATGGAAGTAGCCTCGGAATAGAGATCAGGTACTCGAGAGAAAGCGAGCCGCTCGGCACGGGAGGGGCTTTGAGGAATGCTGCTAGAGTCATTGACAGAGAGGTCTTTCTCATGCTGAATGGCGATGTGATAACAAATCTCGACATCAAGCCCCTGCTCTCAAAGCT
>Ga0105154_1000592_pt1 | contig 15260 bp, 15 predicted proteins | sample SSWtaG_FD_89672 | JGI IMG/M metagenome (GOLD analysis project Ga0105154, IMG submission 89672) | Hot spring microbial communities from Sandy's Spring West, USA to study Microbial Dark Matter (Phase II) - SSWsed_matched | ecosystem: Environmental > Aquatic > Thermal springs > Hot (42-90C) >... | reverse complement strand
TAATGTTGTAGAATTTACATTTTTATATATTAATTCAAAAAATATGTAGGCCTCGTGATCTCATAATCTACAAACTCATTGTACATAGAGGTTTTTTCTTGTAACAAAGAATCTTGGATTATGGGGGGATGATCGGGGAGATGTTGGAATCGCATATCTAGGAAATGGGAAGCAATAATAAAAGACTGAAAGATCGATAACTAAACAGCCCCTAACTTTAAATTCGCATTTCAACCAAGTATTTTAAATACGGGGTTGATTATTGTTGACCAGTATAGGTAGTGAAAGCTTAGATGAAATTAGGAAGGCATTGAAAACTATGAATCTTGGAAAGAAAATAGTTTACTCAATATATAAGCTCAATAGTGAAATATCTAGAATAGATAGGTTCCTTCATGGTTTAAAGAATCGTGAAAAAGAGCTTTATAATGCGGCTGTTGAAGCTAAAATGCGTGGCGATGAAATAAGGGCTTCCATTTATGCTTCAGAAATTGCCGAATTAAGAAAGATAATAAGAATACTTGAAATGTCAAAACTTTCTCTCGAAAGAACACTGCTAAAACTAAGGACTATTCATCAACTAGGTGATGTCGTTGAAGCAGCTAAGCAAATAGAGCCTATGATATGTGATGTTAAGAAATCCTTAGGTAAAGTAATGCCTGAAATATCATGGGAACTTGATGGTATAAGGGAGTCCCTTCTAGCAGCTGTTTCCGAAATAGCATCTTACAGTATTGAAGAATCATCTATAGAAACCCCGTATACCACATCTTCAGAGGCAAGAAGTGTTCTTGAAGAAGCAAAAAAGGAAGCTGAAAAGAGGGTTAAGAAAAAATTCCCTAAACCATAAGGTTTCCTTCGTAAGCGTACATTACGTTTGGAAAACACTATTTACACACATATCTAACTTTAGGAAGAATTAATAAAGTAGCTACAATATATTCTCAAAGGGTTTTACTTATGAAAATTGATGGAGTAGAGATTGAAGAAACTTTTGCAGAAGCATTCCCAATGTATGCGGCAAGGATACTAATAACTGCGAAAGACTATAAATGGGCTGAAATAGCTGGTTTAGAAGCAACAGGCTTCGGATCATCAGTAATAATGTCTCCGGCAGAATCCGGAATCGAAAGGTTTGTTCCACCAGAGAAAACACCTGATAAGAGACCTGGAGTTCTAATTCAAATATTTCAAAAAAGCTATCCAGAATTAAGACAGCAGGTTATTGCTAGAGTTAGTCAATGTATTCTAACAGCACCGACAACAAGAGCTTTTGACGGACTACCTCAAGTTAAGAGAAAAATGAGAATTGGAAGTGTAATAGCGAAGTTCGGAGATGGTTTCGAAAAGAAAGTAAAAATGTTCGATAGAGACATGTGGGTAATTCCCGTAATGGAAGGGGAATTCATGGTAGAAGAAACAATAGCTGCTGTAAGAGGGGTTGCTGGAGGGAACATATTTATCTTAGCTGAAAACATGGATGCAGGTCTTGAAGCAGCAGTAAAAGCTGTTGAAGCAATAAGGAAGCATGTACCAGGGGTTATAATGCCCTTCCCCGGGGGGATTGTAAGAGCGGGTTCTAAGGTTGGTTCATTAAAGTATCCTAAACTAATAGCTACTACGAACCATAAGTACTGTCCAACACTTAAAGGTATGGCTCCAGATAGTCAAATACCTGAAGGAGTAAAGAGCGTATATGAAATAGTGATAAATGGATTAACTGTTAAAGCAGTAACTAAAGCTATGGGTGTAGGAATAAAGGCTGCAGCTAAAGTTCCAGGAATTGTTAAAATAACCGCAGGTAATTTCGGTGGAAAACTAGGACCCTACAAGATCTACCTTACAGAAGCCTTAAAGGCAGTTGAAGATATAAAGGTTTAAAGGTGGTTTCTCATGAGCCAAGAGGGTAAGGTAGTTAGAATAGGCATTATAAAACCTGGCGCAATAGGTACATCAGTAATTTTAGAGTACTTACTAGATGAAAGAGCGGATAGAAAAGATGTCGACGTTAGAGTTTACGGAACAGGCTCTAAAATGGTCGTAGATGAGAACCTACTTAATGTAGCAATACAAGCAAACCACGACCTATACATAGTAGCAGCTCCAGCAAATGTTAAGGTAATTAAGAAAATAGCTAGGAAACTTAAGGAAGCAGGTAAGAGAGTAATAATAATCTCTGATGAACCAGTAAAGAATTCGGCAAAGGACTTTGAGGAAGCAGGTTACGGATACATAATAGTATATGGGGATCCGATGATAGGAGCTAGGAGGGAATTTCTAGATCCAACAGAAATGGCTCTCTTCAACGCTTACGTACTAGCGGTTCTCTCAGCAACAGGAGCCTTAAGAATAGTAGCGAAAGCCATAGATTCAGTTATTGAAGCGCTAAAGGAAGGTAAAGAACCGGAACTACCTAGGATTAAGCTGTCTAAGAAGAAGCTGGAGGAGGAAGCTGGATTCTCGAACCCTTATGCGCTAGCTAAGGCAATAGCAGCATATGAAATGGCAAGAAAGGTTTCCGAATTAACATCTGAAGCATGTTTTAAAGAACAAGAACCAGAAAGATACATTACATTAGCTGCTGCAGCACATGAAATGATAAGATATGCTGCTAAATTAGCTGAGGAAGCTAGGGAGTTAGAGAAACCAACCGATAGCCTACTAAGAACACCTCATCATAGTAGTGGTAAGCTACTATCTAAAACAAAGCTACTTGAAAAGCCAAGGTGAAAATTTTGTCTAAACAAACAATTTCTTTCCTCAATCTCTCCCTAGTTACAGGTAGAACCATTATTCAAGGAACATTTGTAGAAGATAAGCTTACAAAGAGCTATTTAGAACATGTTTCAACACTTAAGCTTAACCCTGCCGATATGAGAAAGTTGGGATTAAAAAATGGAGATAAGGTCGAACTAAAGGGACCTGGAGGATCAGTTGTAGTTAGGGTTCAAGCAGCAGCCGACGTTTCCGAAGGAGTAGCATTCATACCCATGGGCCCATGGGCTGAGGCAGTAGTTGATCCCGAAACTGATGGTACGGGAATGCCTGGATTTAAAAGCATTCCCGTAACAATAGTGAAAACAGATAAGCCACTAACATCTCTTGAGCAAATCTATGGGGAAAAAGAGCCCCTATTGAACCTTGGGCAAACATTTGAAAGGGAAGCGAAAGGGGAAATAAGGAGAATAGCTGATGTTGTTTGCCCATTCTGTGGAAGCCTATGTGATAATCTAGTAGTTGAAGTTCAAGGAGACAAAATACTTAAGGTTATGAATGTTTGCACATTAGGGTTATCGAAATTTATGAAGTCGCATGAGAACAGAATACCCTATCCTATGATTAGGGAGAACGGTAGATTCGTTAAGGTTCCATTAGAGAAAGCTATAGATAAAGCAGCGGAAATACTGGTTAACGCTAAATATCCTGTGCTTTTCGGCTGGTCTTCAACAAGTTTAGAGGTTGCAAGATTAGGCTTAGAATTAGCTGAACTTGTAGGTGGAATATTCGATCATTGCTCAACAATTTGCCACGGACCTACAGCTTTAGGATTCCATGAAGTAGGTATGCCGAAGTCATCTCTTGGCCAAATAAAGAACTGGGCTGATGTAATAGTTTATTGGGGTTCTAATGTATCTGAGGCTCATCCGATGCATCCACAGAGATACACGTACTTCTCCGTAGGAAGACATCGTAAAGGTAGAAAAGATCGTAAACTAATAGTTGTAGATGTAAGGCCAGTATCTCATGCTAGACATGCTGACATGTTTATTAAGGTGAAACCGGGTAAGGACTATGAATTACTTGTTGCTTTAAGACTTCTTGTACAAGGAAAGGAACTTGAAGTTCCAGAGGTTGCTGGGGTTCCTAAAGAGAAGGTTATTGAGCTCGCTGAAACATTGATGGCAGCTAAATTCGGAGTAATGTTCGTAGGCGTCGGTATGACAATGTCCGGAGCTAAAGAGAAAAACTTTGAGGAACTCTTCTTGCTACTACATGATCTAAATAGAATATCAAAATGGGTAGTAATACCTATGAGAGGACACTACAACGTTACTGGAGCAGATATGGCAGCTCTTTGGACAACAGGGTACCCCTATGCAGTTGAATTCTCAAGAAAATATCCTAGATACCAACCGGGAATAACATCGACAGTAGATGTTTTCCTTAGAGAAGAAGCAGACGCTTTACTAAGCATAGCATCAGACCCCATAGCTCATTTCCCACGAAAGGTAGCTGAAGCTATGAAGAAAGTACCTATAATAGCGATTGATCCTAAGTGGAACCTTACAGTAGCGTTCTCTAAAGTTATAATACCGTCGGCAATAGCTGGCATAGAATGTTCGGGAACAGCATATAGAATGGATGAAGTACCTCTTAGATTAAAGAAAATAGTGAATCCACCATCCGGCATCCTTTGTGATGAGGAAATCTTACGCTTACTTCTTAACAAAGTTAAGGAAAAACTTGGGGTGAAGCCCTAAAATGGCTGAAATACTTATAAAAAACGGTTACGTAATAGATCCCCTCAATGGAATACGTGGAGAAGTTATGGATATCGGCGTTAAGAATGGAAAAATTGTACCGCCAGATCAGGTAGATACACGCTATGCTAAAGTAATTGACGCTTCAGGATGTCTTGTAGTGCCTGGGGGTATAGATGTTCACTCACATGTTGCTGGACCTAAAGTTAACTCTGGAAGACTTCTAATGCCCCAGGATCACTATAGGATAGGTAGAGTGATAAGGGCAATACCGGGGGTTAGGAGATCAGGTACTGGAAAGTCTGTTCCATCAGTAACGAATATAGGGTATAAGTATGCCCGTATGGGCTGGACCACGGTAATGGAAGCTGCTAGTCCACCGCTATACACTAGACATACACATCATGAATTGGACGATACACCGATTGTTGATAAGGGAGTGAACTTACTTCTAGATTCAAACTGGTTCATACTTGAGTACATTGAGAACAAGGATCAAGCAAGAGTAAATGCCTTCATCTCATGGATTCTCAGAGCAACAAAATCTTATGCTGTAAAGCTTGTGGACCCAGGTTCCGCTGAAGCTTGGTCTAGAGGTGTAGCAACACAGCCTCTAAACATAGATGACGTTATTCCTGGAACCTCACTTACACCGAAAGACATACTTACAGCATTAGCTAATGCTGTAAGAGATCTCGGATTACCCCATCCAATTCATGTCCATGCAAACATGTTGGGCTTACCTGGAAACTACGTTACAACAATGAAGACTGTGGAAACTGTAGCTAATATAGCGAATAAGCGTGGTTTAAGCATACATCTTGCTCATCTACAGTTTAACGCTTACAAAGGAGACACATACGCTACAATGCTTTCAGCAGCTGAAGAACTTGCGAAACTCATAAACAATCTTTCAGGCGTAACCTTTGACATGGGGCAGGTTGTTTTCGGCGGAACAGTAACGATGACAGCTGATGCCCCATGGGAATTCTATTTGTACCACTTAGTTAAATGGAAATGGGCTGCTAAAGATGTTGAAGCGGAAACAGCAGCAGGCATTGTACCTTACAAGTTCAGACGTCACATATACACTAACGTAATCCAGTGGGGTATAGGTTTAGAATTAGCGCTCTTAGTTAAAGATGCAAGCAAAGTTGTTATTTCAACAGACCATCCGAATGCTGGACCATTTACGAGATATCCGCAAATAATAGCTTGGCTTATGAGTAAAAAAGCGAGAGAACAGGAAATGACGAAGCTTAATAAGAAAGCTGTTAAGAGACTTTCATTACCTGCAATAGATAGAGAATATACTTTCGAAGAATTTGTGCTTTCAACAAGAGTTGCCCCAGCGAAAATAATAGGGTTAGAGAAAATTAAGGGACACCTAGGCGTAGGTGCTGACGCTGACATAGCAATTTACAATATCGATCCTAGAACATTTGATCCATCAAGAGAGTATGGGAAATTAATTAAAGCAATAAAGTATGCTAAATACACTATTAAGAATGGAGAAATCGTCGTTAAAGATGGTAAAATAGTGAAAACAGTTTACGGTAGAACATTTTACGTTGAACCGCCAAGTGATCCGAAACTAGAACCGGAAGTCCTAGGCGATGTTAGAGAGAAGTTTAAGGAATGGTATTCCGTAGCCCTCAACAACTACGTAATTCTAAATGAAGAACTTAGAAAAGTTGAGCCTATAAGAACGTATTAAGGTGAACTCCCATGCAAACACTTATTTTGAAACCAAAATATCTATTCACAGTACCTGTTGAAGTAGAAAAGATAGTACCCGATAAAGTAGCTGGGAAAACACTAGGTGAAATACTTAAGCTAACTGTTTATGAAGGTAATAGGAAGAAAACACTAGGTGACCTTTTCGAAGTAAGCGGTGAAGTAGCTTCAAAACCTGAAGAACAGGAAATAATATTTCAAAACACATCAGTGAAGGTAAGAAGGATTGGTGAAAAAATGTCTACAGGAAAAATTGTTGTTGAAGGAGATGCCGGACCCTTAGCTGGATATAAAATGTCCGGAGGAACATTAATAATTAAGGGTAATGCCGGTCCATGGCTTGGTGCTAGTATGAAGAATGGAACTATAGAGGTTTTCGGAAACGCAGGGGGATTTGTTGGAAGTAAACTTAGAGGAGAAAAATTCTATAAGGGTATGAGGGGAGGAAAAATAATAATCCATGGCAATGCTGGTAGGGAAGTTGGAGCGCACATGTCTGGAGGTGATATTCTTGTCGAAGGTAATGTAGGTGTTCTTCCAGGACTACATATGGCTAATGGCAATATTCTAGTGAAAGGTAATTGCGCTGGATGGCCTGGAACACATATGATAGGTGGAAAAATAATAGTACTAGGACACGTAGACTCCATGGTTCCAAGCTTCTCTTTCGAAGGAATAATGCCCAATGTTAAATTTATGGGTCAAAAGATTCCGGGGCCATTCTACTTCTTCATGGGCGACCTATTAGATACAGAGTTTCCATCAGGCAAACTATATATTCTAAAGGAAACTAATAAGCATTTGAGCTTCTACGAACAATTCATGGAAGAGGTGAAAGACGAATGGTTGGAAGCCTAAGTGTAAACAAGCTTGGTTTGAAAGTTGCTCAGAAACTCATAGATAACCCAGACTTTTACGGTGTTAAAATAGTTGAAGGACCTTTAGGATCAACGATCATAGATGCTGGAGTAGAGGCAAATGGAGGATTAGATGCTGGACTATTAGTAGCTGAAGCAACAATGGGAGGACTAGGTAAAGTATCGTTAAAAGTAGCATCCTATGGGGATTTAGAGTTACCTACAGTGTATGTTTCAACAGACCATCCAGTAATAGCTTGTATGGCATCACAATATGCTGGATGGAGAATTTCTGTAGGAAAATACTTTGCTATGGGAAGTGGTCCAGCAAGAGCTTTAGCTCTTAAACCTAAGAAATTATTTAACGAAATAGGTTATCAGGACACAGCAGATGAAGCACTAATAGTTTTAGAAACCGAAAAGTACCCGCCGGAGGAAGCAGTAAAGCTAATAGCCGATGCGGCAAATGTTAAACCATCAAACGTAACAATAATAGTAACTCCAACACAAAGCCTAGCAGGATCGGTGCAAATAAGCGCTAGAATAGTTGAAACAGGAATACATAAACTACATACGGTAGGATTCCATTTAGATAGGTTCGTAGCTGGGGCAGGATTTGCTCCAATAGCGCCACCGCATCCGGACCCAACGGTTGCTATGGGTAGAACAAACGACATGATACTTTATGGAGGAGTAGCAACATACTATGTTAACGTAGAAGACAGCGAAATAGCCGAAGTCCTAAAGAAAGCTCCGTCTTCTGCATCTAGAGATTACGGTAAACCATTTTACGAAGCATTTAAGGAAGCAGGCTTCGACTTCTACAAAATAGATCCCAACTTATTTGCACCGGCAAAATATGTAGTGTACAACGTTAAATCAGGAAATACATTCAGCGCAGGCTACATAAATGTTGATGTTCTAAAGAGGAGCATTTCATATTCGACAGTTTAAAACTAAAAACACATTTTTCTTTAATAAGTTCTTTTTAAAGTTCCCAATGGTAAGTAACAAACATAGGCTACAGATTATCTAAATATTTTCTTAGGTGATAGAAGGTAGTGATAACAATAGGTATAGTCACACGTAATGTAAATGGTTGGGCAACAACGCAGCTTAGCAGAGCAATTATAGAGCGTGGATTCCAACCTTTTCCGATGAATTATAGGAGCCTCTATACTGAAATAGGGAGTTTCGGGTACAAAATATATTCCGACAAAGTCAATTTAATAGAGAAGCTTTCGGCACTAATAGTTAGGCCATTAGGTAGGCTTTCATTTGAACAAGCTTTCTTCAGAATGGACACTTTACATCTACTTGAAAATGCAGGGGTACCGGTAATAAATTCGCCCAAAGCAGTAGAAGTAGCGATAAATAAGCATCGCTCATTAGCTCTCTTAGCATTTCATGGAATAAAGGTTCCCTACACTGTAGTTACTGAAAACATAAATGAAGCGGTCGAAAGACTAGACTATGGAAAAGGTGTGGTTGTTAAACCTCTTTTCGGTTCTAAAGGCTTAGGTTCAACGCTTATCAAAGATCGTGATTTTGCATGGAGAATATATGCTGATCTTAAATTCATGAAACATGTACTGTACATTCAAGAATTCATGGAACATGGAGGTAGGGACATAAGAGCATTTGTTGTAGGAGATAGAATAGTAGCTGCAATGTTCAGAGAAAGACCTGGATCATGGAAAACAAACATTTCCAGAGGAGCAAAACCTGTACCTTACAAGCCAGACTCTGAAGTTGAGGATTTAGCTATTAAAGCATCTAAGATTTTAGGTTGCGATATAGCCGGAGTAGACATCTTAGATATTAAAGGCGAAAAATATGTAATAGAAGTAAACAGTCAGCCCGGATGGAAAGGAATACAGTCAGTAACTAAGGTAGATATTGCGAAGGAAATTATAAATTACGTTGTGGAAGAAAAAATTAAACGTTAACGAAACCCACTAAGCTGTTCATTCTATAACAGTTTATTACATTTGTTATATAATGTCGGAAATAAAGCCATTGGGACCTAAAGAGGGCTCTGCTTCGCTTTGGAACAACAGCCACTGCTTAAGCTCTAGCCTAGCTACATCTATTCCGAGTGCCTTGGCACCTTGTAGAGAGGCATGGATAAGTGTTGAAACTCCGTCTACGTATCTGCGGTTGGGAATTATATCGTAACATAACTTCCTACCGATCCTGATGAAGTCGTACTGCGATAAATCAGCCAGCAAAGGAGTATGCTTAACGTGCTCAAGCAATCTATGGGCACAGAGCTTCGACAACCACGCAGTCCAGTAAATAAGCCTAGCCTCCTCTCCAGCAACGTGAAAAGGTGGCCTCAGCGTAACATACCCAACTGCACTCATAGGGTATATCCCTATTAACACACATAGCAATAACAACAAGATTTGGAAAGGCTCTTTGCTTGTTTGGATACTTAAGATGTGGAGTTAGAGTCGAAGTTATAAATGGAGAAGAACCTAAAGACAAACGGAAGGGAGAACTAAATAAAGCTCATAAAATATCATAGCTCCCAGATTCCGGAAGCTACTGATGATAAATCATCACCATTAACGACTATTGCTCTTAGCTTGTATTTACTGATAAGTTCGCAAGCGTATTTGTCAACAAACCTACATACATCTTCAAGCTGCTTCTTTAAACCAGGAATTTTCTTCACAAAAACGATCTTTCTAACGCCAAGTAGGATTGCTATGAGAGAAGCAATGCTATCTCCAGTAACTTCCCAACTCTCCGGTAGAACATTAGCTTTCGACACAATTTTATAAGGTAAAACAATAGGGTATTTGCCCCTAATACTCCAAGCAATAATTTCATCTAATGAATCCACTAAAACACTGTCAACAATGTTTTCTGAAAATATCAATGCGGATATTTCCATAGCCTTTATTGCCGCATAGTGAGCTACTTTACTAGAGAAACCGTGAGCTAAATATGCTTCCCTAACAGCATTTGCGAAGACCCCGCCGCCACATACGAAAATAGGTAATACCTTAAACTTATTAGCTACAGTAATAATGTTCTTCGCAAGTTCTCTATTGTAAATGTAGTACCCACCAATTTTGATGACCACTTGTTTCCTCACGAACTAAACACCTTAAGGTTATTAATGCTAAAGCGTATGCTGGAAAAACACTTGAAACCTTCTTACCTAGAATTCGAGATAAATCTCTTATTCTGCTAAATCCAGCTCTACGAAGAGCTTCAAAAGCTAACTTACTACCTATACCTGCCGTTATAGCTTCGAAATTGTTTAGTGAAACACCTTCACTAATAAGTCTCGTTCTAAGCTGCATTATGGCATCGAATATTTGCTCAACAGCTTTCTCATAAACATACCTTGCAATTTCAACAGCTTCCTCAAACGATAAAATTTCAGCATCAGCACATGGAACTCTGGAAAGTCTCTCCCAACACTCTCTAATACCTTTACCTCTACCATCAGCTGTTTCAGTAGTATATTCTTTTTCCGAAATCAATCCGAGAATCCTAACGACATCACCCATTAAAGCGAATTTTTCAGAAGAAACTTTCGCGAAAAAACCCTTATACGGTACCTTATTAACTATTGCTGGAATGTTTGTTCTAAGAAATCCTAAGTAAACTAGCTCTCCAAACACAAGCTTTTCCGGATCCCTAAACCCCTTAACAAACACTTTACCATTAACTATAGGCACTATTGTTGTTGAAGTACTTCCTATATCGACAAAGAAGCAGTTCTTACTTATACTCTCTCCAACATATACTCCTGAAGCAACCCAGTTCGACGCAGCAAAAAGATGGGGATCCATATTTAAAGCTTCTGAAGATTCAATTAACTCCCCTTTAACGTTAAGAACGAATATTTCCTTAGCTTTCCTAAAAACTTCAGAAACAGTCTTAATAATGTGTTTTACGCCTTCACTTTTAACCCTATATACATCGCTTAATTCAGCAGTCATGGTTAATGCAACATAAAATTTGTCTGCTAAACCAAGTCTAGCCTTTATCCATTCGAGAACCCAAGGTAATGATTCCTTACCCTTAATCCATATTGGAAAATGTTTTCTAATAACCTTAACATTTAAAACTTTATCACCAACTGCCTCTACTTTTGCAACCTTAATATTTGCTCCGCCAACATCCAAACCTACTATAGTAAAGTTCTTTAAGCCCATAGTACCCTCCCCTTACCGAGGTTCTATAAGGTATGTTGAAGTTAAAAGTAATTCCTGTAATAGACATGTTTAGAGGGAAAATTGTTCTCGCATTTAAAGGTGTTCGTGAAAAGTATAGAGAATTAAAAAACACTGTTTTAACGGAAAATATTGATTTGGAAAATATTGTTGAAGCACTTTACGGCATGGGTTTTGAAGAAGTTTACATTGCGGATTTGGATGCTATAGTTCACGGTAAAACTGAAACATTGGAAGAAAAGATATTAAACATTGTTGATGACTTCTCTAACATAAGATTTCTCATAGATGTTGGTGTATTGGGTTTACAATTAAAACCCCCACATAATGTCGATTGGGTTATAGGTACAGAATATCTAAGCTTTAATGATCTATTACGTTTAAAACCAAATATACTAAGCTTAGACATGTTCGGTAACAACGTTATCTTCCGTAGAGGACCAGTAGCTCTACTGGAGATAGTACCTAAGCTGAAATCGTTAAAACCGAAAGAAGTATTAGCAATATTCCTCGATAGAGTAGGAAGTTTAGAAGGTCCTAACTACTTGGCAGCGAAATATTTAGCTAATATGTTGGGTGGAAACTGTAGAGTAATTGTTGGGGGAGGGGTAAGGGATAAAGGTGACCTATATGTGCTTAAACTTTTAGGAATAAATGCGGCTCTTGTAGCAACAGCAATACATAGGGGGGTAATTAATACTTCAGAGATATGATTAATTTGTGAAAATCATTGCAATACTTTACTAGAAGCTTTTCCTTTTTCTTAATGAAACCAACGTAGCCTTCAATATTTCTTCTAATTTCACATTTAACATTTGAGCCCACGCTCTTGAGCATTAAACATCCAAGATCTTTACCTAAAACCTTAGCTAACCCCACAAAAGACGTTGTTATTCTAGGATTAACCTCAATAACATACGGTTCCCACGAATTCCAAACTACATCTACTCCAAAATATCCTCTAAACCCTTTAACACTTCTAATGATTTTTTCAGCAAGTTTCATGGATTTTTCATATAGTTCGGGATTTCTTAGAAAAACAATGCCACCTTTATAAACTATTTTACCTTCATCACTAAACACTACTATTTGCACATTATTTGTTAACAAGAGAACATCATTGCCGTCGGTAATTACTGAGAAGCTGCCATGAACTCCTTCAATATATTCTTGAACAATAACCTTACCTATTTCTGAAAATTTCAGACTTAACTTAATGAATTTCTCTAAGTTCTGAACCTCTTTAACCAAGAAAGTACCTAAGCTTCCGGCTGAATCAACAGGCTTAACTACTGCAGGTAATTTAACTAGCTTAACATCCTTATTGTTTGGAAAAACAATATATTGTGGAACTTTTACAGCAATTTTGCGTAAAACACTATAGCCTAGATCTTTCAGCGAAAATGTTCTAATAATTTCGTATGTTGGTCCAAGTAGTTTATCATTACCTACGATTTTCGAAGCTTCAATTAAAGCTAAAGGCGGAGCTATTAGGACAATATAGTCGAAGTTTCTAGAGAATTTCTCTAAAGACTCTATGAACTCTGACGAATAAACTATTGAAGACTCTCCTATGTCAAACAAATTCCTATACTCTTTACTAACTAAAATACGTGTATACGCATATTCTTTAAGAATACTGTATGCTGAAGACACCATAGCGTAAGCTTCAGGTAATAACTTTCTATTATTCTCTGTTGGTTTATTTGAAATCACGTATTCAGCTATTAATAAATTCATGTAATTTACCCTAAACTCTATTTTCAAAACATTTTTAACCATTAAAGAGTATAGATATTTATTCGAATTTAAAAATATTCAAAAACCCTTTCGCTTACTTGAGGTTTTCTAAATGATAACAATAAAGCTTCCGACAATAATTAAGCTAGAAGAGAAGAACGTAAAGTTCTTAGAATTAACGCTTAAAAACTATGATGCCCTCGCAAAAATCGACACTATATTTATGAAAAATAACGCTAAAGTACTCTTTAACATTATACAGAAGGAGAATTCTCAAATAAAGAGTTTTTATGTTCTCCTGCTTAACGGGAGTTTTGAAAATATAGTTAAGGAAGTAAAGGTGATTAATGAAGTATTAAGCGTAAATTATGGAGTGAAAAATGTTGGGAATTACTTTATTAGCCCGATCACCATAATGATTAATATTTCTTTCATGGATGAAAAAGCAGTTGTTATTCCGAATAAATCCTTTATACGATCTTTTAGTGCACTAAGGGGACGTTGGGGTTTAGCATCATTAGTATTCCTTTATCATTTAGGATATAATTACGGTGCTATACTTGCTAAAAAGTTTTTAGAAAATGGACTTAGTAATGAAAATGTACTAGTACTATCTCTTGAGTTTCTTAAGCAAACAGGCATGTTTAATGATTACGATTTAACCATGTTTAATCCTGAAAGAGGAAATGTTGTCCTATACATTTACGGATCTGTTGAGTGCAGCAATTCGCTGAGGAGGAAATCTTCAAGTCACTTCTTAAGGGGAATTATTGGTGGTTTGATTTCAGAAATTGTTGGTAGGGAAGTAACAGTTTATGAGACAAAATGTATTGCTAGAGGAGATAGGTTTTGCGAATTTATAAGCTAAGTAGTAATGAAGTTATCGAGATATCTTAATCTTTTAGCGGGATGCGGATGTGTACTAAAGAGCTCATTTAAGATGCTTGGTTTTTCCCTCTTAATGGCTTCTACTAGTTCGTCGATATTACCGTAGAATCCTGGTTTAACACCCTTTTCGGGATCAGCGATAAAGAACATTTTGAATTGGCTGTAGCTCTTACTTTCTTCTCCAAGATATTTTAAGTATCTACCGGAAATTAGCATTATTCTAGCTAATGCTCTTTGAAGCTTTTTAGCTCCGTTTTTAACGGTTAGTGCGGCATGAGAGTCAGCGTAGTATTCTCTCAATCTACTCATGTAGAATACGAATAGATTCAGTAGGAAGCTTACAGCCATTAATGCTATACCTATATGGAATAGGTAAAGTCCTCCTCCCCTACTCTCTCGCCTATATCCTCCGAACCAACCGGAAATGTATAGCATGTATCCTATATAGTATATTATTGCTGGGATAATGCTTATCATAAGCATTACTACAACATCTTTATGTTTTAAATGCCCTAGCTCATGACCGATAACGGCTTCTATTTCGTCCTCAGGTAGAGATTCTAGCAGCCCTCTCGTTACAGCAACACGATACCCTGTTAGAAAGTTTCCGTAAGCAAATGCGTTAGGTATACTTATTTCAGCTATCATAAGCCTCGGAACGTCCTTAAGACCGCTTTCCCTTGAAAGTTTCCTAATCATTCTATGAAGCTCCGGTGCTTCACGCTCTGAAAGCGGCCTAACACGATAGACAGTATCGATAATGTACGGGCCCATAAGCCATTGGAGGACATGGAAGAATACTACAAAGCCCAGTATCCCATATATTCCGAAAAAGCTTATACGCAATGCTGTAAGGACAGCTACTAGAATGAGCGTTGCTATTGAAGTTATTACCGCAATAGTCCCTATCATTGAAAGCCTAAGTTTCCACAGTGGAACTTTAGGTATTGGTCTTCCAGCATATGCCACTTTCAAACACCTCTATTCAATAACTCTATATTTAAGGTGAGGCTTATAACCGTATCTAATTTCCATTAAAGAAGCTTTACTTTAAAATATTAGATAGCACCTTTACTAATTCATCACCTATGTTCATAATTTCGGGGCTCATTTTAGCTCCAAAATTCACATTACCTACCTGTATTCCCAGAAAGAAACATTGTGTTTTAGGGCTCCTATATTTCACATAAACTTGGATTAAGGAGTATGAGGGCTTATGCGTTGTTGGCACTATTACTTCTGACTCAACTATTTCACTAAGTTCACCGAAAACTAAAGTTCCAGGTTTTAATCCGGCCTCAACAGCATCCACTATTAAAATTTTTTCTGGTTCTCCTTTTAAGGTAAATCTTTTGAAGCTT
>Ga0105154_1000588_pt1 | contig 15318 bp, 16 predicted proteins | sample SSWtaG_FD_89672 | JGI IMG/M metagenome (GOLD analysis project Ga0105154, IMG submission 89672) | Hot spring microbial communities from Sandy's Spring West, USA to study Microbial Dark Matter (Phase II) - SSWsed_matched | ecosystem: Environmental > Aquatic > Thermal springs > Hot (42-90C) >... | reverse complement strand
GCTGGGCTTCTAGGGGGGGTTCATGGTCTAGTGCTAGCGGCTATAAGGGGGGTGCTCTACAGGGTGCAGACAATGATTTGGGTGTGGGAGGGGCTTCTCAGTACTACTACAATACTGACTTGTCTCAGCAATACTCTTCTCTCTGGGTTTCTGCAAAGACTAGGCGTGTTAGTGGTGCTGGCTTCTACGGTATTACACTACTCAATAGCGAGGGAAACAGGCTTTATGCAATAGGGATAAACACAGCTGGTAGAGTAGAGGTGTGGAGCTACAATGTTGAGAGAGAAGATGGCTGGCGACGCCTCGCACAAAGACCAATCCCTGGCTATAGCACAACCAACTGGTACACAATTGTCGCTAGGTATGAGGTTACAGCAACCACAGTTAATTTCTATGTGCAAGTCTACAACATTAACGGCATTCAGGTTGCATCCTTATCTGCATCAAGTAGACACATAAATAGGTTTACACCAGCATACATAGGCATTGACGTAGATGATGTGACAGCACACTTCGAAGACTTCATAACATCAACAGCAGACCCAAGATACATAACTGTGTCAGGGCTTGCAGAGGGCTACAGGGTAGAGGTTTTAGATGAGTCTGAAAATCTCGTTGGTTTTGTAAGTAATGGTGAGAGTGTTTCTGTAAGCGTTGTGACAGATGTTGTTGTGGGTACGGGTGTTGATGGTATTATAAGGGTTTACGATGCTCAGGGAAGCCTTGTTGCAGAGTATGTTGCTAGTGACTGTATCTTAGGTGGCGATGTGTATACGCTGTACCCAGGGCTTTACTCTGCTAGCTTTTCTGATGTCTTTAGCTTTTCAAATGTTGTACAGCTTTTCAGTGCTAATGTGAGCCTCTCCCTAACTACAAACACCTCTACTACACTAGACCTGTACGTCAATGGTGCTCTAGTTGTGAGTAGAGGTGTCTCTGGAAGCTTTAGCGACTCCATACCCATTCCAAGCAATTTGTTGCAGGGTGCACAGGTATTTAATGTGACGCTTGTTTTTAGGGCTTTAAACCCATTTCAAGTCGTTGTAAGCGTGTTGCAGGTAAGTGGCTTTGGCTACTTCGAGGACCATGTCATTGATGTTCACCTCCTTGGCTCTGGCACAGAAATTCGCTTTTACAACGCTACAGAGCTTATTAGCGCCTCTAGCCTTAAGCCTCTATACAATGTCTCTGCATATGTGCAGTTCGACGGCTCTGTTGCTATAGCGTATAACTCTAGTAGCTACGTGCTCTACATGGTTAATGGGAGTGGCGTCTACGCCTGGAACCCGCTTGGCTGGAGCCTTGAAACTGATGGCTGCAGAGCTGCAGGTCCTGGTGCTAGAGTTGAGGTTGTTGAGAGCTTCATCGCTGTCTTACCTGGGGAGCCCTCGAGCTATGTGTGTGTATACGATGTGTCTAGAGATGTTGTATACAACATCAGCTTGGCTACTTACAGGTTCTACAAGTACACAGCTTCAGCTGTCAATGGCTCATCAATTGTCTTCACAGCTCTTGATAGTAGGGGTGGGGTTGTGCTCGCCTCGCTAGACCTTCTCACAAACGAGACAAGGCAGCTAGCTGTAGTGCCACTGAGCTGTGCGGCTGGGCTAGCTGTAGATGGCTCTAGGGTCTACATAGTTTCGTGTGGGCTGTGGAGGGGCATCACAGACGTTGAGGGGAGTGGAATTGGTGTCTGGATTTACAGTGCTAGAGCTAGAGTCTCAAGCCTTGTAATAATTGCAAACACTTCTGCAGTACAGCTTTTAGAGTGCTGTGACAGAGTTGAGGTCTACAGAAACACGCTCATTGCTGTTGATGCTCAGAACATCCTTGTCATTGACAGGGCTTCAGGCCTTGAGGTAGAGAAGAGGGTAGCAATCTACGCGACGTAAAAGAGTTGCAGGGACTTTAAAGCAGCAGACTAAGGCAATGTGGTGTTCTACTGCTCTAAGCACTACACCCTTGAACCTATGCTTTTAGGCGCAGCTGTGTTCCGTGGTGCGAGCTTAGCTAGGCACATTGATGCACTGAGTATCAGTCTTAGAGTACGCAGATTTCAAACCATTGCTGGCTAATACTGTGCTTCACTAGTTGAAGCTAGTACATGCAGAGCTCGTCTCTAGAGGTCAAGCTGGTCACCTAAACCATACTACTACAGCTAATGGCGCACTACACCCCAGGCTCAACTACAAGTGCTTGCTACTGCTACTCTCTGTCTATCCCCACCTGATATCTGAAATGGGTACTTTTCAAGGTGAGTGGCCGATATTGGGCATTTCTACAACGCTTTTCACTCTTCGATCAATCTCCTCTCTCAAACAACTTCTTAATCCTTAGTGGGAGCACTATTTTGTCATACACCTTCATGTGAGGTCAAACAGCGTAGCTCTGAAACACCATTGCGATGTCCCTCATTCTAGGCGGGATGTGCGTGACGCTCCTCCCATCAAATAGTACTCTGCCAGGGTCGGAGTCTCGAGCCCAGCTATTATTCTCAATGTGGCGGTCTTTCCACATCCCGATGGCACTAGCAGGCAAAGAACTCGCCATGATCTACACTAAAGCTCACACTATCCACAGCTATGAGTCTTCTAAAGCGCTTAGTTACATTCTCAAGCTCTACACGGACCATCTCTACTTCACCTCAGCAGCACCTCACATAGCCGTGAGGTACCTCCTAATGTAAGCTATGAATACAAGTGCAGAAACTATCATTATTGTAGCAGTAGCGAACTTGTAGAGATCAGGCAACTCACCACCAGTTCCCATAATGTATGGTGTTAAGACAGTTGCTGGTAGTATAACTAATGCACTAGTCATTGTCGTAGACAATGAGCTGAAGACTGTGTATTTCTCAGGGCAGTTGAGGAGGCTGTACCAGAGGCTTGGGTTGCCTGAGTACGAAGAGCTAGTAGTAAACTATGTACATTGATGTGGAGGAGAACCTCTAATGAGGCTAAGGGCAGGGGCTTGGCTGTTATGGAGCCGTACATGAGGAGTGGCCAGCTAGTAGTACATAGTGAACCTAACATTTGATATGAGGGTTATCACCCGCGGTAACACTGATGAGCCATTGATGTGGCACTTAGCAGTAGAGTCTGTGTGGCCAGCAAAGCGCCTCATCCCAGTAGGTGCTGTGCTAGAGGTGAGAGGATTTGAGGTGAGAAAGGCTTTGTCATCCCTCAAAGAAAAGGGCTATGAAATTGAGAGAGGCAACTCGGTGACTTGAGTGAACCTTAAGCTAGTAGAGAGTATGATGTTCTAGTCTTATACCTAGAGTAGAGACTTGTGTCAACGCCTTGCAAAGTACTTGAGCACGTGGGTACACTAGAGTGCTGTGGCTAAGGCAGAGGCAAAGAAGCGCTTTTCAGCTATAGATTGCTCAGCGCAGACGCTATATCTTTAGTATCTTGTGGAACTTTTCCTTGAATAAGAGGGGGTTTTCAATAAAGTCCCTTGCAAGCTCTTCCTCAAGCTCCAGCATGTCTAAGGCTGTGAGTATTGCTCTGAGGAATAGGTACTTTATGGCGAAGTACACGGGGTTAACATCATTGTTGTACCTTGTGAAGAGAACGGCTCTAAAGCTCTCTGGCTCATCGAAGAAGAGGTCTATGCAACTCTTACCAAACATTTTTCTACAGTGTGCCTCTAAAACCTCGAGGTAGCCGGGGATTCTAGAAGAAATGTTTTTCCTAATAACAGAGCTAAGCTTAGCTCTATCCACAGTCGTCACCCTAAGCGACATTTTGTGGGTCACCCCCATCTATCAGTATAGGTGAATGAAGTTATATATACTTTTCTTTAAACAAACTCAACTGCTAGAAAATGCCACAGACCCACAGTAGACTTTTGCAGAGAGTCATCCTGCGATCTCCAACCCTAGCACTAAGGAAGTTCACCAAAGCCCTTGCTCTAGCAATACTTGCTATAATATAATAATATATGCTACATCCACAACCCCCTCAACAAGTTGCTAAACACCATCGAGAGGAGGTAGAGAGTCTGGATTTTTCTCAGTGCTGAGGGCCTTGCCGATGCTATGGTTAGTGTGAATGTTAGTAGTGTTGATGTGGCTACTAAAGCAGAGCCTTGCAACAGCCTCTAGATTCCCTCTGAGGAGAAGAGTTGAGGGTGCCATGACTACGTAGAGGGGGGATGGTGGTGGGGTAGGGGTGTGGTGCTGAAAAGGCAAAGGACAACACCCTTACTTTGTAGGAAAAGGCTTTGTGAGCTTGCGCCCTATTATTCGTCATTTAGTGAGCAACTCTGCACAGCAGTAGTCTTAGATAGTTAGGGCTTTGTACCCTTAGTACTCTCTCTTGACGCCTCTTGTTAGGAATCTGAAGGCTATAAACCATGGAGTGTCTAAAATTGCTAGTACTACTTTTGCGTAGCTTCCATACCATATCATGTCCCACACAACTTCCCAGGGAAGTGTGGAGGCAAAGGCTATTGGGAAGAACACTATGCTGTCAACAACCATGTTTATTACATCACTCCCGACAGACCTAAGCAGCACACCTGCAATAATGCTCTTTGCCTTAATCTCATACCTATACACTCCCCTCTTTATCTCTGCAAACACAGTTGCGTCAAGTAGCTCAGCAACTAGGAAAGCAGCATAAGATGCTATCACGACCCTAGGTGTTTGCAACATGAAGTAGCGCCACACTTCATTCACGTCCTTTAGCCACGGAGCTGGGGGGACTGTGGACACCATAAATATGAATGCTGAGACCATAGCATTTGCTGTAAATGCTAAGAATATGGCAGCGTAAGTCATTCTCTTACCATAAATCTCGTTAATCATGTCTATGAGCTGTGCAACAAATGGAAAAGTTATGGTTCCTCCTGATAGCACTAGAGGTATGAATATGTTGAATTCTGATATCCTGGGTGCAAGCACATTGGAAGCCACAATGTAGGCAACGTAGAAGGTTACTAAGGCTGGGTAGCCTAGGCTATCCCTATACCTCTTCACAAGCCATGAGCCTGCAAATGTCGAGATAGTTAAGCCTGTTGCCCAAAACAGCCAGACCCACAGCATGTCTCACACCCTTGGCTTTTCCATGTACTCAGTCTTGTCGAGAAGACCCGCCTCTTTAAATGCCCGAGCCCTGTTTAAGCAACTCTCACATCTGCCACAGTGCTTTTCGTAGCTCAGGTAACAGCTCCACGTATCATACACAAGGTCACCTACAAGCTCGTAACAAACCTTCAGTAGCTCTTGCTTTGTCAAACCTTCTCTCGAGGGAGACCAGACTTCTAAATCTCTCGACAATCTAAAGTGGCAGAGTCTAAACGCAGTTTCCAAGGTCTGTATGCACTCTGGAGTGCAGTCAGGGTAGTTGAAGTCCATTAAGCTAGTGTTGTAGCTCACATCGCTAAGCTGAGCTCCATAGATAACGTTGACCCTATGCCCTACGAGCTCTCTAACAGTGTAAGCATACGCTGTAGCTATTGATAGCATGACGACATTTCTAATGGGCACCACGACAGAGGGGCTGTACTCTTCACTAACCTCAACAGTCTCGTCAGTCAGCTGAGTCCCCCTCCAGAGCCCCCTCATAAAGCTCACATCAACAACTTTATGCTCAACAGCCCTGCCCCAGCCACGTGCTTCAGCAAGAGTGTTGAGCTTCTTAACAACATTTCTAGCAACCTCTATTTCCCTAACCCCCTTCTGACCATAGTTAAACGTCAATACATAAGCATCGCAACCCCTACTAAGCCATAAAGCCAAGTAGCACGTACTATCAAGACCTCCGCTAACCACAGCGACAACACTACAAGGCTTAGCAACACTTGGCTTCAGAGCATGCCCACCAGGCGTGACACATTAGGAAGGAGATCTGACATGAAAAGCTTAACTACCTTGTAAAGTTAGAGAGCTTCGTTATCAGAATGCCTCGAATTGGAAGACTTGGAGAGTTGGCATAGTCAAAATAAGGCTTTGTTATTGGAGGCATTGGGTATTGCTTAGCAGGGCTCTATTGTTGATGGCGGTTTCGATGTTATTGCATATGTAACCATCGTCACCTCCGATATCTCCCTTGTTATCCTGCTAGCAATCCTCTCTAACACTTCGTATGGTGCTCTGCTCCAATCTGCTGTCATACCGTCTTCGCTCTCCACAATCCTTATAGTCACAATATAGCCAACAGCCCTCTTATCACCCTTAACGCCAACCCACTTATCCTCACCAACAACAGCGAAGGCTTGCCAAACCCCTCTGTAGAGCCCTGCTCTCCTCAGCTCCTCTTCAACAATTTTAGACGCTTTTCTAACTATCCTCAGCTTCTCCTCAGTGACCTCCCCTATCACCCTAACCGCTAGGCCTGGTCCTGGGAATGGGTGCCTATAGGCCCAGTCCTCGGGGACTCCTAGGGCAACAGCTATCTTTCTGACTTCGTCTTTGTAGAGGTACTTTAGGGGCTCTACAACGTTGAGCCCAAGCCACTTTGGCAAGCCGGCTACGTTGTGGTGGCTCTTGATCTTGTCAGCCCCTGGGGCAAAGCCACTCTCAATCACATCTGGGTACGTTGTTCCCTGGGCAAGCCACTTGATATCCCTATCACCCTCAGCAATGCCTTTGAATATCTTTGCGAAGAGCTCTCCAATAATTCTCCTCTTCTCTTCACAGTCCCTCACACCCCTTAGTGCTTTGAGAAATTCTCTAGAGGCATCTATGTACATTGGCTCTACACCCAGGCTCCTTAGCATGGATAGCACAGCCTCTGCCTCACCCTCCCTAAGAAGCCCGTGGTTTACAAATACTGCCACAAGCCTATCCCCAACAGCTCTCTTCAGTAGTAGTGCAGTAGTTGTAGAGTCCACACCACCACTAACAGCACACAGCACCTTCTCACTAGGTGGTATTGTCTTCCTGAGCTCCTCTACAATCATGTCTATTATGCTTCCTAGCACCCAGCTCCTCTGCGCTTTAGCAACCCCAATTACGAAGTTTTCTAGAAGCTTCCTACCTTTTGGAGTGTGCACAACCTCTGGATGGAACTGAACGCCATAAACAAGCCTATCCCTAAGCCTAAAAGCCGCTATATACCCTGTCTCCACAGACTTTGCTAGAACAACAGCTCTGTCCTCAGGTAGCTCAGCTACATAGTCGCTGTGGCTCATCCAGACAACTTCTCTAGTGCCCCAGCCCTCGAAGAGGGCATCCCTAGACACAACCTCTACCTCAGTCTTGCCGTACTCACCAAGTCCTCTCTCAACCCTGCCCCCTATCATAGAGGCTATGAGCTGGTGCCCATAGCAAATGCCTAGCACAGGTATTCCTAGCTCAAGTACCCAGCTACCCACCTTAGGGGCATTATCAGCATATATGCTACTAGGCCCTCCAGAGAGTATTACAGCCCTTGGCCTCAGCTCCTCGATGAGCTGCTGAGAGGCGTCAGAGTAGCTAATAATCTCGCTATAGATGCTGAGCTCCCTAACCCTCCTAGCTATGAGGTGTGTGTACTGCCCCCCAAAGTTGATTATGAGAACCTTGTCAAAAGTGCTCGGGCTACTCATTGCCTAGAGCCTCAGTACACAAATTTACAGAGACTTATATAAGCACTAGTATTGCAGAAGTGTAACTATATTTACACAGCTGTTGTAAGTGTGAAAACGCTTTTACGCTTCAAATCTTAGAGAGCACTCCTAAAGGGATCTTTATGGAGCTCTGGAGAGAGGTTTTGAATTGTGTAGAGAGTGTGAGAGCATACCTAAGGTCATCATCTGTAAGCTACGATGTAGTGGGGCAGAATCCCTTTGGAGACGTCTCAAAGGGTTTTGATGTAGAGGCAGAGAGAATTGCTGAAAAGTGTTTAGCTCAAGTGCTCGGTGATGTAGCTTTCCTCGGTGAAGAAACAGGGCTTCGAGTCTCAGGAACACCAAAGTGGATTGCTGTTATAGACCCTGTTGATGGCAGCACGAACTTCACTTACGACATACCCTGGGCATCCATATCGCTAGCCATCGCCCCCTATAGAGAGAGTGCTAGAGTGCGAGACGTTACGCTAGCTGTTGTTGCAGAGGTGTTTAGAAATGTTACATACATCTACAGGGGTGGCTCTGTTGAAGTGCTTGGCGCTAAACATGGTGGGAGGAGGGCACAGCCAGCCCCAATAGTGCTGGGGTACTTTGAGAATGAGTACTCCCACAAACCCATACTCAAGTACACCTCTAGTAACGCAAGAAAGCTTGCCATAAGATCTCTTGGTAGTGCTGCTCTTGACATTGTCTATGTGGGGCTGGGGAATGCAGAGGCATTTATAGACTCTAGGGCTAAGCTTAGGAATGTTGATGTGGTTGCCGCTATAAGGATAGCTACAGCGCTAGGGGCTAGAGCAGTTGACTGTTCAAACGGCTTTAGAGATGCACTTGATATTGAGGTGTGCGAGGAGAGGAGGGTTAGTTGCTTAGCTGTTGCTTATAGTGATGAGCAGTTCAATAGGGTTTTATCTGCTCTTCAATAAGCTTTGCTAATTGCTCTTCAAAAATCTTTACAAGCTTTGCCAAGGACTTGAGCCTAATGATCTTCTTATCCACAACAATACCGCCATCGCTAAAATCCTTTGAGAAAAAGGCGAGGGTGTATACAGGTTGTGCCTCTACAGCTGTGCTCTTAACCACCCCCTTCTCTATACAGCACAAGTACTCCAAGGCTTTCCTAGTGGACCTAGAGGCAATTCTAAGTGTGGATTCCTTTACCTTCTCAGCTGGTATCACATATCTTCTAGTTCTAAGGAAAACCCTATACGAGATGACAGCATCTTTAAACTCAGCCACTCTCTCAATGATTTGATAGAGCCTTGAGTAATCGTCTCTCACAACCTCGCTAGCCATTGCATTGAGGTTTTTCATAATATTTACAGCACTACACACAACGTTAGCAACTCTCTTAGCGCTAAACGGCATTTCATCTACAACTCTCGTCTTCTGCGGCACCTTGCTGAGTAGCATAAGCGTCGTGTAGGGGTTTTCAGTAAGCTCTGTGAAGATGCAGTCAAATAGGAAGGAGTCTCTAGGTCTACAATCTGGGAGTCTAGCCATTAGCATGGGCATCCAGAGAAACTCGTAGAGCTCTGTGGGGAGCTCCCTCAAGACCCCTTTATCAACATGAATAAACTTGTACACAGCTCCTCACCTCCTACAACCTCTCCTCAGCGTCTAGCTTCTTCAAAAGCGTGATATTCCTAGCCTCACTCTCATCAATACCCGCTGTGCTTAGCCACGCATTGAGGATTTCTCTAGCTAGGTACTCAGTCACAAGCCTTCCACTCATGGCGAGCACATTTGCGTCATTCCAAAGCCTAGCACCCCTAGCGGTTTCAGCATCGTTGCATAGAGCCGCCCTAACTCCCCTAACCTTGTTAGCCGCTATGGAGACGCCAGTGCCCGTATAGCATATCACAACACCCCAGTCAGCCTCTCCACTAGCAACAAGCCTCCCCACCTCGTAACCCACTAGAGGCCAGGGTTCAGGACTCCCAGTTTTCACAGCTCCTACAGGCACTATCTCAAAGCCCTTCTCCTTCAGGTACCTAACAACAGCGTTTACAGCTGGGTAAAGGTCGTCAGCTCCTACAGCAACTCTCTTTCCTGGGAAAGCCATTTAGACACCTAGGTTAAGTAAGACTAGCTTACTGTAAATAAAAACTTGTATTAGGTTACTGAAGAGGTGTTTTCCCTAGGATGTTTTTCCACGATAGTTGAAGCCCTATAGTGGAGTGAGGCCTAAACACAGTCCTCACATTTTCCAGGGGTTCCCCCACCACCCTTACCCTACTAACGTCAATTTCGCCAAAGCCCCACTTCCACAGAAAATAGAGGTAGCCTATATCAGTGGGGTTAAAGCCCATTGCATAGGCAGTAACTGCGTCAAGGCTTACAGCATTTGTTGATGCGAAGACTACTCCCCACATCTTTTCAGAGCCGGAAACAGGTCCGTTGCCCTCCATAGCAATAACACCATCAACTACACCAATATCAGGCATCATCAGTGTCGCTAGCTTAGCTATGTTATAGTTTATGCTGTAGTAGCCTCTGTGCATTTCGTGCTTCCAACCCCTCCTGATGGACCCCATGACAATGTTCTTTATGGAGAGCGTCACGACTACAGTATCATGGGTCTTGGCTCTGCATGGAGATATCCTGACAAAGTGCTTATCTAGCAGAACCTTTGACACGTATACCTCAAACTCCCCACCTCTTTCATCAAGTAGCCTCACCCCCACGTGGCCAAGCTCATCTAAGTCCACAAGCTCTACTCCCCTAAACCTCTTCCCAAGTCTATCATAACCAAAGTTCTTCACAGCATCCCTAAAAGAGCCCATGGCGGGGGACTCCGCTATCAAAATCTCTGTGGGTGTAAACCTAGATGTTATGAACTCGAGAATGGCCTCAACAGTTTCTACAGGTGTTGCTGCAAGGCGTGTAAATGTTGAGACAAAGTTTGGCTTAATTAAAAACCTCCTCCTTCTACCAACAGCCTCTACAACCTCTCTTTCTATGAGTTCAAGGGCTCTCAGAGTCCCTGTGTAGTGATCCCCTGATCTCACTATTGCTACAGACATTGCCTATGCACCAAAAAGCTTCTCAATAGCTCTCTGCACTTCTCTCAGCACTCTCCTGAGCGGTACTCCAAGCTCTTTTGCAATGCTTCTTACAGATTCGTACTCAGGCTTAGCAACCACTACACTGCCTCTGTAATCAGTAGAGACCTTTACTTCAACACCATACCTCCTCCCCCCTATCTCCACATCAACAACCCTACGCTCTCTCACAGGAACCCTTAACCTCTTCGTAATGAACACTCTAACTCCTAGCGTGCCAAGCTCGCTAATAAGCGTTTTAACTAGAGTTGGATAAGTTGTTAAGTCGGATACCACCTTAACTGTGTACCCAGGCCTATTCTTCTTCATGTACAGAGACTGTATAGAAACATCCTTTGCCCCTAACTCAAAGAGCTTCTCAACAGCGTACCCCACTAACTCCCCAGAGACATCATCTACATCTGTCTCTAGTACAGCTATATCCTCAGCTTCAAGCCCCTCAACAAACTCGTCACCCCTCCCAACAAGGACCCTGAGGACGTTTGGGTGCGTATTGAAATCCTTTTGACCAGCTCCATAGCCAACCCCCTCAACTCTAATCAAAGGCAGGAACTTTGTAAAGCTATCAACAAGGGAGGCAAGTATAGCTACACCAGTTGGAGTTGCGAGCTCCTCTTCAACGGGGCCACCAAAGAATAGAGCACTCCTCCTCTTCAACAACTCAAGCACTACAGGAGCTGGGGCTGGATACAAACCGTGGTGCATTTTAACAGACCCTCCGCCGACAGCAACTGGAAGGGAGTAGAAAAAGGCCTCTACAAGGCCAAGGCTCTCCAGCGCCATAGCGACTCCAACAATATCTACAGCGGTGTCTGCAGACCCAACTTCATGTAGGTGCACCTCACTAGCGCTCACCCCGTGGACACTTGCCTCAGCCTCTACAAGAAGCCTAATAGCATTCAACGCAATTCTCTTCGCATCACCCCCTAAGCCAACCTCGTCAGCAACAGCCTCTACATCTTGAATCACATCAGCCCCACTCTTCTCCAAATGCTTCTCCACAATCTTTATCCTCACAGCCTTTGCCCTTACACCTCTCTTTAAAACACTCTCAACACCTATATCAACACTCTCGACACCGTCAATGACCCTAGCAACAGCCTCACTAAGCCTCTTAAGAATGTTGGGGTCAGCACCCACATCAATGAGTGCGGCTAAGAGCATGTCACCAGAGATGCCAGATATCGAAGGATCTATAACCACAGCTCTCTCCAATGAGTCAACACCTTACACAGCAAGGGCTATACTAAACTAAGCAATATAAGGGTTTTTTGCGTGACAAGCACTAGTGTTTAGAGCCTTGTCAAGCCCTTCACTTTTGCCTATAGAGAGCAACTCTTCTCCCAATTAACCCAGCTAAAACACCAGCGTTCACACCATTATCTATGTTAACAACAGCTAAACCAAGTGGGCATGCTTGTAGCATTGAGTACAGAGCAGCCACCCCACCACCTCCAGCACCGTAGCCAACAGATGTCGGAACCCCTATGACCGGTACATCAAGAAGCGCGGCTATTACTGATGGCAGGGCCCCCTCCATACCCGCTACAGCGATCACAACATCAACATCCTCTTCTTTAAGGGTTTTCACAGCCTCTAAAACCCTTTGAAACCCTGCTACACCAACATCATACACAGCTATTGTTCTGCACCCCATTTCCTCAGCAACAGTCTTAGCCTCTTCAGCAACAGCTATGTCAGCAGTCCCTGCAGTCACAATGCCTATCTTACAGCTATACACAGGTTTTTCACAGCCCCTCCTCCTAATAACAGCTACCCTACCCCTCTCATTGACCTCGACATCGAGACCCCCGTGACTCAACTTCTCCAAGACTTCCGCATGCTCTTTACGCAGTCTTGAAACAATGACTCTGCCAACCCTTGGTACAACAGTTGTAATAAGCTTTTGCAGCTCCTCAGCAGTCTTGCCTTCAGCAAAGACTATCTCTGGCACATCTCTCCTAAGACTCCTCCCAATGTCGAACCTTATGGAGTTGTCTATCTGCTCTAATGCAAAGAGCCTTATTTCCTTAAGAGCTTCATCAACTGTTATAACTCCTCTTACCAGCTGCTCTAAGATTTTCCTCAAATCCAATAAATACACCTACTTAAAGAATTGCAGTAGCTCTATTCTCACACCTAGAGTCTTTAAAAGGTCTGTGTAAAGATACCTACCACCTTCGAATAGCCCCTCCTGCTCTCTAACACCACCAAAATTCTCAAGCTCCTTTACACAGCCATCAATATCCTCTACAACAAATGCTATGTGGTGAACCCCCTGTCCATGGGTATTCAGCTGGCTTTCCCATGTACTAGGGCCGTCAATTGGCTGTATCAGCTCTATTGTTACATTATCTAGCTCTATGAATGCTAGCTTTGCTCTCCCCCGAGTTGGCACCCCCATGTACGTTGCCCTAGTCTTTTCCCACTCCTCTGTCTCTATAACCCCAGGCTTTTCGATTTTCAGCAACTTGCACCAGAAGTCCAAGGCCTTCTCAATATCTCTTACAACAATGCCTATTTGAGCAACTCTCTTAAAGCCATCTTTACAGGAAGCCATTAGCGATGCACCAGCGGTAATTATTGTATTGTAAAGAAGGGTTTTAACTTTTTACACGTTGGGGGATTTGTAATGGGACCTCCACCCTCTTATCATCTTTACCAGCAAAGAAGTGCTCTGAAACCCTCTTTATTGCTGCAACAGTCTGGCTCTGTATGCATAAAGCCCACATTGCATTCATTATAGCTCCGTGAGCTCCTAATACCGCTGTAAGTATTCCAGCTAGTGCTCCAACATCTATCTCACCAATTCTAGCCTTGTTAACAGAGATGTAGGCTATGGCTGAGACTGATGTGAATTGTGTGAGTAGTGCACAGCCCCAGAACACTCTATCATACCACATCAAAGCTGTTGTAGCTTTCCTCCACCAGGAGAACACGCTGCTTAAAATGTTAAAGTCTCGGTACTCGTAAACAGCGTTCCTAATGTGAACAATGCTTGAGCTATAAGCCCTTCTCTCTTCAGTTCTCACAGGCTCAACTCTTCTACTATAGTATTCAGCGATCATTGCGTAGGGTATGAGGGATGCTAGAGCCGCGTAGCCTATTACAGCATTGAAGCTGAAAACAGAGGCTATGGAGGCTACACCATTAAAGAGGTTTGGTACTAGGGTTGTGAGAACGGCATTAATGTTCCAGATAATGAAATCAACATCGCTACTAATCCTACCCACAATGTCTTCAGGAGAGCCGCTATTACCACGCTTCTCAATGCGCTTCAGCATAACGTTCTTTAGAATCACTATAGCATCTACCAACTTTGTGAAGTACTTCAACAATGTAAACTCTGTGGCAAAGAATATTACTGCAGAGGCTAGCAGTATGAGAATGCCTGTGAGAAACCTGTTAATGAAAAGAGCGTCAGAGATGCCATTTCTAACAGCGTTAACTATGTTTGCTATTGCTTGTGGAATTGCATAGCCACTCATAGATGCCCTAATCCCAAAAACACTGATCATTATTAGAAACGCCTTTGTAAACCCATTGACGTTCCTCATTACAGCACTTTTGATAAACCTAGCTATAGTAACAAAATTGCTTGCTATCTTAATCTTAGCAATGTGCATTCTTATTGTTTTCCCACCCCATGAGGTACTTCATCAATGACTAGGCTTTAGATGACTGGAATTTAAAAGCTGATAAGCTTTTTTGAATGCACAATTGAGTAGCACAAGGACTCAAAGCAAGCTGGTGTAACTTAAGAGCATCAAAGCTTTAGTGTGTAAGCGATTTTGCTACTAGTATAAAAACTGTAGCAGTGTGTGCTAAGAGCTGGGGGTGCAATTCCTTTAAGATGGGCGCCATTTGGTGAAGCACTTTGTGCATTGATATTTTACAAAGTGTGGCCAATGGGATTGGGAAGGAGAGCTATAGAAAAGCTGTGCTAGAGATACTAGGTGATCCTAGGCTTAGCTTCACAGAGGCAAAACCTTTGATAGAGTTGTGCCAGGCTCCAGCAGCGCCAAGAAAACACCACTTCTTTACAGGGGGTCTAGCAGTGCACACAGTGTCCACTGCTCTAATAGCTAAAAAGCTTGCCGAAATCTTTAGAGAGCTCTACGGAGTTAATGTTGATGAGGACCTTGTTGTAGCAGGAGCACTGCTCCACGATATATTCAAGTTTTATCAGTACACTTCAGATGCTGTTAGTGGTGGGTATAGGGCTAGGGACGACTGGTACCTAAGCCACGACTACGCAGTTGTAGCAGAGCTTGCCAGGAGAGGCGCTCCAGATGAGCTCATAAGAGTGGTCTCTGAAGCACATGGGCTAGCACCATTTTCAACACTAGAAGGTCTCATAGTTCACTTAGCGGATTCTGCAGATGCAAGGTTTGGCGAGTTTATACAAGGTGCTCTGCTATCGAAGCTCAGAGATGTTGAGAAAGAGGGGTGCTCTGTTTACAAGGCTTTAGACGAGCTCGTGAAGAAGAAGGGCTTGAAAACAGCTGTACAACTAATGTTGCAGAGCATTGATAAACTTGTTGAAGAGGCGAAAAAGCTCTGCAAGCTACAAACTGAGTGAGGAGCTGGAGCTCTTGAATTTTCCAGGACTGTTTTGTTTTTCGTATTTACTTGTTTCACTTATGTGCTTTGATGTGTAAGCCCTTGTAGTTCTAGTTTTTAAGCCTTGGTGTAGAGC
>Ga0105154_1000586_pt1 | contig 15331 bp, 11 predicted proteins | sample SSWtaG_FD_89672 | JGI IMG/M metagenome (GOLD analysis project Ga0105154, IMG submission 89672) | Hot spring microbial communities from Sandy's Spring West, USA to study Microbial Dark Matter (Phase II) - SSWsed_matched | ecosystem: Environmental > Aquatic > Thermal springs > Hot (42-90C) >... | reverse complement strand
TAGACGACGAGCCCCACTACGACGTCTACGAGGTGCCCTACGTCGAAGGGGCTAGGGTCTTAGACCTCTTAAACTACGTCAAAGAGCACTTCGATAGCACTTTGGCCTATCGCTGGGAGTGCAGGGCAGGCCAGTGCGGAAGTTGCGGGATGATGATAAATGGGAGAGCGGGGCTAGCGTGTCAGACCCTGGTATCGCTCGAAGACAAGGAGATAGTCGTCGAGCCCCTCCCGATATTCCCCGTGATCAAGGACTTAGTAGTCGACGTGGAGAAGGGCGTCAGGAGGCTCCTGAAGGTCAGGCCCTACATCCATAGGGGGGCTCTATACAAGAGGCCCGAGGTCATGTATCAATGGGAGGTGGAGGAGGTCAAGCCCCTGAGGGAGTGCATCGAGTGCTGGTGTTGCGTCTCTATGTGCCCCGTCGTTAGGGTCGCGTGGGACGTCTATGGCGGGCCGATAGTCATGAACAGCATAGCGAAGGTAGCCCTCGACAGGAGGAACGTCTTCGACCACATACTCTTGGCCTTCTTGGAGGGCCTAAACGCTTGCACACAGTGCGCCATGTGCAAGGAGGTGTGCCCCAAGGAGATCGACATACCCGAGAAGGCCGTCGGCCGCATGCGCTACATAGCCTACAACAAGCGCAACTTGCTGAGGCCCGATCACAAGCTCGTTGTCGAGAGCATGAGGAGGAACTACAACCCGCTGGGAGAACCAGCCGATAGTAGGGGCAACTGCCTCGGCGAGTGGAACGGCCTTCCGTCATTGGGCGTACCAGTGGCTAAGGAGGACGCAGAGGTCCTGTACTTCTTGGGGTGCATGGCGAGCTGGAGGGAGCAGACGGTAGCGAGGGCTACGGCCGCCCTACTAAAGCTCGCGGGAGAGAACTTCACCGTGCTGGGCCCCTACGAGCGCGACTGCGGCTCGGTCCTCTTCAGGATAAACGACGTGGAGCAGGCTCAGTCATTTGCGCTGTACATGAAGGAGGTGCTCAAGAAGCTCAAGAGCGTGCACACGATAGTGACGTCTTGTGCTGGTTGCTTCAGGACTTTCAAGGTCGACTATCCGATGAGGCTTGGCATAGAGCTCGGGGTCGAGGTCTTGCACTCTTCCGAGCTCTTAAACAGGTACTTAGAGGAGGGTGCCTTGAGCGTGAAGGAGGAGCTGGGGTTCAAGGCGACGTACCACGACCCCTGCCACCTCGGGAGGCATGTGGGGGTCTTCGACCCGCCGCGTGAGATCATAAGAGCCATGGGCGTGGACCTGAGCGAGATGCTCAATGGCAGATACCGCGACAAGTCGATGTGTTGCGGGGCTGGAGGAGGCGTGAGGTCTGGCTTCCGTGAGGTCGCGAGGGAAGTCGCTGCCTACAGGATACGCGTAGACGTCCCCAAAGAAGTGCCCGTGGCAATACACACTTGTCCGTTCTGCTACTTCAACTTTGAAGACGCCGTCAAGACGAAGGGTTACAATTTGCTGAACGCGGACCTTACGGAGCTCTTAGCCGTAGCTGTAATGGGCCCTGAGGCGGCCAAGGTCATCGGGAGGGATAGATATGAAGTGTTGGCTAAACTATCAGGGACTTGATGACGCCAAGATCATGGTCCCGATTTTCTTCGCCATTCGTTGGACTCTTCGATTTTCTTTGTAGCAGAATCGTTAGTTGACGAGATTTATGAGAAAACGTTAAAGCAAAAGACCACTCTATTTAAGACGAGGTCCAGTCGCCAGTGAAGCCAACGACGGTTGACGAGCTTTTGAAGAAGGCCGAGCGACCTGCCAAGTTAGCTCCGGCCTACCACAAGCTCTACGCAGGAAAGCTCCAAGTCATGCCCAAATGCGCCATAAGGACCCTTAGGGACCTCGACATCTGGTACACCCCCGGCGTCGCCGAGCCCTGCAAGATAATTAAGGGAAACCCCGACGCGAGCTTTGAGTACACGAATAGGTGGAACTGCGTGGCCGTGGTCAGCGATGGGAGTAGAGTCCTAGGGCTCGGCAACATAGGCCCTGAGGCCGGGCTACCAGTCATGGAGGGCAAGGCCTTACTGTTCAAGTACCTAGGCGGGGTCGACGCCTTCCCACTAGTCATCAGGCCTAGAGACGCCGATGAGTTCATCAGGCTCTTAGAGCTAATAGAGCCCAGCTTTGGAGGGATAAACTTAGAAGACATAGAGAGGCCGAAGTGCTTCTACATATTAGAAGAGGCCAGGAAGCGCCTCAAAATACCGGTGTGGCACGACGATCAACAGGGGACGGCCACGGTCGTCCTAGCCGCCCTCATAAACGCCCTCAAAATAGTCGGCAAGAGGATTAGTGAGGTCAAGATAGCCATGATAGGCGCAGGGGCGGCCAACATAAAGACGGCAGACGTGCTCGAGCTCGCAGGCGCTAAGCCCGGCAACATAGTCATGGTCGACGTCAAGGGCATACTTTCGCCGGAGAGAAGGGACTTGCTCGAAGAGAACGATCTGTGGGCATGGAAGTGGGCCCTTAAGAGCAACGCCGAGGGCAAGAGAGGAGGAATACCTGAAGCGCTTGAAGGGGCCGACGTCTGTATAGCCGCCTCGAGGCCTGGGCCGGGGATCATAAAGAAGGAGTGGATAGCGAAGATGGCCAGCGACGCGATAGTGTTCACCATTGCCAACCCGATACCGGAGATATGGCCTTGGGAGGCAAAGGAGGCCGGGGCTAGAGTGGTCGCGACCGGGAGGTCCGACTTCCCCAACCAGATAAACAACAGCTTGGGCTTCCCAGGCATATTCAGGGGGGTCTTGGACGTCAAGGCCAAGACCATAACCGACGAGATGTGCGTAGCGGCCGCGAAGGCGATAGCGGAGTTCGCGGAGGAGAGGGGCATTCACGAGGACTACGTAGTGCCGACAATGGACGAGTGGGAGGTGTACCCGAGGGAAGCGGTCGCTTGTGCCTTGGAGGCTATGAGGCAAGGAGTCGCTAGGGTGAAGCTGAGCAGAGATGAGCTCTGGGAGAGGGCGGTGACGATAATTAAGCAAGCTAGGGAGTCACTGGAGGCGTTAATGAGAGCGGGGCTCATAAAGCTCCCACCTCCTGAAGAGGAGATCATGACGACTCACGAGCCGTAGCAACGCCTCATCCGACCACACCCTACACCTCTTAAGATGTTGAGAAGATCGGTCCAGGAGATGGTCTTCGTTTTGGCGTAACTCCAGCGCGCCCCAGGCGTTCATCCATAAAGCGCGTTAACAGTCCACTACGTTATTCTCACTCTGTAGCCGCTGTGGATTTTTCTCATTTTGCCTCTCAACCTCTCAAGGAGCTTGGCCTCCCCTCTAAGCCCTGTACAATGCCCGACATGTACTTCTCTGACTCCTTCGCCCAACATCTGATCAACAACGTCCTTCAGGGCGCTGTCGTCTGCAGCTATGAGGTGGAGCCCCCCTACGACTATGGCCTCGTCGACCCCCGTGGCCCTCTTAGCTTGCTTGACTATGTTAGGTACCCCCGAGTGCGAGCACCCCGCCAGCACCACGACCTTATTACCCACTTTGAGGGCGAGCCCTGAGTCGTCGTGCATAGGCTCTTCGACTATTTCTCCTTCCACGACCGTTCTAAAGTTCTTGACAGCGTAGCTGTTGTCGTAGAACCTTTCTATCTCGCCTAAGAAGAAAGCGCTTGGTGTGAGCTCGAAAGGCCTCTTGATCATTATAACCTCGAACTCGTTGAGAGCCCTTTTAGCTTCAAGAGAAAGGCCCACGTCGAACCTAGTGAAACCTCGGGAGACGTCGAAGCAGGGCCTCGTTATCGCTGGGTGGGCTATCAATGGCCTTCCCTTGAGTAGATCAACCAGCTTGGGCAAGCCCCCTGTGTGATCATGGTGCCTATGCGATAGCACGACCACCTTCACGTCCTCTAAGTTTACTCCGAGGGCCTTGGCGTTTTCGAGGAGGACCCTACTAGTCCTCCCGACGTCGAGGAGTAGCTTGTAAGTCGTGCCATCATCGTAGTTTAGAGAGACCAAAGCGCTAAAGCCGTGCTCCGCCAGGAGCTCGGTAAAGCCAGCATACTCCTCCACGAGGATAGTTATCTCAACTGAGCTCAAGGTCGCTCGCACGAGCTTCACCTACGATTTGCTCTACATAGAACAGCGTTTAAGGCTTTGCTAGGGCCTTTTGAGATCACTTAGACTACCTCGCTTAATTTTCATTTATGTCCTCGCAATTTAGTTGCATGGACCTCGAAGCTTGCGAGGCCTCGTACGATCGGTGAGCGGCTTTTAGGCCCTGGCTGAAGCCTAAGGAGGGCTTATCGACAAATGGCTAAATCTTCTCAGGCTCTCTTTCTGAGAACCAACCTTAAAAGCAATGACTTAAATCCCCTCTCTGAGGTGAGTGCTTTGAACAAGAAGGTCGCGTATGGAGCAATGGCAACGATAGTAGCGATAGCACTGATGGTAGCTATCGGAGGAGCTTTAGCGCCGGCCAACGCCCAAAGTAGCAACAACGAGATTTACGGCCAAGCATGCATCGCGCCGCTGGGCCTCAAGGTAGGGACTTGGTTCAAGTGGGGATGGGGCCCGTCTTCAAGATTGATTCAAGTGTCGTCGGAGTACAACCAGACGGTAATGGACATACTCAAGTCAAACGAGGAAGTCTTAAGATTACTCGAACAGGGCTATAGCGTCATCTCCATAAGGCCGATCATAAGGGCCTACGTTGAAGGCGATGGCACCGTCGTCTTCAAGGCCCAGCAAGCCTTAGTAGTGTTGAGCAATGGTAGCACCACGGTAACGTACCTCGTGGACATAAGCTCTGGGACCGTCACGCACATAGCGACGATAAACATAAGCGCCTTGAGAGAGCTAGGCATTTGCCGCATTCGCGGCGCAAGGCGTTAAGTAGAGGCATCGATGGCAACAAACCTCCACGCTAATTTTTATCTTTGCGGAATGGCTTCTAAAGCTCGTAGTGGTGCTCAGCCTTGAAGTCTAAGACAGCGTTGATATTGGTTGCCATGGTGTTAATAATAGCTGTCGTCCCCCTCTACGTGTACGCCTCTTATCCGAACGCCTCGTCGGAGGAAGAGGTGGTCCTCGAAGAGAACCTCATAGAGCCTATACCGTTTACGCCCCCTAGGTTCTTAGTAGGCTTTGTGGTCTACAGCTCGACGAGAGAGGTCGTGAGCATCCGAAGGCCGATCGTCGAGTTCTACGACGATCACATGCTCATCAAGTTCGATGGCAATAAGAGAGGCTTGTTGCTCCTAGCCTCCTCTTACGTAGAGGCCTCGACTAATAAGAAGGTCTCGGGCGAGTTCTTGGCTAAGCTGATATCTCAAGGGGAGGATTTAACAGTTAAGGTAGTGGCTTTCGTGACAAAGAGGGACTCCTACGCGGTCGTCCTCGAAGTAGTGAGAGGCGGTGAGCGATACGTCATAGCACCTCAAAGACGGTAGGTCGCGATGCCAAGCTTCTACGAAGTGGTTGTGCTCCTTTCATGCTCTACATGCTTAATATTGTTTAGCTACATCGCCTACAAGCTCTTGAACGTGTACCGAAAGCTTGGAGCTAAGAGCCTTCTATATCTCTCCATCTCCTTCTTGTTGCTAGCCCTCAGCCAAACGTCCTCAGTGCTCTCGATAGTGGTTGAGTCGGCGAGGCTCTCCTTAACCTTTTACACCCTCACCTCATCCCTCGCAGCCGCCTCGTTCTTCCTGATCGTCGTCTCGGTATCGGAAGAGGAAAGAGCCGCCGCCATAGCCCCCATCGTCATATCGACTCCAGACCTCTTGGCTTGTGCCCTAGCGGCTACTGCATCGGTGATCTGCGAGGGCAGGCAGCTCAGGGCGTACTTAGTGGCTCTCTCAATGGTCCACTTGCTTCGGTGCTTTAGCGCCCTCCAGCTCCACTCAGACGTAGGCGCTTTACTGCTGACCTCGGCAGAGGTCGCGAGGGTCTTAGCGACCTTGCTCTTCGCGCTATTCCATGTGAATAGGGTTGTTGGCCGTGAGTAGGGCCAAGAAGAGGAGCAGGTTGCAGATAATCACGGAGGTCCTCGAGGCGCTGGATCACCACGGTGAGTTGCATGCAACGGAGCTCTCATTAATAGTGAAGCTCTCGTATGATAGGTTGAAGGGCGTTTTAGAGGACCTCAACGAGAAGGGCTTGACAGAAGTTGAGCGCTTAGAGAACGAGCGCAGGTCCCTCGTGATAAGGCTGACCTCCGAGGGGCGTCGCCTGCTCGAGGAGCTGAGGAGGCTTAAGAGGATCTTAGAAGACTACGGCTTGGCTTGACTAGCGCGCTTTCGCTCCTTGAACGTTAACGAGAGGACTCACAGCTGTATCACCATGTCGTCGTGAGCCAGTACAACTCCCTTAAACCTCTTGACGTAGGTCACGAGCTCGGTGAGTGGCATGTTGTGGTGAGCTATGTGCGTCAAGACCGTTCTCTCGGCGGCCACCTTGTAGCCCAGCTCGATGGCTTCATCGACGTTGTTGTGATAGGAGTTCTGAGAGCCGGGGCGCTCCGTGGCGTCTATTAAGGCCACGTGGGCTTCGAAGCCTCTGACCAAGTCGCAGTCCCTGCTTGAAAGCCCCTTTCCATCGAAGAGGAAGGCCATCCTGGCTTCTCCATCGTCAATTAAGTAGCCAAGGGTCTCGATCTTGTGGTTCAGAGGCACCGGGGTGATGCTGATTTCCTCGTGCTTGAAGCCCTCGTAGGGCGCGACTTGCCTCAGCTTCAAGTTCTTGAGCTCCATTGCGATCCAGTCGGCGAGCCCTCCCCTAGGGGCGTAGAGGTTGACGGGTTTAGGAGACCACCTCAGCCTGAAGAGGCCAGCGTAGTGGTCGGGGTGCCAATGCGTTAAGAGTATGAAGTCGACGTCGAGGTCGCTCATCTTGTACATGACGTCGAAACCCGCGTCGACTAAGAAGTTGACCTTACTGGCGACGAAGATGGAAGTCGGCATTCTCTTGGCAACTGGAATCGCTCTGGCCTCTTGGCAACTTCTACACTTGCAGTTCAAAACTGGAATTCCTTCTGCGGCACCAGAGCCTAGCACAACCAGGAGCGTCAATTAAGGACCACCGGAGTCTCTCTAGTCAATGATCTTTTTAGCTTTTGGCCATTTCAGTCACGGTTCACCTGCTTCGAAAGTGGCGCTATTGCTAGATAGAGCTTCGATCTGCGAATAGTCCTTTGCGAAGTTTCATAAGGTTTCGCGACGATGCTCGACTAGGAGAGATTCTCAACGTTAATGACTTCGTCGGAACCGACTAATCTATTATCTTACCCAAGGCTTAGGTTAATCCTCTAGGCGAGCTCTATTTAACAGTTGAGGTCCTCCACGGTGGCTCCGGCTCAACTTCATCATGGCCCTGATGTGGTCTGTGAGCTTTGAAGATATGCGCAGAGCCTTAGCGCTTAACGAGCCTCTGGCGAGCTACCTTCATATGACTGCTACAGCATCTTTATCGATGGTAATAATGCGCTCTGCCCCTCTATCGTCGTGAGTTTGCCGACAAAGAGGCCTGCAAAACACTACTAGAGGGGCGTGAGGCAAGAAAGGTGCCCGAGGACATGGCTAGCGTCATCAGAGTACGCGATACGTCAAGTCGTCCTTGTTAAACTTCTAAATAATATCATGCATGAGACGATAAGGCAAAGCATTAGTTGCATATTGGTCGCTAGGCTCTCGCAACAGGACATGTTAGTGAGAAGTCAATTCCGTTTTTCGCGGGCTCCTTGACGACGAGCCTCGTCATGGACGTCTCAGCTGCGAGGCCTGCAGTCATCGCCTCAGCCCTTAATCATCTCTTTCGCCCATTCGATTGCCTAAGGCCTCAAGCTTGAGGTATTTCTCAGGGGCCCCTTAAAAGGAGTTGTGCATCATAAGAGTTTGTCGCGTTCGTTCATCGAATTGAGCATGAATGGTAATCCGAATATCAGGTCCTTGTCAGTTCGTTGACTTCTCGAAACGCTTTTATTTTTTCCCCTTCAACAAGACAACGCTAGAGGGTTTGTTATGAAGCTCTTTGAACCCATAGAGGTTGGCGGCTTGAGGATAAAGAACCGCATAGTGATGCCAGCGGGTGAGACACAATTTCATGCCCCCGACGGGAGCGTCACTGATAGGCTTCTCGAGTTCTATAGGGAGAGGGCGAAGGGAGGAATTGGCCTAGCTATTGTTGGAGTCGCGAAGATAGAGGGACACTTCGCGGGCGGCCTCGCAGCGCACGATGATAAGTACATCCCGGACCTCAAGAAGATAGCCGACCTCTTCCACCAATACGACGTCAAGTGCGCCCTCCAGCTATGGCACCCTGGCAGGTACGAGATATCGTTCGACCCCAATAGACAGCCAGTCGCGCCCTCGCCAATACCGCCGCCCATATTCACGAGGAGAGTCCCTAAGGAGCTGACGAAGGAGGAGATCCTTCAAATAGAAGAGGAGTTCGCGCAAGCGGCCGTGAGGGCCAAGAAAGCTGGCTTCGATGCGGTCGAGCTCATAGGCTCCGCTGGCTACTTAATATCGCAGTTCTTCAGCCCGGCTACCAACAAGAGAACTGACGAATACGGCGGGAGCATCGAGAATAGGGCGCGCTTTGCCGTTGAGATAATCCAGCGAATAAAGGAGAAGTGCGGAGCTGATTACCCAGTCCTGATAAGGATACCAGGGGACGAGTTCATAGAGGGAGGAAACACGATCAACGAGATGAAGCAGATAGCGAAGATACTGGAGGGCGCGGGCGTCGCGGCCATAAACGTCATGGCTGGCTGGCACGAGTCCCCGAGGCCCCTCACCACCATGCTCGTGCCCCGTGGCGGCTTCGCCTACCTCTCGGCTGAGATAAAGAAGGTCGTGAGCGTACCGGTGATAATAGCCCACAGGATCAACGACCCGTTTACCGCCGAGAAGATCCTGCGCGAGGGCATGGCCGACATGGTAGCTATGTTCAGGGCCCTGCTAGCCGACCCCGAGCTCCCCAATAAGGCCAAGGAGGGGAGGTTCGACGAGATACGCATATGCGTGGCGTGCAATCAGGGCTGTTTCGATAGGGTGTTCAGTGGCCAGCCCATAACGTGCCTTGTGAACCCAACGGTAGGTAGGGAGGCCGAGTTCAGGGACCTCAAAGCGGAAAGGAGGAAGAAGGTCGTCATAGTCGGCGGCGGGCCCGGGGGGTGCATGGCGGCGGAGCTCTTGGCTAGGAAGGGCCATGAGGTCGTGTTATTCGAGAGGACTGACAAGCTCGGCGGGCAGCTGAACATAGCCGCCAAGTCCCCCCTCGCATACGAGTTCGCAGAGGTCGGCAAGTACTTCATGAGCGTCTTGCCGAAGCTCGGCGTCAAGATATACTACAACACCGAGGCCAATGCCTCGAGGGTGCTCGCTGAGAGGCCCGACGTCGTAATCGTGGCGGTAGGGGCATCGCCCTTGATTCCACCGATGCCCGGGGTAGAGAACGCGGTCACGGCCTTCGACGTGCTCATGGGCAGGGCGGAGGTGGGCAAGAGGGTCGTCGTGATAGGAGGCGGAGGGGTCGGTTGCAACACCGCCGCGAAGCTCGCCGACGAGGGCAAGGACGTCACGATAGTCGAGATGTTGCCGAAAATAGGACAGGACATAGGCGTAACGACTCGCTGGACTGTACTCATGTACTTGAGGGAGAGGGGCGTTAAGATGTTGACCAACAAGAAGGTCGTAGAGGTCAAGAGAGGTGCTGTCGTAGTCGAGGACGCACAGAGCGGGGAGAGGAGCGAAATTCTCTGTGACACCGTGGTGCTCGCCGTGGGGACGAAGCCCAACGACGGGCTCTACGACGAGCTCGTGGGCAAGGTACCAGAAGTTTACAAAATAGGAGACTGCGTAAAACCCGGAAAGGCCATAGACGCAACTCACGAGGCCGCCGATCTCGCATTCAAGATCTGAAGGTCTTTGCCTTCAAGGTCCAAGCCTTTACCGCGGCCTGACCCGATAATAAGTCGTGAACATTGGTAGTGAGTCATTTAGTCATGCCTCTCGACAACTTTCCTCATAATCTACAGCAAGGCCTCGCGGAGATTAAAGGATCAAGGGCGCAGGGCGACGACTTAGTCCGCTTCTGTGTGAACGACGAGGGCGAGGACAGCTCATCGATTCACAGATCAAGGCCTCAATCATCATATTTAGGCCTTCCCTTCCTCAAACACTAATTAGCACTAGCAGGCTGTAAACGCCATAGCTTTTCGATGTAGACTCGCATCAGAGGCCTTAGGTCAAGTAATCGCCCTCATTATCGGGCTTTTATCTTCCTGACAACAGGCGGAGGTAGCTTGAACATCATTCTTCCGTCGCAATAGGGACACCTAACACCCAGGCTACTTATCATCTCGTCCTCTGTAAACGTCTTGCCACATCTAAAGCACTTGTACTGAACCATAGCCCCTCTACCTCTACTTCCCAGTCCCATAAAAATTTTTAGAGTTGCCCCTCACCCCTCGTCTAATTCATCGTTAGGTAAAAGTCGTAGCCCGCCTTTGCTCCTCGAGCGAGTCTGCGCGAAAAGTCTCCTGGGAAACCCTTTTATCGACTTCGAGGTGGAGAGCGAGCTCAGGTGCTAGAAAGCGTCATGAAGGTCGTGATAGTAGGAGGTAGCACGGCTGGCTTCATATGCTCTTTAACGGCGAGGAGGTTCAATAGAGACGCAAAGATAACCGTGATAAGAATGGAAAGGAGGGCCCTAGTGACGTGTGGCATCCCCTACATATTTGGAGCCCTCCTCAGCGTCGAAAAGGACTTGTTGCCTGACAGGCTGTTGACTGACAACAACATCGAGCTCGTGATAGAAGAGGTGAAGGCGATAAGGAGGGATGAGAAGGCGGTCGTTCTCTCGAGTGGACAGAAGATATGCTACGACAAGCTGGTGCTGGCCACGGGCTCGGTACCTGTGAGGCCTCCAATACCTGGGATCGACCTCGAGAATGTGTTCTTCGCGAAGAAGGACCCTGACTACTTGCAGAGACTGCTCGTGAGTTTCGAGAAGGCCAAGGACGTCGTCATAATAGGAGGAGGCTTCGTCGGCGTGGAGTTCGCTGAGCAGTTCAGGAAGAGGGGGTTGAACGTGACGATAGTCGAGCTGTTGCCGCATTGCCTACAATTGAACTTGGACGACGAGTACTGCGTTGTGGCCGAGGAGAAGCTCCAAGAGCTGGGGATTCGAGTGATTACGAAGGAGAGGGTCGAGGAAATCGTGGAGAGGGATGGAAGGGTCGTGGGAGTGAGGCTTGCAGGAGGAGAGAGGCTCAGAGCAGATATGGTACTCGTCGCTGTAGGCGTCAAGCCGGAGACATCGCTCGCGAGGGAGGCCCAGCTGAAGATAGGCGAGACGGGCGGGGTGTGGGTGAATGAGTACATGCAAACTTCGGACGAAGACATCTTCGCGGCTGGCGATTGCGCTGAGAAGTACTCGTTCTTCACTAAGAGGCCGACGAACCTAAGGCTCGCTTCGATAGCTGCTCGGGAGGCGAGGATAGTTGCGGCGAACCTCTCTCAGCTCAAGGTGAAGAACCTAGGTACGATAGGTTGTTTCGCGACCACGATCGGGGACTTGGGCTTGGGGGCTACAGGGCTGGTAGAGAGAGCCGCTCGAGAAGCTGGCTTCGACGTACTCGTGGGGACCGCAACGACCACCGACAAGCACCCAGGAGCGATGCCAGGAGCCAAGAGCTTAAAGGTCAAGCTGATATTCGACAGGACCTCAAAGGCTATAATAGGTGGAGAAGTGGCTGGAGGAACTACGACCGCTGAGCTCGTAAACGTAATTTCAGCGATGATAGAGAAGAGGATGACCGTAGAGGAGGTCGCCTTTTCCCACTACGGCACTCATCCTAACTTAACGGCCTCTCCGAGGACTTACCCGATAGCCTATGCAGCTGAGGATGCCCTATCAAAGGTTTAGCCTCAGCTCTTACGTTCCCTCTAGCTTTTCGCGTAAGACCTTAAACGTGACCGTGTTGATCGGATCAGGACATTGAAGCTCCTTTACAAAGTTGATCCAATCGTCTTCAGGAGTCCTCCTGTAAGCGACCGTCAAATATGGTAGTAGAGCGCCCAACGCGTAAAGGCACACGTTGCTACTTTTTCCAGAGATTATAGATCCCCCCTCTATGACTATCGTGTCCCCCACTTTGTAGCCAGCCGCGCAATCTCCCTTAACCTCTTTAACCTCGAGTATTAGCCTATACACCTACATCACCTCTAAATAGTTTAGACGATGCCAACGATTTTTAAGCTTTTACCCCTCAAGATAGTGCGCGTAGCCGCCTAGGCAACCACTTAAAGTCCTATCACTAATAACCCATGACGCCTTGATCGAGGCAGTAACGTCGCGGGTTTACGAGCCCAGTGAAGAGGTGCAGGAAAAATTTGCTCCAACGGTCTCCACCCCAATCTCCTCGTTGAGTTTTCAATTTTTCAAGTATGAGGTTTAAGCTCATAATTTCCCGCTTAACCTGTTTTGACCACGAGCTCTATAAGAGCACCAGCATTAAGCTCGTACTTCAGAAAGAGGGGGAGGGGGGCAAGGCCTCGCAGAACAGGTGGCTCAACGAGTAAGCGCAAGCCTAGCATGCTTATGCGCGGCTCCACGCGGCTTCCTCTGAGGCTTAAAAAGCTCTTTGAGTTATTCAGAGATCCTGGTGAGCTGGTGTGAGACGAGCTTGTCCAAGAGGGCAAATAAGTGAAGAGAAGAGGGCTAGCCTCAAGGATTCATCGCGTCAAGGCAGTTCTTCTCGCGCCAATGACCTTTGCAACAAGGTTGTCAATCAAGCTTGCTCAGCTCCTCCTCATAGCGTCGAGGACTATTTCCGCTAAGTCTTTCACCTCGATCTTGTCCTCCAAGCCCTCGTCCTTCACGGTGTCCTCGAGCATGCACTTGCAGATGGGGCAGGCGACGGCGAGCACCTCCGCGCCCGTCTCCAAGGCCTCCCTGACCCTCACTCTAGCGGGGCACTCGGAGCCGTGGAGGAGGTCGAAGACGAAGTTCCCGCTCCCGCCACCGCAGCAGAAGGCGTTCTCTCTGCTCCTCTTCATCTCCACGAGCCTCAGCCCCGGAATGCTCTGCAAGACCCTCCTAGGCTCTAAGTATACTCGATTGTACCTGCCCAAGAAGCAGGGATCGTGATAGGTGACCTTGTACCTGACGCCCGAGAGCACGAGCTTGCCCCTCTGAACGAGCTCGTGTAGCAACTGCGTGAAGTGCAGTACCTCGAAGCCCCTCTCGGGGTACTTCTTCATCGAGTTATAGGCGTGGGGAGAGACCGTCAGGATCTTCCTTACTCCCAGCTCCTTGAACTTCTTCGCGTTTCGAGAGGCCAGCTCTTGGAAGAGCCCGAACTCTCCCAGCATATAGGCCTCGTTGCCGTCGCACTCCTCGTCGCCTAGAACGCCGAAGGAGACGCCAGCTACCTCGAGGACTGTGATTACGTTCTTCGCCACCTCCCTTCCCCTCTCCGGGTAGCAGCCCTCGCAACCCAAGTAGAGGAGGTACTCGTCACCTTCGTACTTCTTCACCCCAGTAGCCCAAGCCACGCGTTGGGCTCGCGGCAAGCCCCACGGATTTCCGAACCTAGCTATGTTCTCCAAGAAGTCCCTCACCTTCGGCGGTACAAGGCCCTTCTCCACTGCAATGTTCTTTGCGGCGACGATCCAGTCCATTATGTCGTCTTTGAACCTCATCTTGCAACTCTCGACACAGCTCCTGCATCCGACGCAAGAGAACAGCACTTCCGCCAAGCGCTCCGACCACTCCAGCTCGCCCTTAAGCCAAGCCCTTATGAGCCATAGCCTCCCTCCGGGGGAGTAGCTCTCGAACCTGAACCTAACGTACGAGGGACAGTTGTAGTCCCCGAAGTTCGTCGGTAGCTTACACCAGCCGCACCTGAAGCACCTATGAATGTCGCTGAGGCTGGCGCTCACAGCTCAACACCCCAGTTCGCCGGGCTCATTATTCCGTTGGGGTCGAGGAGGCTCTTGATGCGCTTTAAAAGCTCAGCAGCCCCCCTGTCCATCTTCTCAACGACCATCCTCTGCACTGACGGCTCTGGCTTCCAAGGAATCCCGCCCATCTCGAGCGTCGCGACGTACGACTCATGGAGGGCCTTCTTCGCCCTCTCCATGCTCGTGGGGTCTTCTCGATTGAAGGGGTAGGCAAAGGCAAACATCATGCAATGCCCCCTGCCTATCACCCTCCCCGAGTGCGCGAAGGTCACTTGGTGCCTCTCTGCAATCTCGAAGAGCCTCTTGAGCGCGTCGGGGAACTTCTCTAGAGGTATTATGGCTCCGCAGTACACGAAGCCTCCGCCTCTCAGCACGTCGGCGAACCTCGTAAGGGTCGGTATCGGCTCCTCCAACAGCGTGCCCCTAACGTCTGGCGTCAGCGCCATGAAGCCGCCTTCCTTGCTGTCTATGACGTCTTTGAGAGAGCGCCATATAAGCTTCCTCTTGAACTCCAGCTCGTCTTCGGTGTCGCCATTTATGTAGACTTGTATCATGATGATGCCTTGATATATCGGGGGGTAGGGCTGGGCGCTTGTCGTGACGTCCTCTGCCATCTCCGTGTGCGTAACTCTGTATATGACCTCTGGCACCAGATTCGGGTCTTCTACGACGAACACCTCGACGTCTCTGAACCTCTTCCTAGGGTAGAGCCTCAATCCGACCTTGGTTATTATTCCCGTTGCTCCGAGCCAGCCCAAGAAGAGGCCCGCTGGTATTGGTAACGGCTCTATTGAAAACCAATAGGGGCCGAGGGCGCAGGAGCCGATCCTGCACACATCTCCGTTGGGCAGGACGACCTCTAGGCCAGTGACCATTGAGGAGTTGAAGCCGTACTGTTGTGCTAAGTGCCCCTGGCCGTGGATCACAAGATTCCCGACGACCGTCGCCGAAGGCGGCGCCTCTGGAAGCGAGTGACAGAGGTCCGGGAAGTTTTCCTCCAGATACGCCTTGAGCTTCCCCTGCGTGACCCCCGCCTCTACTACCGCGTACCTGCTCCTCCTGTTGACCTCTATTATCCTGTCCATGCGCCGAAGGTCTATCACTATACCTCCCTTGTAGGGGATCGTCAGCCCTGAGAGGCTCAGCGAGGCCCCGGCTGGGACAATGGGTATCTTCTCCTCGTTCGCCAGTCTAACTATCCTCTGTACCTCTTCGACGGTCTTGGGCAAGACGACGAAGTCGGGCTCGTGGGGCTCTGCTAGCCCTGGATCTCTGGAGTAAATGTAGAGGTCCTCCTTCTTATCGGAGACGTATTCTCTGCCCACTATCTCTACCAAGGCCTTGTAGATCTCCTCCTTCCTCACGTCCCTCACCTC
>Ga0105154_1000585_pt1 | contig 15379 bp, 14 predicted proteins | sample SSWtaG_FD_89672 | JGI IMG/M metagenome (GOLD analysis project Ga0105154, IMG submission 89672) | Hot spring microbial communities from Sandy's Spring West, USA to study Microbial Dark Matter (Phase II) - SSWsed_matched | ecosystem: Environmental > Aquatic > Thermal springs > Hot (42-90C) >... | reverse complement strand
TCGTGGAGGAGGCGGTGGTGAGGGGCAGGGGGTGGAGCGAGGCGGTCAAGGTGATCGCCGAGAAGCTGGGGCCTGACCCCTTTGGGGAAGGCAAGCTCAAGATCGTGGAGAGGAGGGGGTGAGGCGTGGGCGCGGCAGGCAGGGAGAGGAGGGTGGCCGTGTACGGCATGGGCTACGTCGGCAAAGCCGTGGCGTCGGTCATGCTAAGGGCTGGCTTCGAGGTCGTGGGAGTGGACGTCTCGCGGGAGAAGGTGGAGGAGCTGAACAGGGGCATCGCGAAGTACGTGGAAGCCGAGGTGCGAGAAGCGATCGCGAAGGGGGTGAGAGAGGGCTCGTTCAGGGCCACTGCGGACGGCGTCGAAGCCTCGCGAGAGTGCAAAATCAAGGTGGTCACGGTCCCCGTGTACTTGAGGCTCGACCTCCAGCCGGACTTCTCGAGCTTGGAAGCGGCCGTTAAGGCGGCCGGCGAAGGGTCTGAGGAGGGCGACCTCGTGGTCATCGAGTCGTCGGTCCCGCCCGGCACCACCCTCGGCCTCGTGAAGCCGGTGCTGGAGGGGGCGAGCGGGCTGAGGGTGGAGGAGGAGCTGATGCTGGCGTACAGCCCCGAAAGGGTGTACGTGGGGAGGGCGGTGAAGGACATCGAGGAGAGGTACCCAAAGGTGGTGGCCGGCGTTGGGCCCCGCAGCGCGGAGGCGGCGGTGGCGCTCTACTCCAAGGTGGCGAAGCGCGGCGTGGTGGTCCTCAGCAGCCCGACAGCGGCCGAGCTGGAGAAGCTGGCCGAGGGCGTGTACAGGGACGTGAACATCGCGCTCGCCAACGAGCTGGCGAAGCTCGCGGCCGCGCTGGGCGTCGACTACCTGGAGGTTAGGGAAGCGGCAAACACGCAGCCCTACTGCCACCTCCACATGCCGGGCGTGGGGGTGGGGGGCTACTGCATACCCATCTACCCGCACTTCCTCCTGTACGCCGCGGCGAAACTGGGGCTCGAGCTTCCGCTCGTCGAGCTCGCCCGCTGCATCAACCTGTCGATGCCGGGCTACACCGCAGACCTCGTTGACGCCGTGGCGAGGAGGCTGCAGGTCAGCGAGCCGGGGATAGCGATCCTGGGTCTCGCTTTCAGGGGCGGCGTGGACGACACGAGGCTTTCGCCGACCTACGACCTCCTCGACGCCCTGCTCAAGAAGGGGTACGAGGACGTGCTCGTGCACGACCCTTACGTCGAGCGCGATGCGCAGCTGGAGGCGCTGGGGGTGAGGCTGGAGAGGGACCTCGGGGAGGCGCTCAAGGGGAGGGACGTCGTCGTCGTGGCGACCGACCACCCCGAGTACGCCGAGCTGACGCTCGGCTTCCTGAAGAGCGCCTCGGGCAGGGAACGGGTGGGGGTCGTCGACGGCCGGTTGGTGATCAAGGATTGGAGGGCTCCGCCCCCGGGTGTCGTGTACGCCGCGGTTGGTAGGCCGGTAGTCGCGAACCTCTAACCCGCCGGGGGGACCCACCCTCGGAACTCTACTAGGGAGAGCGCTCGCGCCGCCTCGAGAGCCCACCCGGCGAGGATCTCGGCGATCCTCTTCCTAGCTTCCTCCGGCGCGAGGCGCAACCCCAAGCTCTCGTACGCCTCCCTCGCCGCTTCAGGGTCGACCTTAGGTAGGAGCCTCTCCGCCAGCTCGCTCCGGAGCTGGAGCAGGTTGACCCTCCCCTCCCTCCTCACCCTCTCCTCGATGTACCTGAGCTCGTCGCCGCCTATAACGACCTCCTCTAAACCCCTCCTCCTCGCGGCCTCCCAGTACCTGAAAAGGGGCTCGTAGCTCCCGACCACGCTGCCGTCCGCTAACAGGGGCTTGCGCTCCCCCATCGGGCCCGTAGGGTCTCCGCGCGCTAAAAGGTTGCGGTCCGCCTCTCGCGAGAGCAGCAGCCGCTCGCAACAACGCTTATTATTCTCGCCTTTCCGGGGTCGTAGTGGTGAAGCTCGGCGGCAGGGCAGGCTACGCTGCGGCGCTGGCTGTGGGCGTGGCAATAATCTCGTTGACGCTCGCGCTTAGCGATCCGGCTGCTGTGGCCGCTAGGATCGCCGGCGCTCAACTTTCGCTGATTGCGCTGGCTTGCCTCTTCGACTTCGCCTCGATAACCTTCTTCGCGCTCGCGTGGACCGTTACGGCGATGGCTCTGGGCGTCCGCGTGGGGGTCGTTGACGGCTTCGTGGCTTCCGTACTCGGCCTCACGGCGGACAAGCTCGTCGCCTCGGCTTCGGTCTCCGGGGAGCTCGTGAGGCTAGCCTACGTGAAATCGAAGAGGAGGGACGTGAGCTGCGCGGAGCTCCTGGCGACGCTCATGGTCCACCGCTTCCTGTACAACGTGGCCTTCGTCGCGCTGCTCCTACTCGCGATCTCCGACCTCGTGCTCTCGGGGGGTCTCCCGCACGCTCTCATTTTCGTCTCGGCGCTCGCGGCGCTCAGCACGCTCGCCGCCTCCTACCTGCTCGTGAGGCCGGAGAGCCTGAAGGGGGTGGCGAAGGCTGCGGCGCGCTACGCCGAGAGGCTTTTAGCCAGGTTCTACGGGGGAGGCGGTCTCGATCTCGCCTCGAGAGCGGAGGACTTCGTCAACAGCGTGGCGCGTTCCGTGAGGAGGGCGTGGAGGAGGAAGGGGTTCATGGCGCTCGCGGCGGCGCTCATGCTGCTCCAGTGGGTCGCGGGCGCGCTCGAGCTGGGGGTTCTTTTCTCCTCGATAGGCTACGACGTCAGCGCTTGGGTCCTCCTCGTCACCTTCCCGCTCCACTGCTACCTGACCGCGCTCCCTGTCGGCATTCCAGCCGCGCTGGGCGTCACCGAAGCCGGTACGGTGGCGCTCTTCGCAGCGTTCGGCGTGGAGAAGTCGGCCGCGATGGCCGTCACGTTGCTCGTTCGGTTCGTGGAGGTGTGGTTCGAGCTGGCTTTAGGGGCGGCGGTGGCGGTCGCGGCAGGTGCGGGGCAGCGGGAGCGTTTGGCCGAGCTGGCGCGCGGCTGGCGCGCTGAAGCCAGGGTGCTGGCCCGTGGCGGAGGAGGTGGAGGTTAAGGCCAGGGCTGATCTGGAGAAGGTTAGGAGGAAGCTCGCGGAGCTGGGGGCAGCGCTCGTGAGCGTTGAGGAGCAGGAGGACGTGTACTTCGAGCACCCGTGTAGGGATCTGCTTGCCAGCGACGAAGCGCTCAGGCTCCGCGTGGCGGGCGGGAGGGCGGAGCTCACGTACAAGGGGCCACGCGGGCCAGGCAGCGCAAAGTCGAGGCTTGAAGTCGTCGTGCCGGTGAGCGACGCCGCCGCCGCTAGGGCCCTGTTGGAGCTGCTGGGTTTCAGAGAAGCGGTGAGGGTGAGGAAGAGGCGCGAGCTGTACAGGCTCGGCGACGTCGAGGTATCGCTCGACAGCGTCGAGGGGCTGGGGACCTTCGTCGAGCTGGAGTCGAGGGGCGCGCCGGGGGAGCGGCTGATTGAGCTCCTGAAGCTCCTGGGGGCGGGCGAGCTCGTGAGGGAAACCTACGCTGAGCTGGTGGCTAAAGCCGCGAGCCCCCCTACCCGCTCCGGGAGCGCTTGAGCTCCTCGACCACTCGGATCGCCTTGTCGAGCAGCCCCTCCTCCCGCATCCTGTTGCATACGTCGCACAGGGACACCTCCTCACCCCTCTCCAGCTTCGCAACCACCTCCTCGAGAGCGTCCCGAATGCCGGGGACCTCTTCGACGAGCCTCCTGTACAACCCCCTTTCCATGTTTACGTAGCGGCTGACGGCGCTCTGGCTAACCCCCATTAGCTTGGCTATGTCCACCTGCTTCATCCTCCTCTCCACGTACATGTAGGTCACGAGCGCCCCCCTTAGCGCCGGCAAAACGTAGCGCGCCAGTTCCTCGCACGGGGCCCTGAGCACAGGTAGCTCTATGACACCTCGATAAAAGACTTGCCGTTTCCTCTAGGAGGGGTCGTCAGAAAGAGGGGGGTTGCGCTCACCTAACCCTCTTCCTGATGAGAAGTATCTTTAAGAGCTCCTTACCCCCCACCCTCACCTTCAGCGTCCTCACGAGACCCATCTCGTTGAGGCGCCTCGCCATGCGCCAGGCGGACGTGTGGGGCAGACCTAGCGCGCGCCTGATTTCGGAGAGGTACGCGCTGCCGCCCCTCGAAGCTAAGTAGCTTATGAAGCGGCGCTCGTCCTCATTAAGCCGCATCGGGGATGAGCTTATCCAGCACCTGGCTAAAAGCGTTTCCGCACGCGGGAGCGAACCGGCGGGGCTCCGCTTAACCGCGCTCAACGCCGCTACGCGGAGAGCAGCCCGTGCACGAGCTGTAGCGCGTCCGCCGACTCCACCTTCGACGCCTCGTCTAGCGCTCTCGCGACGTGCTCCCTGAGGACCCCCTCCACGTCGAACCCCATCCTCGCGTACCTCTTCGCTTGGAGCACGACGGCCAGCTCGTGCGCGAGCCTCGCTAGCACGGCTTCGCGGCTCGCCGCCGCCCGGTACTCCTCAGCCAGCGCCCCGAGCTCTGCCGCTTCCCCGCCCAGCTCACCCCCCACCGCTACCGCCACCACCTTCCCCGGGTCGCAGCCGGCCGCTGCGGCGAGCTTTGCGGCGATGACGACCTCAGCTACGATGTGGCCGGCGCGGGTCTCAAGCAGGCTTGGCGGGATCCCCGTCTCCAGCCAGAAGGGGGCGGCTTCCACCTCCAGCTTGCTGAGCAATTTAGCTAGCTCTCGCGCCTCCACGGAAACCCCACCGGTCAGCCCGGATAAAAGGAGTTCCCCGCTGAAGGGTGGTGCGGGGGCCGGGATTCGAACCCGGGCAGGCCTACGCCAGCGGATATCTTGGCGCCAGCCCTTAAGTTCGGGCGCGGCTGAGGCCGACCGCCCCCTTTATCCTGGCTCGGGCACCCCCGCCCCTACGCCTTTCCCCCGAGCGATCGGCTAAAAACGTTTCTCGCGGCAGCGGGTTAACCGGCGAGCTCGTAGTAGACCTGCCGCGCGTCGCGCAGGTTTACGACCCTTCTGACCAGGTTCCTCCGCAGGAGCTCGGCGAGCGCATGCCTAACGGTTCTCTCGGGGAGCCTCGTCTCCTCGACGAGGTCGCGGACGCTCATGGGCCCTTTCAGCTCCAGCATCTTGAGCACGAACTTCGCGCTGGGGGGCATGTCGGACGCCCCGATCACCTTGTCCCTCAGCACCTCCCTCACCGAGGGCTTCGACCTCAGCTTGACGATGCGCACGGGGGTCTCCGCTTTCGCGACGGTGACGCTCTGCCTCACCCTCACGCGCTCGCCGCCGTCCGCCACGGTTTCGCAGGGGTAGCGGCTCGCCACGTTCATTACCTCCACCGTAGCGCTGTCCGGCACGATCAGGGGGCGCTTCGAGGGGTCAACGCTGTTCACGGGGACCACCTCGAGCACGCGCGCTCCCTCGAACACGACGGCCCCGCCCGCCGAGAGCGCGTAGGCCGTGGAACCTAGGGGCGTCGCCACGAGCACCCCGTCAGCCCTGTCCGACCAAACGAACTCGCCGTCCACGAGGAGCTCGTAGCTCATCAGCGTGGCGCTGCGGGAGGGGAAGACGGCTATCTCGTTCAGCGCGTAGAGCGTGGCTGAGCCGTCGACGACGCCCTTGAGCTTCACGTACTCCTCCTCCTCGTACTCCCCCCGCTCGAAAGCCTCGAGCGCGGCGCCCAGCTCGTCGGCGCTCACCGAGGTCAGGTAACCGGCGCCCCCCGCGCTGACGCCCAGTATCGGGGCTTCACCCTCCCCGATGAGGCGGACTGCGTCGAGCACCGCTCTGTCGTCCCCGAGAGCCAGCACCACGTCCGCCGACGCCGGGTCGTCCACCTCGATCACGCCGTGGGCTGCGAGGAGCCTCCTAACCTCGGCCGCTTCGACGGCCGCGTTCCCGGCCACGATGAAGGCCTTGAGCGGCATACGCTGCACCCGCTGTGCGGGTAGGCCTGCTGCTTTTGCCGGGAAAAACCACCTTATAAAGCCGATCGCCCGGGGGTCGTCAGCATGCTGACTGTCCAGAAGGTCTGCAAGATGCTCGAGGAGAGGGGAGCGGTGCTGCTAGCCCACAACTACCAGAGACCGGAGGTCCAGGACGCTGCCCACCTCGTGGGGGACAGCTTGGAGCTCTCGCTGAAGGCGGTGGAGGTTGACGCCAAGCTCATCGTGTTCGCGGGTGTCGACTTCATGGCTGAGCAGGCGGCGCTCCTCAACCCGGGTAAGGTGGTGGTGCACCCCGAGCCGCTGTCCAGGTGCCCGATGGCGGCGATGCTGACGCCCGAGCTCGTCAGGAAGTACAGGGGGAGGTACCCGGGAGCGCCGCTCGTCGCCTACGTGAACAGCCTAGCGGAGGTGAAGGCGCTGGCCGACTACGTGGTCACGAGCGCGAACGCCGCGGCGCTCGTGTCCCAGCTGGACGCGGACACGGTTCTCTTCGGCCCCGACCGGCACCTGGCCGAGTACGTGGCCGAGAAGACGGGGAAGAACGTGGTGCCGCTTCCCGAGCTCGGCCACTGCCCGGTCCACCTGGCGATAGCCCCCTCGGAGGTGGAGAAGGCCAAGCGGGAGCACCCGGCCGCCAAGGTGCTCGCCCACCCGGAGTGCACGCGGGAGGTCAGGGCGCTGGCCGACTTCGTGGGGAGCACGAGCCAGATGGTGAAGGCCGCCCGCGAGCTGGGAGCTCGCGAGTACGTGGTGGCGACCGAGGTCGGCCTCCTCCACCGGCTCGCGAAGCTGGGGGTCGAAGCGCACCCGGCGAGCCCCTACGCGGTCTGCCCCGACATGAAGAAGATCACGCTCGAGAGCGTCGCCAGAGCGGTGCTGGAGGGGAGGGGGGTGGTGCGGGTCGACCCGAAGGTGGCCGAGATGGCTAGGAGGGCCGTCGAGAGAACCTTCGAGCTGCTGGGGGTGAGCGCGCCGTGGCAGAGGAGCTAGCCGTCGAGCGGATGCTGGGCTGGCTGGCGGAGGACGTACCCTTCTGGGACGTGACGAGCGAGCTGATACCTGAAAGCTGTGAGTGCAGGGCGGTGATCCTCGCGAAGGAGCCGGGAGTCGCCGCGTGCGTCGAAGAGGTGGCGCTGTTCCTGAGGAGGTTGGGCTTCGAAGTGAAGGTAAACGTGCGCAGCGGCGACGAGTTCGGGAAGGGGGACGCGCTGGTGGAGGTGCGAGGCAGCCTGAGGAAGCTGCTGCAGGTCGAGCGCCTCGTGCTCAACCTGCTCTCCCACGCCTGCGGGGTCGCGACGGCGACGAGGAGGGCGGTGGAGCTGGCGAGGAGGGCGAGCCCGAAGGTCCGCGTCGCCGCCACGAGGAAGACGCTGCCCGGCCTCAGGTACTTCGAGAAGCGGGCGGTGGAGGCGGGCGGGGGGGATACGCACAGGCTGTCGCTCTCCGACATGGTGCTGATCAAGGACAACCACCTGAAGTACTTCGGCTCGGTGAGGAAAGCGGTCGAGGCCGCGCGCAGGAGGGCCAGCTTCGCGGTGAAGATCGAGGTGGAGGTTTCGAGTCCCGAGCAGGCCGTGGAGGCGGCGGAAGCGGGGGCCGACATCGTGATGCTCGACAACTTCAGCGTCGAGCAAGTCAAAGCGGCGATCGAAGCCCTCGAGCGGGCCGGGCTCCGGGACCACGTGATCGTCGAGGTATCCGGAGGGGTGACCTTGGAGAACCTGGAGGAGTACGCGAGGGCCGGCCCCGACGTCGTGAGCATGGGCTGGCTCACGCACTCGGCGAAAGCCATCGACCTCTCGCTCGAGGTCCTCGAGGTGATGGGACCGTGCGGGGCGTCGCGCTGATCGGGTGCGGCGCGATAGGCAGCGTGATCGCGAAGGCGATCGACGACGGCTTGGTCGAGGCCGAGCTGCTCTACGTCATGGACTCCGACAGAGGCAGGGCCGAGCGCTTGGCCGCCAGCTTGAGGAACCAGAAGCCGGGGATCGCGACCAGCGTCGAGGAGATCGCGCGCGACCCGCGAGCCGAAGTGGTCGTGGAAGCCGCGAGCCAGGAGGCCGTGCTGCAGTACGCGGAAGCCCTGCTCGCGGCCGGTAAGGAGCTGGTGGTGCTGAGCGTCGGGGCGCTGCTGAGACCCGAGGCGCGCCCGCTGCTGGCGAAGCACGGGGGCAGGGTCCACGTGCCGTCGGGGGCGCTGGGCGGGCTGGACGCTCTGAGGGCCCTGGCGCTAGCCGGGGTCGAGAGCGTGGAGCTGGTGAGCCGCAAGCACCCCTCCAAGCTCGCGGACGAGCCCTACGCTAGGGAGAGGGGGTTGAGGCTGGAGGGGTTGAAGGAGCCGCTCGTGGTGTTCGAGGGCACGGCCGAGGAGGCGGTGAAGGCGTTCCCGCGCACGCTGAACGTCGCGGCGGCGCTCGCGCTGGCGTCGGGCGCGCCCGTGAGGGTCAAGGTTGTCGCGGACCCGAACGCCCACCGCAACGTGCACGAGTTCGTGGCGCGGTCGAAGGCCGGCACCCTGCACGTGAGGGTGGAGAACGTCCCCCACCCGGAGAACCCGAAGACGAGCTACCTCGCCGCGCTCAGCGCGGTCGAGCTCCTCAGGGAGCTCTGCCGGCGCGCTAACCCCGCCGCAGCGAGCGCAGCAGCTCGCGCCTCCCCCTGAAGGCGCTCTCGTACACCGCCCTGATCTCCTCCTCGCTCGGCACGACGACCCCGTTCTCTACGTTCCGCCTGTAGAACGCCGCCTCCCGCACCATCTCGTCGATCTCGCTCTCCGGCACCCCGGCCGAAGCCACGCTCTCGGGGATCCCCACCTCGTCGGCCAGCTCACAGACCCTCGCCACGAGCTCCCCCCACCCCCCGAAGCCGAGCCGCTCGGCCAGCCTGTCCACCCGGTCAGTGCGCTGCGCGTAGTAGGCGAGGACGTGGGGGAGGACGAGGGCGTTAGCCACGCCGTGGTGCACCTCGTGCCGGGCTGTCAGGTAGTAACCGAGGCCGTGGGCCAGCGTGCTCCCGGCTTGGTTTATCGCCACGCCAGCCAGCATGCTTGCGTAGAGCATCACCTCCCTAGCCTCTCGGGACCCCCGGACGGCCTTAGCGAGGTTGCCGAGTATGAGCCGAGCAGCTTCCACCGCGAAGAGGTCGGAGAGCGGGGACGCCCTCCTGCTCAAGAAGGCTTCGAGGGCGTGGGAGAGCGCGTCGAAGCCGGTCCCCGCGACGAGGCGCCCCGGCATGTAGTCCGTCACGTCGGGGTCGAGGATCGCGACCTTCGGCACCAGCGCCGGCCCCTGCATCACCACCTTCCTGCCCGCCTCCGTGTCGGTGAGGACGGAGTAGCGGGTAGCCTCGCTCCCTGTGCCGGTCGTCGTGGGCGCCGCTACGACGGGCAGCGCCGCTTCCACGCTCTTCGGGTAGAGGTGGTCGGAGGGCGAGCCGCCCAGCTTGACGAGCGCCGCTATCGCCTTCGCCGCGTCCAGCGCGCTGCCTCCCCCGAAGCCCACCACGACGTCGACGCCCCTGCCGGCGGCGAAGCGAGCTCCCCGCTCCACGGTCCTGAGGGAGGGGTTCGGCTCGACCTCGCTGAACACGTGGACCTCCAGCCCAGCATCCCTGAGCGAGGCGACGAGCTTGCCCAGGAAGCCGCTGCCCGCCGCGAAGCTCCTCCCGGTGACGAGCAGGGCCCTAGCCCCGTACGAGGCCACCGCCCGCCCGATCTCGCTCAGCACGCCCCTGCCGAACACGATCCTACCACTCTGCTCGAACGTGAAGGGGAGCACAAGTAGCCGTTGGAGCCGGCGTTTTTAGCGCTTGCGCCGCTCGCGCACCGACAGGGTTATGCGCGAGCGCGCGACGGGGTAGGCGTGAGGCGGCTGAACCCGCTCAGGCTCGCGGCGGCGGTTCTCGCCTTCGCATCGCTCGCCGCGCCGTGGTTCAAGCTCGAGGGAGCGTGGGTGAAGGTGACCGACGTACCGCCCGTTTTCGTGGCGCCGTTCTACGTGGGCTTGGCCGTAGCCTGCGTGGCGGTGGTTAAGGAAGAGCGCTTCGCTTCGCTGGCTGCCGCCTGCATGCTGTCGACCTCGCCCGCTTACGCCTACCTCGCGCTGAAGCTCACGGCGGCTACCCCCTCGCTCGCGCCGGGAGCGCTCCTGTGCCTGCTCTCCTCAGCGGCGTTCGCGGCGGACTGGCTGAGGGGGCTGAAGAGCGGCGCGAGCGGAGGAACAGGCGAGGAGGAAGGCGGCGAGCTGACCCCCTGGTAGCAGCGCCGCCCGGCGGCAGGGCCGCGCGGTTTAATAGGAGGGGGCCGGTCTTTTAGGCGGAATGGTCGTTAGGCTCTCGACCGGGATCCCCAAGCTGGATGAGCTGCTGGCCGGCGGGGTGCCTGAGGGCTTCCTCGTGGCGCTGGTGGGGATGCCGGGCACCGGCAAGACGGTGGCGTGCCTCCACTTCGTGTGGGCCGGCCTGAGGTCGGGGGAGAGCTGCATCTACGTGACCACCGAGGAGAGCAGGGAGAGCATCGTCAGGCAAGCCCAGCAGTTCAAGATGGGCTTCCAGTCGGCGCTGAAGGAGGGGAGGCTGATCGTGATCGACGCGCTGATGAGGGAAAGGGAGGACGAGTGGAGCCTGCGCGAAGTGACGGTGGAGGAGATGCTCGACAAGGTGATCGCGGCGAAGAAGGCGCTGGGCAGGGGCTGCAAGCGGCTGGTCATCGACTCGATGAGCGCCTTCTGGCTCAAAGCCCCGGTGAGGGCGCGGGAGCAGAGCTACACGGTGAAGAGGGTGCTGAACCGGTGGGGCCTAACGATATACGCCACCAGCCAGTACGCCATCACGACCGGCTCCGCCTTCGGGTGGGGGATCGAGCACGTGGCCGACGGCATCATCCACTTCAAGAGGACCGTGAGCAACGGGGTGCTGAGGAGGTACCTGGTAATCGAGAAGATGAGGCAGACGCCGCACGACCTGAGAGCGTGGGAGATCGACATCGTGGACGGCCAAGGCCTAACGCTCCGCAGACCCCTCGCGCGCCGCATGGAGGACGAAGCCCTCCCACCCGAGGTCATGGAGCGCATCCGGAGGATCGCGAGCAGGGAGGAGTGAGCGGCAACCTTAAGAGCTGGCGCGCGCGGGCAGCGCGCTGATGAAGCCTCGCATCGCCGACCAGTGACGAGGAACCCGATGCTGACGCGCAGCCCGTAACTCCTGTCTCATCCTACGCAGCGAGCCCGTAACCGAGCAAGCTCGGAGCCTCCAGCTCTGCTCTAACGCGCGTGAAGGGTCGATCAAATGCTAAACCGAAGCGTGTGGAGGTGCTCCAGCCCTTGCCGTTAAAAGCCTCCCGCCGAGTGTCTCCCCGCAAAGCCTATAAGGCCCCCGAGAAAGGAAGCCTAAGCCCGGTGGTGTAGCGGTAAGCATAGCGCGGCGCCCGCGCGCTGAAGCGGGGCTCTGGCCCCCGAGGTCCGGGGTTCGAATCCCCGCCGGGCTACCACCCCTGCTTGTTAAACCGAGTTTTCGAGGCGAGCCTGCATCGCTCACGGGCACCGCGCACGCGGAGGACACCTAACCCCTTCCGGCTTTCTAGATTAGCGGCGCGGAGATCCCTTGAGCTGGTCATAGAGTTCGTAGCCCTTTTGTTGAATGTGGTTTGAGCGTCCGTCAGGGCTTTCGGGGGGTACCGTTGCGTTTACTCTCATCATTAACGCGCTCGTGAACTCCCGCTAGACCCCTAACTTGCGCTATGCCCCCGAAGCTCTCGTTCTCCCCTTCAACCTAACCCGGTTTACCTTATCAGCTCCCTGCTCAAAACCGCCGCGAGGGAGTCCTTGGCTGCCAGCCTCTTCCCAGCCTCGCGCGCGCCACGGCTTGGAGCGGCAAGTTCAAAGCGTTGTCCAGCGCAACCCGCGCGGCTTGCTCCACCGGAAGCTTGTGAAGATCCCGGACAGCGGCTTAGCCTGCCTCTCCGGCAGCGCGAGCTTCGGCCAACCGCTGGGCTTCGCACCCTCAGCGTTTTGTCCATCGAGCGCGGTGCTACGCAATGCTTGGAAGGAGGAGAAGCGGTCGTCCTCAAACCGCACGGGCATCGCTTCCCTGTAGGCGAGGCCGCAGCCTTGGGCATCGGTAGCGCACGTGCGCAATCCGTTCAGCAGGAAGTTTGGGGTTTCGAACGGAGCCTGGCTGCGTTGCTGTATCCTGCGGCAGCGCAGCTGAAGCTACTGCGGGATAAGGGGTTCCTGCGAGTAAGGCGATTGCCGCAACAGTTTTTACTGTTTATCGAAGCTTCAAACTTTTGGAACTAGGACGCCAATATATACCCCTCCGCCGTAGGGTAGAGCGACCCCAAATGAAGGGGGTAGCAACGAGCAAGAGAACGTTGGCGCTAGCCCTTGGGACCCTGCTGCTGCTGGCTCTGCTCGCCGCAGCTCCGCCGGCCGCGTACGCCAAGCCGATCACGAACTGGTGGATAAAGATCGTGGATCAGACAGGCAGGCCTTTAGCTAACGAGGAAGTGCTCGTTGTTGTTTGGAACGAAACTGGAAACTGCGCCCTAGCTTTCTTTAAGGGGACGACGGACGAGAACGGCAAACTAACAATGACGATTTTGGTTGAGTATCCCATCGACGACACCATAATCTATCCTGGAAGGTACAACTTCACCGCAGCAATCAACAAATACGGTAGGTGGCTGCTGCTGAACACTACAAAGAACATCGATTGGGGCACGTTAAAGAGCAAGTTCATGAACACGACCGTCATCGCCGACCACTGGTGGTCGCTAAAGTTCAAGGCCATAACGGACCCGGACGGTGATGGTACATACGAGCCGCTCTACTTCAACACGGGCCTTGGCGAGGACCTGGCTAGCTTCAAGGTCTACTGGAACGACACGAGGATCCTGATAACCGAAATATGGGCCGACTCGAGCGGTTACGCGAAGCAGCTGTTCAACATCTCCGACACAATCGTCGAGTTCACCGAGATCGATTTCGGCTGCTTCCTAGCCAAGATGAAGCCAACCGAGCTGTACAAGGAAGTGATCTGGAACCTCTTCGTCAACAAGGACGAGTACACGCCCGTAACCGTTGGTGCTGAAACACTGAAGTTCGATGCCGCCACTAAAACCGTAACAATCTACAACTTCACACCGATAACCGAGCCGCTAGGGCTGCTAATAGGTACTATCCCATTAACGCCCATAACCGAGGTGCCTGACTACGCTTACACTAGGTACTTCAGGGTGAACATCCTCGACCCGTGCGGCAGTCTGATCGATACCGGCGCGCTGGACGTCTGGAAGGTGTTCTTCCAGACTGTGATCGGCGGTCGCAACTTCCTCCTGAGGAGCGGCACGCCGAAGAGGAGCGTAGCCCCCTCGGTCGGCGCCACCGCGAAGGACGGCCTGCCCGCCTTCTGGATACCCGACATCACTAAAATTTACGGTCCAGACTACAAGGTCACGCTAAACGTCAACTACTACAACGTTCAGGTGTTCACGGCGTCGTTCCCGACAAACGTAACGAGCATGACGCTGAGCGACGACCTCGGCACTTACATGGTGCTAACCACCACCGCCGAAGGCACTAGGATCATTGACGCGTACACTTCCGTGGTGAAGACGAGGATTATAGTGAAGGATTCGCAGCCGACCCCGCAGCCGCTGAGGGGTGCTAGGCTGATAATCGCTCCGCAGGTGGGCGACCCAATCTACTCCGCCACGACGGAAGGCGGCGCTGCCTACCTGCCGCCCTTCACAACCACCGCCGTAGCCGAGGTCGCGAGGGCCGAAGGCGATGCTTACTTCGGCAGGGTCTACACGTCCGTCTACAGCGTCGACGGAATGCCGTACGGCTACCTGCCAGTGCCCTTCACGTACAGGACTAGGAAAGACCTCGTCTCAACGTACGCGGTGACTATATTCTGGGCGATGCCCGGAGGCGAGAGGTGGGTTGAGGTCGGCGAGGGTACCTTCTCGCTGAACATTACCGACTCGGTGAAAGTGAAGGGATGCGCTATAACAACCTTTACCTTCTTCGCAAAGGTGTTCGAGGCTAAGGTGCGCGCGATCGACCTCTGCAACAAGCCGATCACGCCTGCCGCGTACCCAGGCGCCCACTTCATCGCCTACCTCAACGACGTGAGGATCGGCCCAGCTGGCTTAGGCGCCGACGGTACAATAGATATCGGCCTGGTGCCAGCCGGGAAGCTGAAGCTGAGACTTTACTGGAAGGGCATGTTCTTGAGGGCGAACATTACGCTGCCGGAGGAGCCCGTGATCGAAATAGATAGAAACATAGCGACCGCGATCACGCTTCAGTACCCGATCGGCAACCTGAGCGTCAGGCTAACGATGTGGGACATCGAGTACCCGATCTACAACCTGAGCGTCAAGCTCCAGTACGTGAAGGACGGCAAAGTCGTCCACGAGGAGGCAGCGAAGCTGACCGACTGCAACGGTAAGGCCATCTTCACGCAGGTACCGGTCAGGCCGTTAACCGTTGACGAGGGCGCCGGTCACACCTACGAGGTCAGGGTCATCGCCTACACGTACTGGAAGAGCGATAGGGAGAAAACGCCGTACATAAGGCGGCAAGATGGTGACTTACTGGTTGCCAACTACACAATCGAATGGGAGAAGCTGATCATCGACTGCTGGAACAATGTGACGGTGCCAACGTGGATATACAGCTTCAAAGTAATCGCTGTTGACCACGATGGCAACGTGCTCAAAGGTTTCAAGACGGACATCGGTACCTACCCCGTTGCAATCCTGCTGAAGGATACAACGTACACGCAGGAGAGGACGTGCTGCCCAGACATCTGTGTTCCACCGGTTTGTGTCTGCCCGCCGCCCGGTGTAGTTACAGTAAACTTCAAGATACTCAACGAAACCGAGGAAGAGGCTAGGTTCATATACTACTCGCAGCAGTACTTCGACAGCGACCCCGAAAAGGATACAATCGGCCTGAAGCCGCACATGTTCGTCGCAGGCGCTAAGTACCACTTCATGGTGTTCCACGGCGGCGTGCTCGTCTACAACTACACGATCACCCTGCCCAGGCCGTACGAGACGAAGACCGTGCTGTTCAACGAGACCAGCATGGAAATTGAGGAGGTTCCCGGCGAGAGCTTCGAGGAGTACACCTGGCTGGCTGACGGCAAGGGCAGCATCAAGCACCCGATCATGGTCTTCACAGGCTCTAAGAGCTGGATGGATACAGGGAAGAGGGCTGACGCGACGCTGAGGCTCGTCACGTGGGTGCAGACGCTCGAGGTCACCACGATGACGAATGCCGGCGTGCGCGAGGTGCCCAACCTCAACCTGACCCTGATCAGGACCGACGTCCTCAACTGGACGCTGGTTGGCGGCAAGTACGACGTGCTGAGCGACCCGACCCAGTGGGGCGACAAGTGGACCAACTACGCTTGGAGCGCGGTCGGCGGCGCGGA
>Ga0105154_1000584_pt1 | contig 15441 bp, 18 predicted proteins | sample SSWtaG_FD_89672 | JGI IMG/M metagenome (GOLD analysis project Ga0105154, IMG submission 89672) | Hot spring microbial communities from Sandy's Spring West, USA to study Microbial Dark Matter (Phase II) - SSWsed_matched | ecosystem: Environmental > Aquatic > Thermal springs > Hot (42-90C) >... | reverse complement strand
GCTCGTGATGTTCGCGCAACTGCTCTTTGTCGCGGCGATCGTTATGGTCTTCCTCGTCGACGCCGTCCTGGTCTTCATGCGCTTGTCCAGGTATCAGGCGAACGCGATCTGGCTGTTCGAGAACCATATCGCCTGGACCCCCACGGCGAACTTTGGTTTCGGCCCGGGATACCTCTCGCTGACGAACGGGGAGTGGCGGTGCCCCCCTCCGCTGAGCCCGAGCCACATCCATTGGGCGGATTTGGCCCATCTCGGCCACGCGCGGTGCTTCTTGCTGCTGGATTACATTCCCCCGATGCCCGACGTTCGGCTGGCCGAGGTCGGCCTTTCTGTCCAATCCCATCCGGCCTGCGACGGCGGGAGCGCAATCGTGGCGCGCGCCATTGTGCAATGGGCTGGCCCTTCCGTGAGGCTGTGGCGCTTCAACCTCACTCCCTCTCCGATTGAGGTAACCAGGGCCTTCTGCGCGCTGCCCTGAGCCGGCCGTCCTTGCCACGAAGGGAAAAAGGCGGGGCCGGGGCGAAGCAGCCCCGGCCCCGCATCCTTTCTGGGCTCGCCTCAGCGGAATACCCGCGAAATCGGGTTGCGTTCCTCGCCTTGACTCAAATCCGCCGGGTCGGGTTGGGGGGATGGCTCGCGCCCTGCAGCCTGTCGGCCTGCGGAGTCTGGCAGAACCCGAATCTGCACACCCCCTTCGCCCCCCGCCACCGCGCGGATTATCACCCGGATTGGCCCGCCGACCGCCGCCCCCAGGGCTTGATAAGCCTCCTCCACGCGGCGGGCTTGCTGGCGAACGATCTCCAGGAGGCGAGACTCGGTGATCTGCTGCACGCCGCCTCCCGTCTTCCCCAGAGCATCCGCAACCAAGGAGGTGACAACCCCGCCCTCTATCACCTCCGTCAGGATCGAGACCAGCAGCCCGAGCCCAAACGCCAGCGGCGCGACATCCTCCCACGAGGAAAAGAAGCTCACGGAGCAGAAGAGGTTGAGCGCGGTGATCGCAATGACCCGCGCGACCTCCAGAGCCCCGAAGTCCGCCTTGGCCTGGAGGAGGATCACCGCGCGGGTCTGGTAGGTCGCGGCCATCAGCGCGATGTAGGCCGCCACGGCCATGGCCCAGAAGGTCTGGGGGACGACGATCTCGACGAGCGTGGCGTATGTGCTGTATCCGTCCAAGATCCGCGCGGTGAGCATGAAAACCATCAGCGGCGGGATGGCGAGCATCATCGTGCTCGGGATCTCGCCTCCCCCCCCGCTCGAGACGCCCTTCCACAGCGCGCGAAAGGCGGTGACTGGAGTGGCGTAGAGCGGTAGGGAGCCGCCCAGAAGCAAAATGTGACCCCTAAGGCGGGATAGGTAGTAGATTGCTGCGTCGAGCTCGGTGCTGATGAAGACGCAAAGCATCATCAACGCCCAGTTCCAGATCCACCAGTCGTCCGACGGGGTCAGGCTGCGGAGGGCGGCGGAGAGGGATGGGTTCGCGGCTTGGCCCTGCGCCTCCAGAAGCCCGTGAAGCGCGTAGTAGTTGAACGCCGAGTTGATGGCCGTGATGATTACGGCCAGCGCCGCCACGGCCGTCCGGGTTCCTCCGCGAATCTCCCTTGCGCGCAGAAGGAGCAGCGTCGAAAGCTGCCCCACCTGCAAGGCCACGCCCACGACCAGACCTGCCAGCGAAAAGGCCTGGGTCGCCCCCGCGGCGGTGGTGCCGAAATCGACGACGGCCGCAAGGACGACGCTGAGAATGATCAGAAGACCACCCATCGTTTTCCTCCTTGTTTGTCTTGTTTGTGATTTTTCCCGGCGATCTCGAGATCGTCGGCTCGCTTTCGAGCCTTAAGCGCTCGCGGGTTGATGATCAAGATGATCGTGTCCCCGGGGGCGACGTAGACCACGCGATCGGTGCCGGACTCGCAGAACTCAATCACTCGCGCGATCGCGTCGCTCCACGCGTGCGGGACTCCATCCTCGTCGACGTAAAACACCCCGCGCGGCCTGACGGCAAGCGCCATCAGGCTGCAGAACGCCGCCAAAACCAGGTGTGCCAGCGCCACCCATACCTGGCCCAGCGCGAAAAAGCCGTAGGCGGTCGAAAGGGACTGTATCGCGACGACTCCCCACATCCATCGCATGGTCCCCCCCGCTTGCGCTCATGAAGGCAAGCGATGAAAATATTAGCGCAAAACCCCGCTGCGGGAGGGGAAGATGAAAAACATCGAGAAAGGCAGGAAGCCGAGCCGTCCGAACCCCCGCTCGCCGGCCCGACACGGGAGCGAGCTGGACCGTGCCGTGCGTCAGATCCTCCGGGAGAACATCCCCGAGGATGAGAAGGCCAGAAGAGTCTTCCTCCTCCTCTCGAGCTATACCACCCCCGACGACCTGGGCGGCATGAATGCCTTCCAGGTTGCAGTCACTACCGTTCGAAGGAAGTTGAACGGAGGGATGTCGCGTCTCATCGACCCCGAGGAGATTCCGAGCCTGCTCTATTTGGCGATACACAACGCGGTTAGGGGCTGGGACCCCAACGGTGGCCTGTCGTTCCTTGCATATGTCATAAACGGCGCGATCATCCTCGCGCGGCCACGGCCTGAGGAGCGCCACGCGATTACCTTCACCGATCTTCGCCGCACGAGGGGGCATTGGGAGGAGGAGGCGGACGAAGATCGGTTGGAAGTTCTGGGGGCATGGGAGGAATGGGCATGAGGCCTGTCGCGATCTCGCCCGTTCCCATCGTCCACAGAACCCTCTCGCCAGCCGTTCTGGATCCTGCGCTCGGCCCCTATTTCGAGCCTGAGGAAGGATCTCTCCCCAAGGCCGTCCAGCTGGCTGTTCGCTGCCATCCGTGGGTCCTTCGGGATGGCTGGCTTGCCGGGGGCTCCGTTCGTCTGGTCGTTGCCCCGATAGGCGAACGGGCTCTCCGTGGCGCGCGGCTGGTCATCGCGACTGACATCGACGACGCAGAAACAAGCATGGCCCTCCGCGCATACGCGGAGGCAGGCGGAAAACTGCTGCGGGCTGCGGTGGAGAAGTCCGACGCCCCCGGGGTGATCCCGGACGACCTGATCCGCTCAATCCCCCCGGGGGCGGATGTCCGGCTCCCGCGTGGCCTTCTCCCCGGACTCCCGGTCGGCTTCGGGGAGTGGACGAAGCAGGTTTACCGCCTTCCGAGCTCGGCGCCCCAGACGCCTGTTTCCTACTGCCTCGTCGTGGGGGAGGGGGCCCCATCCGTGGCGGCCTCGAGCCTCTTGCGCTTCAACCCTCCCCCCCTGGAGGCGCTCTCGAACAAAGACGTGATCGCCCGGGCGCTTCGTGTCGCGCTGCTCCTTGCGGAGGACGTCCTGATCCTGCCGGAGGCGCGCGCCTCCGCCTTGGCTGCGGCCTTGGCAACCCTTGAGGGCACAGCGCTGTTCCGCGCGATCCCGCCGCCGATGGAGATCGTCCGGGAGATCGCCGAGGCCGCAGGGGTTCCGCCGGTCTTGGCCTCGCAGATCTACGAGGCGTCCGTCGCCATTGCGGCGTGTGGTCTTGACATGGACGAGACGGAGACGACGAGGTGGGGGATGAGCTCGAAGGCCCTTTTCCCGCTGATTCGCGCCGGCCACAGGCACGCGGTTCAGATCGATGTCGCCATATCGATCGTGGACCTCGGCAAGCGGACGGCGCTTGACGAGAAAGCCTGGATCCTTTGCGAGCCGCGGACGCTTGTCGTCCTGCGCTATGGGAGCATAGCCACTCTGAGCATCTACCCGGGCGTTGTCCCCGATCCCAGTCAGCGCGGCGGCGACCTCCCAGCGCTGTTCGTCGTCCGATCCCCAGACCCAAACCTCGAGGACCTCCAGCGCGTTCTACGAGAGCACTCCGGGGAGCTGGTCGAGGTTGTGTATCGCAGGCTCGGAGGACGGCTTCACGTCATCAGCGCCGTCCCGATCCGGGTCCACGCCCTGGAGCCGCTGCTCGACCAAGCCCGCCAGGCTCTGGCCCGAATCGAGGGCGGGGGGTGGTTCGAGCGGGCGTCTGAGGTGGGGTTGCGGATCCAGCTCGCCATCCCGTCGGAGGAGGAAAGCGAGGAGGGCGGCGAGGACTCGGGAAAGAAGGCCGGCGCAAGGGGCAAGAGCCGCCGGAAGGGGAAAGCGGGGAGGAGGCGGAATGGATGAGCGCGTCTTGACCGTCCGGTCGCGGGTCGAGAGCGGATACGTGCGCGTTCACTGCCCCTTCCACGAAGACCACAACCCGTCCGCTAGCCTCCGCTTCGAGGGCGGAAGGCCGGTGGCGCTTTACTGTTTTGGCCCGTGCGCCGACGGAAAGGGCCCCGCCCGCTTCCGGGTGGTGGAGGCCGTCTTGGAGGGGGATGGCTGGCGGGTGACCCTTCGTCCCGGGGGCGGCGCGCCGAGGCCGAGGGCGAAGAAGCCTCGGGCCTCTGCGGGAAAGGGGAAGGAAGCGAAAAGGCCAGGCGCGGAGGAGCGCGGCGAAAGCCTCGTCTCCCAACCCGCCGTGGAAGCGGCGCTTCAGATCGCGATCGAATGGATCCGATCCGGGCGGGGGACGACGAGGGAGACCTTCTGCTTGTGGGAGCCGTTCCTCCGGGCGAAGCATGTTTGCTCATCCATTGAGGCGCTTCTTTCCCTCGAGTGCCCGCCCGTGTTTTCGCCTACCGCCATCATCTACCCTCTCTTGCCCTTGACAGGCGGGCCAGCGGAGCCACGCTACCAAATCCGCCTGGCGGCCGGAGCGAAGGGGCGCTTTTATCCGCCTGGGACAAGCAGCGCGCGGGTTTGGACATACGCGCCGCGAGGGGTTCGGGTCGGCGCGAGGTTCGTTGTGGTGGAAGCGCCTCACCATGCTCTGCGAATCGCCATGCTTCTTCCAGCCGTTCTCCCCATCGCCGCGCTGGGGATCGGCAACATCCCGCGTGTGGCGGAGGCGGCCTCCGCCATCGGGCGCGTGGCGGCGGTTTTCTGCGACGAGCGCGTCGGCTTCCCGGGCGCTGTCGCCCTTGACATTGATGAGGAAAACGACGATAACGTTATGCGCGCCATCCTCACACGCCTGCGCTAAGGGGAGGGGGGTATGGAAAACACAGTCCTTATCCGCCCGTGCGGCGCGGGCAAAACAACGCAAGCCTGCGAATACGCGGCCATCGAGGCCGCGCGCGGCAGGAGCGTTCTTTATGTCGTCCCTACCAGGGCCCTGCTCCTGGAGGTGGTCGAACGCCTCCGCTCCTTCGGCGCGCGGGTGGAGGTGTCTGTCGGGCGGTCCACAAGGAAGGAGCCGGTCAACTGCCGCAACCCCCTCGCGGACCTCTCGCAAGCCGCCGGGTTCTCGTTGCTTGCGTTCTGTCAAACGTGTCCATTCTTCAACTCTTGCGATTACACCAGCGGGCGGTTCGCCCTTACGCTTCCCGGAACGGTCCGCGTCATGACTTTTGCCTTCCTGGTCTGGAACCGATCGCTTGTGGGCCAGCATGACGTTGTGATCTACGACGAGATGCCCAGGTGGGTTGAAATCAAAAAAGATCACCTCCCGCTTCTGCCAGAGCCGCACCGCTCCAGCGCGGTCCGGCTCGAGAGCCTTCCCCGGATTGTCCGCAAGGAGATCCGGCGATACTATGCCGGCTCCGGCGCGGAACCGCCCGCGGCGTTCCTCCTGCCATCCCTTCCGAGGGGGCGGGAGCGCACCATCGTCCTCACCGCAACGCCGGTCCCCGGCCTCTTGGAGGCAATGCTGGGGGCCGAACTTGTCTACGACGCCGCTCCAAACTTCTGGGGCGTGGATCAGCTTGTGCGTTGGTCCTTCGTCGTCTTGCCGCATTCGAGGGAGTGGACGCCCCAGGCTGATGGCTGTGGATTCAAGAAGAACACGCTGGAGGGCTGGCCCTATTTTGCCGCGTCCATCGGGCAAAACCGGTGGCGCGGATGGAGGCTTAAAGCGTTCGGAACCTTCCAGCCCCCGCCTCACGTCTGGCTGGTTGTCGCCAGCCTTCTGCGCGCCCGGCTCAAAATCGACCCCGTCGACGCTGTTTTCGACCGGCCGCCGCCCGTTGATCCGCTGGGCCTGGCGCGGCGGATGCGCATCCCCACCTGGACGATCTCTTTCGAGATCAACGAAAAAGTCATCCCGATCCCCTGGTTGGCGCGTGTTGGGGAGTTGGCGCAGCTCCTGGGACGCTCCGGGATCGGGGTGGAGAATTTCTACGCCGGATCGATTCCGATCGCGGCCCGGAACACGGTCTGGGGATACAGGTTCGCGAGGGAGATCGAGTTGGAGGAATACGAGCCCCGCGACGTCGCCCTCGAGATCTTGACGCATTTCTACCTTTTCAGCCGCTCGCCCTTGGACGCGTCCATCCACGCCTGGCCGGAGCTCGCCCTTGTTGCGGACGAAAGAATGATCAGCGCGGCGCGCCGGCGGGCGGCGAGCATACGCTCCCTCGCGATGAAATTCAACGAAGCCCTCGGCGCCGGGGGCGGGAGGGAATGAGATGGCCGGCAAGTCCATTGTCGGACAGCGCGTGATCCGGCGCGGGCCGTGGGCCTTCTCGCTCGAGGACGGAGTCCTTCGGGTCGCCCGCGTCGGGGACGCCTGCAGGATTTGGGTCTTCCCCGTCCGAGAGGAGGAGGGCGATGAAAACCAGCGAAATCGCGCTGCTGCTCGGCGGAAGGCTCGAGGAGGCAAAAAAGGCCGCGGCCAGGCTGCTGCCGCCTGACGCGAAGATCATGACATTCGGGGACCCGCGCTCAACGGCTTGGGTCCTCCTGGCGCGAAAATACGGAAGCGCCTGGCACGTCATCTTGGTTTCAAGGGAGGAAAAGCAATGATCGCCCACGTTCATACGAACATCAGCGACGGGCTTCTTCCCGTGGACGGGGCGACGAGCCTCGGGGATGGTCCGGTTCTGATCTTGGACCACCTGACACCCCTCTCGGCGATCCGGGCGCATCTCCGCGACCACCGCAAAGCCCCCTTTGTGGGAGCTGAGCTCTACATCAGGGGGCATGACAAGAAGAACGAGCACCTCACCGTTTTCGCTTACAGCCCGCGCGGGTTCGAGCGGCTCTGCGAGCTGATCTCCGCGTGCCCCCTTGACCCCGAGTGGGGGTGGGCGAGGGGGCTCGAGGGGCTGGTGATCACAACCTCTTGCATGGCATCCCGCCTTTACCATGCCGTCCGCGGTCAGGACGACGGCCTCCTCGCTGAGGCGTCCCGACGGATTGAGGATGCGGGCGGGGTCTTTGCCATCGAGGCTTTCCCTTGGGATCTTGAGAACCCTGAGCCCATCCAGCGCGCCGCGCGGCGATACGCGGGGGGTCGGATCCTCGTCTCGAGCGATTACCACGTGCCGCCTGATCCGGGGAGCTGGCTTGCCTACCGGCTGGGTTTGGCGGCGCGACCGGACCGACGCGACGCTCTGATCCATCCGCTGAAAGGAGGGGAGGGTTTCTATCGAAAGATGCGGGAGGCCTCGGCATACGTCACGCGCCTTCAGCGCGAGCCGATCCCCGAGTGGCTGGAGCGGCTTGTCCCCTCCGAGCCCATCGTCAATCTGAGCGTCCCTCAGCCTCCCGAGGGGGAGATCGCTGCTTTCCGCGAGTGGCTCGAGTCCGAGCTCAGGGACTTTGACCCCGAGCACCGCGCCGCGATCCGCGCGGAGCTCGAGGTTATCGGGCGGAACGAGGAGGCCCTCGCCTATGTCGTCTTGGTATGGCGCGTGGTGATGGCCCTGGAGCGGCGGGGGATCCTTCCTTTCCCGCGAGGCTCCGCCGCGGGGAGCGCGCTCTGTTGGGCCATCCTCGGCGCGCGCTCGCCGTCCCCGCTGACGAACGGGTGCATGTTCGAGCGCTTTTACACCCCCGCCCGGGCGGACCTTCCGGACATCGACCTCGACATCGCCGACCAGCCCGCCGCAGTTCGGGCGCTTCAGGAGGAGGGCTTTCGGGTGGAGCGCCTGTGCGTCCTCCGCACGCTCCCTGACCCGGAGGAGGCGCTGCGGGCGGCGGCGACGGCTCTTTTCGGAGAGGCCAGGCGCAAGGAGCAGGCGGAAAAGAACGCGGAGGATATCGCGATCCGGTTCGGATGCGGAAAGTCGGAGGTCCTTTCCGCCGCCGAGCATCTGGCGCGATTGGGTTTCGTGATTTCCGTCGCTCCGCACCCCTCCGGCTTCGTGGTCGTCCCGCCGGGGTGGTCCTTCCCGCCCCTTCCCGTCGCCCCCAGAGAGGTGATGGAGGCGGCTTTCGTGACGGGGGACGAGGTGCGCTGGAAGGTGGACCTCCTTCAGTCCGACGCGCTGCGTGCCGTGTTCGTTCGCCTCGACGTCCTGGCCGCTGCTGCCTCCGCCACGCCGGCGGACACGGTTCGCAACCCGTTCCGGATTGGGTCGGCCGGACTGTTCCAGATGGGCCCGGCCACCGCGGCGGAGGCGATGGCGATGCGCGGGAGGGGCGATCTCGCCTTCGAGGACCTTGTCCGCCTGATCGCCGGCTTCCGGCCCGGCGCGTCGGGGTTCCTGTTCCAGGAGGACGCCATGAGGGCCGCGGCGGAAGCCGCCCGTCGCAGGGGGCTGGATCCGCTGCGGCTGATGGACGCCGCCCGCCGCTGGGCGGCCAAGGGCGATGAGGGAGCCTTGCGGGAGCTGGAAGAGGCTCTGGTCGGGGATGAAATCCTCGAGAAACTGCGCAGGAGCGGCGGCTACTCCTTCTGCCGCGCGCACGCCGTAGCCTATGCCGCGCGCCTTCTGGCGCAGATCCTTATCCTGGACGAGCGCCCCGAGATCCTTCTAGAGGCCGCAAGGCGCGAGCGGGATCCCGCCTGGCGGGCGGCGATCGTGATGCACTTTCTGGCTCGCCTTTTCGCCGCTCACGAGGCGGGGCTTGCCGTAAGGGCCGGCCGGGGGGAGACCAGGGTGGCGGACGGCGCCGTGATCTTGGGACAGGATCTGTTCGGGTCCCTTCTCGGACTCGTCCGACAGAGGGGAGCGATTCGACGGTCAGATCTCGCGAACGAGACGCTGTCTCAGATCGTCGCCCAGATGGCCGGCTTCGATGTTGTCACCGTCGTCGCCGCGGCGGCCGTCATCGCTCGGCCCAAAGTTCCGAGCCCTCCGCCTGCGGGCGCTTATCTCTGGACTCTTGCTCGTAGCAAGCTGCAGATGGCGCTGGTCACCCCCTATGGGGCCTTTGCGTCCCGCCCGACCGAGCGGGGGATGGCTTTCTACGACGCTGGCGAGGGGCGGTGGAAGCGCCTCCCAGTGGAGGCTTTGGCCCGGGACCAGCGGGTCCCGGATCCCGTGCTGGTTCCGGAGGGATAAGGATGGCTCTCGGTTTTTCGCGCATCGTTTTCATGGCAGGCGTCCTCGACGTCCTCGAGGACGTCGAGGGAAACAAGTTTTATGTCGCCGTTCTTGAGGAGGGGCACGGGACCGAGACGGTCGAGATCCCGGCCATCCTTCTGCCGCCCACCCCGGACCAGGAGGCGGTTCTGCGGATCGCCTTGGAGACGAAGAGGCTCGTGATGGCGGATGGAACCCTGCTTCCGCCCCTTCTGGACGAAAGCCGGGAACCCCCGGCGGGCTACGCGTTCGTCCAGCTTTCCCGCGTCGTCTTGGTCGGCGGAAGAAGAAACCGAAACTAAAACCAAAACAAAGGAGGCTGGCATGTGGTTCGTGGCCTTGAAAGGACTCAAGGCGATCGGATACGGCGATTTGAGCCGCAAACACGTCCGGTATTGCGGGGAGCGCGGCTTGTCCCCCGACCTCATCGTCCCCGTGCCGTTCCAACCGGAGATGCCCAAAATCAAAGTGCGGGAGCGGAGCGGTGAGACCGTCGCCTTGGATGTGTGCGGAGGCGTTTGGGTCACGCGGGGGATTCGGGCGGATTCGTTGACCATCGGCGACATCATCGTCCCCCTCGACCCGGATCTGGCGGAGAGGATCTCTCGCCCCCTGCGGGAGCCGATCCCCGACCATCCCGATCCGGTCCAGAGCCTCGACGGAAAAGTCTCGATGTGGCATGGCGTCTGGCTGCTTCGCGCCCGGGAGCCCCGCTTGGTCTACCCGCTGGGGCTTCTGGATGCGGGGTTCCGCGTCCGCCGTCTGGGCGAAGGCCTTGCGGCGACGGATGGGGGGCGGCTGATCGTCTTGGGCGCGGGGGGCCTGCCGATCGGGAGCATCTCCTTTGATGCGCCCGATTTCCCGATGAGCCACGAGGACCTCTTCGCCGAGATCAGGCGGGCTTGGGAGGCCATGGACCTGGCGCGCCTGTGGGGGCTCCGAAAAGCCATCCTGCTTCTTTCCGTCGCTCGCGCCCGGGGCCTCACCCCGCGCCGGTGGGTCGCGATGGGCGAAGCGCTGGGGATCGAGACGGAGGAGGGCCCGCGGGCGGTTGTGGGGCTTGCGGTGAAGTGGAACATCTGCGTGAAGAAGGAGGGACGATGAGCGCGTTCGCTTTAGTAGCAGAGGAGAAGCGAATCCTTGTCCGGCCCGCGGAGGCGGACCGGAAGATGAGTCAGGAATGGGAGATCCGGCGGAACCGGGACAACACTGAGGTGAGCTGCGAGCCCGGCAAGCTGATCCCCGCCCTGGCCTATCTTCTTCTCAAAAAAGATCCCGCGAGGAGCGAGCGGATCCTCCGGGAACGGGAATGGCTGGTCTATCCATCTCCCTTCCGATGGCGCGCCCTCCCGGCCAAGCAGGAAGAGCTGAAGAAGCTGCTCCTGGACCCGAGGCGGTTGTGGCTGGACTCCTTGCTGCGCGCTCTGACCGAGCGCGCCAGGGACAAGGACGATCAGACCGTCATGGACGACAGCTCGGAGTCCGTCTCCGGCGACTTGGGGAGCTGGATTGCGATGACCCTTGAGGGCGCTCTGGAGGACATCCAAGAGCCGCCGCAGGGTGGAATGAGCAAGGGCTTCCGGGAGGCTTGGCTGAGGAAGCAGCACGAGATCATGACCTCCCGGGAGGCTCTGCTCGCTGCGTTGCTGAAGGATCTCAGGCGCTGGCGCCTGGGCGTGCCGGTCAACCCCGAGGGGCAGGCCCACGTCGTGGTCCTCCGCGCTTTTCGGGCCGGGGGCACCCTTGCGGTCCACCACGCTTCTCCCTTTGAGCCCGCTCTCAATGCTGAGCCGCAGCCGAACGAGGCTCGTATTGTGGTGGTCAGGCCGCCCGCTGGCGGAGCGGGGCAGGCGTTCTGGCTGGCGTATCACATCGCCCAGATCGCCATCGTGACCCTTCCGGATAAGTCGCTGCTCGGCTTCCATAACGCCTGGGCCGTGCCGGGCGGGACGTTCCGGGAGACGGAGGAGTTCGGAAGCGAGGCCGAGGCGCTTAGGCGCGCCTTATCCGCGATCCTGGGAAAGGAGGCGGATGATGCTGCTGCGCTTTCCTAAACCCAAGGCGGAATGGCCCTCCGACCGCTGGCTGGCCGCGATCCAGAAGGATGGCCGCGCGATTGGGGTCATGTGTCCATCTGGGTTCGCCGTCGTCGTCAAAGACCCCAAGCCGGACGGCAGCCTTCTGGCGCAGGCGGCGGACGCTTTGAACGAGGCGCAATGCGTTTGGCTGGACATTTCCGACGTCCGGCGAACGCGAGGCTCCTGGCGGATTCAGATTCATCCAGAAGGCGGTGTCTCCTTCGTCCTCGAGCCGCCCATCCCCGGCCTTGAGCCGGCGATCATCCGGGCGCGGATGAGCAAGGATGCGCCGACGGGGTGGGCCCGTCGCCTTCGAAAGGCGAGGGTCCTCCACGTCCCCCAACTGGCGCTGCTTCGCGGCGCGGCCCTCGCGTGGGTGGATGAAAACGCGCTGGTGGCGGACTTCTCCGGCCCGCCCGGAAGGCTGGTCCTCCCGCTGGAGGGTGGCCCTTTCGAGGGAACGTCCAAGATCCCGGCCCGTTTTCCCTTCGACAACCTCTCGCCCGAGATCGCCGTGGTCCTTCCGCCGGAGGACCTCCGGGACTCGCCGGCTCTTATGCTTCTTGCCAAAAGGGCCCTCGAGGGCAGGGAGATGATCCACGCGGCTGGCGTCATCTCGGCGCGGGAGATCATCGGGGCGGACTACGAGACGGAGGAGGAGGAATGATCGTCGCGGTCAAGAAGGAGTTCGGGATCCTCTGTTTGGATGAGGAGGGGGAGATTGTCGTCGCCGACTTCTCCGGCGTTCGGTTTCCGACGCCGGAGGAGATCGCCGGGCACCGGTGGTTCCGTGGCAATGGCGTTTTTCGCTTCGGAATTTGGGGGATCCAGCCCGACGCGCAAGCCAAGGTTTTAGATCTCTTCGGCGGTCGTGGCGCTAAGGTGGTTCGTGTGGGGGATTTCGGTTCGCTTCCGCCTCGGCACTTTTGCGTCGCATGCTTCCGCGACGAGAAGGTCGCCGTTGAGGCGATGCGTTGGCTTCGCGGGCTGGGCTTCTTGCTGATGCCCGCTGAGCCTGGGATGGAGGAGAACGCGCCACGCCTTCCAGGAAGGAGGCCCCTTCCGGGTCCAGGAGTATGACGCGCGAGCCCGCATATCTCCGCGCTCTTCCTTAGTCCAAGACGCTGAGCCCGCCTCGAAGGCAGGCCTCGGCGCGGCGGTGGGGGTCGAGGGGCTCCGCAACTCCAAAAGGAGGCAATGGATGGGGATGCGGCCTTCCCGATTCCGCGCAGCAGCTTCGCTGATCATCGCCGCGTCCATCCTCGAGGACGACGCCATACTCATCGCCAGCGCCATCGACAAGCAGACGCAGAGGATCTCTGGCGTGGCGCTCGCGTTTGAGAAGGACGGCAAAGCCCCGCGCGAGCTCTTCGGCAACTAAAAAGGATTCCGTGCGTTCTCAAAGGCTAAGTGGAGCCCTGTGAGAGAGGAGGCCAGAATGGTCGTGATCCTTAAGCCGCGCGACGTTATGGCGAGCGTCAAGGAGGGCCTTGTCGCGGAGGTCCGCGACATTGAGGTTGGTCGCGCCACAGGACTTCTCGGGAAGGCCGATGCGCTGGAGGCGCTCTCGTGGAGGGGGAAGAGACGGAAAACAAGGAGAGCGCGGGCGGCAAGGTCCGGTCGGCCTTCGTCGCGCTCCGCATGTCTGGCGGACAGGCAAAGGTTGTCGCCCGCCGCCCCGTCGGGGCCGACGGGCGGCTCGGCGGCATCGCCGCGTTCGCCCGCCCACGCGAGATCGGGATCGACGTGGGGCGGGGAAGCCCTGAAGAGGCGCTGGAGCGCGCGTTCCGGTTAGCCGGGGCAGTCCCCGCCGCCGACCCCCGAGCCCGGCGGGGGATGCGGGGCGGCCCGGGCAAAAACGAAAGCCGCTCCCCGGGGGGTGGAAGATGCGCGTCGTTGAGGGCGCAAAGCTCTACTGCACTAGCTGCTGGGAGCGGGTGCGATGGGGCGCCAATTGCGACTTCATCTACTGCCCCCGGTGCGGACGCAAAGACCGCACGCCGGCGGCAATGGTGGCCTGGGTCGAGTCGGACCCGTTCGAGATGGGGTCCGGGGATCCGGTCTTCATCCGGGAGGTTCCGGACTGGGTGGCGCTGGAGGTTCCGGAGGAAATCCTCCGCGCCCGCGAGGAGGAGGCAGCGCGGCGGCGCGCCGAGGATCAAGCCGCCGAGGAGGCGATCAAGGAGAAGGCCCGACTGACCCTTGGCGTCTCGGATCTTCTCGAATGGTTCAAGGGCCTCCCCGAGAAAGAGCAGCAAGAAGCGCTGTGGCAAATGGACCCCTACGACGGCGGCTTCGGGGCGATTGAGAACTTCAGGGACCCCGAGCTCGAGATCGCCCGGTGGGTCCTGAGGAAGCGATAGTGTCCGCCGAAGCGCTTTCCGAGGCCCGGAGCGCAGAGCCCGAATGCGAGCGGCAGCGTGTGGTTCCCGTTCAGCCGGAAGCCTCAAGAACGGGTCCGCGGCCGGCACGAACCGCGCTGGAAATCCAGCTTAAGGGGGCGAGAGATGCCTGTCATGATTCATACCAACTTGGGCTCCTCCATCGAGGTCGAGCAGGTTGAGGGATACCACGGGGTAGTTGCGCTAAGGCCGTTCGAGCCGAAAGGTCTTCGGTATCCTATCATCGTTGGGCCAACGGTCTTGGGATGGCCGTTGTTTTGCGTGAGCATCAGCGTTGAGGAAGGCCTCTCGTTTCTCGCCTTCTCTGTCCCGATTCTGGATCACAAGAGCCGTTCCATCGATGTCCAGCTGGACGGTCTCACGCAATCCGGCGGGAAAGACTTTTTGCTGTCGAGCGCCTTGTATTTCTCTGTTGGCATGGTGTCGGTGACCCTTTCGAAAGAGGCCATCGTTGTTCTGCGAGCCGGCCCGACGTTCGGTCGTCGGGGTCAGGAGGCGATCCAGATCTTGGCCATGTTGGAGCCGAACGGCACTCTCCGTTTGGCATCGCATTGTGCGATGCATCTGCCTAACCGGAGCGCCCCCGAGGACGAAGCCCGCAGCGATCGCGCCTTCCTCCGCGTGGCGTGGCGACAGGGCGAACGCCCGCAAGTCTGGATCCGGCCCGACATGCTCCCGGAACCGGAGGGCCAAAACCGCAACGCGGAAGCGCTTGTCGCTACCATCCCTGCCTCCCCGGGAGAGGCCCTTGCGATCTGCTACGCTGGGAAGGCCCGTTGGCTATCCGAGGTCATCCGGATCAATCGCGAGGTGGATAAGCCGCTGAATGCCGACTGACCGCTCCGCGCGCCATCCGCAGCGAGCGGAGAAGGGAGTTTGGATCCGTTCGCCGTCCTCGCGCCGGACCGGGCACGGGAACGCTACCACGCCGCGGATCTGCGAGAAAACGAAGACGCCCTTCGCGCCCGCCTGTCATAGAATCTGTTCGCGGCGATGAGCTCTGAGGGCGTCGGGAGGAGATCATGCGGACATCGTCAGGGGCGCGGCGATGATCGCCCTCGACGTCGAGCGCGCCGCGGTGATGCGGATGGTCTTTAGCGCGAGCTTGCCATCGGAATTGTCCCCATCGATACTTCGCGTCACGATGCTCCGGATATGCGAGCTGCTTGCCGAAACGGATGAGTTCAAAGAGCTCGCCGACAAGATCCGACGTCTCTCCTGGTCCTCTCGCTCCCTTACCGGGACGGACCGCCTCTTTCCGCCGTCCTTCCGGGCCTGGGTCCACGCGCCCTCCTCCGGCGACGTCCCGCCAGAAGCTCGGCCCTATCTGGAGATCGCCCAGCAGGGTGCCTGGGAGGCGGCCTATGACCTAACATCCCCTGGCTCGGTGATCGTGGTGTTGCGCCAGCGTGGTGACGGCCGCGGGGGTTGATCGGGAGACTTTGGAGTCCGTCTTGGAGGGGTCGAGGTGGTGAAGAGCCTCCCAGAGGTCCCCTGGACCCGCGGCGGACATCACCATGCCTGCGGCCGTCTCCTGCGATGCAGGTTTCGACTTTCTCGCAGCTGGGCCATTTCGCTTGCGACTGGGAGGTGAAGCCATGACGAACAAGCCTTCTACCACAAAGATCCATCCTCTGAACAT
>Ga0105154_1000582_pt1 | contig 15486 bp, 12 predicted proteins | sample SSWtaG_FD_89672 | JGI IMG/M metagenome (GOLD analysis project Ga0105154, IMG submission 89672) | Hot spring microbial communities from Sandy's Spring West, USA to study Microbial Dark Matter (Phase II) - SSWsed_matched | ecosystem: Environmental > Aquatic > Thermal springs > Hot (42-90C) >... | reverse complement strand
CTCTCACCGAGAGCACTAGTTGCCTCTTTAACTCCTCTAAGCTCTCTACTCAACTCCTCAATCTGTCTCTTCAACTCAGAGAGCTCATTACCAGGACTACTACACAGAGCTCTCAGAAGCGATGAGAGAACACAGCTCAACACAACCCCGCGTGGGAAATACATTGCTAAAGCTGATAAGAGAGCCCACCCTATAATACCTTACTAGCCGTGATGAAGTTCTCGGGGAGCACGAGTGAGTTTAGTGAAGAGGCGGTTACTCGCTGAGCACTGAGGTGCAAGTGATCATGGAGTTGGGAGACGCCCTCTCTCTTGCACAGATATCAACCTCAATGCTATTCCTACTCGTACTCGGCATTGAGGACTTTAAATCACGTGAATTAAACAGCAAGGTAGTGTATTCCTATCTCGTAGTGGGACTAGTACTCTACACTGTTACCTTAATTACCGCGAGAAACCTCGTAGAGGTTATTGTCCACACTGTCTTCACGTTAATAGTGTCCCCCGGAGTCTTTCTCGTGCTCTACAAGTACGGGCTTACCGGGGACGGAGACGTGTACGTGTCACTGTCGCTTGGACTAACACTATACCACCCAGTAGCCTACAAGGCGACACTAGCAAGACAAGGAGTTCTCTCACCGGCACTAGTAACTGTGCTCTACGCGTCTCTCACAGCTACACTCTATACGCTGATACAGGGTGTTCTTAGTGCAGCGCGCTACAGAGTACTACTGAAACAAGTACCACTAAGGTACAGGGTTCTACTAGTCTTAACAGCGAGACCTGTAAAGGCTGGCGAGTACTGTGAAAACCCCAAATACAAGCACTACTACCCTATACAGGTCTTCAAGCCGACTGATCAAGGCTTACAAGTGGAGTTCAACTTGTCGAGGCTAAGTGACACGAGTAGAATAGAAATCTTAGAGCTCGTCGAGAAGGGAGTTGTGCCGAGAGACTTCGTGCTCTGGGTTACACCTGGACTCCCCTACGTGTTTTACATGTTAATTGGACTACTACTAACTATACTACTGGGAGATAAACCCATGTACTACTTGCTCACAAAACTTCTGGGTTTCTGAGATACTATGAACTCCTCAGACTCCACTGCGAGATTCTGGGGTTAATATGTAGTTGGTGTTTAAGAGCCGGTGTGGACTTCTTGAGCTGGTTTATCGACCCTTACCTGTGTACTAGATACTATGCGTATTTCTCCATGTGCCCTCACAGAGCTATTAGTTTCGACGCCGAGAACGCTGTTAAGCCCGTGCCCTACTATACCAGTATAATTAAGAGACTCGGAGAAGTGCCAAACACAACTATTATTGACACTCAGCGTAGAGTACTAGGAGCTGTCTTGAGGGGGTCTCCGTGAGAATACTGCTTGTGACAGGTCAGCTGGCAAAACCTCTTGTCGAGATGTACGCGAGGAGATCTCAGGATCGAGTACCCGGAGTAGAGATCAGAGTGTTAGCGTTGCCGGTGAAAGTAGCTGCAATGATGAACGCGGAGTACTTGGCCAGGACTCTGCCTCAATACAGAGAAGTCCTGAGAGACGTGGATATTGTAGTAGTTCCCGGCTTCACAGAGGGTGATTTAACTGCGCTGAGAAGTCTTCTTGGAGTGCCAGTTGTAAAGGGCACTTACTACGCTCACGACATACCACTACTAGTTGAGCTCCTAGCTCGTGGAGTGGAGCTCTCACCTGTGAAACCCGCCGACGAGATCTTGGAGAGCGAGAGAGCGCGTGTAGAGGAGAAGGCTCTCAGCGAGGCTCTATTAAGGGCTCACAGTGACTTCTACTTTAAAATAGGAGATCTCCCCGTTAGCAGACACTACCCGCTGGTTCTCCTCGAGCTCTACGCTGAAGAAAAATGTGAGCTCGAGCTCGGAGAGCCCATTAAGTACGCTGATGTAGTGCTAGTCGGTTTTCCACTGGAATTTGACAGAAGCAGTGCGCTTCGTGTTCTTAAGTCTATTCGAGATAAGGTGAATAAGCCCGTAGGTATGGACACAGCTGACTTAGAGCTTATTAGGGAGGCTCACGAGCTCGTGGACATTATTAACGGAGTCTCCTGCGAGATCGCCGAGAGAGTGCTTGAAGCGAGTTTTCTCCGAGAGAAGCCACTAGTAGTTGTCTGTAGTGAGGGCTCCCCGTCTAAGCGCATAGAGCTCCTTGAGAGGACTGTGGCGAGTTTAAAGAGTAGGGGGTTTGAGAAGGTCATTGCAGACCCTGTTCTAAACCCTCCGCTGAGCGGTTTGGTTGAGTCCCTAGAAGCCTATGTTATGCTCAGAAAAGCTCTGCCTGAAACACCTCTCCTCATGGATGTTGGGAACGTAACTGAGCTCGTGGATGTTGACAGTATTGGGGTAAATGCGTTGCTGGCTTTTATAGGAGTTGAAATGGGAGTAGAGCTCTACTTGACCACTGAGGCTAGTGTTAAGACTAGAGGTGCTACTCGCGAGCTGAAACATGCTCTTGAAATGGCTGTTATTGCACGTGAGCTCGGCAAGCCACCTAAAGACATGACTCGTAACCTGCTAGTAGCTAAGAGCAAGAGAAAGTCAGCTGTGACGCTTCCACGAGCAGGAGTAGTCGTAAAAGCCACTGAGAAGTCTCCTCTGAGACCAGACCCTAAAGGCTATTTCAGAGTAGGCGTTAACCACGAGAGCAGAGAGATAATTGTACAGCACTACCTATATGGCCGCGAGGAGCCGACTATTGAAATCAGGAGCAGAGACCCCTACGCTATTATCGGAGAGATCGAGAGGCGCGAGCTTGTATCTTTGCCTCACCACTACTTTTACCTGGGATCTGAGCTGACAAAAGCCTACATAGCTTTAAGACTGGGCAAAGAATACGAGCAGGATAGAGACCTCTTCTAGTAGACACCCACGTCGATTCTCCCCCCGGTACGCTAAACCAGCAGGGATCTCAACTACTCTGAGCAGGTAACTCCGGGAAAGACTCGTAAACGCGTAACATGCACCGGTGTGAAGTAGTCGCGAAGGCTAATAACGTTAAGTTTAATTACTAGGGTAACCTAACTAGGTCTTAGAGTGCTATTTAGTGGTGTTTTTGTGAAAATAAAGTGTCCACACTGCGGCTTTGAAGGGGATAGCTCAGAGTTCACTTATATTTACGAGGTTACACTGTACATTGTGAACTCGCACGTTGAAAGAGAAGAGCGTGAAAGACCACTACTAGCTGTGTGTCCTAAGTGTAAACAGGGTTTTTTACTGGAAAATCCTTATAAGAGATTTTACAAGCAAAGTACACAATAACACGTGACGGTGTGATCGGGGTCTTTCTTGGCGAGCGAGGTGTATATGCCCGTGTCTACCACAAATCTGGATGTACCCGGAGAAGAGCCCGTGATCTACGTCTTTACGCCCTTCAACGCTCAGGTGAGAGACCCCATTTATGGCTACATAGACTACGTTAAGGAGTTAGAAGGCTCGGTAATGGACTCGTGGGTGCTGCAAAGACTAAGATATATCTACCAGCTACAGGCAGCGCACTTCGTATATCCAGGTGCAACACACACGAGATTCTCTCACGCACTAGGAGTAATGCACTCCTCGTACAGGTACATATCCTTTGTAATTAGAACAGCCGCTATAACCGGCTCCCTGAGTGAAGAAGCCAGGAAAACCGCTATTGAGAAGCAGAGAGAACTCATATTCGCCACTCGACTACTGGGGCTTCTACACGATATTGGACACGGTCCCTTTAGTCACGCGTTTGACAAATACGTATTAAGTAAAAAAGAGTTCCTGAACTACGTAGTGGGTAATCACGAAGTTTTAAGTTACATTTTGTACAGAGACTACCTAAGAGACCTCATTGAGAGTAAATTACTCGAAAATAGAAACTCGCTCAGAGTAGACCCCGACTTCACGCTAGAACTACTAGATAGGGGCATGATGCCTCCGAGAGGTATGCAGAAATACACTGATCTCGTGTCGCGCGGTGTGCTCAGCGCTGAGGAGTTCTACGATCCTGAAAAGTACTGTGGACTAGAGCTTGTGGCTAGACTAGTAGTTAGAGACTACATCTACACTAGTGACATCATGGACTACTTAAAGAGAGACAGCTACTTCACAGGCGTCCCTATTGGGCAGATAAACGACGAGTGGATTATGAGAAACTCGTATATCGTTGAGAAAGACTCGAAGTCACTAATAGCAGTTACAAGTAAGACTCTCGATGAAATAGCCAGGCTACTCGACGCCAGGAAAATGATGTACAAGTACGTATACTTACACCCGGTGAATGTGGCTTTCATTGAGACTATAGGAAAGCTACTCCCCTGTGTAAAGTCCAGAATTACCAGTATACTAGAGAGAGTTCTCGAGGGTCGCGAGAAGCTAGTGAACTACCTAGTGCTCACAGATAGTGCTCTCTACAGTGAGTTGCAGAGATTACTGGTAGAAGGCTCTTCGAGTTACGAGTGCGAAGACAAGACACTCGCAAAAATGGCTCTTGAAAGCCTCTTCTACCAGCGGAAGCCACTCTGGAAACTCGTTAAGAGATTTACTTACAGCTTAGATGAGGCTAGAGTCCTGTTTAGCAGTATAGGACCCCAAGTACAGGACATTGTAAAGTCTAGAATTAGAAGCGAGGTTGCAAGCACACTGTCTAGTAAAGGCGTGAGTGAGCAGGACATTGAAGTGTACATTGACAAGATCGAGGTGTACCCGAGCGCTGGAAGTGAAGTCGTGAACGCGCTGGAGGTGATCGAGGTCAAAGACGGCAAAATAATACACGAGAAGTCTCTCTCCTTCGAGGAGTTCGCCAAGGAGTACGGGTTAATACCCGAAGCACTAATATCAGTTTACATTAACAGAGATAGGTACAAGAAACTAGATGAGTCCAGCTTAAACAAGGTAATTGAGATCTCAGGGAGCATTATTGAAAGCTCTATTAAAATAAAGAAGCGCGAAGCCCCAGAAACCAGCTAGTCAGACTCCGCCTATTACACCTGCAACTCCTCATGAAGGTGTAAAATTGCTCTTCTCCGGCATGGAAGCAGCGACAGTAATACAGCTAATTCTACTTATACTCCTTCTACTTCTCAGCACTACTCTGAGAAGAGGTCTTCCCAGAAGAAGTGGGAGGGCTCTTAGAAGACTCTACGACTTCTACAATAGCGCGAGAATTACTGATCATGTGATCGAGCTTCCAGAATCAACTACTATCACTAGGGGTCTTCTAGAGCTCATGATACTCAACAGAGCTACTACTTCTGCGAGCTGGGTAACCACAGGCGAGACGGCGAGCACTACTGAAATTCCGCTTAGAGACCTCTGTGAAGAGCCTCCTGTTATTATTAGATATCAAAAGCGCAATTTCCCCGTAACTATTATTACACCAGCTGTTAAAATTACGCAGGGAGTGTACAAGAACATTGTTATCTCGTGTTTAAACACTGAGAACGTTAATGTAGAAAAACACCTCGAGGTGATCTACAATGAGGGTTTCGCAAAGTGCTATTTAAGCATAGTGAATGGGAAGGGTAGGATTGAATTAGACTGGGTTCACCACGTGGTGGGAAGTACTGAGCTGCGTGTTAAACCACGCGTCAAGTTAAGAGCTAGTGTAGAGATTTGTCTCAGTAGAAAACACCAGTTAAGACCCCACTTATGCTACTCACTACTAAAAACCAGTGAACCCGGCGCTGTAGGACACGTATTCGATTATCCCGTAGTTAAGAGAGTTCTTATTGGATATGTTAGTCTCGGCAGACTCGTTGAGCGTGTCGAGTTTAATTTAAACAGGGCTCACTCAGAGAGCATAGAAAGCCTTGTAAAGAAGTTCCCACCTGTTTTCGCCGTGAAGAACGCCAGTGTCAGGTTAAGAGTGAGGGGGGTTTTCAGGACTATTGCAGAGAGAACCATGCCTCTAGATTAGTGTTAAGGGTAGTGTTTTAGAACAGTGTTGCCCACTATTACATAGACCTCTACTAGGTTTTTAAGTGGAGTAGTGCTGAGTTTTGGCATGAAGACCTCGTCAACCTGGAAAATACCCGCTCTCTCAGACATGTAGACGTTTACGCGAATAGGTTTCTTCTCGGAAGGCACGATCTCGACTTGCTTAACACTAAGAGCTGAGACACTGTGTATTGAAATTCCACCTAGCTTGTAGGGTATGCGTGCTCTACCCTCAGCCATGTCTAGCCCATCTGCTACTTTCACACAACCAGCCTCAACTGTGAGGCACTCTACGTCGTAATTAGTGCAGTGTATTGCGTGCATTATCTCCTGTCTGAGTCTCACGCGCACAGCGAGATCCTCGACAAGTTTCTCTAGGACTTTCTCAATTATGGGTTTTGCTAGTAGTGCTCCAATAGCCTCGTGCATGTATCTGTGAACACTGTTACCAATATCGTGTAGTAACCCCCCAAGAAGCGGTACAAGCCACGTGTACTCCTCGCTCTCTACAACGCCGTCTTTGATCAGCGTGGACTCCACGCCTCTGCTTCTCAGTAACTGGTACAAATACAGTGCAACTCCAGCCACAATGTGCGCGTGAACTGGCCCGTGATCGTTGTACTTGAGCCTACTCACAGCCATGACATTAGACATGTACCAGAGTGACTGGACCTCTGGATCGCTGCTCACAAGCCTGTACGCCTTTACGAGTAAAGGGTATCCAGGCAATATTGTCTCTAAGAGTTTAGCGTTAACAGTGACCAAGACACACACCCTTACTATAAGCTTAACTACGCACCTAGTAAATTTCTAGATAGAGGTAAAAATACCCAGAACACTCTTTTAACTCCTAGAGCTTCAGTTTAAAAGCTAGGTGCAGAGCATTGAGCACTAATGTGCTATTAGCTTTTATGCTCGGTGCACTGCCAATAAGTGAAATTAGAGGCGGTGCTCTCTATGTTTTTGCAACTTCGAGTGACACGTTTACAGCGTCTATAGGACTACTAGCGAGTCTGATAGGGAATCTCCTAGTGCCCTTCATGGCTTACGGAGTACTCGACTTGCTAGATGCTGCCTTTAGGTCTAAGTACACTCCCAGCATAGTTAAGAGAGCGTATTTGATGATTTTAGAGCACGGTAGGCGTAGAGCGAGAAACGTGAAGAGTGGGGGCTATATTGCACTAGCACTCTTCGTGGGAATACCGCTTCCAGTTACAGGAGCGTGGACGGGGACTCTTGTAGCGTATGTTCTCGGACTAAGCAGGAAAAAGTCTATTGTGGCAATAGAGCTTGGCGTTCTACTCGCAACAGTAGTAGTCACGCTTACTTTTCTCCTCGGACTAGAAATCCTGAGGAGAATATTCCTACTCTAACAGGCTCTCCTAACACCCGTAGAGAGCGAAAGTTAAATAGCTTACCCAGCACTGTACAATACCTCGGCTTGCTGCAGGTGTTTTTGTGAGTACAGGCTCAGAGACATTAAGCACATTCAGGGAGAGAGTACTGTACGAGTCAGTTGGTAAGACTCTTCTCTGGCTTGGAATACCACTAATGATAGTTCAAATAGTACACACATCGTATAACATTGCCGACACTTACTGGCTTAGTAGGTATAGTGATGTAGCCTACGCCGCGCCTAGACAAGTGTGGCCTTTCTTCATGTTTATAAACGCCATAGCACACGGTATCGCGGCTGCTAATATGGCTATTATAAGCCAGTATATTGGTGCCCGAGATTACGAGGGCTCGAAGAGAGCTGTCTCCTACTTTGTCTCGACAATGCTACTAGTGAATAGCGCGGCTGCTGCTGTGTTTCTAATTCTCAGACCACTCGTGTTCAAGTACATTGTCGCAACACCACCAGAGCTCTACGACTACGTAATGAGTTACTCGAGTATAATAACACTAGATTTACTACTAGCAGCTTTCACTGCTTGTTACAGCACTATTTTCCAGGCTATTGGTGACACGAGAACACCATCTAGAATAGGAGTTATCTCAGCCATTACCAACATAGTACTAGACCCCTTCTTCATATTTGGCTTAGAAGTCAATGGCAAGAAAGTAATACCAGCCATGGGTGTCGCTGGTGCAGCCATTGCAACTGTACTCTCCCGGTTTATTGGCTTTACTATCTTACTAGGAGTACTGAACAGAAAGTACAGGTTCTTGAAGCCACAGCTCACACTCAGTATTGACCGAGAGTGGCTCAAGGCCACGCTTAGAGCTGGCATACCAGTTACTCTCATGATGATGAGTAACAGCCTCGCCTTTATGTTCCAGCACAGACTTGTAAATGCCTTTGGAGCTTATGTAGCAGCCGCTTTCGCAATAGGCTTTATCCTCATGGACCTAGCAGACGCCACGCTCTGGGGCTTCACATTCGCCGTGTCAACAATGGTGGGACAGGCTATTGGAGCTAGTTTAGAGAAGAGAGCTCGTAGTGTAGCCGCGAAATCTATTCTGTATATTGGCGTCTCCACGTTTATAGGCTCCGTTATAGTGCTCGCTATCAGGAGCTGGTTTATAGGCGTCTTCACCAGTGTGCCCGAAATCGCCCGTGAAGCAGACCTCTTCGTCGTGATATTTGCACCAACACTGGCGTTCTTTGCTATTTTCTTCATTGGAATGTCTATTGGGAGAGGCTCTGGTCACACACTATACCCCACAATAGTGGGTATGGCTAGGTTGTGGGGTGTAAGAATAGCTCTGGGCTATTACCTGGCATTTGAACTAGGCATGGGAACTCTCGGACTCTGGACAGCCATGACTCTCAGTAATCTCTTCTCAGGTGTAGCGATTATACCATGGGCTCTTAGAGGCAACTGGGTAAAGCCAATTGTGAGAACGCCGAGAACTCCAATTACAGTGGCGAGTGGAGCAAGTGGAAAATAGCACGCAAAACCCGCAGTCACGCTATTTTTCTATGAGCTGTAGGCATGTGGTGTAAATACTAATATATTTGAAGCCAAATTCTAAGTATACTTCGGTGTGTAGTCGTGTACAAAGGCGCAGATGTGATCTCAGCTCTCCAGTTTACTCGAAGCGACATTGAGAGGCTCATTAAGATCGCGGAGGAGATTAGAGGTGTGTACGAGAGTGGCGGTAAACTAGACGTAGCTAGAGGCAGAGTAATGTTCACAGCATTTTTCGAGCCGAGCACCAGGACTAGGTTGAGTTTTCAATTTGCAATGGTGAAGCTCGGCGGCACTATCATTGACCTTGGACCCGAAGAAGTAACCAGCATGGCTAAGGGTGAGAGTCCAGAAGACACTCTCAGAACAGTTGACAGCTACGAGCCTGACATTATCGTGGTGAGGCACAGAGAACCCGGCTTCGCCGCTAAAGCCGCCGAGATATGCAGAGCACCTGTAATAAACGCCGGTGACGGGTACAACGAGCACCCCACACAGGCACTACTAGACGTGTACACTATGTGGAGGCTCTTTAAGCGCCTAGACGGGCTAGTAGTGGGTTTAATGGGTGACTTGAAGTACAGCAGGACTATTTCTAGTCTCTCCTATGCACTATCAAATTTCCAAGATGTAGTATTGTACTTCATATCACCACGCGAGCTGCAACCTAGAGAGGAGGTCTTAAAAGTACTAGATCAGAGGAGAGTTCACTACGAGTTCTACGAGAAACCAGAAAACGTCATAGAGAAACTCGATGTTCTCTACGTGACTAGACTTCAGAAAGAGAGAATGAGTCCTGAGGAGTACGAGAGGCTAAAGGGCAGTTACACTATAACATATGATTACCTGGAGAGATTTAGGAAGATACCCATAATACTGCATCCACTACCGAGAGTCTGGGAGCTCACACCAGATGTTGACGTCCTGCCACAAGCACAGTACTTTGAGCAGGCTAAGAACGGGCTTTACATTAGAATGGCTCTTATAAAGACTATTCTAGGTGTGTAGATCAGCACTCCGCAACGCCTCTTCACAGCTCAGACCCAAAGGTCTTCATCACAACTGTAACTAGCATTACGTTACTCGAAACCTCTTCAAGAACACTCCTACTCTCTTACCTGTTAGCTCCCCGTTTTTAACTACAATGTGCCCCCTTAATACTACGTGTTTGATTCTACCCTTTAATCTCAATCCAATATAAGGCGACAACTTGTACTTGTACTCCAACCACTCACTTGTAACCTCTGTGTAGCCTTCAGGATCTACTATTACTAAATCCCCGCTAGACCCCGGCATTATAGTGCCCTTGTAAGGCCAGAAACCAAATAGCTTAGCTGGGTTTTCAGCTAGTAATCTGGGTATACATGTTAGTGGTATTAGTCCCTGCAGAGCAAGGTCGAGTATTAGTGGCAGTAGTGTCTGAACTCCTGGGAAGCCCGCGGCTGCCTCCCAAATAGACCCGGTCTTCTCCTCTGGTGTGTGGGGTGCGTGATCAGATCCCAGGGTATCCAGGAGACCGGACACCACAGCTCTCAGTAAGGCCTCTCTGTGAGCTCCTCCACGAATAGGTGGGTTTACCTTGATTAGAGGTCCGTAACGCTTGTAGTCCTCGAGGTCTAATAAGAGATAATGTGGACACGTCTCAGCTGTAATATCAACACCATGCTCTCTGGCTAGTCTAATAGCCTCTAGCGCGTCTCGAGAAGAGACGTGAACTATGTGTGCATGACCACCCGTGTACTTGGCTACCGCGGCTATTTTCAGGATACTGTAAACCTCTGCTAGTGGTGGTCTCGCCTCTACGTGTAATACTGGGTCATCTCTACCAGTTCTCTTAACTTTCTCAGTGAAGTACTCCACGAGCTTGTAATCCTCTGCGTGGAACATTACTCTCACGTTCATTTTAGCTGACTTCTCCATGATCTCGTAGAGCGTCGCGTCGCTGGGAGGTGGGATATTGCCGGTAGTGGGCCCCATGAAGACTTTAAAGCCAACCGCTCCAGCTCCCACCATGTCCTCGAATTCTGATATGTTAGCGTCGTGAAGTACACCTAGAAGAGCAAAATCCACGTAGGCTTTACTCTCTAGTAGTCGAGCCTTAGCTAGAAGCCTCTCAGCGCTGTCTACAGGTGGCAGGGTATTAGGGTGCTCTATAACTGTCGTGACACCACCTTTAATAGCCGCTTTAGAGCCGTGCTCAAAATCGTCTTTGTACTCTAATCCAGGCTCTCTCATGTGTACATGCTCGTCCACAACACCGGGAAACACGTAGCACCCCGACGCGTTAATAACCTCCTCCACGTTGTTAAAGCTCAGATCGCGTCCAATCTCCACCACTACTCCGTCAACTACTTTGATATCCCACTTGTAAACACCACTAGAGAGGACGACAAGCCCGTTCTTGACAAGCAGACTACTCAGCAACAACCACCTCCACGACTTGATTATTTCTAGAAACCAATGGAGTTTTAATAAACCGTTACAGTGCCGATCTCCTATGGCTTAGAAACAGAGTTTTATACTGCTCCCCGTCTAAGTTACTAGAGGTGTCTTTTTGGAAGATCCAGTTAAGATACTGGAGAAGTGGCTTTCAGCTGAGTCCTACATTGTTGTTGGCAGAGACATTAGTAGAGTTGACGCCTTAGACAAGATTCTGGGACAAGCACTCTTCACCGAGGACTACTTTATTGACTACGTACTAGGCAACGCCCTCTTCATTAAACAGGTTTTAAGCCCCTACCCACACGCCAGGATCAGGAGTATTAATTACAAAAAAGCCCTTGAGATACCAGGGGTGTTCAGAGTTGTCACTTCACGTGATATTCCAGGCGAGAATCAAGTCGGCTACGCAATACCAGATCAGCCACTGCTGGCCGAGGGTAAAGTGAGATATCCAGGCGAAGTAGTAGCTCTAGTCGCCGCTGTTGACTACGAAAAGGCCTTTAAGGCGTCTGAGGAAGTCCTTGTTGAGTATGAGCCTCTGTCTTACATCCTGGATCCTCTCGATGCCATGAAGAGAACAGATGTGCTAGTACACGAGGAGAGAGGCTCTAATATAGCATTCACGACGCGCGTTAGGAAAGGCAACGTGGAAGAGGGGTTTAGCAGAGCACACGTAGTAGTGGAGAACGAGTACAGGCTTCACCACCAGGAACACGCCTACTTAGAGACCGAGGCCGCACTCGCAATACCAGACTCCGAGGGCAGAATCACTATTATAGGGACAATACAGTACCCACACCTAGGTCAGAGAATAGTAGCCAGAGTTCTGGGTCTTCCTAGCGGTAAGATTAGAGTAGTAGCTCCCTATGTTGGAGGGGGTTTTGGAGGCAAGGACGACGAGGGTCCTCTTGTCTGCGCTAAGGCGGCTTTAGTGGCCTACCTGACTAATAGACCCGCGTTCATAGTTTACAGTCGCGAGGACTCTATAAAAATACACCCGAAGCGCGAGGCCGCTATTGTAAGGTATAAGAGTGGGGCTGGTGTTGACGGCAAGCTCACAGCTATAGATGTGACAATAATACACGATACTGGAGCTTACGCTAATAGAGCACCCTTCATACTGTGGAGAGCAACAATGCACGCTTCAGGCCCCTACGAGGTGCCACACGCTAAAGTCGATGGCTACGCCGTGTACACTAACAAGGTTTATCAGGGCTCATTTAGGGGTTTTGGAAATCTCTCAATACAATTCGCCGTGGAGAGGCAAATGGATCTCTTAGCTGAGAAGCTCGGCATGGATCCAGTTGAGTTCAGGCTCAAAAACGTCCTCAGAGAGGGCTCTTACACTCTAACTAACCAGCTACTAGACCACTCCGTCGGGGTAGGAGAGGCTTTAAAGAGAACAGCCGAGCTCGCCGAGTGGTGGAGAAAGCGCGAAGAGTACAGGAAATTTAACGAGAGCAGTTCGAGATTTAAGAGAGGTATTGGTGTTGCGGTTGGCTGGCATGGTATCAGCACGTCTAGAGCTGTGCCGGACTGGTCTAACGCCTATGTTAAAGTAGAGCTCGACGGCTCAGTAGTTGTTTACACTGGAATAGTGGAAATGGGTCAGGGCTCTCCAGTAAGCTCTCACGCGCAAATAGTCTCTGAGATTCTCGGCGTGCCACTCGAGCTGGTGAGAGTAATACAGGGCTCTACCGACGCACCCGACACGGGGGCCACGCATGCGTCAAGGGGTACTGGTATTGGAGGAGTGGGAGTGCTCGTAGCGGCAGGTAAGATCAGGGAGAGACTTGCTCAGCTCGCCTCGAGAATACTAGGAGTAGACCCGAGTGAGCTGGATTTCAGAGATGGGAGGGTATACTGGAGAAAGAACCCCGAAGTCGGCTTATCGTGGAGAGAGCTTGTGAGAGAGGCCTATGCACGTGGCGTTGAACTGAGTGCTACGGGCTACTTCTACCTGCCTAAAGGCAAGTTTGACGACACAGTAGGGCAGGGTTTCGCGTACCCGGCTTATAGCTACATTGTCCTCATTACTGAGGTCGAAGTTGACACGTGGACTGGTGTTGTCCGAGTTCTTCGAGTATATCCGGGCTTGGCGGCTGGCAAGATCATTAATCCCAGGCAAGTTGAAGGCCAGATTGAGGGGGCTGTGCTACAGGCTATCGGGTATACTCTCATGGAGCAACTATACTTCGACGAGAGAGGTAACATAATTAACGCAAACTTCACAGACTACGTGTTGCTCACAGCTAAAGACGCGCCTGAGATATTCAGACCTGTGCTAGTAGAAGACAGATTCAAGTATGGTGCTTTCGGGGCTAAAGGTGTGGGTGAAATGGCCATGATTCCGGGCCCCGTCTCAATAGCCAATGCTGTGGCCTTCGCGCTGGGAGTAGATGTCAAGTCAACTCCACTCACGCCGTGGAGGATCCTGGAGTTAATAGGAGTGTTGAGGGGTGAGAGGTGATTCTCATGATGTACATTATTCCCAGCGATGTCGAGCTCATTGTAGCTAGAGACCTGAGGGACGCGATTGAACTTCTCAGCAAACTCGAAGACGCCAGAGTAATGGCTGGGGGAACAGACCTCGTGGTGGATCTGAAGACGGGTAGGTTGAGGCCCAAGCACGTGATCTACATTGGCAGGTTAAGCGAGTTGAAGTACATAAGCGATGACGGCTCTTCACTGCGAATCGGCGCTCTCACAACTATACAGGAAATTCTCGACTCGAAAATAGTCGTGGAGAGAGCTCCATTGCTAAAAATTGTCGCGGAGAAATTCGCTAACTGGCAGATCAGGAATGTCGCTACTATAGGTGGGAATCTCTGTAATGCTTCACCCGCAGCAGACATGGCTGTGCCACTTCTAGTATACAACTCTCTCATTAAAGCCGAGAGTGTGAACGGCTCAAGACTCATACCTGTGAGAGAGTTCTTTAAGGGACCGCGCCAGACAGCTCTTAAACGAGGCGAGGTCGTCACCGAGATCACTGTGCCTTACAGGGATCTAGAGGGCTGTGGATACGCTTATTTCAAGGCTGGTAGAAGACAGGGACACGATATTTCACTAGTAGCCGCGGCCTGCGCAGTGGTGATCCGTGATGGAGTTATCTCGGATGTGAGAGTGGCTCTTAACTCGGTAGCTCCAACACCAGTGAGAGCTGTTAGCGTGGAGAGAGCTTTACTCGGCAGAAAACCCTCTCTCGAAGTTATCGAGAACGCCTCGAAACTAGTAGTACAGGACATCTCGCCAATAAGCGATGTGAGGGCTCCAGCTGAGTACAGGCTATACATGGCCAGGTTACTTACACGTGAGGCTCTACTCGAAGCTCTCAGGGGAGTGGAAGGTGGTGTAGTGTGAGAGTGAAGTTTACTCTTAATGGTGAGCCCGTAGAGCTGGACGTGGATTCCAGGGAAACACTAATAAACACTCTGAGACTGAGACTTCGAGTTAAAAGCGTTAAGAGAGGGTGTGAGCGAGGTGAGTGTGGAGCCTGTACTGTGCTCGTCAACGGTAACCCGGTTGCGTCCTGTATACTGCTCACTATCCAGGTCGACGGAGCTGAAGTGACAACTGTAGAGGGTCTTAGAGGAGACGCGCTTTTCGAGAAACTCGTGAAGAGCTTTATTGAGAGTGGTGCTGTGCAGTGTGGTTTCTGCACACCTGGAATAGTCCTGACTGCCTACGCGGGAATAAAACAGGGCAGAATTAGAGGTGCTGATGACGCTAAGGAGTATATTAGCAATTTATGTAGATGTACTGGCTACGTCAAGATCATTGAGGCGGTGGCTAAAGCTGCTCGCGAGGTGTGGAGTTAGCAATGGAGTTCAGGTATATTGGTAAGAGAATTCCACGTAGAGACGCCGAGGCAAAAGTCACGGGAACTCTCAAGTACACTTATGACCTCGAAGTACCCGGCATGTTGATTGGTAGAATCGTGAGAAGCCCCTACGCTTTTGCCGATATACGCAGGATTGACGTGAGCGAGGCCGTGAGAATGGGTGCTGTAGTGATAACACCAGACGACGTGCCTCAAAAACCCTACAACCCCAGGCTTGTCAGCGTCCACGAGGTGACTTTCAAAGACACATACATTCTTACCTATAAGCCACGCTATCTCGGTGAGCCAGTAGCCGCTGTAGCCGCGCCTAGCGAGGAGTTAGCTCAGAGAGCAGCCGAGTCTGTTAGAATAGAGT
>Ga0105154_1000581_pt1 | contig 15489 bp, 16 predicted proteins | sample SSWtaG_FD_89672 | JGI IMG/M metagenome (GOLD analysis project Ga0105154, IMG submission 89672) | Hot spring microbial communities from Sandy's Spring West, USA to study Microbial Dark Matter (Phase II) - SSWsed_matched | ecosystem: Environmental > Aquatic > Thermal springs > Hot (42-90C) >... | reverse complement strand
ATTTTATCCTTAAGATTGTTCCTAACAATATTTTTGGTTAAATTTTGGTAATGTCTTTTAACTGGCTCTAGGGCATAAACTCTCCTTGCGCCTAAAGATATGAAGAGCAGAGCCGTCTCCCCAATATATGCTCCTACATCAACCACAATCCCGCCCCTAACGTCGGCACGCGCATACATTTCCTTTAAAGGCTCCGTTAACACGCCTAGAAGGTCGATGTCCACTATATCAACACCAACCTCACCGAAAGGAGTTTGAACAACAACCTTATTATTTAATCCATAGACGTTATAGCCCTTAATTAGGATATTTCGTATAACTCTGAAAACATCATTAGAGTTTACTGAAATATTCCTATACGTGTAATTAACGCCAAAAACCCGTCTAACAAACTCTCTAAACGCTGCACTCATACCCATGCACTTTGAGGTAAGCAGAAAACCCCTCAGTAAACTAGCCCCTCCGGGCATATAAGCATCTCCATAAAAAGGTGTAGGCATACATTTTCCATTGATCTCTGCACGCCTGCAGATCCCCGCTTATTAACAGTATAGCTAGGCATTTCGGTAAAGCCAAGGCAAAGTTACGTAATACTTCAAAACTTGACCGCAACTTATATTTCCTCTCTAATTCAGCTATAACCGCCATATTTTTCAAGTCGTATTTCGGATTTAAGTAATGCAGACACCATAATTCCGGCGGCACTACACATTTAAACCCCTTCTTCTCAACATATGTTTTAATGTACCAGTCTTCGTATACATGTAAGTCTGGCGGTATTTGGATATCTTTTACGGCTTCTCTTCGTATCAACGTATCATGGGTGCCGCCACGCCTCTCGAAGTTGCGCAGCATAAGTTGATACTCGTCCATTTTCCGTAAGTAATACATTATCTTCATTCTGTTGCGTGCATGGGGGTTGGAAACCCTATCCCAACCCCATATTAACCCAACTTCTGGAAACATGTATTTCTGCGCAATTTTAAACCAGTCTTTGCACAATATAACGTCATCATCTACGAACATGAACCAGTCAGTTTTTACTTGTTTAATTCCATATTGTCTCGCAACGGCTCTATTGCCCTTTATCTGGTGGACTTCAACTTTCGGGAACTTTTCTAATATTTTAAGAGTATCGTCAGTGCTGAAATCATCAACGACTATCAAACGCTTTATTGGGACTTCACGGTAAACTGAACGAAGACATTTCTCAAAGATAGGAGTGTGAGTTGCGCTGTTCTTTGTTATCAAGACCACATCAACTTTCAAAACTTTTATCCTCCGCCGAGTCTCTAAATATTAAAATTAATGAAGGGCTAAAGCAGCGCATATAAAATCTTTAAGGATATTGTTATGTGTTGCCTTAAAGACCCTTGCAGCCATATTTTATCACCTTCTCATATTCTTTCTTAGCCCGACCCCTTTAGAATAGCATTTGCTTAAAAATCTTCCATGGTTTAGAAAATTAGAACTGTCCATATAAAATTTTCTTACACATTAAAGCTCAAGATGCGACCACCTAAGGCTTATATTTTTTCGTTTAAGTCTTCTTATGTTGAGTATTAGGTCTCTGGTTGAGGAGTTGCTTTTGAGAGGAATAAGATTCCGGTTAGTCTTAAGATCCGAGACTTAGTATCCTATATTATTTAGCTTTCAAGTCTGAAAAGAGCCGCTAAGGGCGCTTTCCGAGATGCACAAGTTTCTAAGACATCTGTTTAGAGACGGGTTAGGAATCTTGAGAAGAGAGTTAATGTTAAGATATCTAGGATGGTTAGGAGGCTCATAGCGTTGGATAAGATTGGGTTAGAATATTGGGTTTATGCTACGATAGAGTTAATAGAAAATTATATCTATAAAGTTTACCCATCTAGGAAAACCTTGCCATAGAGTAGCTTATACGTGAAGTCTTAAATTACTGCGATGGTAAGCCGGCGTTTGTCGTTGATAATGCACCATGGCTTAAACAGTCTATGGAGGACCTGAACCTACCATACAATGCTGACAAAGCCTAATAGAAGCGTGTATTCATTATTTAAGCCAGAGGACAAAGGATTCTTTAACGACATAGCATTAAATCCACTTAACAAAAGCGAGAGATTTCAGAAGGTCAATGGTATGCTGGAACTAACAATAAACTATGAACTCGTTTCAAAATTAGATTTAAATAGACTAAAATCTTTATGTGTTTTGTGGACTGGGTTTGCAGGTCTTTGGTGGAGGTTTTAGGTAGGGATGGAACTTTGAGTCTAGGCCAGCTCATAGATAGGCCCGGCTTTGCGCGTCAGACGGTTTACAACCATTTGAACCATCTCATGACGGCTGGCATAGTCTCTAAGAAGGCTGTGAAGCGTGGTAGGCCAGCCATCCTCTACAGCCTCTCTAAACATCCGGTCGGAGGGGTGGAGTGGTCGGACGTTGTGAGCTTAACATTCCAGAGGCTGAGGCATGTATGCCGCTTCGAGAAGGGTGGATGGTGCAAGGAGACTAAAGGCATATGCACAGCGGAGAGATGCCCATTAACAATCAAATAAAATCTATTTTAGTCTATTTTCGAAATGAGTTCTATTTTTATCTATACTACAACCACCTAAGAAGGTGAAATTAAGTTGCCGCGTCTATTAAGTGTAAAGACATCTTTTTATAATCTCTGTCTCTTCATCCATAATTTTATCCCAATTTTTGGTGAAGATCGGTTTTTCAACCTGGACATTTTTGCTCTCAATATATTCAATGGATTTTTGAGCAAGGGACTCTATGTCTGTCTCCTTCACTAAAGTAATGCCCTCTAAACCACTATAATAAATTTTAAGCGCTGGGATATCGTAGGCAACTACAGGCGTGTTTAAGTGAAGAGCCTCAAGCACAGCATAAGAGAAAGAGTCAACGTGAGATGGATACAACATCATTTTTGCTTTAGCAACAAGCGATAAGCGTTCCTCCCTCGGAATAAACCCAGTAAATAAAACTTTATCCTCAATATTCATTTTCCGGCAAAACAATTTTAGCCTTGCCAAAATATTAGGCTGAACGTCCCCAGTAACTATCAATTTATAGTCTTGATTCGCGCTTCTCAAAATGCTCTTCCAAGCTAAGAGCGCATCAATTATTCCTTTATAGGGATCCGGTCTCCCACCAAATATTACAATCTTCTCTTTTCTGTGTGTTTTTGTGGAGATTTCATTAATCAATTGCAGATCACTCTGGGATAACGCTACGCCGGGATCTAAAGAAACCACTTTATGAATCCATTCTTCACCCATCTCTATAGGTATCGCTCTTGAAACCGCCAATATTAAGTCAAACTTGCTAAGTAGACTCCTGATATTCTTTGCAACATTTTCATTTATTTTTCTCTTCAATACCATCCATGGTCTTCTTAATGGATTTGTCTTCGTTAATTCAAGCCAAAACTGATCTACACTCTCAAGAATTTTAATGCGTCTCTCATCTCCATAAAAAGGAGGTAACTGCAATAGTACTATTTTCTTAAGAGAGAAAATTTCTCCAACCCGCAAAGCTGTAGTAATGGCATCGACTCCCTCATGCATTGACATTACACAGTGAAATTTATGAGAGCTTCTCTTGTTAATTGTAATTTTAATCAGTGAGGGCTCGCAGGAAAGAATAAAATTGCTTATTGCTCTTTTCGTTGGAAAATTAGGGTATAGAAATCTTGGTGGAGTAGCGTACCCACAAATATTAACGCCCTCCTTAAGTAGGGAGATTATGTCTTTCTTTATTCTTTCTCGCGTTTTAAATTGAAAAGACCAGGGTAAGACAAGGAAAGAGTTTATCCCCCGCTTCTTGTATTCCTCGATGGACAGAAGAGCACGGTAGCCCCCTCCTCCCGTATAAGGTAAAGGTATTGCTGCGACAATCATATTAATAGCATCATATACCATCTTCATTCCCCACTCAAAAATCTTTAAAAATCTCTTTTCTATTTTAGAGTGCTATAAACTCTTTATCAACTTTTGTATTATGGTGAGCTTATTTTTAATATTATTCCTATATGAAAGTAGAAACGATTTCAGCAAAATCCGTAGCAACCGGGTCGTGAAATTTGGATTTTCTCTTTAACCTCTAATATGGTAGGCATCATTTTTAAAAAGACCAGGACACCTATAAAGACGCTGTTTTTAGTTAGGAAGCAAAATCTATTGTCGATGTCTTCAAATGGAGCACTTTGTATAGGTCTATGAGACCGTATTTTCTTATAAGTTCTTTTCCAGGATGAAAGTCATCAAGTGTGGTTAAGTGTAATTTTTCATTTTTGAAATTTCCTCTAGAAAATGAATAGTCTTCATAAAAATTCAAGAATACTTTTTCTTTATTTTCTACTACCTACCATATATAGCTAAGGTCTAAATAGGCAACTATCTCTTTGGGTATGGTTGTTCTAAGCGATTTCGTTTCCTTTTAGCTTCAATGAAAACTTTACTTTTTAACGAGTAGTCTTGATCTTGTGAGTGCCCTGACTATGTTCATCAAAGGGTTGTTTGTAAGCACATTTATACAGTAAAGTTTTCATTGAAGCTTAGAGCAGAAGGGAAGGTTACAGAAGAAGCCTAAATCTCATCATGCCCTTGAAACTGGCAATTATGTCCTCTCTAAGCTTAACTAGCTCAGCCTCATCCATCTAACCTATGGAGCGTCTTCTAAGCTCAAGCATACCCGCTACTGCATAGCGAAACTCTTCATCCTTCCTCAAAAGAGCAAATATCTAGCCTTAAGATCACTAATCTCAGAAAAATTTCCATCATCACAAACTAATGTTCTTTTGGTTAACATACATGTGTTTCATACGCATGCTAAATCGTCACTTTTGCGTTTAGACAGTTTTTGTAAGTGTTCCTTTGTGATCCACATGCCTTTATGTTTGATTCTTCTTTTTAGGGTTTCTGATAGCAGCAAGTTTATTTCTTGCATATATTTTGGCTCAGCATAAATCTTTATGCCCTCTGTTAACGCGTCGAGAGGTGTCATCCCATCTATAAGCATGGTTCTAAACTCTTCCGGCGTATATATGTGCAGGTCTGTTGGAAATCCCTCAATAACCTCATATGCGAGGCTCCACCTATCCCAGTAATTCGTGGGAATATTATCTGCAACTATGAGGAGATCTATATCGCTTCCACTAGTATAATCCCCCCTCGCAAAACTACCATAGAGGATAACCAGCACCGGCTTTAATCTTGGAATTATATGTTGCTCTATGTAGCGCCTAACTCCCTCAATAACCTTTTCATATAATTTAGGATCTTTTGGGCTGATGAGAGGCATATCTCGGCATCCCTCCTAGTGTAAAGCTCATGGGCTGGCGCATCAATGCCAGGGTGCAGATTAGGGCATCTTGGTGGCGAATAATGTTTATCAATAACCCTCGCGTCATCTATTAAATCCTCAAAGCTCCTACCAGTAATCTCCCCTAAAATCCCTAATAAGGCGGATATAGAATGCCCTTTTGCCTCCACGCCCAGAGCGTAGAGGCAGGCTTTAACGGCTTTCTCACCGGCCTGCTGTGAATGGAAGCAGCTCGCCGCATAATGCATAGAGGCCAAAAGAACCTGAGCCACACTAAGATCCCCCTCAGCATCAGCAATCCATCTGCCAGCTTCAATAAGCCACCTGGACATGATAGATACCTAAAATATTAATAGAACAGGAATAATAAAAGGAGTATGTATCTTCGTGAGGAGCCAAAAAGATATTAATAAACTCCAGGCGGAAATAGCAAAGGCTTTAGGTTAAGCGAGGATAAAATTGACCCAGATATCAAATGAAACTGATCTCTATTTGAGGTTTATAGTGGTCAGGGAAGGCATTGTTTCTATGAAGATAGGCCTAACACTGAGAATTCCATCCCATAAAATACTTAGATGCAAGGGAGATGTATGAGATTTATATAAGTTCTATCCAATACTCCATGGCATCCCCAATCACAACACTATGCTTAACCTCATCAAATTCCTCCGGCGTATACGCAAGTATCTCAAATGCATGCGTATCCGGCGCGAGCTTCCTCAGCATAACCATTCTATCATGTAATGGGGTACCCCTAAACCTTGACGACACAACTATTAAGTCAATGTCACTGTCCTCAACCCAATCCCCCTCGCATAGCTCCCAAATAAGTAGACTTTGGCTTCACCAATCTCCCTAACAACATTCCTCATAAAAGTATTTACGGCATCAGTCACGCCCTTAAGTAGACGTTTCAATAATTCCACTGACAACCTTATAACCTCCCCCTAACAAATTAATACGCCCCTTTAGTTACTTGTCAGTGTCTCTTAATAAGGAAACTTAAGCTCGACATTTTTTCCTCTTATTTATCTACATCATTATTTCTAGAGTCTTCCTCCAGAAGCTCCCACTTCTTTATTGAAAAGAAATCATTTTTTGATAAAACGTTTAAGATTTCTTTCAAGTAGCTTTCAACGCCTCCCGGATTTTCAGTCTCAATTTCAATGACAATTTTCTTCAAGATATCTCACCTCCAGTCAAAATTTTTGGTACCATTCCTTACAAGCATGAATTTGCACCCAACAACTTCAGCGGCTTTTTTATCGCTTTCTTTATCACCTATTACGAGAATATTCTTTGGATCAAAACCGAATTTTTCAACGATCATTCTTATCTGCTCGCTCCTTACGAGACTGATCTCTCTGGTAACAATATGGTCGAAAACTAAGCCCATTTTTTTAATAATTTTCTCCACAACTCGTTTACCTTGGAGAGTAACAAGGCACTTGATTTTGCCATGAAACTTATTGTAAATTTTTATTCCCTCGGCACTTTCCCTCATATTTGAGAGAGCCTCTAATTCAAGATTGTCCCAAATATCAAAAATCTTCTTTTTTGCGTCATCGTTAATATTGGAGAGAACTTCTAGGATAGAATTCATTTTACTGATACCTAAAATTCTAGATATTTCACGTCTCAATCTACTGTAGTCTACAGGTAAGTGAACGAGAGTTCCATCTAAATCAAATATAACAAGTTTTATGTTATTTTCCATTCGTACATACGCCCCAAAATTTTATCATCTTTAACAAGGCAGGCGGGAGCATCGATATGCCTGATCCAATAGAGGCCTTCAGGCAAAACATTAAATTTAGGTAAGCTTAGAAGATTTTCTTTGTAAGCTAATTTTAAGTAAATGTATGGAAAATTACCTCTGTAATCCCCATAAAGCACTTTGCTAGCATATGAGAAGAAAAATGATGTTGTAAACATTCTGCCAGCGTTAATTTCAGTCACGCACGGAACTCCGCTGGAATTTTCCTTTAAATCCACACACGCAATGCCACTAAAATTGGGATCTATGGCTAAAACAGCTCTAGTAGCGACTTCATTAACCTTTTCATCATGAATTGTTCTTTGAACCGCGGGTGTCCCAGTTATGCCGGAAGGCGCTAAATTTGGGTAAATATATTCAAGACGCTCTCTAGCCATCGAGACTATTAGCTCGCCATCCTTCCAAACACTGTGAAAAGCGATATTTCTGCCACTTAGATATTCTTGGGCGATAAAATCCATCTTTTCTCCTCTTGCTTCCCAATATTTAATCCATGAGAGGGCAGTTTCAATGTTGTAGGCTGGTGTACTTCCTCTTCCTCCGGCTCCATGCCTGGCTCTAATCCATATAGGGCTGCCATACTCTTCAAAGGCTTTTTCAATATCTTTCTCACATCTAATCTCTATTGTTCTAGCAGCTGGAATACCATTTTTAAGCAATATTTTAGCCGACTCAAACTTATCCTGGCAAATTCTTATAGTTTCTTTGGAAGGAAGAAATAAGTTAGCGTCAATTTTTTCCCTATTTTCCGATAAAATCCTTACTTCTATGTCTGGCTGTGCATGAAGAAATTCCACGTTTTCTTTATGAATAATTTCATTTAAAATATCAATATATTCTCTTTCAATAGCTTTTGGAACAACAAATTTTGAATCTACTGGAGCTAAATTAAGCCTAAACTTATTTGCGTCAACGCCCACAATATATATTCTCTCAGAGACTATTTTAAGAGACGCAATAAAATTAATTGAAGCTGGTCCGCCAGCACCAGTAACCATTATCCTCTTCATGTTTATGACTCCTAATTCTTGTTTTTGTAATCATCTCCATGGTTCCTTTAACCCAGTTTATTTCTTCAATAATACCCTTACATAAATCCGTCTCTGTTTTTCACCTTAATATAGTCTTATCTCTGCCATTATTTAGTACTAAAACTTTTAGCTCTTTTGGGAAGTCTAATTCTTTCACTTATCATATGATCCAAGTTTTCCATAGTTCACTGTTGAAAATTATCATAATTACTTTTTTAGCACCTTCATTAAAATATGCTTCTACTAAATGCGATCTTACGAAGCCAACTCCACCAGTTACCATGGTATTTTCCTTTAATCTCTATCATAGCTCTCCCTCAATCCCTTCTCATAATTCATCTTTCTTACAACACTTTCGATCAAGTCTACAGGATTCTCTAGATCAGAGAGTAATGCTTTTGTATCGAACTTTTTACCAATCATATTCCTAACACTTTTAACTAAGTCAGCAAGCTCGACAGTAAAAATTGGAAATCCCCTTCTATTGAGATAATCATTGACGGCGGATCTTCCAAATATCGGGATCACTAAGCTAGGAGTCCCTTGCAATGCAGCTTCCCTCGCAATAGTTCCGCCAACACTAATAACGACATCAGCTTCCGCAGATAGACTGGCGGAATCAACAAACTCTTTAGGAACTATGAGGCCCCTCATGGGTCTTCTTCCATATCTTGAGAGAAAAACAACTTTGTAATCTTTTGAAAGTTTTCTCGCGATTTTTAGAGTTATGTCTTCTTTTCCTTCTGCGTACGCAGCTTTTGTCTCTATCTGTCTTACTAAGATTAATGGATGCCCATAATCAAATTTCTGCTTTGGTTTAAAATCTTTAATCCATGCCACTTCATCAACTCCCTTAAATTTGATAACCTTCTTTACTGGATATGCTCTTAAGTGATCATCTGGTATTGCCTCTGAAACAATTAATGTGTCAATGAGAGGTAGTGTGAGACGGTTTACCGCTTCAGCATGTGGCGTATCGTGTGTAGAGATGATTGGGATCTTAAGCCCAAAGGCGATGCGACATTGCTCTACTGAACAATGAGAGATGGCTACATGTGGCGGTCTCTCTTTAAACATTCTACAAAATTTTAATCCTCTCTTTAAGCTTTCGTAGAGTCTCGTAAAGTAGGATCTTGGGTTATATTTTCCTACAACCTCAAATTTTATACCTAAATATCTTGCTAATGGTATTGTGTCTGGATGCTCTCTTAAAGTAAATATTGTTTCATATCCTTTCTCATTCAGGCGTTTCATTATCGCTGAGCCATATCTGACATGCTTTCCTGTACATGCATCATACCATATTCTCATGAAATTCACCTTTTTTAGCTAAATAGGGATGCGAGTACGGCTAAAGTTGTTGTTAAAATAAAGAGTGAAGACACTAATAAAACTAGTTTACGCTCAGTTGCCGAATAATAGTATGCAATTAGGGTTAAAAGGCTTCTTCTATGACTTGCCTTAAGTATTAGTCCATTCATTTCAAGCTTAGCTCTACGTTTTAAAAATATGGCGTTAATTAGTATCAATGATGAGTTAATTACATAGGGGATAATGGATATCGCTAAAGTTTGCTCTATATTCGCGATAATTGCATAAGATGCTAGACTCACCCCAAAGGCAAATGACCCGGTATTTCCAACAAATATTTTTCCCCTAAAATTGTAGTATGCTAGAACCCAGGAAATCAAAAGCGGCACATAGAGTAAAGAGACCTCTTCCCTTCTATGAAGTATTGATGTTACCATCAACCCTGTTAAGACTATTGATGGACAAATCGTTTCCAATCCATTTAATCCACCGAGTTGATTAACAGCATTAGTTGTTATTGTAACGAGTAACGGAATTATTACAATATAATAGAAAAGCCCGAAGTTCACTTTACCCCAAAAATATGTGCTCATAAAAGGTTCTCCCTCACGGATAATGATTAATGGTAGAGATGCTGTAAGTGGCATGAAAGCCTTATATCTCCACCTAATATCAATCCAGTCGTCCAGAAGACCCATGAAACCTCCAAAAAGTATACAAGAGGCAAAGGTTAGAGCTGAGAGCCTATTATGTATTTGAAGACCCTGAAGAATGAATAAATAAACCACTGAAGCCAGAACGTATACTACGCCTAAACCATTAGGAATTAGTGGTTTTCCAGGCTTATGTTCATCTGGCGCCTTAGGAAAACCATTTAACATAGTGATCACTTACATCACTTCAACTCATTCAACCTAACATTATGTCTCAGATAAATAGACAAAAATTTAATTTATAACTTACTAATGCAATTTTTAGGTAAAAATTTACATTACTTAGTCTGCAGCAGGAGCTGGATGATGTGAATATTGGTTGAGGGGCAAATTAGGCTTAGGTATTCGGGTTTAATATTCTTCTTCTTTAGGTTGTTTAGTGTTGGTACCGGATTATTGTTCACTCTAATGATTACTAGGAGCATAACGCTTGAAGAATACGGGATATACGGTAACCTAAATGATATCCTATCGTATTTTACCCTATCATCATCAATAATACCGTTCTGGGTAACGAGGTTCATTGCTAGGCAGCGTCCCGGCGCGGCGGAGACTGGGCTAATAGTAAATGCTATCATCGCATTTATTTCTGCAGCAATATACTTGCTTGTGATTCCGTGGGCAGTTGGAGCGATGGGGCTCAGCTGGGTTTATTTGCCCACATATATTATTGGAGCCCTCATAATATTCGGAAGCCACTTAGTGGCAGTTTTAGAGGCAGTCCTCTATTCTAAGCGACCAGAAGCTTTAGGCTTCGGAATATTCATTTTTGAGACAAGTAGAGTTTTTCTAGGCTTACTGCTCCTAATCGCCTTAGGGCTAAAGTTAATTGGGGCTATATTAGGGTTAGCAGCAGCTTTCCTTGTACAATCGTTATTCTATTTATTGAAGTATTTGCTGCATGAACTTAAATTTAGGTCGGGGATTAGGTGGGACTACATAAGGGAGTGGTTTAAGGCTTCAACAATAAATGTTTATGGCATTATAAGTGGGAGAATACTTACACTCGCAAACATATTCCTCTTCATTTACGCTGGGGAACTCTCGAGAGCCTATTATGGAGCGGCTTCAGCCATCGCCTCAATAATAGGTTACTCATCATCCTTAGCGTTCGCCCTATATCCAAAGCTCCTATCAAAGGCGGATAATGGACGTGAAGATGTGGTTTTATCCCTAAAAATGGTTTTGATGTTTGCCATACCCATGGCTGTAGGCGCAATAATACTTTCAGAAGACTTGCTCTCGATACTAAACGTATCTTATAGCGTCGCTAAACCAATCCTAATAATTCTGTCCATAGATGCTTTACTCTCAGCTTTCTCATCAATATTCGGCTTAATTGTAAGTGGAACAGAAAAATTTGATACTGATACAAGAATATCATTCAGGAATATCGTTAAGAGCAAGCTCTTCCTGCTTTTAACCTTACATTATGTTCAAGCAGCGATGGTTACATTACCAGCATACATATTTTTGTCATCAGCGGTGGTGCTTAATGCTTTAGAGGCCGCTAGGTATCTCGCCTTAATTGTTTTAGTTGCTGGTATTTTCATGACTATGGCGAGATACATGATAGCAAAAAGATGCTTAGAATTTCATATACCCTGGTTAAGCATTGGAAAATATTTAGCATCATCCGTGATTATGGCCCTCATTCTATATGTTTTTCAGATGCCAGCGAGACTTTCGTTCACGGTACTTAGGACATTACTTGGCGCTCTAATATACTTCACTGCGCTTCTAGCAATTGATAGAGAAACTAGGGACTTGCTTAAGTTGGCTAAAAGAGAAGCTATGAAAAAATTTTTAGGACCGATTCAATCCGGGTAAAATCTGATGGATTTAAGAAATAAACTTGCGGATAAGCTCACACCATCAGAGTTAAAGATGCTCTACAAATCATTCGATATTGTGGGCGATATAGCAGTTCTTAAAATACCTAAAGGGCTTGAGGATAAGGGCGAAATTATAGCTAATGCGGTAATGCAATTAAACAGAAATGTTAGAACAGTTTTATGCCAGACAAGCCCTATTCATGGGGAAATGCGTTTAAGGGAGCTGAAGTGGCTGGGGGGCGATAATAGGACGGAAACAATTCATAAGGAGCATGGCTGCCTATTTAAAGTTGATTTAGCGAAATGTTATTTCTCGCCTAGACTATCCTATGAGCGTATCAGAGTTGCTAGGCAAGTTAAGCAGGGTGAGGTTATAGTTAACATGTTTGCTGGTGTAGGATGCTTTTCAATAATAATCGCTAAGCACTCTAAAGCTGAAAAAGTGTATTCTATAGACATTAACCCATATGCTGTCCAATACATGCAACTAAATACAGCCCTAAATAGGGTTGAGGAAATAGTGGAGCCAATTGAGGGGGATGCGAAGGAAGTAATTATGTCTAGGTTACGTAATGTGGCCGATAGGGTTCTTATGCCGCTTCCGGAGAAAGCATACGAGTATCTGGATTACGCTGTAATGGCTTTAAAGCCAATAGGCGGCATAATACACTACTATGATTTTGAGCACGCAAAGAAGGATGAGGATCCCATAATAAAAGTTGTAAACAAGGTTTCTAGGAAGCTTAAAGACTTAAATTTGGATTTTAATGTTCCATTTGCCAGAATCGTCAGAACTGTTGGACCAAGATGGTATCAAGTAGTTTTAGATATATTTATAGCCAGCAAATCTAATAGTAAAAACAATAGTTTAGGGGCTTAAAAATTGAAAAGGCGGTTAATGGATATCTTAGCATGCCCAATTGACAAACACTATCCCTTAGAGTTGTATGTTTTTGAGGAGAGGGAGGAAATTATTGAAGGTATGATCGTCTGTCCAAAATGTCTACGCTGGTATCCTATCAGAGATGAGATTCCTGAAATGCTACCAGATGAATTGAGAAGTAAAAGGGATGATGTGAATTTTCTGAAAAAATGGAAAGATAAAATACCTGAGAAAATACTAATTGAGGGGAAACCATTTAACCTTAAGGAAGAATAAACTTATTTTTCAATTTTGACAACACAACCTTTAGCGGCCGATTTCAGCGCGGCCTCAGCTATTTTTAGGGCTTTTACTCCGTCGGTACCTGAAACCATTGGTTCTTTATTATTTAGCACGCAGTCTACGAAATGTTGTAATTCTAACTTGAGGGGCTCTTCCCACTCAAACCTAGGAGTTACAGTCTGCCCTGAAGTTTCTATACTAACCTCCTGCGTTATATAATCTAAGTTTATTATGGCCTCACTTCCAGTAATAGTAAGTTTTCTAATTTTGTATGGTGTAAGCCAATTAGACTCTAAAAAAGCCGATTTACCATAGGGAAATGCCAGCATTATTTGAGCGTAATCCTCAAATCTTTCATGCTGGAGACTGCCAGCTCTAGCGTAAACGGATACTGGATCCTCACTGAAAAGGAAGCGAACAATATCTATGTCATGTATGGCCGTATCTTTAATAACACCGACATCACCTATCCTCTGCGGCCACCTTGAAACCCGCTTAGCTGTTGCTGAAACTAGGGAGCCTATTAAGCCTTTATCTATAGCCTCTTTAACGCGCTTAACGCCGGGATTAAATCTCTCTATGAAGCCAACTTGGAGCTTAAGGTTTTCAGCTTCAGCTATCTTTAGAATCCGTTGTGCCTCCTTCACGGAACTAGCCATAGGCTTTTCAACTAATACATGCTTTCCCATCTTCAGGGCTTTTATCGCCTCTTCAGCAAGCTTAGACGACCATACACATATTGTTACAGCATCTAAGTCCTCCTTACCATACATTTCTATGCTTTTGTCATAAGATTTCAAGCCATATTTCTTCGCTATTAAATCCGCTCTCTGCCTATCTATATCACATACAGCCACAAGTTCGACTTCAGGTATCTCACTTAGAACCCTAACGTGGTTCTTGCCCCAGAAGCCGATCCCGATAACAGCCATTCTAAGTTTTTTCATCTCGTCCAAACCCCTCTTCCAAGACCGCGGTATATAAAGCCTTCTCTCTCAGCTTTACGCGGATCAATTATATGGGCTAAATCAACTATGGCTGGCGGCTTCCTCATTATTACACCCATCTTCCTTAGGCTCAATCGCCTAAACTTATCATGTCCAACCGCTATTATGAGACAATCGGCTTGCTCCAAAGTTTTTGTTAGGCTTCTCTCAGCCGGTAAACCCATACCCCTCAGCTCTTCAGGGGAGTAAAATGGGTCAAAGACATTAACCCTTATTCCCCTATTTTGCAGCAATTTAACTAAATTTATCACCAGCGACCCCTTAACCTCCTTAACATTGGGTTTATATGATATTCCGAGTACGGCAATCTTCGACCGCTTAAATGTTTTCTCCGTAACCCTAAATACGTCCCTAATAAGATCTAAAGCCCTCTTAACAGACTCGTCATTCACCTTCCTAGCTAAGGCTGGAATCTTAAGCTTAACACCTAGGTTTTCAGCCTCGTGAATCAAAAGATAGGGGTCTTTAGGTATATGCCCACTAATAATCCCGGGCTTAAGTAGGTGGCAATATGGTTGTGTATTAGCAGCCTCCTGCACTTCGATATAATCTATGCCAGCTTTCTCACAGAACTCCGCAAACTCGTTGGCTAAAGCTAGATTCACGTCCCGATATATGTTTTCAAATAATTTTACGGCCTCAGCAGTCTTAATGCTGCTAACCTCTACGATTCCTCCCTTAATAATCGTTTTTAAAAAAGCTTTTGCGGCGTCTAAACTCTGCTTGTCTATAGCCGCTAGAACCCTAGGATAATTAGCGATATCCTGAAGAACCCTGCCAACAGCAGCGCGTATAGGGCTGTATGCTAAGCCGAAATCCCTTCCAGCCTTTAATCCGGAAGATAATTCCAATGTTTCCTTAACGATGCTTTCTGTTATTCCCGGACCAACGGTGCTTTCCAAAATCACTAGAGTCCCAGGCCTAAGATTTAAACCTATATCCCTACATGCATTCTCAAGATTTGTGTAGTCCGGTCTCTTCTTTTCATCTATTGGGGTGTCAACCGCAATAATTATCACATCACTTCTAGAGAAAGCCACTTTCGCATCACTAGTGGCGGTCAAACGCCCCTCCCTAAGATTCTTCTTTAAGAGTTTATCTAAACCCGGCTCTAAAAATGGACTTATACCCCTATTAATCTGATCAATAATCTGTGGATTAATGTCAAAGCAAGTAACCTTAAATCCGGCCTCAGCGAATAAACATGCGGTGGGTAACCCCATTCTGCCACATCCAACAACGGTAACAGTGTATTTGCCACGCTGATCAAATGATTCTAAATCCTCTTCTTTAATCATCATTAACATCGTTACTCCACCCTTAAAACCGCCATTAAACGCTCTATT
>Ga0105154_1000580_pt1 | contig 15530 bp, 12 predicted proteins | sample SSWtaG_FD_89672 | JGI IMG/M metagenome (GOLD analysis project Ga0105154, IMG submission 89672) | Hot spring microbial communities from Sandy's Spring West, USA to study Microbial Dark Matter (Phase II) - SSWsed_matched | ecosystem: Environmental > Aquatic > Thermal springs > Hot (42-90C) >... | reverse complement strand
TTGCGGAGTGTCTCCAACTTGTCCCTCGCCCTGCAATCGATTCTCTTGAACTTCAGTCCGTCCAACGGGATCTCGATGCTTATCGCTCCGTCCTCTGAGGTCAGCGCCACCGGAGCGCTTACTCGGTACACGTGCCTGACGAAGAAGACCTTGCCGTCCTGTATCGTCCGAAAGCCGTCGCCGAGCTTGTACACCCAGTCGAGCTCTTGATTTATGTCAGTAACCGACGAGAACCCCCTCACGATCAGCTTTAGCGGCATGCCACCCGTCTCAACCCTCATCACATCGCCTTCTCGAGCGATCCGAAGAGGGGCCCTAACCCCCAACTCCATGTTGTAGAAGGCGAAGAGGGGGACGAAGATCGAAGGCCTGGAGGCCAGCGCCGTAACGAGGCAACAGTTCTTTTCGGTTCTAATCGATATCTCGACCTCATAAGGCCTCCTATGCTCATCGACGTACAGGTAGCGGGCCTCTTTCCTCCCAACAATTACGCACTCGGGCTTGAGCTCTTGAGAGTCCAAGGGCTTGTAGTAGATGGCGTCCAAGACCTTGTATATGGCGTTGCCTATGGGGCCTACCAAGAGCCCCTGCCACGAGAAGTCTCTATTGCCTCCGTGAAGCACCCCGACCGGAGTAGTTATGGGGGCGTCGAAGCTTGACGTGGAGTACTCCACCAAGACGTCCTTCAAGAGGACCTGCTTGTTCCTAGCGTAGTCCCAGTCGGGGTCCTCAGAGGGCTCGATTTCGCAAAGAGGCTCGAGCCTCTTTGAGAAGCAGACTTTTACCATTTCGCCCTCAACGACTAAGCTTTGATTTAAAGGTTAATTAATTTTAATCGTAAAACTTGGGCCTCGAGCTTTCCAAGATTTTGACCACAGCTTCTAAATACTGGCTTCCTTCGTCTCCGACAGCTTCGCTTACGGAGTCCGCTAGGTCGTTCCAGAGCAATACCTCCTTAATCCACCTTTGCAAATGACCGTTTACCAGGTGAGCCTCCACCACCTCCCTCTCTAGCGACTTAAGCGCCTCGAGGGCCTCAGTCAGAGAGTGCGCTCTGTAAACCTCCCTTCCATTCCATGCGAACTTGAAGGCGTACTTCGGCGGCGTCCTGACCCTCCAAGCGTATTTCTCGAGGTCCCTCAGGTACTCCTTCAGCACTTCTTCGTAGAGCGCTAGCAATGAAGTCACGTAGCTGGTGTAGGCTTCGAGGGGCTTTTTGAAGGGGCTGAAGTAGAGGTGAACCTCTCTCGACGGACCTCCCTTCGACGACATGTAGTAGAAGTTGTCGCTTATGCCCATGTTCCTCCAATGCCTCAGATACTCGCCTCCTACAGCCTTCGCGTACATCCCGAGCTCCTCGTAGAGCTCGATGGCCTTGAGCTGTAGATCGGAGCTCGTCCAAGCGCTCAAGTCCTTCTCTAAATCTGCCCAGCTTATTGTACTCCAAGGAGGCACGTCGTAGACGTCCACCGGCTTGTATTTCTCCACAGCCTCACTTATCGTCATGGGCTCTACTCCTCTGACCTTGAGTTCTCGGGGCAACCACCTCAAGAACTCTAGTATGCCCGACTCTGGCCAGTGGTGCTCGCCGAAGGTCTCGAAGTCCATGGCTATGAAGACTAAGTCGCCGGGGCTCATCGCTATCCAGCTGGCGTACTTATCGGCCGTTAGAGGGTATTGATCCCAGGAATGGTTAGAGAACCTGAAGGCCACGTCGTCGCTTAACCTGTAGTTCCTCAATAACAGCCTCAGGTCGCAACCGTACGCTGAGTAGACGTAATTGGGGCTACGCCACGCCAATACTCTTTCAACTCCTTCAGTCACTGAGGCCTTGAAGCCCATGTCCCAGAAGAGCCTCCCTATGTCGTTGTTGTAGATGAACTCGGTGGCCTCGGCGACTCTTGCCCTGAAGCCGAAGATCTCCCAGAGCGCCCTCCTGCTCTCCTCGACCTGCTCTCTGAGCTCATCTAGGCTCCACAATAAGGGGGAGACACTGTGGTAGTAAGTCTGCGCGACGAGCTCGACTCCTCCTAAATCGATAATCCTGCGCAACAAGTCTGTGAGGTCGGGGGAGTACTTCAGCGCCTGCTCAATCCACACGCCGCTCATGCTGAGCGAGAACTTGAAGTCATAGTTATTAATGCTCTCTAAGAGTATCTTGAGGGCTGGCTCATAACACTTTGAAGTCGCCCTTTTAAAGACCTCCTTGTTCAGCCACCAGTCGTATATGGCATCGATGCCCTTGGAAATGCGCTCGCTCAAGCACGAAGTGCTGTAGGGCTTTAGCCTTATCGGCTGGTGGAGCTCCAACATGAAGACTACGCTTCTGCTCATAGACCACTGCTCTTAGACTCGGCAGAAAGCATTATATAAGTCCTTTAGAGTGAAGATACGATGAGCTTTTCAAGGAGTTGCCACTGACATGCCTCCGAGCTACCAGCGCAAGCAGACGATAATCAGCATAACCCCCGACCTGAGCTTGGACGTCGGCAACACCTACGCTGGCGGCTTGGGCGTGCTGGAGGGAGACAAGTTCTACGCCGCCTCGAAGCTCGGGCTGAACTACCTCGTCTTCTGCCTCCTCTACAGGAGCGGGTACGTCGACTACCAATTCGACGACCAAGACAACCCGATACCGCAACCACAGATACAACCAAAGGAGTTCCTCGATAGGCTGAGGGTCTCCGACGAGATGAGGGTCAAGCTTAGAGGAGAGCTCGTACACGTCAAGGCCTTGGAGTACTCGGAGGGCACGGCCAAGGCGTTGTTCTTCAGCGTCGAGGAGCCGGAGTGGGCCACGAGGCTGACGGAGAGGCTTTACATAGAGGACTGCCTCGATGAGCGCTTCTACAAGTACACGCTCCTAGCCAGGGCCTCTGAGGCCTACATTCGCCGGAACGTATCCTTAGACAGCATAGAGTACATAGACCTCCAAGAGGCCTATGCCGCCCTCCTCCCCTTGTTCCTGAAAATACCGGGCAAGTACAGGCTAGTGATACACACCGCTGGCCCTTGGGGGCACCCGACGTTCCCTCGAGACTTCTTCAGGAGGGAGTACGGGTATACCTTCATCGACCAAGACATAGTATTGACCGAGCTGGGGCTAGCCGCTTCTAAGCAGGCCTTCGCGGTCTCAGCCAAGCATCTCGACATACTGTTGAAGGTATTCCCCCACCACAGCGAGAAGCTCGCCTACGTCACCAACGGCGTGAACTTGGAGAAGTGGATGGACGCGGAGCTGAGGAGGAAGTACGAGAACCATGAGCTCACCCTCGACAGGTTCATGGACATAAGGCTGAGGCTCAAGGAGGAGCTCATAAACTTCTTGAGGAGGTTTAAGGACGTAAACTACGATGGAAAGTTCATAGCGGTGTGGTCGAGGAGAATAGTAGTGTACAAGAGGCCCGACTTCCCCGTTAGACTCATTAGTGAGCTGAAGGATCTGCCCGTGGTACTCGTACTGAGCGGCAAGGCTCACCCGCAAGACGCTAAGGGGCTGGAGTACATGAAGTTGTTCAGGAGGTTGCACAGAGAGGTCGAGAACGTCGTTTACATTCCGAACTACTCGAGGGCGATAGCGAGGACGTTATTGGCGGGGGCCGACTTGTTGCTCTTCACACCGTTCTCCGGTTGGGAGGCGTGCGGCACCAGCTACATGAAGGCCGCGATAAACGGCGTCCCCACGCTGTCCTCGAGGGACGGAGGGGTCTTGGAGTTCGTCGTAGACGGCATAAACGGCTGGCTCTTTGGGGAGGACGTCAGGACCCTCGTCGACTTCTACTCGCCCGAGGCCATGAAGATAAACGAGGAGGAGTACGCTCAGTTCCGCGACCGATTCTTGAAGATTTACGAGCTCTACGAGAGCGACCCTGAGGGCTATTACAAGGTCGGGTCCAATGCCTTAAGGGCCTTTGTGGCTCGAGCTAACATGGAGAGGGTGATGAAGGAGTACTACCCAGGACTCGTAAAACCCATAGTTTAGTGATCGCGCGAGGCCTCTAAGACCTCAACGTGGAGCGTGTTCTGAGGATGGTATGTCTAGACGACCTTCTAGACCCTGTAGCCGGGCTAGGCGTCTTAGCGTTCTTGATAACTGGGAACCTCACGATCTTGGGCGCGGCCTCGAACTTCATAATCCTCGAGGTATTAGAGGTACGATATGGCAGGACAATCTCCTTCGTCGAATTCCTCAAAACAGGCCAATAGTGACGGCCACAAACATCGCGATTTACACGGCTTTCCTTCTCCTTTTAGCCTGAGCGTGGGCCTAATCAAGGCTACTCGTGCTTACCTGCTAATGGCTCGACCCTTACGACCCGCCTTGCAGCGCGTGGGACTGAGCTCCTTCGAGCAATTGCACGATCTCCTTCATGAAGGCTAAGGCCTTGCTCAGTTGCTCCAAGCCCTTCTCGGTGGTCCTGTACGTCACGTCGTCTCCTCTAACCTTCATTATCAGACCCTCTCTCTCCATCCTGTAGAGGACTGTGTAGACCGTTACCGTCGCGACGTTTATGTTGTACTTCTCCCTCAGCACCACCTTGACTTTGTAGGCGTACATGGGCTCCTCGGCCAATTCTCTGACTATGTAGAGCCAAAGGTTCTCCTTCGTCAGCTTATCCTTGAGCCTCTTGAGGGCTCTGGACTCGCTCAAGACCTTTCAGCAGAAACATATTTATCTACTTGAATATAAGTTTACATATTCACGAGCACAAATATGGAGTGGAGGCTCTATGAGCAAGGTGAGAGTCGCGCTCGTGGGCGTCGGCAACTGCGCCTCAGCAATAGTGCAGGGGGTCTACTACTATAAGTACGTCGACGACGACGCCAAGGTCCCGGGGCTCCTACACCCTAGACTAGGTAAGTACCACATAGGCGACATAGAGTTCGTCGCCGCGTTCGACGCCTCCACCGAGAAGGTGGGAAAGGACTTGAGCGAGGCCATATTCGCCTACCCGAACATAACGAAGAAGTTCGCAGAAGTGCCCAAGCTGGGCGTCGAGGTCAGGCCGGGGCCCGTACTGGACGGAGTGGCCCCGCACATGGTCGACGTCTTTAAGCCTCACAATCTCGACGTGAGCTTGGACTACGTCGTCGACGAGCTTAGGGGCTCGAGGGCCGAGGTCGTCGTGAACCTCCTCCCCGTCGGGAGCGAGATGGCCACGAGGTTTTACGCGGAGGCCTCTGCTCAAGCTCGCTCCTCCTTCGTCAACGGCATACCAGTCTTCATAGCTAGCGACCCCGAGGGTTATTGGCCGAAGAGGTACGGAGAGGCTGGGACCCCGCTCTTAGGAGACGACGTAAAGGGACAGCTCGGAGCAACGATACTCCACACAGCTCTCGTGTCGTTGCTTAGAGACAGAGGGGTGAAGGTCCTCGAGACGTACCAGCTCAACATAGGCGGCAACACGGACTTCTTGAACATGACCGTCGAGGAGAGGCTTAAGAGCAAGAGGATAAGCAAGACGAGGGCCGTGACCAGCATAATACCGGAGGGCTACGACTTGGAGGAAGAGGGCAGGGTGAAGATCGGGCCTAGCGACTTCGTCCCCTTCCTCGGCAACACCAAGGTGTGCTACATATACATCAAGGGGCTGAGCTTCGCGGACTTCACGGTCGAGTTAGATGTAAAGTTGAGGGTTGACGATAAGTCCATGTTCGCTGGCGCGATGATAGACGCCATCAGGCTCGCGAAGATAGCCATGGACAGGGGGCTCAGCGGCCCAGTGCCCGAGGTGTGCGCCTACTACTTCAAGCACCCGCCGAGGCACGCCCCAAGTCCTCAGATAGCGCTACAGTGGCTTAGGGAGTTCTTGGGCGAGGGGTTGGAGGCCTGCGAAGAGGCCATTGCAACGATGTAGAACTCCTAGGTCGATTAGGACGCTTTTCTCGACGTCCATAGTCACGCCATCGGCTTTAATTTAGACACTATTAGGGCCACATGTTCTTCGTCCCTCCTATCATGTGGAGGGTGGTCGCCTACCACGAAGAAAGTCGTCTCGCCGATCAAGTTCTCCGCGATGGTCCTCAAGGAGTAATCCACTTGTTCCACGGATAGTGGAACGAACCCCAAGACGTCCAAGGACCTGAGGTGCAAGACCAACAAGTTAGGGTCCAGCTCCTTTATGGCCTTTACGGCACGGCAGCAAGACTCCTCGTCGAACTCCAGGACGTTCGGCCTATCTCTTATCGGCTCGACCATCGTGACGAGGCCTTGGAAAGATAGCGCGCCATACTCCTCCATGACGACTACGACCTTGAGGCCCTTCTCGTACGCGACCTCTGGGAGGCACTTTATCTTCTTGGCATAGGCGTCCTCGGTCCTCCTAATGCCGTGCTTTTCGAGCCTGAGACCGCACAATATCGACGCGATGGAGGGCGTCGTGTGCTTGGTGTAGCTTAAGCATTTGAATAAGAGGCCTTGGGCCTCCATGGATGACGTGAAGGGGAAGCTGTTTTTGTTCTTAACGTACTCTTCGAAGCCTAGGCTGTCGACTATGACTAATACGACCCTCTCGCAATTGCTAGCGTAACCAACCACATCATCTATGACCGCTCCGTCGCATGAGAAGGAGAAGCCGAGCACTGCTGCTATTGATGGCGCGACGTCGACTTGCTCGACTTCACGAGGCACGGTCATTCGCCTTAGCTTCGCCAACGCCCAACTCTAGAGCTTATGATAACCAAAAGCGCGAGGGCCGAGGCATTGCAAGCTATGGAGAACATTTTCATGTTCTCCGGGCAAGTCTGGTATAGGTAGCCGTAGGTTATCGAGCCGAGCATCCAAGAGAAGCCAAAGAAGGCCCCAAAAATCCCGTAGCCGAAGGCTCGGTTCTCTGGAGACGTTATGTCGGCCACGAAGGCCCTCGCTGTGCTCTCATAAACTCCCATGACCACGCCCCACAAGACGCTAGATGCTAACACGAGGGCGGAGTCCCTCGTCAATAGGAGGGGGACTATCAAGGCCGAAGAAATGGGAGCCATGAGAAGGGAGGAGGGGCCGACCTTGTCGTAGAGCAGTCCGATGGGGAAGGCTACGATTCCGTCCACCAACATGGCTACGAGGTACATAACCGCAATCAAGGGATCCGATAGGAGCCCCTCAGCCCTGAGGTAGTACGAGACGTTGACCCAATGAATGAAGCCCATGGACATGATAGAGGAAGCGATTACGTAGAGCCAGAACGTCTTGGGAAGAGTTCTCTTGCCATGTTGAGGAGGTAGCTCTACAGCCTTTAATTTGGGGTACTTCCTGTACGCCATGTACAGGAAGGTCATGGAGATCGCTGCTGGAAAGGCTAAGAGCAAGAAGGTGATGGCGTATGAGCCCTCGCTCAAGTATAGTGATATCGAGACTACTAGAGGGCCCAGCACCGCTCCCGCTTGGTCTAGGGCTTCGTGGAGGCCAAATGCCTTGCCCCTACCTACCTCTTCAGTCACCTCGGCCAGTATGGTGTCCCTTGCTGGTGTCCTCAGGCCCTTGCCCATCCTCTCGAAAAATATGAGGACGGTGGCCAATTGCCAGTAGCCAGCGAAGGCAAGCAGTGGCACGACAGCAAGGTTCAACGCGTATCCCATGAACACCATGAGCCAGTAGCCCTTGCTAGACCTCGAGCGAGAGACCAAGACCCCGCTTGCCAATCTAGTGGCGTAGCCGAGGAACTCGCCGATGCTTACTAGGCTTGCGCAAAGAGCCGTGGCCCCCAATACTTCGGCGTAAGATCCGAGAACGGACCTCGCCCCTTCGTAGGTCACGTCTGCGAATAGGGAGACGAGAGATAAGAAGAGGAAGACTAACAACATCTCCCTCTTTACATGTCTAAAGCTCATAAAGCCCCTTACCTGCTTATGGCTTATAACTCTTCAACGTTATGCCCCTCAATAGGCCTCAATAGGGCTTTAGGAGTTAGCCCTTTAAACTGCCGGTGTAGAATCTCGGCTGCTTAAATAAACGTTTTGTACGTTAACGTCATTAACACGTTACCATGGTCGTTGCCGCTTACATGACGAGCCCCAAAGCCGCAAACTTGAGATTTGGAGAAGAGTGTGTTTCTAGAATCGCTTGAGTAGCTCAGAAAATGGAAAAGCATACGCAATTAGTAAATAACCTGCAGAGGCAGGCCGAACATAATTTTGGGCCAGCGAGCCCTCAGAAAGCGGGGATGTCAGTCGGTCTTAGAGGCTGAGTTTTGTGAGGAGATCGCCATCCGCCTTAAGTATCGATCTTAAGGCGTTAGCCTCCTTAGTGCGGTCATTGGTTGGCCGAGCACTACGGACATTTTGGCCATTGTCACTACGGACATTTTGGCCATTGTCCGCCGCTTAGCTCTCGAGAAGTCTTAATATTGATAGGCCGCACCTTCTTAGCCAAGCCCCGACTGAGCCGTGAGCGAGTGGTGAGCCGTGAAAATCGCTTTGCTCGGCGGGACAGGGAACATGGGTCAAGGGCTTGCCCTGAGGTGGGCTAGGAACCACGAGATAATCATAGGCTCGAGAGAGGCGCGAAAGGGCACGAAAGTAGCCGAAGAGTACTTAGCCAAGGCTAGGGCGTTTTACGGAGATGCCATGAAAGGGACCATAAGGGGTACGTCGAACTTCGAGGCCGCCGCTCAGGCTGACGTCATAGTCCTAACAATTTCGCATGAGTACGCAACCTCGACCATACTCAGCATAAAAGATAGACTAAAGCCAAGCCAAATAATAGTCTCGCCCGTAGTGCCGATGGTTAAGGTCGATAAGGGAGTAATGTACTCGCCGATAGTAGAGAGCGGTGAGGTAATGTCGTATGCTGAGGCTTTGGCCAAGGAGTTAAAAGGCGTACCAGTTGTGGCGGCGTACCATACGATATCAGCCAAAAAGCTCGCCGACCCGACCTTAGTCCTAAACTACGACATCCCCATAGCAGGCGACCACGAAGGGGCCGTCAAAGTCGTCATGGAGCTGACTCGAGAGATACGCAATTTGCGACCAATCTACGTTGGCCCGTTGAGGTCGGCTTTAATGATAGAGGCTCTAACCCCGTTAATAATAAACGCATCAATATACAGCAAGATAAAGGACGCCTCTATAGCGTTCGTGCAGTGACCACCTATTACGCCCCTCGCGTCGGGGGAGGATTCCGAGGTCGCGCTCTTTACACCCTCATCGCCCATCATCTTACTTTAAGAGGGGCTGAGTTGACGGGTCGAGAAGGCGGCGAAGGTTAGCTGCTACGAATAGCCAGTCCCAGCGAGCTGATGCGGGGGGTGGGATTTGAACCCACGCAGGCCTACGCCACAGGGTCCTAAGCCCTGCGCCTTTGACCTGACTCGGCCACCCCCGCTCGTCGTTTTTGCTGTGTGGAGCGGTTGGTATTTATTTTTGCCCTCAAGTTGTTGAAGGGGCTAGCAGTCGTGGGCGCGGTGGTCTCCAAAGGCGTCTGGAAGAAGTACAAGAACGGGGTCGTGGCACTCAAGGGGGTGTCGTTCAGCGTCGAGAAGGGCAGGCTCGTGGCCCTCTTGGGCAGGAACGGCGCTGGCAAGACCACTTGGGTGAGGATAGCCTCCACACAGCTCCTGCCGACCCAGGGGACCGTCGAGGTCTTGGGGCTCGACGTCGTCACAGACCCTTGGGAGGTGAGGGAGCTCATAGCAATGGTGCCTCAGGAGGGCTTCCCGCTCGACATCCTAACGCCGTTCGAGTTCGTCTACTCCTACCTGCTCATCAGGGGCTACGGGAGGAGCGAGGCCAAGAAGCTGGCGCGCGAGCACCTAGCCATCTTGGAGTTGGAGCCCTACGCCAAGAGAACCATCAGCGAACTGTCTGGCGGGCTCAAGAAGAGGGTCCTCGTCGCAGCCGTCTTAGCCTCAGGGGCAGAGGTCCTCTTCTTAGACGAGCCTACCGTAGGGCTCGACCCTCTCGCTAGGAGAAGCGTCTGGAGGGCGCTCAAGGAGGCCAAGAGGGCTGGCGGGACCATGCTCTTGACGACGCACTACATGGACGAGGCAGAGAGCTTGGCCGACGAGGTCGTTATAGTGCACGAGGGCCAGGTGCTGTTCTCCGGCACAGTAGAGGAGGGCCGCAGGGCAGTCGGCCGCGAGTTCAAGGTCGAGGTTTATGGCGACCTAGACGTGGAGGGCTACGAGGCCCTGAGGCTCAGAGGCGTCACGATCTTCTACGTCAACGAGGGTGAGGGTGACGAGGTGTTGAAGAAAGCCATGGCAAGAGGCTACGAGTCCGTGGTCAAGCCTACGAGCCTCGAGGACCTGTTCATCAAGCTGACGGGTGAGAGAATTGAGGAAGGGGATTAGGAGGCAAGCGGTCGCATCGCTCACGATAGCTTGGGTCAACGGGCTCGTGGTGCTCAAGAGGGCCCCGCTCTGGGTCGTCTCTTACCTACTGATGCCCCTAGCCCTGCTGTTCTTCTTCCGAATTCACGGGAACGTGGCGATGATGAAGATGGCCTTGATAGGGGGGATAATAATGGTGGCCACGAGCAACGGCATATCGATACTCGGCGACGCGGCGTGGTTCAGAATCTACGTGAAGTACCAAGACCTCCTAGTGGCGACTCCGATAAGGCCAGTGAGCTACGTAATGGGGCTCTCGCTGTCCATGTTCGTATTCGCCAGCCCGGGGCTCTCCCTCTTCATAGCGCTCGCCTCGCTCGCGGGCCTCACGACCTTCGAGTTCGCGCTAGCACTAGCCGCCTGCACGATAGCTGTCTGGATCTCGTCTTCCATGATCGGCTTCGCGATCTCAACGCTCTTCAAGAGCTTGAGGCACGTGTGGCCCATGGCCTCAATCCTGTCCTTGGTGCTCAGCCTCCTGCCGCCGATATACTACCCAGCCACCGTGCTCCCACGGGGGCTTCAGTGGATCGGCGCGCTCGTCCCGACGGGGGCCGCGGCCATGATACTCCACCACGTGGCTGGACTCATCGAGGTCGAGGCAACGGCGCTCACGACTTCGATAGCGTCACTGATTGCCTACACCGCAACTCTATCGTTGCTCTCCTCGCTCAAGGTTAGGTGGAGGGAGGAATAAGGACTCATGAAGCTTGGCACTTTTTACATCAACCCTTGCGCTCGTTACAGAGTCGATGAAGTTCGACGCCAAAGCACGTGAAAGCGGCAAATGACTATGAGTGTTGAAACGGCCTCAATCCCCCTCAACCACGTACCTAAATATCCTAGCTATGTAGGTGCCGTTGGTGGTCTTGTAGTACCACGCGGGCTGGAATGGGTCCTCGCCCTTGCCAGCCACGTCGACGGCCGTCCTCCAGCATCTCTCTAAGACCTTCCTAGTTATCACCCTCACGCTACCGCTAGACTCCAGCTTGACAAAGACGACGTCACCGTCGACCCAAACGAGGAACTTAGACCTCCCAGTGGGCGAGGACAGCTTGATAGGCTTCGAGAGCAAAGCCGAGATGAGGGACCACACGTCATCGAAGCCCATCTCGACGATCTCGCTCTTACGCTTCATCATAATAATCACCTCACCCATAATTAAGTAGTAATACCGAGAAGAGGTTTCCACGTGGGGTGATGAGCCGAGAAGGCAAACTGGTGAGGGCGAGGGAGTAACTCCGAGCAACAGGCCTCGACAGTCGGCGACACGTAGAGTTAAGGCGAACACTTTCAAAACTCGCAAGGAGCGAGGTCGTGGCAGAGGTGTTTAGTGGAGAATTCGCTTAATGATCGATGGCCGTTGTGTGATGTTGAGGCGTTGGTAGCGCACTCCACGAGCTAGGGACTAGACGAAGACGTCTTAAGGGCTTTGAACGATTCTAGGTTTCGCGTGGTGCCTGTCCTTCAACGATGCAACGGCAAGGATTGCATCGGACTCGACTAGGTAAAGCGCCACTCGTCGAGGGCCCTCCTAAGCTTCGCCATCTCCTTTTCAGTGTTCTCCGTGCTCTTTAACGGCTTTTTTAGGAGCTCTACGAGTCCTTTAACAGGCTTCAGCACTATTCGCCTACTCTTTACTTTGTTTCGACAACCCTTTTCAGGGCCAAGTCCCTGAGGCCTTTGGAACCAACATCCTTCTTTTTTGCCAACCGTCAGTAAAGTTCCACCGATAAGAGCGTCACGGTCTCCTAGCATCTATTGCGAGTTCGCGTAGGCCCATATGAGAGCTAAGTCTCTCTAACAACGATGGACCCCCCAAACTCGTTCGCGGGAAATTGTACGAAGTCTCGTGCGCCTTGGCTCGTACGTGGACGAAGCTTAGCCATGGATTAACTTTATAAGAGGTCCTAAGCTACCTTTATACCTGCCTAAGCGAAAGTAGAGAAGAGGCCCCCGTAGTATAGCCCGGTCAAGTATGCAGGCCTCTCGAGCCTGCGGCCCGGGTTCAAATCCCGGCGGGGGCACTAAATACATCAATTTAGCCACAAGGCCTAGGCGTCCTGTCTTGGACCTCACACGGATTTGTACTGCAAGCAATCATTTGGCTACAAGTTGGGCTTCGTAAGAGCTGTGATGAAGTCGATGAGGAGAGGAAGGGCTGAGCCCTCACTAAGGCTTCTTAGCTCGAATGAAGCCTACGGACCAGGCCCAAGGCCCCTTCACGTAAACTTCGAAGCCGCTGGCCTCGAGCTTCTTGACCAAGGGCTCTGGGTTGCCGTGGTACTCGACGCTCCAATCGCCGACCTTCTTCAAATTATCACTACTAGCTGACAGTATGGCCTCGTACTCACAACCCTCACAGTCCATCTTCACTACGACCCCCGTAGGCAACGACCTTAAGATTCGGTCGAACGACATCAGAGGCGCCCTAGTGGGCCTCGGGCATAGCAATGTGCGGTAGGCGCTCTCGCCCCCAACGCCAGCGTTGATGGCTACGACCCTGTCGAGGAGGCCGTTGAGGGCTAGGTTAGCCAGCATCTCTCTGAACATGTTCGGGCAAGGCTCGAAGGCGACGACGAGCTTAGCACCCCTCTCCAAGAAGTAGATGGCGGTCTCGCCAAAGCCAGCGCCGACGTCTAGGACCACCTTGCCCTCGACGTCGAGATCCTCGTACTGCCCGCGATCGAGGGCCTCGAGGATGTAGTTGTGCATGTGCACGAACCTGACGCTGTTCTTGAGCCAGTAGCCGCTAGAGCCCCTTTTTACGTACCTCCAGCCCAGCTTGAGGGCCTCTCGAATGTGATCGGACCTTAGGCGCTCTCTCACCGGTACGTCGCGAGGCGCGAATAGCGCGTCCACCCTGCACGTGACCAGCGGGACCAGCGTATCTATCAGCTTGTGGAGGCGCCACCCCTCCAAGGCGTTGCATCTCCGAAAAGCACTATGAAGGAGGTGATAACAAATGCTTTGCGCAGGTCCTTCGAGCGCCGCTTCAAGTTATGTCGGTGGACTTGACGCAACGGCTCAATCCTCTAGACGGGAACGCTTAAATACGTCATAGTTGACGTAGGCTCTGCGTAGCCGAAGCGAGTCGCGCTGTGGAGCTGAGCTCTGTTGATTGATGCGTATGAGGTCGCTAGGGCCTTCGCCTTCCTCTTCGTGATCATGAGCCCTTCGCCAGCATCCCGATATTCTTGAGGGTCGCGGGGGAGGACAAGGCCAAGGCGGCCGCCCGAGCCGTGCTCGTCGCTGGCGGCGTCCTGTTCGCCTTCCTTTTCTTCGGCCCCATTCTCCTTGAGGTCTTTCGCATAACCTTAGACTCCCTCAGGGTAGCGGGAGGGCTCATCCTCGGGATCCGGCTCGTGCTCGGGCTACGAGTGCTCGAGAGGGAGGGCGAAGAGGGTCACAACCCGCGCTCACGCTAATAGGCACCCCGATGCTCACGGGCCCCGGGGTCATAACCATGACCATGATCCTCGTGCAGGAGAGCGGCCCGCTGGTGACTGCCTGCGCCGCCGTGGGGTCCCTGACATCGAGCTGGCTCGTGCTGATGGTCTCTAGCCTCATGAGCAGGTCATGGGAAGAAACGCTATCGACATAACGTCGAGGGTCATGGAGCTTCTAGCGACCGCGACCGCCGTCGAGATGGTCGTGAAGGGCGTGAGGGCCGTGCTGGGAGCCTTGTGACAATTAACGGCCGAAGTAGAGCGGCGCTGGGCCGAGGTCTTCTTTGGCGAGGCTCAATGGGCTCTGTGGACTTTCTCAAGAGCACCTAAAACCCCTTCGGAAGAGGCTGGGCTGTGATTATTGAGGCACTTACCACTTTGCGTCGTCGGCCTTAATAGAATTGTAGAGGAGCGTAAGCTTCGCTACTTTTCCCGCGGAGTAGCCTCAAATTTTAGAAATTTGGAGGTTAAAGGTGGAGGAGGTTAGCATTTTCAACGTATTTGAGAGTTCTTAGGGGACGGCCTCGGACGTTTTAATAGTTAGTAGGTTCGGTGGCTACCCAAGACCCCCACTTCTCAGCACTATTGGAGCCTTGCGACATCATGGAAGAGGCCAAGAGGTTCTTACGAGAAGAGCTTAAGTTCTTTGAGACGCTCGGGGCCTCTATGCCTCAATACGAGGTGCTCTCAGAGCGGCGTAAAGAAGGTCCTGTGCTCTTAGACAAGTTCGAGGAGGTCTTCGAGGTACAGCGGGTAGGGGTCATAGAAGGATTTTCTGAAAGACCACCGCTTAGCGCATAAGTTTATGTAATTTTATAAGAGCTCTGAGCGGAAGGCCTCAGCCCTCTATATAGTGAGAAGGCCACGAAAAATCCGACGGCAAAGATAAAGGCCTTTAACGTCGCATGGAAGGGTGCCGCCAGGGATTCGTGCTCTGCTATAGACATGATTATCATCGGGGCCATCATCCCACCGAGGTCAAAAAACGTCCTCCAGATTCCCATCGAAGACCCCGTTGATTTCGCAGTTACTACTGCTGCCGCCACAGCTGGCGTCGTGGAGTAAACGAGGCCAAAGCTCAATCCGGTTAAGAACACAGCGAACGACAATATGACAAGAGCGTTTGTTGTGATGAACAAGAGTATTGCTAATTCCATCGTCATAAAGGCAAGCGCATAGTTTAGGAGGTGCCATCTCGGGTAAAGCTTGTCAAAAAGAAGGCCGCCCAAAACAGCTCCTACGCCTATCCCAATACCTCGTGGTGCCAACATAATGCCCACGTCCACGAGGTTCATCCCCAAAGCCTTTAGCGCGTAAAGCGGGGCTAAGACCGTTATGAGGCATTCAGGGAATTGGATAGCGAAAATTGAGAAGCTTGCGATAGATAGACCTTCGAACACCAAAGCCTTCGGCACTTTTTGTTGTCCGTGAGGGCTGGGAGGCGTTTTCGCTAGGGCTTTCTGATACCCTGCGGGCTTCTGCCTTGAAAAGGGCTTTAGGATTATTATCGGTATGAGAGCGCACAGGAGGATAGCTCCTCCGATGGTAAAGGTTAGCCTAAAACCCAAGGCAGCTCCAAGCCACCCTCCCAACGAACTTGCTGCGCTAACAGTTGTAAACTCTACTGCTTGCAATATTCCGAGGGCCTTTCCCCGACTTTCACCTGGAAAACGCTCAGCCACATAGGATAAACTTGCTAAAAAGAAAAGAACGCTACCCACGGCCGCGGGCACTCGGAGCATGATCAGTTCAAAGA
>Ga0105154_1000576_pt1 | contig 15576 bp, 18 predicted proteins | sample SSWtaG_FD_89672 | JGI IMG/M metagenome (GOLD analysis project Ga0105154, IMG submission 89672) | Hot spring microbial communities from Sandy's Spring West, USA to study Microbial Dark Matter (Phase II) - SSWsed_matched | ecosystem: Environmental > Aquatic > Thermal springs > Hot (42-90C) >... | reverse complement strand
GTTTCTGATGAAAGTTCAGCGGCTGTTCCCCATACTGCTCCTCACTGCTTTAGCTGCTGTTAGTACCACTTACGCACCCCCCTCCCTGCGGCTCAAGTACGAAATTCGAATAGCCCAAGAAAGGTTCAGTCCTACTCCAGGCGCCGAGCACATGTACCGGGAAGCCCTCAGAATTTTTAGAGCTGTCAACGCGACGCCCTCGATGACCACCCGCCTTTGCGTGGGCCGCGGCGAAATGGTCTGCGCTTTTATCGGTTTTGACAGGCTCGAAGTGATCGTGGAAGCGGACGGGCGCACCGCGAACGTGACCTTGCTTTCCTACAACTTCACCGTAGCTTGCAGGGAAGAGAGCAGGGCTTTGTTCGAGCGCTTGCTGAGCGGCTTGGAACTCTCCGGATCCTTCGAGGGTTACGCGTACGCCGTGGCGAGAGTGGCGGCTTTCGCTAAAACCGTCCGGCTAGACCCCGCGGCATCGCCGGGTGAAGGCGAGCGGCTCTTCTGGCTTCGACCGGAGGAGCTGAGGCTCAACGCCACCGTAGTTTTAGCGCACATCCTGCCATTACCAGGCACGTTTGGGCAGTTCGCGTTCGACGGGTCCGCCAACGTGGTTTACGTGAACTTCAGCCTGCCGAGCGAGAAAAGCTACGAGCTGAACGGCGGCGCGGTCATCGTCGACAGGTCGCGGACGGCGGTGGGGAGCTCGCGCTACTCCAACAGGTACGCGTCGGTCTTCAAGCTGAGGGATTTGGACGTCGAGCAGGTGAAACGGATGGTCCCAGAATACTTCCGCTTCGTCGATTTTGGCAACGGCACGTACGCGATCATCTGCAGCTACATTTATGACGCTTACGAGCTTGTTAAGGACATCAAGCCGTGGAGGTTGACCAAAGAGAAGCGGCCGCTAGTGTACGAAGGCGAGGAGGTTTCGGTCGAGATAATGGGGGTCGTCGAGTTCGCCGGAGCCCGCTACGATGTGAGCCCCTTGGAGCCAGTGACGCTCGTGTACGATAGAGGGACGGGGGTCCTGCTGGAGTCCTCGCTCGGGGCTCCGGGGCTGCCGGCTTTCCTCACAACCTTCGGGATCCTCCCGCCGCCTCTGACCAACTTCTTCGGCGCCGACACCGTGTGGGGCCTGCTCGGGGAAGGCGAAACCCCGCTGTTGACCCTCACGCTGGTGGAGTCCACGCTCCACAGGGGCGAGGAGAGGCTCGGGGGTCCAGGCCGCGTGGACGTCGCGGCGCACGCGGCTGCGCTCCTGGTCGCGGCTGCGCTGCTGGGGGTTGCGGCTGGGGTGAGAAGGAGGTGAAGGTGGAGCTCTCGCTCGCCGTATCGCTAGCCCTGCTCCTCATCCCCCTATCCTTCACCGACGATATCGTGAACCCGAACCCCTATACGCTGGTGTACAGCGGCCATGGATCCGGCGTTTTCCCCCTCCTTGGCCTTGGGAGTGGTACGAGATCCGCAGCGGCAGCTTGCTCCTCCACGTCAACGACACGGTCAGCCTCGAGCTCCGGTTTTCTGGCTGCAACCTGAGGAGCGGGGTTTACGAGTATCGGGTCGTCCACTACTCGAGCGGCAAGATCTACGCGGCAAGGGGCGAGGTAGGCGCCTTGACCCTGCTCCCAGTTTTCACGGCGGAGCTCGGCGGGGTCCACGTGTTCCAGCTCCGCGTGAAACTCGAGGGCGAAGGCGAGTGCAGGTACGATCTCAGAGTTACCGCGACTAGGGAGGACAAGAGCGGGTACGCTCGAGTTTATACGCTCGAAGCCGCGGCTGGGTTGGTCTCGACTTCAGCGGTCGCCGCGTACGTCGCGGTGAGGAGGCGTGAAGCTGCTTAAGTTGGTCAAGTGGTACCTAGGCTTCTTCCACGTGTGGGCCTTCTCGCTAGCCCTCTTCTTCGCTTACATCTTCACGTACGACCGATTCGCGATCCTGGGCGTCGACCCGTCCTGGGACTCCCTGTTGAGCGGCGCGGAGAGCCTGCAGGAGCCCGTGCTGATGGCTGCTCACGCCGCCCTTGTAGCGGCAATACTCTTCTCCTTCGAGGAGGGCGAGGGCTACTCGTACCTGAGGCACCTGACCGGGGCGGGCCGCCTCCAGGTTCTCGCGGCGAAGTGGCTGGCCTACCTGCTGCTAGTGGCGCCGCCGCTCGTCGCCGCGAAGGCTCTGCTGTCTGTCTCGTGGGATTACAGAATGTTGGCGCGCCCCGGCTTCGTGCAAGCTCTGGCTGAGCTGCTGGCGGGAGCGGCTCTTCAAGCGTCCTACCTCTTCCCCTTCTACGCCCTCTGGGCCCTAGCCACTAAGCGGGCCACGTACTTCGTCATGGGAGCCTTCCTCGAGCTCTACCTCTTGGAGAGCTTCTGGGGCGGCCCCCTGTTCGTGTACGGGAGCCACTTCATGCTCCTCAGGCTGCCGCTCGGCCCGGCGCTCGCTCGGCTCGTCCGGGATCTCGGGCTCCGGCTCGCCGCCTCACTCGCGCACTTGGCGGCCGCCGCCTACCTCGAGCTGAGGGGTGAGGTGAAGTGGAAGTAGTGGTGGCCGAGAACCTTTCGAAGCGCTTCGGCTTCACGTGGGCTTTGAGGGGGGTGAGCTTGAAGCTGGGCAGGGGTCTGCACCTGCTCCTCGGCCCCAACGGGTCCGGCAAGACGACGTTCCTTAAGCTGGCGCTTGGGATGCTGAAACCCACGAGCGGGCTCGTGCGCGTTCTGGGTTTCGATCCCTGGCGCGAGTGGCCGGAGCTCTCGAAGCGCGCGGCTTTCGCGATGGAAGGCGCTCCGCTGCCGTGGTGGATGAGCGGCCGCGCCCTCCTTTCGGAGCTGTGCTCAATGAGGGGCTTCCCCTTCGCCAACGCCGAGAAGCTGGCTGGGGAGCTCGGCGTGTCCGGCTACTGGGAGAGGCCCATCCTGACCTACTCGAGTGGGATGGCGAAGCGTGTGCTCCTCCTCACAGCCCTGAGCTTCGAGGCGGAGCTCTACGCGCTCGACGAACCCTTCACGCTCGTGGACAAGGCCACGATCGCCAAGCTCATGCGGATGCTTGAGGAGCTCAAGAGCAGCGGGTGCACGATACTCGTTGCGACCCACTACCTGCCGGAGGGATTGGAAGCTGACACGCTGGTGAGGTTCGAGGAGGGTAGAGTGGTTTCGGTCGAGAACATCGGCAGGGCGGGCTAGCCGGCGCGCATCCCTTAAAGGTTCGCGGAAAGGGGTGCGGCTGATGGGGTCCAGCGCGGCGAGAGCCGCAGCAGCCAGCTTCCTGGCGGTGGTCACGGGTCTGCTGGCGCAGCTGAGCTTCCGTGTCGGGCCTGTGCCTTACACGATGCAGAACGCCGGCCTAGCCCTCTCGGGTCTCCTGCTGCCGCCCAAGTGGGCTTTCGCCTCCCAACTCCTCTACCTGGCGATGGTAGCCGCGGGTTTCCCCTTAGCCGCCAGCTTCAGGGGAGGGTTCGGCGTGCACATCGGCCCTACGGGAGGTTACTTGGCCGGCTTCCCCCTCGCCGCCCTCCTGACGAGCCTCTTCCGCGAGCGGTACACGAGGGCCGCCGGCAGGAGCTTCGCGGAGCTCAAGGCGCGCGACTTGGCGGTGCTCTGGCTTCTCTCGGCTGCGGCCGCCGCGCCGGTCTACGCCCTCGGCTTCCTCGTCTTCTCCCACTGGGCCTCCGCGGATCCCTCACTCCTCGCTTGGACCCTGCGGGCGGCCGGTCTCCTCGGGCTCGCCGCGGACCCCCGGTTAGCGGTGGCTGTGTCGTCCGCGCTCATCTTCCTACCTCAAGACCTCTTCATGGATCATCCGCTCGCGCTGCTTACGGCGTCGCGCGTAGCGCGCGCTGCACCCGACGTTTACGCTGCTCTCGCCGGCGCGACCCTGAGCCGGAAAAGCAAGACACGCGAGGGCGAAGAGGGCGAGTTGCGTGAAGCTCGAGGATAAGCTTCTAGCTGCCCTGCTCCTGGGCGGGGGTTACGCCCCGCTCTCGCGCTTATCCGGGGAGCTGGGAGCTTCCGAGACAGGTCTCGCGGAAGCCGCGAGGTCTTTGGCGGCGCGAGGTTACCCCGTCGAGGTGGAGCGGGAGCTGCTGAAGCTGCACCTGCTCGACGACCTCAGCGCGGCTGCCCCCCGCGCAGCTAAGCTGGGCACCTCCCTGCGGTTCTCGGTGCACTACTTGGAGCGGTGCGGCTCCACGATGGACGTCGCGAGGGAGCTGGCACTCGGCCGCTGGCGGCTTGTACGCGACACTCGTGCTCAGACCCCCGCCGTGGGTCTTGCGCGCGCTCAGCCTCGCTGCGAGCGTCGCTGTCGCCCGGATCTTGGAGCTGCTCGGGCTTGACGCTAGGGTCAAGTGGCCCAACGACGTGCAGGTTGCTGGGAGGAAGGTCTGCGGGATTCTCGTGGAGGCGGCGGCGGAGCCAGGAGAAGCTGCCTGCGCGCTCGTCGGCATCGGCTTGAACGTCAACAACGAGCTCCCTAGAGAGCTCGCTGGCACAGCTGCTACCCTGAGGGAGCTGCTGGGTAGGCCGGTGCCCCGCCTCCCCCTCTTCCTCAAGCTCCTCGAGGAGCTGGACGACGTTTACGCCCGGGTCAGGGAAGGGCGGTGGGGCGAGGTTCTCAGCGAGTGGAAGAGTAGGTCCTCGACGCTCGGCAGGTTTGTGCGTGTCGAAACCCCCGAGGGAGCGTTCACGGGTTTAGCGGTTAACGTGAGCGAAGATGGAGCCCTGCTCGTCCGGCTCGAGGACGGCAAGATCAGAGAATTCTACTCAGGCGACGTAATCCACCTGAGGTGAGGCGCTAAGGATAATAAGGTACGTCGTTCTCTTCCTTGCAAGATGATATCGAGTTTGCAGCTCTGGAACTTCAAGGGGGTTCAAAGGGGGGAGCTCCCTCTCTCGGGGGTTACGGTTCTCGTTGGGCCGAACAACTCCGGGAAGACGACAATCCTTGAAGCCCTCCTTCTAGCGCACGGCTTGTCCCAGCCGGTTGTGGGCGGGCTTGCCGCGTGGGAAATTCTCTCGGAAACCCACCGCACGCTGGATGCGGCTGGGCTCCTCCACTTGCTGCACAAGTACTCGGGTAAAGCAGCCGTGCTGTACGAGATGCGAGACGGCAGCCGCAGGGCGATCCTACTGAGGCGCGCTGGCGGCTCTCTAGAGGTCTTCTACATGGCAAAGCCTCCTTCCAGTATGAAAGAGCTGCTAGAGGTCGAACCGAGCGCGTTTGCGGCAGGTGCGAGGGAGGAGTATGGCCCAGCGCCAGCGCAGCAGGCTGGTGTAAGGGGAGCGCAGTTCCTCAAGGTTTTCTTCTTCAAGCACGGGATAAGGGAGCGTGTAGTGAAGGAGCTCTACGGCGCGTGGGCGGATGTGGCGGCTTCGGGTGCCACTAGGAGGGTCGCGCAGCGTGTATCGAAGGCGGCTGACGAGGCGTACATCGAGCTGCTGGCAGAGCCCTTTGTTGGCGGAGCGCCAGCGCTGTTTGCCTACCGGGCTGAAGATGGTGGTAGGATCAGGCTCGGGGACTTAGGCGATGGGATCGCCGACATGGCGGTTGCCGCGCTAGCGGTGGAGGTCGCGAAGCCGCAGCTCCTTCTGTGGGATGGCGTGGAGACGTTCATGCACCCTAGGGCTTTACAGGCTCTCGCCCTCTGGTTCTCCGAGCTCGCGGAGAAGGGCGTTCAAGTGGTTGTTTCGACGCACAGCCTCGACGCTGCATTCCTGGTAGCGGAGCTCTGCGAGGGGGCTAGCTTCCTGAAGCTTTCGCTCTCGAAAGGGGTTCTCGGAGCGATCAGATACTCTGCCGAGGAATTGGAAGGGTTGAGGAGTCGGGGGCTGGACATCAGGATGTAACCTGGCAGGGTTTCGCGCTAGCGTTTTAGCCGCTTGCTTACAGGAGCAGTTGATGGAGGTCTGGATGGTAAGCTTTGAGTACAGCGGTGTGGTAAAGGCCGGGGGCTTGGGTGAAGCGGTTCGAGGTTTCGCCGAAAGTTTGGCAGCGAGGGGGTGCGACGTGAAGGTTTTGATGCCTAGCCACGGCGCGCGCGGCGAACCGATAGGCGAGGCGAGGGGTTTCTCCTTTTACTCGAGGCGCGTAGGGGGGGTTGAGGTAGTGCTCGCCTCCAACCCTGTCCTCGACGAGCCGACGGTGTACGCGGATGGGCTCATCGAGGCGAAAAGCGCGGCGCTCAGCTGGGCGGCTAGAGCCCTCCTGCAGATGGAAGGAGCACCCGATATCGTCCACGCGAACGACTGGCACGCGGTGCCCCCCGCCCTAGCGCTGGCGTGTGCCGGTGCAGCTCTCGTGTTCCACGTCCACTTGCACATGGGGAGGTGGGTGGGCTGGGACTTCCTCTTCCGGGACTGTGGTTTGGACCCCAGCTGCCGGCTGCAGGGAGTGAGCCTCGGAGAGGCCTATGGGAGAGCCGGTGGAGTTCTCGAGGTTCTAGCCGCGCAAGTGGCGGACGCGGTTGTAACCGTGAGCAGAGCCTACATGGAGGAGGTCTTGAGGCCAACCTTCGGCTGGGCCGCCGGCGACCGCTTGACGTACGTCTACAACGGGACGAGTTGGAGCTTGGAGGAGCTCTGGGCCGCGGTCGATCGCCTCCACGGCCCGAGGCTGCTCGAGCTCTACGGCGCGAGGAAACAGGGGCGGAAGGAGCTGAGGAGATACCTGCTGCTCGAAGCTCTAGGCGCTGCTCGCCCGGAGGTACGCGACCCCTCCCTCGCTTGGGCCGCTTCAGGCGCGGAGCCGTTCCCCTCCGACGGTCCCCTTGTGCTCGCGACTGGGAGAGCGAGCTGGCAGAAAGGTTTCGACATCCTGCTCTGGGCTTCCGACGCGCTTGCTAGCGTTATCCCCAACCTCAGGCTGCTCCTGCTGCTCCTGCCCGTGAAGGGGGAGGAGGGCCACTTGAGCTGGCTTCTCGGAGAGGCGAGGCGCAGGCCCCACGTGAGGGTCGTTGTCGGCCACGCCGCCAGCATCTACGAGCTCGCCCACCTGGCCGCGGACGCGTTCGCAGTGCCCAGCAGGTGGGAGCCCTTCGGGCTGGCGGCGGTCGAGGCTATGGCCGCCGGCGTGCCGGTGGCCGCTAGCAGGACCGGGGGGCTCAAGGAGACGGTTGTCGACCTCCGGGAGGACCCAGCCGGCGGTACGGGTTACCTCGTGCGGCCCGAGGACCCGGAGGAGCTGGCTAGGGCGCTCGCCTCTCTGCTCCTCGCGACAGCGAGGGAGGACATCGAGAAGGTGGGAGCGCTCGAGCGGGCGAGGAGCTTGGCCCTTCAGGATCCGGGTGTGAGCGGAGAGGAGCTGAGGTTGCGATGCGTCAAAAGGGCGGGAGAGTTCGGCTGGGCTAAAGCGGCCGAGCGCATGCTCGGCGTTTACAGGTGGGCGCTGGGGAGGCGCGGGTGGGTCACTAGCGCTGGAGTGTGAGGTGGGTAGGCCCTACTTGGAGGTGTTCGAAGCCGGGCTTCACGGTCGCTCGCATGCTCTTCTCGCCGTGGACTTGGCAGAGGATCCAGAGGTAGCAGATGCGGTGGCCCGGTGCTGCGGCGTTCGGGTGGTAGCCGCGCAGGATGACGACAGCGTCGCGGTCGCCGACGACGTACGCGTCGGCGCCATCCTCGTCCTCGACTACCTGCACGCCGAAGCCCCTGTCGAGCCCGTAGTACACGTAGATCTCGACCTTGTCGTCGTGCCTGTGAGGCGGGTAGCTCGTCCACTCGCCGGGAAAGCCCTCCGTGAAGCCCGCAAGGAGGCTCGTGCTCGGGTCTTCAACGCCTAGAGCTGTGTAGACGTGGCGCCTGTAACCCTCGGTGCCGACGAGGAGCGGCTTGAGCTCGGCGAAGCGGCGGACAAGCCAGAGCCTCCTCTTCTGGGAGGGAGCTTCGCCCACTACAACGAGGCTACCGCGCCCCTTCAGCTCTAGGGTCGCGGGGCCCGACGCGTATGCGAGATCCTTCGCCGCCAGCTCCGCCAGGCCGTGTTCGCAGCCCACGCTGCAGAACCCCTCTAGGCAAGCGACTACCGCTTCACGCCCCGTCTCAAGCTTCACATTCTCTTTGCCGTCGAGAAAGGTCCACTTGAAGGAATAGAGGTCGGAGCCCCAGAGTTCGATCAGAGGCGTGGGTGAGCTCAATGCCTTGTATAGCACCGATCTCGGACCGAGCACGTGGCGGAACCCGACTCCACGCTAAAATCGGTAACGGCGGAGCGGTCGGCTGGACAAGAAGGCGCTAAACGTTAAAATGGGATCCTCCAACGTCCCATGTGAGCGAGGGTCTACCTAAGTTCACCTTGAAGTACGCGTCGTTGACGCTCTACTTCGGGTCCTACGCGATCCACGGGCTGGAAAGGGGATTGAAGGGGTGCGAGCGTGTTCTCGTTGCTACGGGCAAGCGTTCGGCAAAGGAGAGCGGAGCTCTCGACGAGGCTCTCTCCCTGCTGGCGAAGCTGGGTGTGTCCTACGAGGTGTTCGACGGCATTACGCCGAACCCGTGGGCCAGCCAGGCAGACAGCATGGCCCAGCGGGCCTGGGCTTTCGGGGCCGACGCGATCCTCGCCATCGGCGGGGGCAGCGTGATCGACGCCGCGAAAGCTGCAGCGATGGTGGCGGTGAGCGGGGGCAGGGCGGCCGACTACGTTTACGGGAGGCGTAGGGCGAAGGGCTGGCTGCCGGTCTACGCCGTCAACATCACCCACGGGACGGGAACCGAGGTCGACAGGTACTCGGTCCTCACGGTCGAGGAGACGGGCGAAAAGCGCGGTTTCGTCTCCATCTACCCGACAGCCTCCGTAGACGACCCAAGGTACACGCTAACCCTCCCCCGAAGCCAGACGGTGTACACTGCGCTCGACGCCTTCTACCACGCTTACGAGTCGGCCACCCAGCCCGGCTCCTCGCCCTTCACCGAGATGCTGAGCAGGGAGACAGTAAGGTTGCTGCGCGCATGGCTGCCGCGAGCCGTCGGGAACCTCCGCGACCTGGAGGCTAGGTACTGGCTGCTCTACGCCTCGATGCTCGCCGGGATAGCGATCGACCTCAACGGGACCCACGTGGTCCACACGGTCGAGCACGTGCTGAGCGCGATGAACCCGAAGCTCGCTCACGGCTGCGGCCTCGCCCTGCTAGGGCCGCGCGCCGCCTACTACATACACAAGATAAGCCCAAGGGCCTCCGCCGCCGTGCTCGCCGCTCTCGACCCAACGATAAAACCTGTTCCGGAGGACGCGGAGAAAGCCGAGAAGGCGATTAAGGAGTTCCAGAGGCTCGTAGGGTTCGAGGAGAAGCTCAGCGACTACGGCTTCACGGAGAGCGACCCGTTGAAGATAGCGGAGAAGTCCGGGAACCCGCTGGGCCTCAAAACCCCCGAGATACTCGACATCATCAAGCATAGCTTCTAGAAAGCGATTTTTTGATTACTTGATACGAGACGCGCCTACTGCGCAATTCGCTGCCCGGGAACATTAACAGGAGGTGCTCAAGCTGATTGCGGAGGGTGGTGCGGGCTCGATGAAGCTCGTGAAGAGCGTTGACGTCTGGGATTTCGGGGGATTAAACGGCTCGAGGAGGAAACCGCTAGGGTGTTCGAGGATCTGGCGGTGGATGCGACCGTAGGGGGTTGAACGTGATGGAAAGCCACGGGATACGCATCGAAGGCGACGAGCTAGAGTTTAAGCCCTTACCCCTCCCAACTTCGATGACCATCTGATCGTAACCAGAACTGAGCGCTCAAGCTCTTGGCGCGGGCCCCGGTTAAACGCGCAGCGCTTCGGTCACGCCGCGTACGAGACAAACGCTACGCCGACCGTCGCCGCGATCACTCCCATCCAGTGCTTCCGGTTCATCTCCTCCCCGAGGAGCATCGACGAGAGCAGCGCGGCGAACACGGGGGTTGTGGCGCTAACAGTCGCGGCCACAGCCAGGCTGCCGACCTTCAGCGAGAGCAGCCAGAGCAGCGCGCCGAGGAAGTCCGAGATGAGGCCCGCAGCCGCCGCCGACACCAAAGCCTCTTTGCTTGGCTTTCCGAAACCCTTGTCGAGCGCGACGGGGGCCGCCGGGATCGCGGCGAAGAGTACGCGGAGCAAGCTGAGGGCCATCAGATCGCTTTCTTCGGCCGCTCCTTTAGCTACAACTTGGTTTGCACCCCAGAGGATGGATGTAACGCCAGCTAGCAGCGCTGCCTTCCTTCTGTCCTCGCCGCTATTCCTGCTGAGGAGCAGCCGGACTCCAGCCACCACGAGCAGCGCACTCGCCACGTGGTTGGGCTTCGGCGCGCTGCCGAGCAGATAAGCGACCGCAACCGCGACCAGCGGGTAGGTGTTCGCGATGGTTGAGGCCACGCTGACCCCGCCGAGCGAGAGCGCCTTGATGTACAGGTACCAGCCGAGCAGCGGCCCCGTGAGCCCGACGTAGGCCATGCGGATCGCGACAGCGGTGCTTGGAGGCTTGAACCCCAGTGCGAGCGTAGCGACAGCGAGACTGACGGAGCCCGCGACAAGCTTCACGAAGTTGATATCGAAGGCGTCGGCGCTGCCGGTGGCCTTCTTCAACAGGATCGCCGAGACCCCGCCTAGAGCAGCGGAAGCTAGCGCCGGCGGCAGCGCAGGGTCGACGACCATGAGGGGTCCCCCGCTCTCTGTTCTGATAAACTTCACTCATTCGCGCGCTCGTGAGGAAGCTGGCCACGTACCACGTGTGGCGGCTCCCGGGCAGGTTCGTGGCGAGCCCCCTCAGGTTTATCAAGTTCGCGGTCACGTCCGCTGTGGTGGTTGTAGCGGTAATGGCGCTGACCGTGGGAGTCAACCCGGCAACGCTGCCGCTCATCACCGCCTCCATGCTGCTCGCATGGTTCGCCGGCACAGCCTTCGGCCTCTACGCGTACAGCAAGCTAGCCGACCCTTGAGGGTTTCCAGCGCCGCCAACCTCCTCCTTATCCTTCGTCTCAATCCTACCGCGCGAGCTCCAGCTGGCGAGCGTGTCTGTGCCCACGGTGGCTCTCAAGCTCATGGCCCAGCACCCGGCAGGGGTGCACGCGGAGGTCCCCCCGCCGCTATCGGCTGCCGCAGCCGCGGCCTACACTGCGCTCTTCACAGCCCTGGCGCTGAGGCTGAGGCTGACTGTCGAGTAGCTTAGCGCTGCTCCCGCGCCGGCGCGATAGGCTTTTAGCGCCGCATTACGGAATGGTAATACGTGACCGTCGTATCGGTTCGCGTGCCGAAGGAGCTCAAGGAGAGGATGGACGCTCTCAGGGGCGCTGTCAACTGGAGCGAGGAAATAAGGGCGTTCATAGAGAAGAGAGTGGCAGAGCTGGAGCAGGAGAAAGCCATCGAGGAGCTCGAGCGGCTGATCGAAAAGCTACCGCCAGCCCCGAGGGGGGTAGCCCTCAAGTACGTGAGAGAAGACCGTGATCGTGGTTGACGCCTCAGCGCTGGCCAAGTACGCATTGAGGGAAGAGGGCTGGAAGATGGTAGCCGGTTACCTGAGGAGGGCGAGACCGCTGTACTCAGTCGACCACTTACTGAAGGAGGTCGCCAACGCCCTGTGGAAGCACGCTTACCTCGCGAGGGTGGTGGACGCCGAGACTGCGCTGAAGCTGTGCGAAGCTATCGTCAGGCTCGCCGAAACCAGAGCGATCGTGCTTGAGAGCGAGCTAAAGTACTTGGAAAGAGCCTTCGCGATCGCCTTCGAGCACGGCTTGACGGTGTACGACGCCTTGTACGTAGCACAAGCGGAAAAGCTCGGAGAGCTGCTAACCTCCGACAGGGAGCAGGGGAGGGTTGCAGAAAAGCTCGGAGTCACCGTTCACCTGGTTTAGGGCCGCGAGCGACGCCGCGTACGCTCCGGCGCCAAAGCTGGTTAAGCTGGGGGTGCGTCACGAAGGGTCTTTAGCCCAAATATTTCGCAGCCATCCTCTCGAGGAACTCCCTCGCCGTTGCCACCTCCTCGTCGAGCCTCGCGGCGATGTCGGGTCCTCCCACGTCCACCGCGATGGGGCCTCGGAAGCCGTGCTTCTTGAGCGCCTCGAACACGCCCTCCCAGTCCACCGTCCCCCTGCTCGGCGCCCAGTGGTAGTTGTCGCGCCCGTCGTTGTCGGAGGCGTGGACGTAGAAGATCCTGCCGCCCAGCTTCTCCACCGAAAGCGGGATCAGCTCCTTCGCCGCGTGCAGGTGGCCCACGTCCAGTACCGCGCCGAAGTTGTCCTCGCCCACCTCGTCGATCAGCCGGAGCATCGCGTCGCTGTTGCTTACCGTCTCCCCGATCCTCGGCTCGATGATGAACTTGAGCCCGCGAGCGGCTGCTATACGGGAGGCCCTCCCCATCGTCTCTACGAGGGTGGACCAGAACTTCCTCCAGGAGAAGACGGGGTCAACCTTGACCCTGTACCGCTCGCCGAAAACAACCGCGGAAGAGTAGGGGCGGGGCCCCACGAACTCGAGCGGGGGCGTGAACGTGTCCGTCTGCAGCATCTCAACCCCGAAGAAGGCGGCCAGCTCCGCAGCTCTATTAAGCATCGCTAATCCTCTCTCCCTCTCCGACCCGTCTAGTGAGACGACCTCGCGGAAGATCCCGGCGAAGTTCACAACCTCGAGCCCCAGCCCGCTCAGCTTAGTTCTCAGCTCGCCCTTCCTCTCCTCGATCTCTCTCAGGTTCCGCTCACCGACGGCTTCCACCTCCACGTACCTGAAGCCTAGCCTCGCCGCGTCTTCGAACGCGGTCAGCATCTTGTCGACGGGAGTCGGATAGCCGTACTTCGTTATCGCGTAGAGCCAAGCGAGGCAGATTCTCGCCACTCGATCGCGATCCGCTGGAGGTAGAAAAGGTTAGCTCCGCTGGCCCCCGACCAGCCGCGCGATCCTCTCGGCTGCGAGCACCACCTCGACTGCGCTGTCTCCGAATATATACGCGACCGGCTCCACGCCGCGCCCGCCGAGATCCACCGCCACCCTCGGCAGCTTGCCTAGCTCCCTGGCTTCCCTCACCGCGGCAGCCGCTGGGTTGGGCTCGCGGCATCCCTCGCTCGAAAACGCGATCTTCTCGAAGCCCAACGCCTCGAGAGCGTGCTCAACGGTCTCATCGTACTTCACGTTGATGCAAGCCGCGTAGCCCGAGGCCAGTAGAACCCCGGCTAGGTGTCGCGAAGCCCCGTACCTCGGTCTCCTCCGAGCAACGAGTCTCCCACTCACTCTCGCCAACCTGCCTGGCACCGCAGCTACGTCCCTCAAGCTCACCGCGCCGGGAGCAGCCCGTGCCACGTTTACGAGCACTTCCGGAGCCAGCACAGCTAAGTTCGGCGAAAGCTCGGCCAGCAGCACGGCTCTCTCGAGATCGGCCAGAGCCACAGCCTTCGCAGGTGCGAGCTTCGGGTTAAGAGCCATCGCACAAGCAGCGCATTCCCGCAGACCCCACCCCATCTCCCAGTGCTTCCTGCACACGCCGCCGGAGGCGGAGACGAGCAGCCAATACCGGTGGAGGAGGGCTGAGGCCAACTCGAGCCCCCCCTTATCGATAAGGTCGACGGTAGCGGTGACCAGCAGCTCAACCTCTAAGTCGCCGACCCCAATCTCCCTCAGCTTGCCTTTCCTCGCCTCGCGGAGGAGCTTGCTGACCGCAACCTGCGTTACACCAAGAGCCTTCGCGATATCGCTCTGGCCCCACCCCCTTTGTCTCAGTACAGTAGCGATCTCCGAGCGTAACGGCGAGAGGAAGCACTCCCTAGCGATCTCGAGAGGGATCATCGATAACCTGGTTATATATAACCTTATAAGCTTTTCTCTTTTTCCGCCATTCGCAGGAAGTTTTATAAAACTGGGTTTAAAGGGTTTGGCGTGAGCGCCTCAAGAAGAGCTAGTAGGGTTAAGGTGCTTGCCGAAGCTACAGTGCTCATCGCGCTAGCCACCGTGTTGAGCATGTACAAGATATACAGGATGCCGCAGGGCGGCTCGGTGACTCCCGGCTCGATGGTCCCCGTAATCGTTTTCGCGTTGAGGAGGGGTGTGGGCTATGGGTTCGCCGCGGGCGTTGTGTTCGGGCTTGTGCGCCTCTACCTCGGTCCCTACGTCGTCCACCCGGTTCAGCTCCTCCTCGACTACCCGCTGGCTTTCGGCGCGCTCGGGCTAGCGGGTCTGCTGAAAAAGAGGCCTGTAGCGGCGGCCGCGCTCGGCATCTTCGGGAGGTTCACCTGCCACTGGCTCTCCGGCGTCGTGTTCTTCGCCGAGTACGCTCCAGCTGGGCAGCATCCCGCTCTGTACTCGGCCATATACAACGGCAGCTACCTCGGCGTGGAGCTGGTGATTAGCGCCGCGCTCGTCTACCTGCTGGCCAGGTCTGGCGCGCTGAAAGTCTTCCTCTAGGGTTTTAGCATCATTTTCACGACTTCCTCTTTCCTTTCATCCAGCATCCTGAACGCCTCCGGCCCCCTCTCGAGCGGGAGTACGTGGCTGATTATCGGCTTCAGCGCGATCCTGCCGGAGGAAGCTATGCGGACGGCGCGCTGGAACGTGAACGGGCTCCTGTACGAGCTGACGAGCGTTAGCTCCTTCTCGTAAAGCTCGAAGGGCTTAACTGCCAGCACGTCGTCCTCCGGCGCGACGCCGAACACTAGAACCCTCCCGCCGCGCCTCGCTAAGGCTATCGCGGTGGCTATCGCCTTCGAGCTGCCGACAGCCTCGATCGCCAGGTCAACGCCCAAGCCGTCTGTGTCCGCCTTCACCGCCTCGACCGGATTCTCCTTCGCCGCGTTCACTACCACGTCCGCGCCCAGCTGCTTGGCGAGGCTCAGCCTCCGCTCGATCAGGTCTATCGCGTAGACGCGCGAAGCTCCCCGCATCTTCGCCAGCTGGATCATGAGGAGGCCCACGGGTCCGGAGCCAACGACCGCCACGGTATCGCCAGGCTCGATCTCCACGTTGTAGAGGCCCCTTACGCAGCACGCGAGAGGCTCGATGAGCGCCGCCTCCTCGAAGCTCATCCAGTCGGGGAAGCGGTAGACGTTGGTGGCGGGGACCTTCACGTACTCGGCGAAAGCCCCGTTTACGTCGACGCCAATCGCCTTGATGTTTGGGCAGTAGAAGTTCCTCTTCTCCATCCTGCAGTAGTAGCAGCGGCCGCACGTGATGTTCGGTTCGGCGACGACGTGAGAGCCGACCTCGACCCACTCGGCGCCCGGCCCTACCTCCTCTACGACGCCGCTGAACTCGTGTCCGGGCACGAGCGGCGTCTTAACCCTCCACTCGCCCCTGTAGAAGTGAAGATCGGTGCCGCAGATCCCGCACGCACCCACCCGGATCAGCACTTCCCCCTCCGAAACCTTCGGCCTCTCCACATCCTCTAACCGTACGTCCCTAACCCCCCTGAGGACGAGGGCTTTCACGGGCTAGCGGGTCTGCAACCAGCTAATATCCCTGCTCGTGCCCTGAGAAGGCGGTCGCAGTGGCTGAGCCCTTCCGAGGTGGACGCTAAGCTGTAGACGAGGGTCCAGAGAGCAGCTGTGTTCTGGAGCGCGTACTCCACCTGCTTCGTGTTCTTCGCCATGAAGGGACCGTACTCTGCCGTGAGCGTGAGACGCACCTCCCGCCCATCGACGGGGATGAGCGCGC
>Ga0105154_1000572_pt1 | contig 15617 bp, 13 predicted proteins | sample SSWtaG_FD_89672 | JGI IMG/M metagenome (GOLD analysis project Ga0105154, IMG submission 89672) | Hot spring microbial communities from Sandy's Spring West, USA to study Microbial Dark Matter (Phase II) - SSWsed_matched | ecosystem: Environmental > Aquatic > Thermal springs > Hot (42-90C) >... | reverse complement strand
GCACTAACTCTCTTACCTATGGCTCCGCGCACCCCGATCTCGACTCCTTCATTGTAAGTAGAGTCAGTTATCTTCTCACTCATAATAGTGAAGGTTCTCGCAGAGCCCTCAACAGCGTAGACCTCAACCTCGCTCAGACCTTTCTCAAGACCTCTCTTAACTATTCTCCTGTAGAGGTCGAGCACTCCTAACCACCTCCTCCAATGGTAAATCCTCTGACACGTATATGTGGGCCGCCATCTCCGACTCTCACAGTTTGCCCACCCTTACCGCAACCGCCAAAAACACTAGTCCTCACAACGAGATCCCTTGCCACAGCGTCCACGTTTTTCAACGTCTCGAGAATAAGCCCCGAGAGCATAATACCCTTGACTAGTTTAGTAGACTCTCCCCTCTCAATAATGTAGCTGGGGCCGCTCGTGAACGTGAAGGCGCCTGTGAGCGGGTTTACCTGGCCTCCGAGAGCACCTCTACCCTTAACATAAAGACCACTCTTCGTGTCTCTAATCAACTCCTCTGCTTTCCAGTCACCGGGCTCCATGTAGGTGTTTGTCTGCCTAACTAGTAGTGGGTGCTCGTAGCTCATAACTCGCGCGTTACCAGTAGGCTCGGCGTTGAGTGTTTTTGCTGTTGCAAGACTATGAAGGTAGCCTACGAGAACTCCGTTTTTAACGGTGTAAGTCTTCTTCTTGGGTGTGCCCTCATCGTCGTAGGGTATGAAGGCTCCACCCTCAATTACACCGTTGTCTACAACTGTCACGAGATCGCTGGCTATTTTCTCACCTACTCTACCACGCAAAACACTGGCTCCAGCCAGAATAGCATCTCCCTCAGTGGCGTGTCCAAAAGCCTCGTGTAGCAGTAACCCCACCATCTCGTTGTCTAGCACAATATCGTACTTTCCAGGCTTAACGTGCTCAGCTCTGGCGGCCTCCACTGCTAGCTTACACCTCTCTTTAATCCAGTCGTGCCAGTTAATCAACTTGATGAACTCCCAGCCAGCTACGGCGGACTCCTGATCGTATAGAGACTCCTGCATGCCCTCAACTAGTGCTTTAAGCGCTGAGGATACACCTATCATTCTACTGTCAACCTCCACGTAGTCTCCCCGACTTGAAACGTAGACTCTGTTATCGTGCTCATAGGCGAATCTGAGCACCACACTTGACACCCCCCTAATGTCCTTAGCCACACTGTACACGTCTCTGAGCAGGTCTATCTTCTCGGAGTAGTCAATGTTCTCGGGGTCTACGCTGAACTTAGAGGAGACTTTAGCCTTACTTGTAGGTCTCTTAGCCAAGTCCATGCTGAGTGCTAGTGGTTTAGAGGCCCTCGCCATCTTGTAAGCTCTCACAGCGGCCTCTTTAATGGACTCTCGCGTCACATTACTAGTTGCCGAGTAGCCCACTGCACCGTCAACCACTACTCTCACTCCGGCACCAAAACTAGTGTTAATTGTAAAGTCCCTGACAACACCGTTATCCAGCACTATAAGCTCGTAGTAGTGTCTCTGCACTCTCACATCAATAAACTGCGCTTTAAGCTCACTTGCTAGTCTCGACACAAATCCGGGCTCCACACTCAAGACTAGCACCACCTTCCACACGCTATTTAACACCGCGGAGCATAAAATACGCTAAAGCGAAGAACTTATAAGCTCGCTAGGCAGAGTACTCTATATGGAGTCCCTCAGACACTCCGTGAAAGCGGACTGGGATGAAGAGGGAAGCCGGCGGGGATCGAACACCCCCTGTTCTCCAGTTAATTACCAGTTCACAGAGCACGATAATTCCTGGACACTCCTAGAAAGCATTTAGAGCTGAATTCGCGAAGAGCGGACTGGGTTAAGAGTGAAGTGAAAAACCTATTTTGACAATACGTTTAAGTACGGCTTCACCTCTATAGTCTGGTAGTAGTATTGGGGCTTTCCTGGACTCAGGTACTCCTATCTGCTTTAGCTCTTCTATGTAGTGCTCGAGGTGTTTAAGCGATATTCTGGGTTTTGATGTCTCTCTCACTAGTTTAGAGGCCTCTATACCAGCTCTCCTGCCAAACACGAAGATGTCGGCTGTGGAGTTCCCCACGAGCCTGTTCTTTCCGTGAATTCCACCAGTGACTTCTCCAGCTGCGAGAAAGCCTCTAATAGGCTCACCTGTGGGTCTTAGTACGTGTGTCCACTCATCTATTAGCACACCACCGTTCTGGTAGTGTAGTGTGGGGTATGTGAGTATTGGCTCTTCTGTTATGTCTATACCGTGTCTCAGGAACATCCTGTAGAGAGCTGGTAGCTCTCTCTTAATTGTACCTGGACCCTTCAACATCTCTATTATTGGCGTGTCAAGCCACACCCCACAAGTACCAGTAGGCGTTATAACACCTCTACCCTCACTGCACTCTCTAATTATAGCTGATGCAACCACGTCTCTCGGCTCAAGCTCAAAGATAAACCTCTCGCCGCGCACGTTAACTAGTTGCCCTCCAATACTCCTAGTCTTCTCGGGAATTAGCTCGCCGAGAATAGCCTCGGGCCACGCGACTCCCGTTGGGTGGTACTGGAGAGTGTCCATGTCTACTAGGTCAGCGCCAACTCTGTAGGCGAGAACTAGGCCATCAGCTGTAGCGCCGTAGTGATTTGTCGTGGGGAATCCAGCTATGTGTAACCTGCCGAGACCACCAGTTGCCAGTATTGTGACTTTACTGCGCACAATCTTGTACTCTCCAGTGTCTAAGTTGAGTAGTACCGCGCCACTCACAGCCCCTGTTTCAGGATCTGTTAGTAGCTCTATAACTGGGTGGAACTCCAGTACGCGTATATTCAATGACCTGATCTCGTCCTTCAAAACCCTCATTACTTCGAGCCCTGTGTAGTCACCACAGCAGTGTAGTCTAGCCCTGGTTGCGCCGCCACCAGGTAACCTCTCGACATCCTCGCCTACACGACTCCACCTAACGCCGAGCTCTTCAAGCCACTTAATTATAAGCGGAGCCTCCTCGGCCAGCACCCTCACGAGCTCGGGCTTATTTGTGAAGCGCGCTCCTGCTAGTGTGTCTAAGAAGTGTATTAGGGGGCTGTCCTCAGGTCCCGTGGCGGCTTGAGTTCCACTCTGATATTTAATAGTGTTGCTGTCTCCCAGTCTCAGTTTCGTGGCTATGAGGACACTACTCGGGTCAACACCGCTCTTAACAGCCCACCACGCTGCTGCAAGCCCGGCGCCGCCAGAGCCTATGACTAGTATGTCCACGTCGTAGTCCACGTGCTCTAAGTCTAGTTCACCGGGTCTCACTAGAGGCCAGGACTCCAGTAAGTCCGCTATAGTGGAGTAGACTACTAGGCCCTTACACGGCCCTGTTCTCAGAGCTCTCTTATACTCCGGCTTGTAGTCGGGGTGCCACGCTTTCACGAGGCTCTCTCGCTCGTCAAGAGTTAGGCGTCTCGGTGGAGGTGTCTTCGCTCTCTCTCTACGAGTGTCCTCTACTACTTGAATTAGTTTTCTCAACTCGGGTGAATATCCACTCATCTACTTCACCTCGAGGAACTCCGGTAAGCGCCCACTCTTCATGTACTCCTCGTAGATCTTCCTGACCTCATTAACGGGCATTGAGAGGAGCTTCTTGAAGGCCTCATTGTACTTACCGCTCTCAATATCCCTGACTCTCTCCTCCACGGACTTAGACCTTGGTATGTAGTAGAGGCCGATAATTCTCCCCACAAGTCTGAACACGGCGTGGTGTCTTATCTCAGCGGGACACCTCAGACTACAGAGTCCACACGCTATACAGTCAAATGTCAGGTCAGCCGCTTTTCTGAGGTCCCCGCGGAGAACAGCCTGGACAGCGTCCATGGGGCTGAGTCCCTGGGGGCACGCCTTGGAACACGAGTTACAGCTCACGCAGCGAGATAGCTCAGGGAACAACTTGAGCACGTAACCCGCATCTGGCTTGATCTCCTCTCTCCTGGGCACATACTCCACGAGTGGAACATAGGGTATTAGGCTAATGTACATGTTGTCGACCACAGCTGTTTGACACGCGAGACCAACTCTTACTTTGTAGTCACCTGGAAGCCTGTAGATAACTGGGCACGCGCCGCAGAAACCACCTCTACAGCCTGAACCACGAGTAAACCTGAACCCAGCGTACTCCAGAGCCTTCATTATTGTTAAGCCCTTGGGAACGCGGTACGCTTCCCCGTTGAAGAATACAGTCACGTACTCCCTCTGTGAAGAGACGCTGCTCTGAGTCAATGCACGTCCACACCTGGAACACGTTTTTGCCGGTTCACGGCTTTAAGCTTCACCTTTAAGAGTATTTAAAGCTTTAAGCGCATCAGGGCTCAGCACGTTGTGTATGCCCAGCGCGTACGCTACGAGCTCTGATAAGTGCAGTACTCTCAGCTCAGTGTATTTCCTCAAATTGTAGAGACACAGTGGGCAGGGTGTCACCACAACATCAGCCTCGCTACTCGTAACACTCCACGCTATTCTACTAGTATTTCTCCTCACAATTTCTGGCTCTCCGAGAGCGTGGTATGAGCCGCAACAGTAAGTTCTATAGGGGTGTTTCACGGGCTCGGCTCCCAATGCCCTGATAATTCTCTCAACGATCTCGGGGTTCTCGGGGTGGTCAATAGCAATAGATCTCGGTCTCAGCAACATACACCCATAGTAAGTAGCCACTTTAACTCCCTGTAATCTCCCCTCTGCGAGCTTTGAGATATCGCTGAGCCTCTCAGCGAGCAACTCCACGAAGTGAGAGACTCCAAGTCCTCCGTGATAAGGCGTCAGCTCGTCTTTCAAGTACTCGGCAACGCGCTTGTACACCTCCGGCCTCTCTCTGGGCAGTCTCTCTGCCTGTTTTAGCGTGTTGTAGCAGAAGGGGCAGAGTACAAGCATGGTATCGGTGCCCAGATCACGCGCCTGTGCCTGCGCTTGTGACAGTGTTCTCAGCGAGGACACGTACTTCACGTGGTCTAGTGTAGTTAAGCCGGGAAAGCCTCCACAGCAGTACCAATTACTGATCTCGACGATTTTGTAGCCCAGAGCCTCGAGCACAGCGAGAGAAGTCCTCTCTACTTCTGGGAAGTCCCTCTTCACCGAGCACCCGGGATAATAGAGCAGAGTCTTCACGGATTTCTCACCCCGTTGACTTACGAGAGTACGTGACTAGTAGTATTGAGGGTGTCGACTCGTCTACTGCTAGTTGACTGTATGCTCTCGGCTCAATACCGTTTTTCAAAGCCAGTTCTCTAAGTGTCTCAACTACAAGTCCCGGAGCCACGTCACGAGGACACTTATCCACGCACGTCATGCAGGATACGCAAATCCATATAGACTTCAGCTCGGCGAGATCCACCCCACTTACCTGCACAACTCTTACTAGTGCAGCGGGATGTAAGTCCATGAAGCCAGCAACGGGACACACAGCTGTGCAGAGACCACACTGCATGCACGCAGTGACCTCTCTGCCGGTGTACTCTCTAATATACTCTCTCAGTTCTCGTGGAGTGAGCCTTAACCCCGCCACAAGACCTCACCTCTATCACTAAGCACAACTATGCTAAACGATGTTGTGATCTCCTTGTCGCCAACTCTAATGCAGTGTGTCGCGCAACTATTACACGGGTCGTAAGCCCTAACCACGCTCTCAAGCAGCGATATTGTACTGGAACTGGGCCTGCCAGTAGACCTGATCTCCTCAACTAGTCTCGTAGACGCTTTGCTCAGATTAGTGTTTATAGCTGTGTTGTTTATCGTAGTGGGAGTAATAATCCTAGCTCTAGTCACAACCGCGTTCTCATCAACGCTGTAATCGTGAATTAGAACTCCACGTGGAGCCTCGATGACACCTACACCTCTACTCTCAAATTTACCTGTGAAATTCACAGTCTCGCCTTCAAGTAGTCTTGGGTCTCTCATGAGCTCTGTCAGCATTTCCACGGAGTGTATGATCTCGACTAGCCTAGCCCAGTGGTAGAGCACGACATTACTTAGTGGTTTTCCACCAGCCATCTCAACTAGTCTCCTGTACTCATCGCTAGCCCTCTCGCCGGGAACTCTCTCGGCCACATTAAGCCTGGCTAGTGGACCAACCATTATAGTTGACTCTTCACTGGGCAGTTTAAACCCAGCTGGCTTGTAGTACGGCAGTGTGGCGTTATTCCAGCTCACGAGAGCCTCGCCTAGAATATCAGTGTACAGTGCTGGACTAGTGATCTCGTGGATAATCCTACCTTTAGAGTCAACTACTCTGAGTACTCCATCATAGTGTTCTAGTGCGCCGTTCTTCGCGAGCCCCATGCTGTAACACCTCATTGTAAACTCCTCGCTCTCTAGGAGCTTCTTGAAGAGCTCACTCTTCACAATTTTCTCGTCGAAAAACCTGTGGAGGGCATCAACGGCGCTGTTAATCTCGACCAGGGCCTTATCGAGCTCCTCTAGATCATCTCTAGTAAGCCCTCTCGCAACACCGCCAGGAACCACGAGAGGGCCGTGCTGTATTTTACCCACGAGTTTCTTCTCGGCTTTCCTCAAGATACTCCTGGTTTTCAGGGCAATTGAGGCTATCTCTGGGTTTCTGGCTAGTAGTCTAGTAATGTCTCTCTGACTCTCACCCCACAACGTCAGGTCTGGTAGTCCTATGAAGCCGAAGTGCAGTAAGTGGCTATCTAAGATCTGAATGTAGTTCACTAGCATCCTAGTGAGCTCAGCTCTCACTGGTGGTTTTCGTCCAACTATGGCGTCAACTGCTTTACCTGAAACTAAGTGGTGTGACCAGCTGCAGAACCCGCATATAGTTGAGACTATTCTCGGCATGTCCTCAACGTGGCGTCCCACAGAGAGCTTCTCGAAGCCTCTGAACTCCATTATTTGGTAGAGTGCTCTCACATCTCTACCATCACTACTGGCAATTACTACTATCCTGGCAACTCCCTCGACTAGTGTAATGGGGTCTAGTGTGCTCAGAAGCCTGTACTCACTCATAGTTCTCCCCCACCACGTATTTCCCTCAACTTGTACACGAGAGACTTTCTGAGAGTATACCTGTAGAAAGAACCCACGACGTCTTTGATCTGATCGAGCTCTCTCGCCAAGCCCTGCTCTAGAGCTCTCTTCTCGGAGTCTACCATTAATACTGACGCCACTGCGGATATAGCTGAGAGTCCGCTGTCAGAGCCCCACTCCAGGGGGCCACCGCACCCTGTACACGGGTAGTTGGCTCTTATACAGCTGTGATCGCAAATAGCCCTGGTCGCGGGTCCCATACAGAGAACACCCTGTTCAAGAAAGCACTTGTTCTCGTCTAGTCTAACCTCGTGTATTCTCCTAATACCAGGCATTACGATCTTAGCTGTCTTTGGGTTTCTGGGGCACTTATTACACAGAGACTCGGAGTTCCCGAGTAGTAGTACTCCGTGTTCGAGTTTTCCTGTCTTGGCATACTTTACTAATACTTCGAGTAGCTGCTCGAGAACCTCATCTCCCGGTGGACAACCCGGTGCTATTATGTCAGGCTCGACTATGTCTGTGTACGCGGAGTACTGCACGGGAACAGGTAGTTCCAGTCTCTCGCTCTCAACTACCATGTCTACTTGTGACGCTATAGTCTTGTATACCTCTATGGGCTTGTAGAGCGAGTTTAAGCCCGGTACGCCGCCGTAGACACTACAAGTACCAAGTGAAACTTTAACGCGTGCTCTACTAGAAATCTCCCTGGCTAGTTTAGCCTCCTCCTCCGTTGATATGCCACCCATGTGGATCAAGACATCAACGCTGTCTAGTTTCAAGAGATCAGAGAGTTTCCTGTCAATGACAGTTGGCCAGTAGACCACTTCGTAGTGCTGTAGTAGCTCGAGGAGCCTCTCGCCTAGACTAGCAAGCGCGACATCGCAGCCCCCGCAAATAGCACCTGGAAGCACGGCGAGTCTAAGCATACTTACCACCCAGAGGACCCAGTCTCCTGATCTCCTCGGTGAACTCGTTTATAACTCTAGCCAGCTTAGGGGCCTCTGTCGCGCTGATCCACTCTAGCCTCACTCTCTCCGGCTCAATTCCAACTTGCTCTAGTAGCTTCTTGACCATGTAGACTCGCTTAAACGCCTTGAAGTTCCCGGCTACGTAGTGGCAGTCATTGGGAGTGTGACACCCTCCTATTAGAACACCATCAGCCCCGTTGAGGAGAGCTGTGAGTATCATGAGGGGTGTAACTCTCCCTGTACAGGGCACTATTACTGGCGTTACAGCTGGGTCGTAGCGCAGTCTCATAACACCAGCAGTCTCAGCGGCTGCTCCAGCACACCACTTACAGAGAAACGCCACTATCCGGGGTCTCCAGGACACGTCTACTTCACCCTCAACACGGCTCTGATCACTTCGAGAGCCTGGTCCTCAGTGTAGTTCCTCAACTGCACAGCTCCAACAGGGCACGACGCTGCGCAAGCACCACACCCCTCACAGAGAGCCTCGTTAACGCGGGCCTTGCCCTCGTAGATCTCAATAGCGCCGTACGGGCACACGCTAACACAGACTCTACACCCATTACACTTCTCACTATTCACTTCAGCGACTAGAGGCTCTCTCTCAATGTAGCCACGTAGCAGTAGCTCAGCTGCCTTGGCTGCAGCGCTGGCAGCCTGCGCTATGGACTCGGGTATGTCTTTCGGGCCCTGCACTGTGCCGGCAACTAGTACACCGGCAACTGGCGTCTCAACGGGCCTGAGTTTGGGGTGCACCTCGCTCACAAACATGTACTGGTCTACTGGTATTTTGAGACTCTCCACTAGCTTCCTATCGAGAGCGGAGACCATGCCCAGAGCCAGCACTACAAGATCAGCTCTAATAACAATTTCGCGGTTGTCTAGGAGGTCAAAGCCCTCGACGACAACGTCTCCTGTTGACTTGTCCTTGTAGATCCTCGAGACCCTGCCCTTAATGTACACTGCACCGTGTTCCTGTGCCCGCTTAATAAACTCCTCAAAACCCTTACCACCAGCTCTCACATCAATGTAGAATACGTAGGCCTCACTACCAGGTACGCGCTCTAAGAAGAGAAGTGCGTGTTTAGCTGTGTACATACAGCAGATCTTGGAGCAGTAAGGCAGGTGATTAACGTCTCTGGACCCCACACACTGTATAAAGACTACTCTCTTCACGGGTCTCCCGTCACTGGGTCTCCTGATCTCTCCTCGCGTGGGCCCCTGAACATCCAGTATTCTCTCAAACTGTAGTGAGTCTATAACGTCGTTCTCGACACCGTACTGGTACTCTGGTAGCTTCTCAGCTGGGTACAGCTCGTAGCCAGTGGCCACAATTATAGCGCCTACAACCTCCTCTATGACCTCTTCACGCTGCTCCAGGTCTATGGCGTGAGCAGGGCACACTTTAATACAGCGACCACACTTAGTACAGTGCTCGAAGTCCACTACATAGGCGGCTGGCACTGCCTGTGCAAATGGTATGTAAATAGCCTTTCTCTTACTGAGTCCTCGGTTAAACTCGCTCGGCACCTCAACCGGGCACACTCTCTCGCAGAAACCACACAGCTTACAAGCGTCTACTTTCACTCCGCTGGGCTTAACTACTAGCTTAACCTTGAAGTTCCCCACACACCCCTCAATGCTCTCAACTTCGCTCAGCGTATATATCTTTACTAGTGGGTGTCTCGCCACCTCAGCCATTAGTGGTGTTAGAATACACTGAGCACAGTCCAGTGTGGGAAACGTCTCGTGGAGCATGGCCATTTTACCGCCTATACTCGGGCTTTTCTCGACCAGTATTACGGGTATGCCCATTTTAGCAAGTGATAGCGCGGCTGTAATACCGGCTATACCGCCACCTATAACTAGGACTCTTCTCGTAACCTCAATTCTAATAGGCTCGTACTCTCTGTTCCCGAGTAGCTTGGCGACAGCTCCGGCTACTATTCTCACGGCTTTCTCAGTTGCCAAGTTCTTGTCCAGGTGTACCCAGCTGTCAAGCTCTCTAATAGAGACCATTTCAAGCCTGTACCTGCTCAAACCAGCTCTCTCCACAGCTCTTGCAAATGTCTCGTAGTGTAGTGATGGAGTACACGCCGCCACGACTACTCCGTCTAGTCCGCGCTCCTTGACCGCCTTTACTATCAACTCCTGCCCAGGCTCAGAGCACATGTAAGTGTAGTCCTCGACGTGCACGACACCAGGTAGTTTCCTGATCTCTTCTACAACTCTCTTAACGTCAACGACACCAGCTATGTTAACGCCACAGTGGCAGACAAAAACACCTATGCGCACACACTACACCCCTAGTTCACTCAGACTACTCACACGTAACTAGTACTCTACACACTATGAAAGCGCGTGGTAAAAATACGCGTACACGTGAACTCCGAGTTCTCAGAGAGACCTCTTCAACAGCTCGTTCTTTCTCCTAATACTCTCCTCTACGACTTCCTCTATGAGATTCCTCCCAGTGCTGTCTATTGCCACTACAAGTGGGCCGAAATCCTCCACCTCGAAGACCCAGACAGCTTCTGGTATGCCAAGATCCAGCCAGTACACGTCTAGTACGCGCTTAATAGACTGCGCAGCTAAGACACCAGCTCCACCAGTATACGTCGCATACACAGCTCCGTACTTAGCGCAGGCCTCAGCCGTTCTCTTACCCATACCTCCTTTACCAATAACCATTCTCACGCCGAGTTTCTCGATAACCTCGTACTCGTAGAGCTCCATTCTAGTGCTAGTTGTTGGCCCTCCTGCGAGCACAACCCACTGGTCATCCCTCTTCGCAACTACTGGTCCACAGTGGTATATCACACCTCCAGCTAGGTTAAACGGCAAGGGCTTGTTCTCCTTCAAGTACTCCATAATGCGCCTGTGAGCGGCGTCTCTCGCAGTGTAAATTACTCCTGTTAAGTACACAATGTCTCCTACACGTAGTCTTCTCACATCCTCCTCTGAGAGAGGAGTCTTGAGCCTGTATTCGGCCATAGAGGTCACCTACTGCACTATAGTGTACTCACCCGTTGACTTTATAGTCACAGTTGCCCTCCTTGCTGCCCAGCACTGGAAGACAACGGCTACAGCGTATGTTGCCGGGTGTCTGTACGCGTAGTCTATGTGCACGTCTAGAGCAGTGGTCTTGCCACCCATGCCCATTGTGCCAATACCCAGCTCATTAATCATCTTGAGTAGCCTCTCCTCGAGCTCGGCTATAGCTGGCTCGGGGTGTCGAGACCCCACTTTCCTCACAACTGCGCACTTCTTGGCGAGGTGAATAGCCATGTCAGCTGTGCCGGCAATGCCGACACCAATAATAGTCGGGGGGCAGGGCATGGCGCCTGCCCTAACTACAGCATCAAGGACAACCTCCTTAACACCCTCAAGCCCCTTACCGGGAGGTATCATTGTGAACACAGCTACGTACTCTGAGCCACCGCCTTTAGGCACAACTGTGACCTCAAGGTAGTCTCCTCCGGGGTCAACTCCATCCCACACAATTACCGGCGTGTACCTCCCGGTGTTGTCGCCGGGATTGCGACCAGTAATCGGGTCTACGCTGTTAGGTCTCAGCGGTATTTCCCTCGTGGCCACTCGCGCGGCCTCCACGAGAGCCTCCTCGACAACGTCTATAGCTGGGAAGCGTGCTCCCAGCTTAACGTAGTACGTTATCAGACCCGTGTCCTGGCATATAGGTGCCTTGAGCTTCTCTGCCAGCTCAATGTTTCTCAGTATAGCCTCTAGCTGTGCTTTAGCCGCTGGATTAGTCTCCTCTCTATAAGCTCTCTGTAAAGCCTCCTTGACGTCTGGTGGCAGGTATATTGAGGCTACTCTCAGCCCCTCGACAACTGCTTTTACAATGACGTCTCTAAGACTCACTAACTCACACCTGAGGCATTGGCTTAATCAGACCGCTCTCTATTAGGGCTTTCATCTGCTTTCTCGGCCTCTCAATGAGCTCCCTGATCTCGGCTTCCAGCTCACTCCTCGAGAGCTTTCTCCTAGCGTATCCCAGCTCCATCGCCTTCTCGGCTACGGCTATAGCCTCGCGGACGTAGAGCTCTGGCTCGTTCATGGTGCCGATAATCCTGTCTTCGTGTATGCCTGTCTCCTCAGTGTACTTGGCTATTGCCTCGGCCGCGGCGTAGAACATTTCGTCAGTCATTTTCCTAGCTCTCACAGTCAGCACACCTCTGAATACAGCTGGGAATCCAAGGCTATTGTTTATCTGGTTGGGGAAGTCGCCTCTACCAGTCGCAACTATTCTAGCACCGGCCTCCTTCGCCTCCCAAGGCCAGATCTCCGGTATCGGGTTTGCCATAGCGAAGACTATGGGGTCTTTATTCATCTCCCTAATCCACTCTTTCTTGATAACGCCTGGACCCGGTCTCGAAGCAGCCACCACTACGTCTGCTCCCTGCAGAGCCTCTCTAATACCGCCTTTCCTGCACTCGGGATTACTCTCCATTGCTATCTGGTACTTCCAGGGATTAGTTCTCTTCAACTCCTCAATATCCTCTCTCTCCCTGTGGAGAACACCCTTAGAGTCCACGACAATCATGTTCTCTGGTTTCGCCCCGAAGACCTTCAAGTACCTGTAAGTACAGACGTTGGCCGCGCCAGCACCAATAATAGCAAACCTTGTGTGCTCGAATTTCCTGCCTGTGAGTTTAAGCGCATTTATAAGAGCAGCTATAGCAACCAGCGCTGTTCCCTGCTGATCATCGTGCCAGACCGGGATTTCAAGTATCTCCTGCAGTCTTTCCAGTATGTAGAAACACTTAGGGGACTCAATGTCCTCTAAATTAACTGCCCCGAAACTAGGCTCTATTGCCTTGACAATGTATATGAACTTGTCGGGATCGGTCTCCCTGATCACTACTGGAACGGCGTCAACACCGCCGAGAAACTTGAAGAGCAGAGACTTACCCTCCATTACTGGCAAGCCGGCAGCTGGACCTATATTTCCAAGTCCGAGAACGCGAGTACCGTCACTAATTACAGCGGCTGCATTCCACCTCCACGTGTACTCAAATGATAAGTCCTCTCCACTCTCTTTAATCCTCTTGCAGGGCTCGGCCACGCCGGGAGTATACCATATATTGAAGTCGTCGAAACTAGTAATAGGACATCTAGGAACGACTTCGATTTTACCCTGATAGAACTTGTGGAGTTTCTCAGCTAGAGCAAACCAGTCTTTTTTAACCTGACTCATAGTAGCACCTAATAGACTGGGTTATGTTACATTTAGAAAATAAGGAGAGAGTATTTGGTTAAATATCTTTCTCCATGTACACGTATATAGACTATATAGACATACTTACAAGTACACAGCTCAGAACAACACAGTTCACTGCGAATAGAAAACAGCTCTAAATGTGCCAGGTCTATACGTTAAACGTGCACCCCTCACTAATAGTGCAAGTGCATGTCTACTAGTCTTGCTCAAGAGTAGTTAGTCTTGACTTTCACGGCGTTATTTATCATTTTTAACTCTCCGCAGTTTACCTGGTAGCATCCTCTCTGCTAGGTAGCCGAGTAATAGTATTGTAGTTGATAGTAGCAGCACCCACGCTGACAGTGGTAGCCCGAGAATAGCCTCTCTGAAAGCTCTTCGAGGTCCTAGCACCATGGCATAGTAAGTTGCAAACCCCACTCCTACGAGTAGTGAAGTGAGAGCGGAGATCTTCGTGACTCTACTCTTCTCGAGAGATCTGTACGCTCCTAGTAGCGTGATTGGTGCTAGTGGCAGGAGTATTACTGATGTTAGCACTGAGAGGTCGACTATGAAGCCGATACCCACTAGAGCTAGCAGAGTAGAGGCTAGTACTAGCACGGCGTCTATAACCCTCGCTAGCACTAGACTCCTACTCCGAGTCAGCGAGATCACACTTCCCGAGACAGCGAGAATTATGCTGTTAGCTGTTGAGACAGCGGCTGCTACAATAGTGATGGCTATTAGCGAGCCGAGAAGTGGGTGCATGAGTCTAAGTAGGTGTGGTGTTACAGAGTCCCACGCCAGGCCTTCAGGTATTACACCCCTAGTGGCTAGACCAGCTGCTACTAGTCCAACTAGCACTACTATTACCGTGTACAGGAAGCCGTAAGTGTAAAACGCCATTACGCTCTTTTTGTAAGTCTTCTCGTCTCTCGGAACATAGAGTCTCACAACAACCTGTGGGTTTGTCACGGCGAAGAAAGCCCAGGGTATAGTGTAGGCCAGGAATGTCGTGAGAGACCAGAACCCGGTGAGTCCCAGATGCCCGCTCTCTGAGAGGTTTTTAAAGAGCTCTGCGTGCGTGACCCCACTAGCTGGTACGAGGTAGAGGAGTGTCCAGATCAGGTATGAGAGCCCTCCACTCAGCATTAAGAAGCCCTGGTAAGTGTCGGTTATAGCGACACTCCACATTCCAGCAATAAATATCCACGAGTACACGAGTACGGCCGATATGACAACAGCCTCCACCTCGCCTAGACCGCCATAACTAAACATTGCTCTAAGCCCCTGTATCTGTGCAGCGAGGTAGGGTATCATGGCGAAAAGGTAGACAAGTGCCGTGGCCAAGGCGAGGACTCTGCTACCATAGAGGTCTCCCAGCATTTGTGATGGCGCAATCCACTTGTACTTCTTGGAGAGCTCCCAGATCCTGTAACCCACAGTGGCGAGCAGTATTACTGTGGATGCCAGGTACAGGAGTTCAAAGCCCAGAGCACCAATACCAGTAGCATAAGTCATGCCCACAAGCCCAACCATCATAAAAGCACTGTAAGTTGTCGCGGCGTAAGTGCCGGCCGATAATACAGCTCCAAGTCTACTACTAGAAGTGTAGTAGTCTCGTAAATCTCTAGTAAAATACCTTCTCGAGAACACAGCTAGACTAGTACCCACTACTATGTGCGCTGCGAGGAGCGCGAGGAACTCAAATCTCAAGAACACTTCACCTCCTTCTCCACAGCTCTGCTAGTGACAGGGCACCAGCAATTAGTGTTAAGACTATCCACGTAGTAAACAACTCAAAACCCCGCGACTTCGCTAAAAACACGTAGGGAATTATGTAGAAGCACAGTAACACTGTCACTTGTAGTAGCCTGTAAATAAACCTGTTCATGGATGAACACCGAACACGTGTTCACTCTCTCCCACAGAACACCTAGTAGTGGTTGAGTTTAAAAAGCTGTTAACCCAGCATATACAGAGTGAACTCCGCAAGAGGCCACGTGCTTGAAATCACAAGACTCTTAGAGGCTAAGGACTTCACTAGTATTTCTCGGCTGAGCTGAACCTGACCAGTGCTATCTACGCGCTGGTGTCCAGGTTTTACCTGGATCTCCTCGTGATTTTCCCTATTTCGTCTTTAAAACACCAGAGTCCCTCACCGAAGTCTAGTACAGCTATTCCTAGCTTACCTGCGAGTTTATCGCTTATTAATGGCTCTTCAGCTTTCTCGGCAATAACGAGCGAGGACTCAACAGGCCCTACAACCCTGTCTTCCTCTACAGCGTATACAGAGATCGCCATGGGTATTTTGATGAGCCTAGTCACACTGCCATCTGCGAGCTTATACTCCTTAACTAACGCGCCTTGAGGGAGTTGCGGGTAGAGTGAGAGATCTCGCGCAATAAAAGGGGGCACTAGTAGTTC
>Ga0105154_1000571_pt1 | contig 15650 bp, 15 predicted proteins | sample SSWtaG_FD_89672 | JGI IMG/M metagenome (GOLD analysis project Ga0105154, IMG submission 89672) | Hot spring microbial communities from Sandy's Spring West, USA to study Microbial Dark Matter (Phase II) - SSWsed_matched | ecosystem: Environmental > Aquatic > Thermal springs > Hot (42-90C) >... | reverse complement strand
TACACATAGTTAGGAGCGGCGATAAGGATGCTCTTAGGAGGATATTTGTTATGTTATCCGAGGATAAAAGGTCTAGTAACTCGTCTATACTTATAGGGGAGGGATTATGATAGCTAGGCTCACCCCTACTGGTTGGGATAGCTTCGATAAGATTTTAGGAGGATTACCGAAAGGTGGAGTAGTTATCATAGCCGGTCATCCAGGTACTGGTAAAACCATACTCTCAGCTAAACTAATCTATGAGGGAGCCTATAGGTATGGTGAGCCTGGGGTTTATGCTAGCTTCGCAGAGGATAGGCATAGATTCTATGAGAATATGAGCGGTTTAGGTTTGGATTTTGAGAAGCTCGAGAGGGATGGTAGATTCGCGTACTTAGATCTACCAGTTGTCGGTAGGTTGGGTGTATCAAGTATAGTGGAGCTTATGATAGAGGCGATCGAGAAGTTAAAGGCGAAAAGGCTCGTGGTAGATTCATTCACAACTTTAGCACAGACGTTTAAGGATAGAGCTGAACTACGTACATTCGTTCATAGCATTCTATCTAGGATAGTTAAGGATCTAGATTGTACGACCATACTCATAGAGGAGATACCTATAGGCGTTAGACGGATAGGGTTCGGAGTAGAAGAATTCATAGCTGATGCTATATTAATCCTTAGGAGGAGGGAATTCGATGGAAGATCTTTGAGAGATCTAGCGATAGTTAAGCTAAGAGGCGTAGAGCTTAAAGAGGATAAATTCATCTTCACGTTAAGCGATGGGGTTAAGGTGTTTCCACCGTTTACGCTACCGAAGCTGGAGGGATATAGGCTTGCACCGCCACCTGAGGATGTATCGGAGGAAGTCTATTCTACCGGTATTAAGGATTTGGATAGAGTTATAGGAGGATATTCTAAAGGTTCGACGGTAATCTTAGAGGTAGATTCTAAGGTTGATGATATTGGGTATCGGTTCAATCTAATACTTCCATTAGCGTATAGCTTTATTCGTAAACATAGACCTGTTATCATCATTCCATCGTTGAATGCGACGCATGTAGATGTTATATCCTATACCAAGTATATCGAGTGGCCTGATAAGATGGAGAAGCTTTTAAGAGTTGTAGAGGTTGGCCCAAGGATTGTGGAGGCTGAGCATCCATACCTAATCACCCTTGAGGGAAGGGATATCCGTGAGGATTACGACCGTCTCCTCGAATATATACGTAGATTTACGGAAGGTAGGAAGCCGCCGCTTGCGATAGTTGGGATGGATACCTTAGTAGCTAGATACGGATTAGAGGATTCTATCAGGATTATTAGTTTAAGCATAGTTGAAACTCGAAGAGTCGGAGCTCTAAACGTAATCGTAGCAAAACCTGTACATCGAAGGATACAGGATGTCTTACCATCGATATCCAGTATACATTTGAAGCTTACCAGAGAGCATGGAGCTCTCCTACTCTATGGAGTTAAACCTAGGACAGAGCTGTACGTCGTAGAGACGAGTGTGTCCAAGGAGGGAGTCGAGACGCGATTAACGCCTATAAGGTAGAGAAGCTACCTATCTAGTCGTATCTCCGTGAATCCTCGATGGATGAGGAGCATCTAGATGTTATTCTCCAAATAGTCTTCGATAGATTTGGGTATTCCACTATGCTGTTCAGCATATGCTATAGTGAAGTATGCTTCCAATGGTTTACTGTCGTGTAGGAGCTTCATGGTATTATCAAAATTCTTTATCGATAACGTAGTAGAGGCGGTGGTGATGCCGATAGGGTTGGAGGTGTTTTGCGTTGTTTAAAAGATTTCTTCTCTCTGCTGGGAATGAGTAGGGTAGCGGATCTATTCGGTTCTATAGTTGGGGGGATGGGGTTGGGAGGATTAGCTGGATAGCTCGAAGCATCTATCTATGATCCACATAACCTTGCGAGCTAGCTCTAGCGGAACTGGAGGTGGTGCATCGAACTTTATGGTTTCGTATAGCTTTCTATAGAATGTTATACCGCTGGATCCTGCTTCCTCTATACGGTATTCCTCTTCTATCCATGGTATCTCTTCGCGGTTATAGCTACGGTCGGGTGTGGGTTCGACCTCGACTTTTCTAGGTGGTAGTATTGCTGGGTTGAAGTATTTGCATCTGATAACGTTGGAGTCGCCTACTAATCCCCCTTGAGTACCCATGACAAGCCATTTGTATTGAGGGTATGCGCATGCTCTTGTCATCTCTATATCTACTAGCGGTGAATCCTGAGCTCTCGATTTTAGTAGTAGCTTTATATGATCTTCAGCGTCTCCTAGGGTTAGAGCTCTTCTTAGATCGCAGAATATATCTAGATCTCTATCGCCGATTAGTTGTAGTGCTTGAGCTATTAGGTGTACACCGTTGTTTCTAAGTTCTCCACCGCCGAACTTCTTCAGAGTCTGCCAATCCCAGCGTCTACCGAAGCTATGATTGTAGATTTTGATCATCAGTATCCTTCCAAGCTTACCTGATTGGATTATCTCCTTAACCTTAAGATAGTCTGGAGCGAATAGGCTATTATGGAATATGACAAGCATCCTACCTGTTCTACGGGAAACTTCTATCATAGCATCGGCTTCAGAGAGGTTTGAAGCCATAGGCTTCTCGCATACTACATCCTTACCGGATTCTAGAGCGGCTATAGTATGAAGGGCATGTAGATAGCTCGGGGTAGCTACGATTATAAGCTCCACATCATCATCCTCGATTAAATCGTGGAAATCCTCGTAGATGCGGCAGCCGAATTTAGCGTAAGCCTCCCTCCTCCTATCCTCTAAAGGATCGGCTACGGCTACAACCCGATACATGTTGGATAGCTCCTTGAATATTCGTGCATGAATATTCCAGCCACTCCTACCTAGACCATCTATCCCAACCCTGATAGGCTCGTATGCCAAGTACACCACCGCCTAAGGATAGATCCACGGATAGGGGTTAAAGACTTTACTTGAAATATGGTATGGGGACTCCTCAAGATGCTGTATAGGGTTTATGGATCAGGGTATGGAGAAATACTATGGAAAAACCCTAGGTGGGTATAGCTGAGTATAGCTTAGGAAGGGTATCTCGATAAACTCCACCGGTTCTGGAAACCTTTCAGATATCTTCTCCAGTCTCGTCAAGTATTCCTCAACCCTCGATAGCTTCGAAGCCATACATGCTTAAACCTGATTAGTCTAGTACCTAGATCCTAGACGGGGATGCCTATCTCCTAGAACTCAGATCCGACAACCTCTCGAACCATTCTAGATCTTCATCCTCTATCTGCTTATACTCGGCTATCATCTTCTCAACGGCTTCCACCTCTTCTTCGAATATACGTTTAAGCTCTTCTTTGAATTTAGCTGGATACTTGTATGGCTCCTCTATCGTTATGTACAGTATCCCGGAGGCTATCCTCCCTATTATCGATACTATATACATGATCGTCATGGATTCCTGGAATCCGTAGCCCATGGCTATAAGCGAATCTAGTAGGAATCCTCCTACGATGGATCCTATGAACGATGATGATCCGGCTACAGCGTTGTATAGGCTTGTATAGGAGCCTCTCATACCCTTAGGAGATATGTCTAGTAGGTATGCGGATAGAGCTACATCGGATGCAGCCGTCAGTATACCTACTACGAAGTTTACTAGTATAAGCTCGTTTATGGATCTAGCTATAGCGTATATGAGGGGTATGAGGAATAATCCAATCCTACCTATGATTATCAGTGGTTTACGTCCAGCTCTATCGGCAAGCCTACCTGTGAATCTACGTACGATTATAGCCGTAGAAGCACTGATAACGCTTAGAATGGATATTTGAAACATATCGGCTTTAATAACCTTAACTATGGTTAGGGTGAATAGAGGCCAGCTTAAACCCATCGAGAAGCCCTGGAATACGGATAGCATGCATAGCCTACTGAAGTATCTATTAATCTTCAATGCTTTACCCCACTCCCTAATCGAGAACGATAGCTGGCCACCGATACGCTCCTCCCTAACCTTGAAGACGGCTAGAGCTGCTGCTAGGTTGAATATGAAGCATAGGATTAAAGGTATACGGTACATTTCTTTGATCGAACCGCCCATCCTATAGATCATATATCCCGATAGAACTGTCGCAGGCATATGACCCATGGAAGCCATAGCGTTAAGCTTAGCCATGATTCTACCGCGATCAGATCCTGTGGAATACTCTCCTAGAAGATAGTTCGAAGCTGGTGCAACCATAGCTAGGAGTATATAAGCCGATAGTATTACGAGTATGAAATCCCTAACTCCGCTCGTAACGGTTAGTAGTAGGAGTATCGATCCGTAGAGTAGGCTTCCGAAAGCTATGAAAGGTATGCAGCGCTTAACTTTATCCACTACGAAACCCCATGGTATCTGAGCTATGCTAGGGGAGACGGAGTTTATAGCTCGAACTAAACCTAGCTCTGTAGGTGAAGCTCCAAGCTGAGCTGCGTAGATGGATATAAAGGGGCTTATAAACCCAGATCCGAAGGATGATAGGATAACCCTTCTCTCTAAGGCTTTCAATATACGTATCCTAGACTCTTCTGAGTGATCCTTAGACATATCTCGATGCAACATAGTCGATAATAAGATTAGGATCTATAAACTTGATCTATGGATATATTCATGGATAGAAGATAAATATACATGTCTCTATGAGGGTTATAGTTAGAGTTTGAAGAGAGAGGTTGAAGGAAGGCTACTGAGAATACTAGCTAACATAGGGATACTAGCTCTTATGATACTAGCTCTAAGCTTCCTAAACATAAATATACCATCGATCCTAGCGGTTATACCGCTGGAAGGATTCACGGTAGTAGCAGCTTTAACATTGATGATTACGGTGATACTATTCTTCATAGCCTTAAGGATAATACTAGACCTCATAAGATTGGTGGATATAGCATCGAATACTCTACTAAAGCATATACCTGGATTCAACCCTGATAAAAGCCCATCGATAATAAGAGCGTTGAAAGAAGTATCCATAGTATTCCTACTAGCCATAGCAATATCCATAACGACACCGCTAATATCATCGATACCAGGGATAGGAGGATGGCTAAGCATAACGGTAACTATAACAGCGTTCGTATTCTCACTAATACTACTATACGATGCAGGGAAAACCATATACGCAGCATTCGAAACATCGATACAAACACTAATAGATAAAATAACAATACACAACGAAAAAAATGAAAATAAAACATAAACAACATACCTACTATATCACAGATATATAGATGCATATACCATTGTCTATTAAATTCCAAATAAGATCATTTTACTATTTTAAATTTACAAAGGTAATTCAAAAGCTTTCTCAGGAGAATTTCAAACGCTTCACCTGAAACCGTCGCAGGAAATTCAAAAAGGCATATATTCTTCGGTCGGGTTAACCGTATAATTTATATATCTCATAATCGCACTTATTATATTGTATAATGTGGCACTCTAGAGAGGTGCGCTTTCTAGAGCGTAGGGATAGGCTGAACATATACTTAGACATACTTCAAGCTATTCATACCCTGAGCTGCCAAACCGGATGGGCTAAGTTCACGCGTGTAATGTATATGGCAAACCTAAACCATAAAAGGCTTAAGGAGAGGCTGCAGGAGCTCTCCTATCTAGACATGATAGTTTGGAGCGAGCATGGGCTTAAGCTTACGGAGAAAGGCTATCGATTCCTAGAGGAGTTGCAGAGCATCTTAGAGAAGTATGGCATACCCGTGGAGATATAGAGGGTAGATACGTACCTAAGGTACATATTCATGGTTCATAATGCTTTTTAAATCCAACGATTTAAACCTTTCCATCGGAGGGATCGAAGGAGAATGCGTAAACCATGTAGAAGGGGAATCGTAGGTATAGAGGCCGCGATAGTGCTGATAGCATTCGTCATCGTAGCCGCGGCTTTCGCATTCATGGTTGTAAATATGGGTTTAACCTCGACTCAGCGTAGCAAGGAGGCCATACAGCAGGGTCTTAAAGAGGCGAGTTGTCCACTCACCTTAGACGGAAGCATACTACTGAAATCGGCAACTCCAAACAATGTTTCAACCATAATTATACCACTCAAGACGCTCGGCGTTAAGTATGTACCAATGTGGACCAACGAGACGGTTGTAAGCATTAAAATAGGGACAAGAGTGACTTTGGCTAACATATACTCTGGGATAAATCATACTATAGATCCCTCTGGAATGACGTTTGATTCCATACTAAACCTACTTCCAGGAGCATATGTACTAAGCGAACCCATAAAAATAGAGGGAGGAGCAGGAAGACTAAAGACGCCGATAATCCCAGGTAGCGTGACCATTTATGTAAACGACACAACCATAATACAGGATAAGGATGGAGATGGTAGACTATACAATGTGACCGAAACACCATCCGAGATAGGGTCCATAAACTACGTTACTGGCGAGATATCTGGGTTGACGGAAGTGAAGGATGGCATCTACACGGCTACATATAGGTTTGGAAGTGCTGCTGTACTTGTTATCGAAAACGATAACGATGACGATTCGCTGGATTTCTTCGAGAAAGGCTATCTCATTATCACGCTTCACGCTTATCAGAGGGCTTTCCCGAGAGATAACGTGCTCATCGAGATTAGGCCTGAGAAGAGTGCACCCCTGACGATAGAGTTTACAGTCCCCGAAGCAATACCAGCTGACTCCTATGTCACTGTAGAATAGCATTTGGGAGGATAGTGGCATGAACAGCAACCGCAGAATCTTCAGAGACCGTAGGGGAACGATAGGTATCGAAGCCGCTATAGTGTTGATAGCGTTCGTCGTAGTCGCATCGGCAGTCGCATACGTCATAATAAACATGGGCTTCTACGCAGCTCAAAAGTCTAAGGAAACGATCGGGCGTGGTGTAGATTCGGCTTCAAGCTCGCTGGAGCTGGATGGATCTGTTATAGGTAGAGTCAACAAAACGGGTGTATGCGTGGAGTACTTGATCATACCTGTCAGATTATCTGTTGGAAAATCTCAAGTAGACCTGAGTAACCAGACCGTGATGATTTCAGTTTTCGCAAACAACTTCACCCTCGCAGATATATACATAGGGGAGCTAGAGCATGAGGTAAAAAATGAATATGAAGAAAAATATGGAAACTACATAAGAGGGGAGGATCCGCAGCTTGAAGACGTCATAAAATTCCTAAACGGAACCTTCAGAGAGGAGGGAAGATTGAAGGATGTAGCTGTGAGTGTGGTCTATAACGATGATGGAGACAGCGTTCTAGAGCTTAACGAGAAGGCGTTTATAGTGATCCAACTAAACTCAACCGGGCATACGCTAAAGTCGTACGATGTCTTCAAGGTTGAGATCAAACCTGGGACTGGTGCAGCTTTGACGATTGTACGTCAAGTGCCGCCGGGGCTTTTAAACGAGAGCTACGTGGATCTAGGCTAAGCATTCAACCCCCCAATTTTTTATTTTCTGTTTACAGTAGGTGGTTTGTGATGAGCGGTGAATCGGATAGGCTGAGTAGGGTTGAGAAGGAGGTTGAAGAGCTTAAGCAGAGCCTTAAGAAGATTTCTGAAGAGTTCAGCAAGGCTGTTGAAGAGCTTAGGAAAGCTGTCGTAGAGATAAGATCTGCCGTAACGGAGATAGAAAATCCCTTCAACCTGTTAAGAGTCATATCGAGCGAAGAAGAGCTTCAACGTGCTAGAAAGTTAGCTGAACAGGCTCCTATAAGCCCGATGAGACCTGCTGAGACGGCTAAGACTGAGGAAAAGCCCTCTGAGAAGCCTCTAGAGGAGGAGGCTAGACGGATCGTCGAGGCTAAACCTATAAGCTTTGAAGCAGGCTTCTCGATTATAAAGTGGGTTTGGGCTTTACTGGATGCTGGTCTCGATAGGGATGATGTGGTAAACATTTCAAAGTACTGTGAGCGTGTAGGCTACCTTCCGCCTAACTCTAGCGAGTACGTCGGCTACGTCGTCGATGCTATGAGTAAGGCTAGGCTTGGAGGTTTAAACCTTGAAGAATTCATGCTCATAATATATGGGGCTGCTAAGGCGTCGGGGCTCAGGCTTGAGATGAAGGAGCTTGAAGAAGTAGCGTTCGGTCTACTTAGGAAGATACTTAAGAAGATAGATACCGGGCACGGAGGTGGTTAGGTTTGGGATCCTCAACCATAAGCGAATCTATACTCGTCCTAGTATCTATCATACTAGCGAGCAGCTTCTCAGCCTATGCAACATACATGGCTGGGATAATCAGAAGCGACCTCGCCCAAGCCTTAACAGATGTGAGGAGGATGTCCAGCCTAAAGATCGAGATCGTATACGCTTCAGTCGATAGGGCTGAAGGCTGCTTCGTAATATACGTTAAAAACACGGGTAGCCTACCTATAACAGACTTCAGCCTGATCGACGTCTACGTCGGCCCATACGGGTCGGCTAAGATCTACGTCTACAACCGCTCTGCGTCGCAGAGCAACCCAGGATACTTCAACCTCACAGATGTAGATGGGGATGGAGTATGGGAACCTGCTGAGACGGCTGAGATAAGAGCCTATCCTGGAGGTGGAATACCTCAAGCCTCTATGTATGAAGCCTTAGTTAAACCGTTCAAGGGAGCTGGAAGCAGCTATCTATTCCCCCCACCCCCCTAGGGAGGTGGTAGATTGAGCCTCAGCAACACCATAACAGCATCCATAGTCCTCATAGGAGTGCTCGCCTTGATAGGGTCTGCGACGGTATCTCTCATGGCGGTGCTTAACGGCTACATCTCAGTTTGGACAGGCGTCACAGAGGCTGAAAGGGTTAGACTAGACATAAGGCTTCAGCTCAGCATAACCAATGTTGGAGACAGAACGGTAGAGGCGACTGTTAGAAACACAGGTTCTAGAACAATCTTCCTAACGCCTGGCTGGAACGACGTGATAATAGCCTACAACGCCAGCGGAGACTGGAAGCCGTTCCTCTCAAGCTTCACAGTCGTAGAGATACGCGTCGCAGACTCAGAATGCTCTTTCCAGCCTTCAACACACCCATACGTAAACCCAGGCGAGGAGGCTGTTATCATCGTCCAGCTACCTGATGGAGCCCCAGATATCTTAAGCGGCTCACCGATTATAGCTGTCTTCGTATCGCACTACGGTGTTTCAGCTGTCGCGGAGGCTGTTAAGCCTTGAGGCTTATAAGCCTAGGTGTTAGGGAGCTTGACGAAGCTATGGGGGGTGGGATTCCCCATCCAAGCCTCATATCTATAGAGGGTGAACACGGAGCTGGGAAGACTGTTTTCACCCAGCAGATAGTATACTCTATGCTTAAGGAGGGTATGAAGGTTTGCGTCATCACAGGCGAAGCGACGGTTAAAGAGTACTTAAATATGATGAGATCTGTGAAGCTAGATGCTTTAAGCCACTTCCTATCCGGTAGGCTAACGATATATCCGCTACACGTTAAAGGCGGAAAGTGGAGCGGTTTCCTCTCAAGCCTATTCCTACGCGTGGTCTGGGGTTTCCTAGAGCTTCAGAGGAGTAAGTTCGACTGCGTAGCTGTGGATAGTTTAAGCGTTATATCTATGGATACGCCTAGACACGAGTTTCTCACCTTCATAACGAGGGTTAAGAATATAGTCTCAGACGGGAAGACGGTGGTAGTTACATTCCACCCTGGAAGCCTACCGGAGGAGGATGTGATGAGGCTTAAAGCGGCGAGCGACGTCTACTTGCAACTACGGAATGCGAGGTTTGCAGGAGCACCCGTTAAGGTTTTAGATATAGTGAAGCTCTGGGGTGCTGGTGGACGTAAAAGCTCAGTTATGCTTGAGATTCACCCTACGATGGGGTTAAGGGTTATGCCCCTGGGAGGGGTTAAGCTTTGAAACTCCCAAAGATAAGCCTCAGACGGTTCTTGGCTGGGCTGAGTAGGAGACACCTGAAGGTACCGGATGTTAAACTGCTTGAGATGGGGAAGCCTGCTACGCTCGAGGAAGCTATCGCTCAAAGCCCATACTTGGCTGAGTACTTAAACAGCCTCAGCAGGAGACCTAAGTATATCGTCGACCTCGGATACGAGATAAAGGTTAGCGAGGAGACAAGCATCATATACCCAGTTGGCGAAGGCATATATGTCCACATAGAGACGGGTGGGGAGATTGGACGATACAACGTGGTGGAGCCTCCCAAGCCGAGCCAGAAGGTTATAGAAGAAGCTGAAGCTACGATAGCAACTATGATCACCGGCATGGAGAGGATTGAGGGCAGTAAGGCTGAGGTTTTAACAGCCCTCTTCAAGGAGGCTGTACGTAAGGGTAGGCTTAAGGTTAAAGGCGATCCAGGCTGGATCCTCTACCACTTTCTCAGGGAGAAGGTTGGACACGGCTTCCTAGATCCATTTCTCCTAGACGACTGGCTTGAAGACATATCGATACCCGGCGGTGGTAGCGTATTCGTCTACCATAAGCTCTTCGGCTATCTTGAAACAAACGTCCAGGTTGAGCAAACTGAGGTTGACAGGCTGCTTAGAAGCATAGCTGAAAGATATGGGAAGGTTTTAAGCTTCTCAAACCCCATCGTCGACATACACCTTCCAGACGGCTCAAGGTTCAACATAGTGTTCGGCGGAGATATAAGCCTAAGAGGTAGCAACTTCACGATCAGAAAGTTCAGCAGGGAACCTATATCGGTCGCTCACCTCATAAGGTGGGGGACGCTTTCAGCGGAGATAGCCGCGTACATGTGGATGCTCCTCGATACAGGCGTCTCATGCTTCATATGCGGTGAAACAGCTTCAGGTAAGACGACGACGCTGAATGCTTTAACAGCCTTCATAAAGCCTAACGCTAAAATCGTAAGCATAGAAGAGACACCTGAAGTAAGCATCCCGCATAAGAACTGGGTTAGAGAGGTTACAAGACTCCATACTGGAAGCCCCGTAACGATGTTCGATCTAGTCAAAGCGGCGTTGAGGCAGAGGCCAGACTACATCATAATAGGTGAGATACGCGGCGAAGAGGGGCGTATAGCGTTTCAGGCTATCGAAACAGGGCATCCGGTTCTATCTACGATGCACGCCGGAAGCCTAGGCCAACTCTTCCAGAGGCTCACCTCAGACCCGATAAGAGTTCCGAAGAGTCACGTCGACAGTTTAAACCTAGCCGTTTTCCAAGCGAGGATAGAGAGAGGCCGTAAGTTCATAAGACGTGTAACCTCTGTGAACGAAATAATAGGTTTCGATAGTGAAGGCGAACAGCTGAACTACATGCCTTCGTTCACCTACGATTTCGATGAAGATAGACATAGGTTTACAGGCTCAAGCTTCCTCATAGAGGCTAAGGTGCTACCGTTCAGAGGCTGGGATTTAGAAGACTTAGACAAGCTGTACGAGGAGATGCGTATGAGAGCTGAGGTTTTAAAGTGGCTTTCAGAAAATAGCCCAAGCTACGGAAGCATATGGAAGACGGTTATAGACGTAGACAATAAGGGCATCGAATGGGCTTACGATAGGGTTAAACGGGGGCTTAAGCCTTGGACTGGAGAGTGAGGCTTCTCGCACTATCAAGCTTAGTAGCCCTATTCCTAGTATCAGCCTACTTCCTCGCACAAGGCGAACTTGCGAAGGCAGGGGTCTTTCTCATAGGCTCGACTGTGCCAGCAACCTTCCTAGTATACGCCTACAGGAAGAGCCCGAAAACCAAGCTTGACATGCTACTGGTCACAAGCATAATACACATGCACGCTGTAAGCCTAGGTGAGGCTGGGCCGGACGACATAATGAGAGCGGTCGCGGAATCCCCAGAGTACGGTTTCTATAGTAGGGTCTTCAGCTCCGTAAGGATGCTTGCGAGAGAGTTCGGCTACGGCTTTTCAAAAGCCATCTCATACGTAGCTAGAACAGTCAAACCGCCCTTTAAAGACATACTTATCCGCTGCTCTGAAGCATTTTCAAGTCAGAAGCTTAGGGAGTTTCTAGAGCTTGAAGCATCCACCATCATGGAGGAGTACTCTGGGCTCTACACGAGGATGGTTGAATCTATAAGGCTCATCGGGGGGATGTTCGCAACCTTCCAAAGCGTCTCAGTCTTCATAGTCTTAACCGTAGCCGTGCTTACGATATTCGCTTCAGACGAAACTCTTGTAGCTCTATCATACGTCGTGGCGGCAGCATCTATAGCTGCGATGTTCCTAGGCTTCAAGATGAGCACAATGGCTGAGCCACTTGTTTACGTCGGCAGAAGCTCATCGACCGTATACAGGCTTTTCAGGTTGACCCTCCTCACAACGCTGAGCCTCACGTCCATACCTGTGGCGATTGCTCTGCTCCTAGGTATACCGTTCGCCATGATGATCGCCGGGCTTCTCATGCTGACTCCAGGCATGATAGCATACAGACTTGAGTCCTACGTGACCGCTATGGATGAACACTACCCGACGTTTATAAAAGCCCTCGGAGAGAATACGGCCTCTACATCCGACCTTAAAGCGGCTCTAGAGTACGTCGTACATATGGAGCTTGGGCCTCTTAGAAGCCTAGCTTCAAAGGCTTTAGCTAGGCTTAAGCTTGGCGTAGCAGGCGAAACAGTCTTCAGCCTACTGGCGTCTGAAGCCTCGTCGCACAAGATATACATGTTTAACAGGATATTCTTAGACTCGTTTAGAAGTGGGGGGAACCCATTGGAAGTAGGTAAGATTCTCGGAAATACGTTCATCAAACTTCAAGAATTTAGGAAGAGACGTATGTCAGTCGTGAAAAGCTTCGAAGCAGTCGTCCTGATACTCCAGCCGGTGACGGTAGCACTACTTGTAATCCTAAGTAGCCTATGCCACTTCTTCTCATCCATACTTATCTCCACCCCATACCTTCAGCTTGGACAGATCCCGTTAGACATAATAGACATAGGAAATGCGCTGCTCATACTTCTGATAACGATTCTAAACTCCCTAGCCGTGAAAGAAGCCCGTGGAGGATTCTGGGGGACAGCCCTCCTATACGCAGGTATACTATTCACAACAAGCGGAGCAGTTTGGATAAGCATAGAGCAGCTAATCGATAAAATGTTTACGACACTCCAATCTCCCTTGGAAATCTAAAGCAACGTTGAAAACAACTTAAACTTACCAGCGGGAAATCCCGCATCTCCTTAGGGCTGGGTAGCTCATGAGCTACGCTGGGAAGCTAGGGGAGCTCAGACCTGCCTAAACGGACTAAACAATGAAGTATAGCTGTATAATATGAAACAATAAAGATTAATTCAACTATATGCTATTCTAATAATTTAAGAATATAACCATCCTAAAATGCCATAGAAGCATCGTGATATATTATTTTTCTTTAGTAAACGTTATCCCTACGAAAGGTATATTCTGAGAGAACGAAAGACCATCGATGAAGTCGTGGATAAGGAGATTACCATAGAAAATTCTTTCTACGTCCAGGTTGGAGTGTTTCTCCACTTTTCTGCTAGGAAGTATACTGTAGCGTTTGTACTGTATTCTATGGTGATGAAATCGTAAGGCTTAGCATTGCTGCCTTCATCGAACACCTTAGTTCGTGATATGGATAAGGTAATTATCCCCTTGTAGCTTATAGGATCGCTAAAGTTTACACATTCATAATATTTCGTGAACTTATCTTCCATATTATAAGCTAGATGGTCGTAGATTTAAACTTCGCCTAGAGTAGTCCCCTGGCAGATGGAGTGAGTGCAGTATCCATGCGTACAGAGATAGGGAAGTATCAAGAGGATTCGTCCTAGTTCCAAGTATAACTATTACGAATATACAGGAGGAAGGTAGGAGAGTTTGGGTAAGCTATCTGAGTTTAAATGAGAATGTATAATGATGGAGAGATTTATAAGATTGAATTAGAGGTATTGAAAATGGTGCGAGAATTCTTATCGAAAATATATGTTTTTAGATTAAAGAGAAGGTAAGTAGACTGATTTTAGGATTCTGTAAAAATAGGTTAGATGATAGAATCTATATGTATACAGAGCGAAAACTACAAATAGAGGAGTTGAACTGTTAAACTCGCTATTTAGAACCTCTTTTCACTATATGATCTTTACACCTACAACAGCTATACTCTGCCCATAAACACTTCCATCGCTGAATTCTCCGACAAGTACTATCGAAAGGAAAGCCTCCGTCGGTTTATTAGGAGTATTCCCTCTGAAGTAGAGCCTTGCAGATTTGCCATAATCTAATACTATGTTATCGAAATCTTTGATATATCCATTATCATCTACAGATATTATACTAAACCTTTCTTCGAATGATTCACCTGTCTTTATAGAATATAATTCTATCTGTGATCTACTATCTATAATGATCGATCTCTGCTGGGGATCGTAGTTTGTGATATTTACAGATAAAACTATATCCTTATTTGATGGTAGAACGAATCCTTCATATCCATCGGATAGATCTATCCAATATTTACCTCTCAACTTTTGGACTTCGTAGTATTCCAACGAGAAGAACCAGTATATGATTGGGCCGAACTGTGTTTGCGCGAGGAACTCTATGATTTCTGGGGGTATCTCCGGTATTTCTACTAGCGGTTGTGCCTTTTCCCTCGGATGCAGAACTCCTCTATCTGATTCTAGATAGAAGTATAGCTGATTCGGGTTTGTAAGCTTGCTAGCGTCTAGTCTTATGGTTAGAGTTGATCCTGGCTGTAGTATAGGTACTATACCTTCTATACGTTTTCCGTCGATTAATATATCGGTTATTATATCGCCTACTCCACGTTTTATGTCGATCACAAGTTCTACGTACGAGTTTCTTACAAGCCATAATCTTACTAGGGTTACCTGTATAGATCCCTCGTTAGTCGCTTTTATCTCTGAAGCATCTTTCGATCCTACGGCTACTATCTTCTCCTTAAGCTTCTCGTTTAGGAAGTTTAGTTCTACTATGGATTGAGTCGATACATATCCCGCCGTCTGCTGATACATTAGTATAAGCGGTAGTATTATACTGAAGATTAGCGTCGCTATCACTATCCCTCCTATCACTTCTGCTTGAGCTTTCTTACACTTCAGATTACCCTTCATAATCCCACCCTCCTAATCTGTAGCGTATCCACTACATAGTATCTACTATCTATCTGCTCCAGTATAAGTAGTATCGGGTATCCTCTAGATGGCTGATTCATGATCTTCAAATCCAGTAGTATGCTGCAACCCGTCGTATATGGTTTACTTTTAGCTTCGACTTCGTATAGCGTTATAGTCGGTGTGTATCCCGTGTAGAGAGGTGTATCTACAGATACGTATATGCTACTCAAAGCTCTAGGAATCCCCTGAGGTATTAAATACGTGTAACTGTATAATCCGCTGTCAGCTTCATGAACTAGGTATAGTTTGAAACCTCCTAGAAGTTCTAGAGGCGAGTATATTAGTAGGGTTTCTCCGTAGAATTCTCCAGCTACCACGGAGAATACTATCCTAGCGTTACCTGTATCGATCCTCTTAACTAATATGAAGTGGTCTGTACCGTTACTATATAGTTCATCTATGATCGTACTGTATCTCAGCCTAGCTATCTCAGCTTGTACTCTCTGCCGGTAGGAAGCTATAGCAGCTTGAGATGCGAAATATCCGTATACGGCTAGAGCTATAGCTAGGACTATACCTGTAAGTATCACTATGGATATGGGTT
>Ga0105154_1000570_pt1 | contig 15682 bp, 15 predicted proteins | sample SSWtaG_FD_89672 | JGI IMG/M metagenome (GOLD analysis project Ga0105154, IMG submission 89672) | Hot spring microbial communities from Sandy's Spring West, USA to study Microbial Dark Matter (Phase II) - SSWsed_matched | ecosystem: Environmental > Aquatic > Thermal springs > Hot (42-90C) >... | reverse complement strand
TTATATCCTCTGGCAACTTGATAATACTTTCCTGGTGCTCTTTGTGCCCTGGTTTGATTTCCTTGACTTATCGAAGGTGTCTGACGAGGATAGGTTTAGGGTTCTCGAGTACGCTGTTAGCAAGCATGGGAGGGCTAGGGTTCAGGAGGCCTCTGGAGTCTCCAGGGTGACCATGTGGAGGCTTCTGAATAAGCAGGTGAGGGTTGATGACGATAAGCTCAGAGCCCCAGGTATCCTGAGATATGATGGCACAGTTGACTACGGGCTAGCACTTGAGATCCTCGCTGTAGCTAGGAGCGACGAGCACCTTAAGAACGCCATACTGAGGTTCGTTGTGCAGGAGTTTCGCGAGGACCTCAGGAGGATGCTCGACGTAGAGTACATAGTGTAATACAGAGACTGGTCAAGAGAGAAGCAATAATGAAAATCAATAGAGGATGGTATGCACTTAGCCATAAGTTACGCAATGCAATGCTTAAAGATCCTAGAATATATTGCTCAAAGAGCAAAAGATGAGCTAAGAAAAAGCTAGGTAGCAATTCGGAAAGGATTACAAGGACGATGACGGAGACCATCGCGAGTTAGTAAGTGATCCCATGGCACGCCCTTCACTATAATATGCGGGGTGGTGAGGGACTTGAAGACCTATGTCTTAACATGGAGTTAATCAGTGAAATATCTGAGAGAACCAGTAAATATGTAATCATATTTCTTACTAGTTGACTCAATTGACTTCTTAAAGATCTTGTCAAATAGATTTCATTTATTACAACATCATTTTAGCTCCAAGAAGCTTCTCAAACTAATTATTATATGTATATTGAAAATCACTGATAAACAGAGTTAACATGTGAGGCAGGATTTTAATTCCCATACATGGGAAACATAGCCCTAATAGGGAGAACAGTAGTGTTGATGTTGATGTATATTTTTATTTATTTTAACATTAATACAGCTCGAATTTTGGGTGTTATTTGTGGGTATTGAGCTCGTAGACTTGTATGCTGGTTATAGGGGGGGTCAATTTATACTTAGAGGAGTGGACTTAAGGATTACTAGTAATACAATTATTCTGGGACCTAATGGTAGTGGGAAAACAACGCTTTTGAGGACTATATTGGGGGTTACTGTGTCTAAGAGGGGGAGGGTATTGATTGATGGTGTTGACGTGGACTCTGTAAGAGGTCGCCCGGGACTTGTTGCAACTAATCTTCCAGAAGTTGTGATATTTACGAGGCTCCCAGTTAAGCATGTTGCTTCTTACTACTTAGACGTGCTTGGAGGAGACTACGAGTTTTTTAAAGACCTTGCCACTAGGCTAGGAGGCGTAGAAGTACTCGAGAAGAGATTTCGCGAGCTCTCAGCGGGGTTAAAAAAGATTGTTTTAAACACATTGGCAATAGCCACTAGGGCTAGGTATATTCTACTAGATGAGCCGTTTGAGAGCTTAGATCCTGCTAAGAGAGTTGCAATGCTTAAAGAGATAGTTAGAGCGAGTGGAGTTAAAGTCATGGATACTCATGCTACATGGCTACTTAGAGCACTCCCAGAGTGGGATACGTACTTAATGGCTGAGGGTTTAGTCTATGGACCACTAAGACCAAGAGAGCTTGAAGAATTAAGAGTTTCTAAAGAGCCCGTTGAAGATGCGGTACTCACAATAAAGCTGAGAACAGGCAATATATACTTATCTAAAACTACTGGAACAACGCTTTCTAGTCTTGAATCCCTGGATAAGCTCTACGAGGTGTTAACATGGCAGTACTAAAGACATATAGGTTTTATCTTAAAAGCCTAATTAAAGATCCATACTACTGGTTTTGGGCGGTATTTTTCATGCTGTTTTGGCTAGTAATGGGTGCTTTTATTTATGGTTCAACCATGACAAAGGATTCTCTAAGGAGAGACCTTGAAAAGATCATCCCGCCGAGTACACCAATGTTCGAGTCAATTCTAGAAGATATGTGGAATAAATCAACACTTTACTACACTGGTAGCTGGTATAGTAGTACTGCGCTATACTCGCTCACAACAATTGCTATGGGGTTGGTTCACTACATATACTACTCTACCATACCCATAAGATATCTCACAAAATACTCTAAAGCCTCTTCAACTAGGTTCTATACGGGTTTAACACTAGCCTCACTAACAACATCTCTAATTGCAACAGGAATACTAGTAGCTTCAACTATAATTCTGTATAGCTATAAGTTTCACGAGTTAAATAAATTTATATTACCAAAAAACCCGCTAGGAGTTTTTACTGTTACTGTTACTGGAGGAGTATTTATGTTCTTTTTCTCTACTACTCTAGCTCTACTAGTAGTTGCTATGAGAAAACCAAGATTACTGGGAATGTTGAGCTTTGTGCCTCTTATGTTAAGCTATGCTCTTGGAATGTATGGATTAATGGCTGGAGGGGGTTTAGTGCACTTATCACCATTTAACATAATACTCTTACTAGCATTTCACTACTACACAGAGTCTCCAATATCATTAAATCTCCGAGTAGTTGATATGTGGCGAGCAGACCCCGAGGTAAAAGAATGGTTTAGTAAAGACCTCGCTATTCAACTAGCAGATCCAGCTATACTATGGATCATACTAGGTTTTTGGATTCTAATAACTGCAGGAATATCTCTAATACTACTAAGAGTCCAGAAAGGTGTGAGCGTAGAAGAGATCTTATCCTAAGTAGTGTAATATGCTACGTGAAGAAAAATTAAATCAGTCACGGACACATCACTACGTGAAGCATAATTAGTAAGGCTGTATGTGTACTGGGTCTATAGCACCTATTGCTGAACCTAGCAACATCGCTATAGCTCTAGTTAGCGTAGTGAATACGTCAATTGCGAGACCTGTTACAAAGGTGTTTAGTGTAAGCTGTTGCAAGGCGAGTTGTGAGCCTAGTGAGGAGAAGTATATGAGAAGCCCGAGCTCTCCGACCCTAGCATTAGTGTGCGCTCCTCATTACCAATATACTCTGAGAGCACTACACCTGCTATGAAGGAGCCGTGCCTTTCAGATATCTCCCTCATGGTCTCGTAATGTGTGTAGCCCTTGGCTAGCACTGTTGATATTACAAAGTCAGCGTCTCTAACAGCCTCTCTCCTATCCCTAGTGGCAAAAACCTTTATGGAGAGTTTCAGCTCCTCAACATACCTCTTGGCATAGGTCCCTATAATCTGAAGCCTATAGCTATCTATGTCCATAAGCCATATCTCAGAGTTGTGCAGATCCCTATTCAGAAAAATATCCATTAGAATTCTGCTAGTCCACCTAGCGCTTCCTGCCCCAATGAAAGCTATCTTTGGGCCTCTGGGCGTAGGGGTTCACCTTGTGTAGCAATTCCTGGGAGAGTTAAATAAAAATGAATAGTGTTGGTTTAAAACACCGTGCTGTTGGAAGGGCCCATGTCTGTGCCTGTTGTAAAATCATTAGCAATGTTGATAAGCATAAAGCTAATAAGTTAAGTTTAGTGAAAAGAAGTTAAGGATGTGATGAGTATTGCTAGGTGTCGCCTTTGCTCAATGTGGAGGAGGTTAGAAGGGATTTTCCAATACTTAGCAGAGAAGTGCATGGAAGAAGGCTGGTCTACTTTGATAATGCAGCCTCAACTCTAAAGCCTGTGCAAGTAATTGAGGCTATTGTTGAGTTCTACAAGAACCACTATGCCAATGTCCACAGAGGGTTTCACACTCTTAGTCAGGAGGCTAGCCAAATGTACGAGGAAGCTCACGAGGTTTTGGCTAAGTTTATAAATGCGCACTCATGGGATGAGGTGGTGTTTGTCAATAACTCGACAGAGGGGCTAAACCTAGTTGCCTATGCCTGGGGCTTGCACAACATAAGGGAGGGTGACGAGATTGTGGTTACTGTTATGGATCACCACAGCTCTATGCTACCCTGGAGGCGCATAGCAGAGCTTAGGAGGGCTAGGGTTAGGTACATAGGGGTTACAAGGGAGGGGTACTTGAACTACAGCCAGCTGGATGAGGTTATAACTGAGAAGACGAGGGTTGTCTCCTTCCCAGTTGCTAGCAACGTGCTGGGAACGATAAACGATGTTAAGAGAATTGTGAAGAGGGCTAGGGAAGTTGGGGCTCTTGTCGTAGCAGATGGTGCGCAAAGCGTTCCCCACATACCTACAGATGTCAGAGAGCTGGGGGTGGACTTCCTGGCTTTTAGTGGACACAAGATGCTGGGACCTACTGGTAGTGGTGTTCTGTGGGGTAGGAGAGATGTTTTGCAAGAGCTAAAGCCGTTTAAAGTTGGTGGAGATACCATAAGGGATGTCACGCTAGAGGATGTGACGTGGTTAGAGCCTCCATGGAGGTTTGAGGCGGGTACACCAAATATTGAAGCCGCTATAGGGCTTGCAAGAGCAGCTGAGTACCTAATGAAGGTGGGTATGGAGAACGTTAGGCTACACGAAATTGAGCTAGTTGGCTACACATTGAAGAGGCTTTCTGAGGAGCTTGGAGAGGAGGTGAGGTACTATGGTCCTAGGAACCCAGAGGATAAGACAGGTGTAGTAGCGTTTAATGTCAGGGATCTGCACTTCCATGTAGTTGCACAAGCGCTAGACTACTTAGGCATTGCTGTGAGGTCTGGTATGCACTGTGCACACCCACTTCACTACAGCCTGGGGATAAGCCATGAAAACCCCCCACCAGCTGAGGTGCCGCAGAGTGTTGAGGAGAGGTTGAAGAAGTTTGGTAGTGTGAGAGCAAGCTTCTACATATACAACACTAAGGAGGAGGTGGACTACTTCATAGGGGCGCTGATGTTCATACTCATGGTCAGAGAACAGCTAAAAACAAAGCCAGTTTCAGCTGTGTGTACAGGTACCTAAACTACTAGTAAGCTAGTAAGAGCGTTTCTCCCTAGCTTTTCTCAGCACCTCTACTCTATCTGGGTACCCAACGAAAACCTCATCAGCAAGATCTATAAAGAGCCCCGTCTCAACAACACCAGGGACGCTCTTAAGAAGCTTCTCCAAGTCCCTAGGGCTCCACTCTCCAACAGGCCTAACATCAACTATAACACCCCTTGTGTCAGCCACTACAAAGCCGTACTTCCCTGAGGTAAGGGTTCTTACAGAGGGGCTTAGCCCCAGCCCCCTGAGCTTTGCCAAGGCTATTCCGAGGGCCTCTGGCAAGACCTCTACGGGTATGGCGTGCTTTTCGCCAAGCCTTTTCACAAGCTTTGTGTAGTCAACAATGTACACTCTGTGCATAGAGCCGCAGGCGAGTATCTTCTCAAGTGTTGAAGCCCCACCACCACCCTTAATCATGTTTAGCTCAGGGTCGACTTCGTCAGCCCCGTCGACATAGACATCGATAGATGTTATTGAGCTCGTGTGGAGAATTGCAAGACCTTTTTCAGAAAGCTTGTGACACGTGTGGAGAGAAGCACAGACAAAGGCAGTTTCCCTAAAATGCGCTATTCTCTCAGCCAGCACCTCTATGAATAGGTCCACGGTGGACCCTGTCCCCACGCCAATTATGCGAGGGCCTAGCTCTAAAACCCTCTTCAAAGCCTCTTCACAAGCCCTTTTGCGGGCAATTGCTATCTCACTAGCCAAGGGTGAGCACCTCTAACACTCTTTAGCTCTTCAAAGGTGTTCACATTGAAAAGCTCTCTTCGAGGCTCTATAAAAGTGCTTTCAATATTCACAAGCTTTACGCTGCTCAAGCCATCTATACACCTAGCTATACTCAGCTCCCCATAGGCAAAGCACTTCTCAAACAGCTCCACTATACCCCTTCTATACACAGCATAGAGAGGCTCAAAGTACTTTGAATAACTCCACTGAGGAATACACGCAACGAAGTTTTCGCTACACTGCAAGAGAAGCTTCTCAATATTGTTGCTAGTGACAAAAGGCATATCACATGCTATCACAAAGACCTCTCTAAACACTTTGAGTAGTTGATACACTGCTGCCAGCGGGCCCCCCTCAATACTATCAATAACAACATTTAGCCCCAGCTCCCAAGCCCACTGAGCATTTCTATGGGAGGTGAAGACGTATACTTCTTCAAATAGCCTAGAGCTCTTGAGCTTTTCTGTAAGGTGTAGAACTAGGGGCTTAGAGAGCACACTGTAAAAGCACTTGTCAATTCCAAAGCCAATTCTAGTGGAGCCCCCTCCAGCGAGTACACATGCAATCAAAGTGATTACCACAGAGAGTCTTAGCTACACCCCCTCCAGCTCCTTAGCAATCCTAACGCTCCATCTATGGATCATATACCCCACTACCATGACTACTGCAGCTAGCGCTAGAGCCGCTATAGTCAATAGCCATATAGACTCTTGAGGGCCAAACCCAAAGCATATGGGTATGAAGAAGATTATGATGCAGCTCACACCACTAGCTACAGTAGTGTTTTGAGGTGGCTGCTGAAGTAGTGGTGTAATGACTAGTAGGAGAGTAGCTATAAAAGCTACTGCAAAACCCGTGACAATTAGGAGGAGCCCTATGTGAAAAAGCCTCATACGCCTAACCGCATAGCTCAGTATCTTAACGCCAAGCTTATATCTGTTTTAAATCTACAGCACTGAGAGCTGGGGGTTTTCCTGCAACTCGCAGAAACCCCAGGTTAAGCACTATAAAGAGTGTTATAGCGACTACTGTTAAAGCTATCGCTAGTATCATCAAAGCCTTTGTAACCTCCCTATCTGTACCTATGACAATGGGCAGTGGCCCTATAACGACTACAGCACCACCCCTAACTCCCCCCTCTCCTTCCTCACGCTCCTTAAGGCTCTTCCTCAAAGTGCTTAAGAACATGAGTATTACTCCTACGAGTATTAGTAAAAAGGATAGCGCAAGTAGGATTAATGCAAGTAGCATAAAGCTAGTCAAGCTCTGTGCGCCACACCACAAGACTCTTTTCTAAGCTAATAAAGTTAGTGCCCTTGGCTACTGCTATTCAGCTGAGTACATCCTCATGTATAAAAGGACAGCTGCAAGAGTCTTCAAATCCACAATAGTGTCTGCGTTAATGCTATTGAGAAACTCCCCTGGCTTCATATACACAACGCGAAGTATCTCCCCAGCTTCTGGCGAAGCCCCCACGTATCTCAGCCTTTTAGCGATAAAAATTGCCTGAACCTCGTCACTGTACCCAGGAGATACATAGGCGTTTGTGATTTGAGTAAGCTCTTCAGCTACATAGCCTGTCTCCTCCCTAAGCTCTCTCTGCACAGCCTCCTTCAAGTCCTCTCTAGGCTCCACTCTACCAGCAGGGAGCTCTAGCAACCACGCACTTACAGCAGCCCTCCACTGCTTTACAAAGACGAGTCTACCATCATCGAGAACAGGTATTATGACAACAGCTCTACCAAACCTCACCAAGTCCTTCTCCAACCTCCTACCCCTGTACATGACAATCCTTCTGTATAGCGAAACCCTTCTACCCTTACACAAAAACTCATCACTCACAACACTCGGAGCCTCCTCTCCCAAATTCAACACCCTTAGCCACAACAACGCTAAGCTATGGTACTAGGTCTTTAACACTAAAAAGCGTTGCTAAGCTAAGACTCTACTAGTGATGAAAACCCGGTTTCAGTTGACAATAAGATGATATAGAGTTACCCTACTGAGAAGCCCATTTTTAAAGCATAGGCGAGTGGAAATGAATACTATTTCTATATAGCAAGCACAAGTCCTTTGCGTTAAAGTGGTGTTTAGAGGGAAAAAGAGTGGGTAAAGGGTGTGTGTTTAAGCTGTTGGAATGTACTGCTTCAGATACTTAATAGAGTTCTCTAGGTTTGCCAACACCTCGTCGTCTGGGGCCTCAAATGGAGGTATGTACTCTAAGAGGAGGAGCACCTCTTTAGCTCCTGAAGCATCTATTGCCTCCACAAGCTTGTCTGGCTTTATGATGCCTAGCTTGTTGAACTCTTCTGTAAAGGGCCAGTGCCTATCGCCCTTTCCATCTGTTTGCTGTATGTGAATAGATGGTGAGTGAGGTGCGAATCTCTTTAGCCACTCATAGGGGTTTGCCTCAGCACCACTTAGTGTGCACTGGTGCCCAACATCAATGTTGAGCTTAACAGCCACACCTGGCCCCACATTAGCTCTATTCAAGACCTCCTCGGTTTCAGCCATAGTCCACGGGGTCTCTCTTGGCACAGGCATGGGCTCCCATAGAATCATCTCTAAGCCCTTTGCCTGTGCATATCTCCTCAAAGCGTTTACTAAGTCAAATAGTGCAGAGTCTATGTATGCCCTCCTAGAGGAGTCCCTATAGTCTTTAACATTCTTCGCAGCTATATGCCCACCTGTTGCCTTTACACCTATCTTCGCGGTAAAGTCTACAGCCCTCATGTACCAGTCCAGCGCATCTTGCCTCATAACAGGGTCTGGATGGGATAGCAAGTTGAAGGAGTAAGCAGCTAATCCGGTGAATGTTGAGTGCACTACAATACTATACCTCTTCACAGCATCCATTATGAGCCCCGCCATGTGCTCAACAGCATCTTGTGTGGATCTAGGGTCTAACAAGTCAAAGGAAAACTGAACATACTTTACATCGAGTTTAGCACTTATTTCAGCCCACTCCTCTGGTAGGGGCCATCTCTTTACAGCCCAGCTTAGGTTCAGACCTAGGGTGACCCTAGCCATACCTCCTCACAAGAATAACTCTAATTTGCAGTGTATATAAACTTATTTAGCATTACAACTGTTTAACGAAGCGCCATGCTGTTAGTGCACACAAGCTTAAATAGTGCATCATTGCTAAGACGCTAAAAGCCCTCTGTCAACATGTGTTAATAGAGTGGGGCACGCCCTAGTACCTTACAGTGACTGGCTTTGCTAAAACACTGTACACTCCTCTACTCACAGTACCTACTACAAGACCCCACCAGCTAATTACATCAAGCCCTATGACCAGGTCGCACTCTAGTCTCCTGAGAAAAGGCTCGTCAACTATGTAGAAAACAGCTGTTTTCTCAATAACCCCACCCCCTATGACAGCTCTGTCAATAGCGCATATAGAGTCTACAAAAACCCTCCCCACACCCTGAACATCTACAGCAAACAACTTCTCAAGTCTCTCTCTACAGCTAAGCTCATAGCCTATTCTCGAAGACACAAAGCTGAGAAGGTGTTTTTGTGAAACCAGCGCTCTTCCATAGGAAAACCTATCGCCTTTAAATAGCCCCACGAGCACGTAGGTCATGAGCACCACAGATTGTTAAGCCACTAGCTGTAGAATGGGTAAAAAAATAATAAGTTTTTACCTAGTAAAGCTGTAGCTCATACCATATTGTTGAGTATACCCCGCGCAGCTCAACAACCTTGTTACCCCCCTGCGTAAGTACGGTAATTGGTCGAAGCTTTCTCCCAACGTTGTTGAGAATCCATGCAGCTACGCTTCTCTCTGTGCTTATGGTTATCGTAGCGTTTATCCCCTCGACAATCGTTGGACCAGAGCCCCAGTTACCAAAGTTCGATATCTTTACTCCGTATAGGCTACTGAGAAGGTCTTTTGTTAGGTTCACAGATGTTGTGAAGAGCTTTTGCTTTGTGTCAAACTTGTATATAGGCATGTTGCTGTTTAGCGAAACCCCTATTGTTAGCACTAGAATCCTCTTAGCATCTGCAAAGCTACTTCCTTCAACTACGTGCATGGCTATGGTTGCCCAGCCCCCTAGCAAAGTGTCTTTAACCTCTATAGTGATGTTCCCAAAGGTGAACCTCCTGTTCCCCAGGAACCCTGTTAAAACAATGCTTCTCGGCGTGTTGACTATGAAGACGCACCTATCAACATCGCTACAGTCCCATATGAGCTCTTCAGTATCAGACTTTATAATGCCCCCCTCAGGTGGTGGCACTTCTGAAGGGCTTATGTAGCTAATTGGCGTAGTGATGTTGTCCACCACAACAGCTGCTCTATGCACTAACGGAACGTAGTAGGGCACGTCGAGTAGAGTACCACTTGGCATATTCCACGCACCTGCCCTCAGGGTTGCGACAAGCCTTATCTCATCTCCCTTAGTCATCCTCACACCAACAACTTGCTTAGCAGGCGAGACATCTCCTCTGACAAACAGCATGTGGGCTGTTAGCATTAGTGCCATTCTTGCTGGGTCCTGATCAAAATCGAGAGTGCCTCTCATCCTAGTAGAGTTCCAGCTAGCTAATGCTATGTGCCCAGAGGTGTAGGGGCCGTAGCTGTACGGCATTATAGCGTCCCAGTCCTGAAAAGCTGCATATGCAGCTAGAAGTACAAAGCCCTCTGGTCTGTACATGTTTGGAGCTGGGTGGTTATACTCACTAATTGTAAAGGGCTTGCCTAGGACGCTTCTGAGGGCTAGCTGGGATATAGTATTAGATCGTGGGTTATTTACCATAGCATCGTTTAGCACATACCAGTTGTTTCCAGAGCCTACTGGGTACCTCCAGTAGTGGTGAGCGTCTACAGCATCAAGGTTTGCGAGTATGTTTGGAGTCCCACCCCAAGCAGATTGCGTGCCAATTATGAGGGCCTTGACCCCGAGCTCGTTCTTGAGGTAGCTGTACATCTCTGTAAAGTAGTTATAGTCTAGGTACCACAAGAACTCCGCCCAATCCATTCGCGCTTGCTGAGAAGGCCTAACTGTGATCACATCTGCATAGTTAAACACGTCCACAGTCTTCTCCTCTAGGTTTTCACCAGGCTTTAGAGTAGCCCCCCAAGCCTTCCTTAAGTTCTCTGTAGAGCCATACTTAGCTATTAGAAAATCGTTCCACTTCTCCCTCAGGGCATCCCTAAAGACTTTTGGAAGCCTGTCAATAGCTCCATCAAGCCACCCAAACGTTATGCCATACTCATTCAGTATCTCTACAAAAGCTACAGCAGGGTCTTCAGCATAGGAAAGCCCTGTGTATGGGTTCACGTGGGTGAAGAGCTTCATTGCAAACTCCTTGACAAGCTGCTTTGCAGGTTCGTAGAAGAATGGCAGGGTGTGCTGGTCCTTGACAGCCATGTTGTTTACTTCAGAGGGTAGGCCGTCTGCTGAGGAGAACTGCCTATAGCACATGAGGTTTATGTTTATGTATATTCCGTTCCTCTTTAGGGCAGCAACAAAGTAGTCAAGCCTATCTAAAGCATCTTGCCTAAGATTTCTAGTCCCAGGAGGCTGGAAGATGTTGTTAGGCTCCCAGTTAGCGTCAAGAGCGTGGAACCTAACGAGGTTTATGCCGAATTTCGCAAGCCTAGCAGCTATGGCGTCAGCCTCTTCTTTTGATGGAAAGGCCCCAGGGCCTACAACACTAACGCCTAGAAACCTTATCCTCTTCTCACCAGCGTAGAGGTGGCCATCGGGCCCAATTGTTATGTGCCCATATTTACCAGCTGGCTTATCTAGATAGCTAGAGAGGCTTGTTATAGTCTCTAGAGAGTCATCCCATGGCAGATAGAATGTGAAGAGGCTTGCGGACTTCGGGGGCTGTGGAGCTGTTGCTGTGGTTGTAACTGTAGTGGTTTTTGTCACAGTTGTTGGGAGGGTCACGGTCTTCTCAACCTCTGTGGGTTGTGTCACTACTGAGGTTAGGGTTTTGTAGGCAGTTGTGCTTTGAGTGATTATAAGCACCTCTGTAAAGGTCTTTGAAGTGTAGGCTGTGCTTATTATCGCACTTGTTACTGTGCTTGGCAGTGTTATTGTTATAGTTTGAGTTAGAGTGCCTTTACCAATAGAGCCGATATAGTATCCAGTGACAGAGGTTATCACAATGGCTATAACTACTATTACTACAAAGGTGTATCTGCTGAGAGCCACATGCACTCACCATCTACATTTAATCCCCCATATCTGGGCTGTTAATAAAGTAATATGAGGTTATATATGAGTTTTTCAGTAAAAACCTTACAAAGCTATACAGTGTTCTAAGATATGCTTGCAAGCTCCTCGAGGGTCTTATGATAGCAATGTTTTTAACTCTCCCCCTAGCACATTAGATACACAGTGTTGAGAAATGAGTGTAACTGACAATAAGGTTAAGTCCCTTTTGGCTAAGATGAGTATAGAGGAGAAGGTTGCTCAACTCCAGTCCGTGCCTCTGGACATGCTCTTAGATGGAAGAGAGCTCTCAGAGGAAAAAGTAGAGAAGTTCCTGAGGCATGGCATTGGGGAGATTATGCGTATTGGTGGCTGCGGAGTAGGCCTATCGCCAAGGGAGGCGGCTAGAATTGCTAATAAGGTGCAGAGGTTTCTAGTTGAGAAGACTAGGCTGGGGATACCTGCGATAATTCACGAAGAGTGCTTAGCAGGGTTGCTGGCCTCCACAGCCACTGTCTTCCCACAGGCAATAGCCCTTGCCTCAACGTGGAACCCAGAGCTCGTTAGTAGAGTAGCCCTGGCTATAAGGCAGCAGGTATTGCGCATAGGGTCTAGGCAGTGCCTATCCCCTGTCCTAGACCTCTGCAGAGACCCTAGGTGGGGTAGGTGTGAGGAGACCTATGGTGAGGATCCCTACCTCGCAGCCGCAATAGGGCTTGCCTATGTCACTGGGCTTCAGGGCGAGAACCTGAGAAATGGTATTGTTGCTACTACAAAGCACTTTGCTGGCCACGGCTTTCCAGAGGGTGGGAGAAACATTGCTCAAGTTCACCTGGGCTTAAGGGAGTTTATGGAGCAGCACCTCCACACCTTTGAGGTGGCTATAAGGGTGGGCAAAGCACTCTCAGTAATGCCTGCTTATCACGAGATAGATGGAGTTCCCTGCCACGCCAATAAGTGGCTCTTAACAGATGTTCTGAGGAGTCAGTGGGGTTTTGAAGGAATTGTGGTGTCAGACTACTTTGCTGTTCAACAGCTTCACACAATACATAGGGTTGCAAAGAGCTGTGTAGAGGCGTTTAAGACAGCTCTAGAGGCAGGGGTGGACGTGGTGTTCCCTGGCATGGAGTGCTTTGATGAGATTGTGCAGGCAGTTAAAGAGGGGGTCATATCAGAGTCGCTTCTTGATAGAGCTGTTGAGAGGGTGCTGAAGCTCAAAGAGGCTCTAGGGCTCTTCGAAAACCCCTATGTGGATGAGGCTCAAGTCCCCGAGGTGCTTGATAATGAGGTGCACAGAAGGCTAGCACTAGAAGTAGCTAGGGAGGCCATAGTGCTGCTCAAAAACGATGGTGTGCTACCCCTGCCAAAGAACTTGAGGACTGTGGCTGTAATAGGCCCTAACGCTAATGAGCCTAGGAATATGCTTGGGGACTACCACTACGATGCTCACTTAGCTAAGAGCACCACATCTGTCAAAGTGGTCACAGTGCTTGAGGGTGTTAAGAGTAAGGTGTCTAATGAGACGAGGGTGCTCTATGCAAAGGGCTGTGACATAAGCTCTCAAGATAGGAGTGGTTTTGAGGAAGCGCTCAGAGTTGCTAGGGAGGCGGACGTAGTTATAGCTGTTATGGGTGAGAAGAGCGGCTTAGACCCCACTTGGTTTGGTCTAAAGAAGGAGGTGGCGCAATACACAACAGGTGAGGGTGTTGATAGAGCGAGCCTTAGTCTCCCAGGTGTTCAAGAGGAGCTCATAAAGGAGCTTCACAAGGTTGGTAAGCCAATAGTGCTAGTGCTCATAAATGGCAGACCTCTTGCAATAGCAGACATCCTGCCCTATGTAAACGCTGTTATAGAGGCGTGGCTCCCTGGGGAGGAGGGCGGTACTGCAATAGCTGATGTGATATTTGGCGATGTCAACCCTAGCGGGAGGCTCCCAGTCTCAGTGCCAAAGACAGTTGGGCAGGTGCCAGTGTACTACTCTAGAAAGCCATCGTCATTCAGGGATTACATTGACGTCGATTCAAAGCCCCTCTTCCCATTTGGCTTTGGGCTGAGCTACACAGAGTTTAGGTATAGAGACCTTGTTGTTAGGACACCTGAGGTTAAGCCATTTAGCTTTGTAGAGGTAGAGGTGACAGTAGAGAACGTAGGTAAGCTCGCTGGTAAGGAGGTGGTTCAAGTGTACGTATCGAAAGAGTACTCAGAGGTCGCAAGACCTGTGAAAGAGCTCAAAGCATTTAAGAAGGTTTACCTAGAGCCTGGGCAAGCAAAGAAGGTGCTGTTTAGAATACCAACAGAAGCCCTCGCATTCTACGATAGAGGCATGAACTTTGTTATAGAGCCAGGGGACTACAGAATTATGATAGGCAAGAGCTCAGAAGACATAGTTCTCGAAGGGAGGTTTAGAATAGTTGGAGAAAAACAGATTGTGTACTACAAAAAACACTACTTAGCAGAAGCAGAAGAGCTTCAATAGCTCTGGACAAGCCCACATAAAATTTAACTACTCTTACACTCCTCAGCAAGCCCTTCTTACAAAAGGCAGAGAGCACTCTGAGAAAAGCCTAAAAACTTTTGCAATGCTATGATACCACCGTTATCTGTATTCAATGATGTAGGGTGGTACCACAACGACTTACACAATTATGCTGAGGGCTCGGGAAAGGGGCCTGCTGGCTGTTGCTAGCGCTTCTGGCGGTGTTGGTGTTGGAGCAAAGGTTTTGTGGGCTAGGGCAGGTATTGGAGCAGTTGCTGTACAGACATATGCAAACCCCTCTCTTGGCATTACAATACTTGAGAAGATGAGTATAGGCATGAGGCCTGCAGAAGCTATGGAAATGGCGCTTGCTGGAGACAGTCACAGGGAGTATAGGCAAGTAGTAGCACTAAGTGCTAATAGTGATGCCGCAGTCTATACAGGTAGACATGTACCTCTCTTCACTGGCGAGTGTACATATGGCGATGTTGTCTGCATTGGCAATACGCTTAAGGATAGTTCAATACCAAAGGAGATGTGCGACTATATGGCTTTGCAAACAACTAACACTAGCAATACAAAGAGCTTTGTTAAAGCACTCGTCAACTCCCTCATCCTAGGGCACAGCCTCAGAGGCTCTAAGAGAGGTGATAAAAGCATAGCAATACTAATCGTTGGCAAAACCCAGTATGGAGAGACCTACGACAGAATTGTTGATTAGAGTAGACTACAGCACAAAACCATTCAATGCAATGATAAAAACACTAAAGCTCTTAAATTTATGGTAAACCCTTTAATGCTAGTTATGTAGAGGGGTAAATTACAGTTTATGAAATATGCTCAGCATTTTTCTTAATAATGCTCTATAGGTTCATAGATCTACTAGTCATTCGATAAGCTGAACAAAGTCCTTTACAATTTTTCTAAAAGCCTTCCTCAGATGTATACTAATTGTAACTTTAGAAAGCCCTAATGTAAAGCCTATTTCATGTTGTCCAGCACTCTTTGGGTACTCAAAATAGCCTGTTCTAAAGGCTTCTCTCAAGACCTTTTGCTCTGCAGGAGTAAGTTTATCTAAGACGATATTCAGTAGTGATTCTCTTAGGAGTATTAGCGAGAATTTTTCTATTGTATCAATGAGTATGTGCTCGACATTATCATCACCATAGTACTGCTTTATATGCTCAATATAGGTCTTTACATTCTCTTTTCCAAGGACCATGTAATCCCTACTTCCTCTATCAAATATATATGGTAAAAGAATATGGATATTACTATCCTGAGCTAATTTATAAAACTCACAAGTTCTCTTCAAGCCATATATTATGTAAAGATCATTTAACTATTTGAACACGAATTTTAACAATTTTGCTTTTTCTCAAATAGTAATCATTGACTATGAGTTGCTTAATAAACTTATCC
>Ga0105154_1000566_pt1 | contig 15725 bp, 10 predicted proteins | sample SSWtaG_FD_89672 | JGI IMG/M metagenome (GOLD analysis project Ga0105154, IMG submission 89672) | Hot spring microbial communities from Sandy's Spring West, USA to study Microbial Dark Matter (Phase II) - SSWsed_matched | ecosystem: Environmental > Aquatic > Thermal springs > Hot (42-90C) >... | reverse complement strand
CTATGTGAGCGTGGCGCTGGCCTTGGCGTTCGGCTACATGATCGTTCGCGCCTTCGCCAACACCGTGTACTGGATGCTGCGAGTGCGCTACCCGCACTCGACCTCGGCTACCGTGAGGAGCCTGTTCACGATCTTGGGCGTCGGCGCCCTGGTGGCCGGCATAGCCGGCGGGGCCGCGGGCGGCGCCGCCGGTGTGGCGCTCGGCGGATTCATCGGCATGGTCGTCGGCTTCGCTACGCAGCAGGTGCTCGGGCAGGCGATCGCCGGCCTCTTCGTCCTCCTCGCGAGGCCCATCAGGATCGGCGACTACGTGACAGCCGCCGGCGAGACGGGCGTCGTGGAGGACGTGACATCCCTCTTCACGGCCATACGGAAGGACGACGGCACCCTGGCGCTGATCCCCAACAACTCGCTGATAGGATCGAAAATATACATAATAAAGCGCGAAACCAAATAGCACTCGTTGCCAGAATTTTGGCAACTATTAAGAATCTATTTAGGCTCCGCCTCGCTCCGCTTGAGGTCCTAGCTAAGACTGGCGGTCGCAGCAACCTTATTTAACTCTTAGTGCGGGGCGCCCCCGTGCTAAAACTTACGCCCCAAGAGGTGGAGCGGCGCTTCTTCGATCTGCTCGCCTCAACCGTCGCGGACTACAGGCCCTTGACGAGCTGGAGCCTCGGGGGTTCGCGCGTCGAGCTCCCCTACTTCGCCCGCGTAACCCCCGACACCGAGCTGGTGTTCGAGGCACGCGCGTTCCTGCCCCGCGTTGAGGGAGCCAGGTGGCTGCTCCGGTTCGACCTGACCGGAAACGCGCTCCTCAAGGTGGACGGCGAGCCCTATCAGGGGGTCGACGAGCAGCACAGGCTGGCGGTCGTGGAGCCTGGAGACCGCAGCTTAACGCTTGAGGCCACGCCCCGCCGCCTGTTCGGCGAAGCTGCCTGGTTCTTCGCCTTCCTCTCCTCCTCGGCCACTGCTGTGCTGTGGGAGGGCTTCAACCTGGCCCTCGCGCTCCTCGACCTGCTCCAGCTTGCCCGGCGGAGGGGCGAGCTCATGCCCGTGCTCGAGAGGGCCGCGCAGGAGATCGCGGTGACGCCCAGCGTCCTGCAAGCCCACGCGGCCGTTAGGACGCTATACGGCTTCCTAGTCGAGAGGTCGCCGGAGTACAGGGGGCCGAGGTGGGAGCACGCGTACGTCTCCTCCGTGTACGGCGACCCTGTGGCCGCAGGCCTGCTGCCCGACACGCCGAGGCCGAGCCTCAGCGAGGTGCTCGACACGGTCGAGCGGGTCGAGCGGGCGCTCGAGTTCGCGCCGGCCGGCGCTAGGGGCCGCGTCTACTTGTTCGGGCACAGCCACATCGACACTGCCTGGCTCTGGCCTTTCAGCGAGACGAAGCGCAAGGTGAGGAGGACGTTCGCGACGATCGCCAGGCTGGCGAAGATGGGTTACCGGTTCACGTACGTCCAGAGCGGCGCGCAGAACTACAAGTGGCTCAAGGAGCAGGACCCGCAGCTGTTCGCCGAGGTGAGGAAGCTGGTCGAAGCCGGCTTCTGGCTGCCCATCGGCGGGATGTGGGTGGAGTCGGACACCCAGCTCGTCTCCGGCGAGTCGCTCGCGCGCCAGTTCCTTTACGGCCAGCTGTACTTCGAGGAGAAGTTCGGGAGGAGGAGCAGGATCGGCTGGCTTCCCGACAGCTTCGGCTTCAGCGCCCAGCTGCCGCAGGTCATGAGGAAGGCTGGGATCGAGGTGTTCTGCACGCACAAGGTGATGTGGAACGACACCAACGAGTTCCCCTACCACGCGTTCGTCTGGGAGGCGCTGGACGGGAGCGAGGTTGTCGCGCACGTGATCGTGCTCACCTACAACGGCGTGCTCACGGCGGGTGAACTGGCGGGGCTGTGGGAGAGGTACAAGCAGAGGGACGTGGCGCCGGCCGTGCACTCGTACGGCTTCGGGGACGGCGGGGGCGGGCCCACGTTCCTCATGCTCGAGCGCTTGAAGCTGCTGAAGCGCGTCCCGCAGCTGCCCGAGCCCGTCGAAGCCCCCTCGGAGCGCGAGTATGTCGAGGAGCTGCTTAAGGTGAAGGACAAGCTACCGAGGTGGAGGGGGGAGATCTACAATGAGTTCCACAGGGGCGTCTACACCACGAACCTCAAGGTCAAGGAGCTGATGGCGAGGGCCGAGAACGAGGCCCTCTGGGCCGAAGCCGCCGCCGCGGCGGCGAAGCTGCTGGGCCTGCTGGAGTACCCGAGGGGCGAGATCAGGGAGGCATGGGAGTGCGTGCTGCGCTGCCAGTTCCACGACGTGCTCCCCGGCTCCTCCAACCGCGAAGCGTACGAGGAAGCGTACAGGGACCTCGAGGAGGCGATCGCCGCGTTCTCGAGCGTCTCCTCGAAGGCGTTGAAAGCGATCGCCGAGAGCGTCAGCGCCCCGAGGGGCAGCGTGGTCGTCTTCAACAGGCTCGCGTGGCCCGTCGAAGCGCTGGTTGAGGTGCCGGGACCCGGCTTCGCGGCGCCCAGCGGCGAGCCCGTTGCCGCGCAGGAGGTCGACGGCAGGTGGCTGGCGCTCGTGCGCGTGCCCGCGTTCGGCTACACCACGCTCGCGCCGAGGGAGGCGCCCCCGGCGCCGAGGGGCGGCGCAAGGGCGTACGAGGAGGGCGGATACGTTGTGCTGGAGAATGAGCTGGTCAGGGTGAAGGTGGGGCCTGACAGCTCCCTGCTCTCCATCTACGACAAGCAGCTGGGCGAGGAGCTGCTCGCGGCGCCGAGCAACGTACTGAGGGCACACCCCGACAAGCCGGCCGCCAACGACGCGTGGGACATCGACCGCTCGACCGTCGAGTCGCCGGGCCACCCGTTCGAGGTCGCCGAACCGCCCAGGATCGCCGCTTCGGGCCCGCTCGCGGCTTCGGTGGAGTACGCGCTCAAGTTCAAGTCGTCCACGGTGAGGCAGAGGGTCACCCTGCGCAGCGGCTCCCGGCTCATCGAGGTCAAGACGAAGATCGACTGGAGGGAGAAGTGCTACCTGGTCAAAGCGTGGTTCGAGTTCAAAGCCAACGTCGAGAAGGGTTGGTACGAGGTGCCCTTCGGCGTCGTCGAGCGCTCCACCGTCCCGAGGGACAGCTGGGACGAGGCGAAGTACGAGGTCCCCGCGCTGAAGTGGGCGGACTTCTCCGACGGGAAGGTGGGGCTGGCGATCATCGCTCCCTCGCGCCACGGCTACAGCGCCAGGGGCAGCAGGGTCGGGCTGAGCCTGCTCAAGTCGCCCTTCCACCCCAACCCGTGGAGCGACCTGGGCGAGCACGAGGTAACCTACTACCTGTACCCGCACCCCGGCGACTACAGGGAGGGCGAGGTGTACAGGAGGGCTTACGAGGTCTGGAGCGGCGTCAAAGCGGTGGTGAAGGAGGGCGGCTGCGGGCACCTGCCACCCGAAGCCAGCGCGCTCGAAGCCCCGAAGGGCGTGGTGGTCGAGGCGGTGAAGAGCTGCGAGAGAGGCGACGCGCTCGCGGTGAGAGCCTACGAGGTCGAAGGATCCGAGAAGGAGGTCGAGGTGAAGCTACCCCGCGCCTTCGCGGTCTACGAAGCGAACCTGCTCGAAGACCGCGAGCGGCTGGTCGCCAGGGGCGACCGCGCGACCCTGCGCTTCGAGCCGTTCGAGATAAAGACCCTGATCCTCGAGTAACTCCACTTTTTTGTTGTAACCAACCAGCTTCGCGAGAGGCTCCCGCCCCTCCTCCAGCGCGCTCCGGAGGGCGCTCGTGTCGACGATTACCTTCTCAGCCACACCCCTTCCTCCCTCAACCTGGATCTGAGCTCCGTGAGCTCCCGCCTCTCCTCCTCTGCGAACCTCTTGCTCCTCACGTGCTCGAGAACCTCAGCCGCCAGCGCCCGCTTAGCCAGCTCCACCACCTTGCGCACCGCCTCCTCGAACGTGGCGCAACCGGTGCGCCGCTTGAAATCCGCGAGCGCCCTGTACGTCTCCTCCGAAAGGGTAACCCTCTTAACCCTCCGCGTCACGCCGCCTCACCGCCGCGCGCTCTGGTTCCCGCCCCTGGCGGGAGCCAGACTGAGACTCCGAGAGCTTGAGGACGCTCGCGGGGAGGCGGAAGAAGGCGGGACTGCGCCTGCTGTTCGCACTTTTTCCTCGAACCGCTCTGATCCGGTCAGAGGGCGCTTGGGGCCGCGCGGCTCCTCGCCGTTGGACCCCCATCCGCGCGGGTCGCTGGGAGACATCAAGTTGGCAGCACGGAGGGCGCGGCCGGCGTCCTGTCCAGCCCAAGCTTCAGCATCTCCTCGGCAAATTTAGATCTCAGATTGTTAAAAAGCAATATTTTTAAACTTAAAAGTTAAAAATAACATACACGTGCAAGTACCTCAAGCTTTAGAACTAACGCTGAAAATAACGGAAAAAGTCTAAAGCTCAACGCGCTGGCGGCGCACCCGCAAAACCTTTAAGCCCCCGTACAACGTACGTACCGGGCCGGTAGCTTAGCCCGGTAGAGCGGTGCACGAGGCGCCCGGAGAGCGCCCGGCTCATAACCGGGAGGTCCCGGGTTCAAATCCCGGCCGGCCCACCAGCCTTCGACCGCGTTCTCCCGGCTAAGCTCAAAGCGCCCAGCGCGTGGGCTCTCGGCGCGGTTAACGCTCGAGTGCGCCCACGCTGAACCGGTTCACCAGGTTCCCTCTCGCTAAGCCGGTTCAACGAAACCCTTTCCGCCGAAAACTTCCGGGAAGGGGTTTGCGAGGGGCGCGCGAGCGTCGGCCCCGCGGTAGCCGAGGGAGACGGGCGCGTTCCGCCAAGCTCCGCCAGCGGTCGTTTAGGCCGGAGCTCGGACCCTGTTGCCGCCTCTCGGCTCAAGGCGGCTGCGGAAGGGGCAGGGGTCGTGCCCGCCCACGCACGGCGGTTTCCTGCCGTTAGAGAGCAGCGCTTTCCATTCCTCCGGGCTCGCCAGCACGCAGCGCAGGCCTTGCGCGGTCAGCTGGTAGAACAGGCACCTAGCCCTTTCCACCCCGGCTCACCTCACGGGAGAGGGCGGTTGCGGGCGCTCGGGCGCGGTAGAGAAGGCCTCGCACAGGCTCCCCGGCGCGTTCCGTCTTATGTACTTAGCGTTTCCGGAGCGCAACCGTTTTTACCTAGGCTCGCGCGCCGCGCCCGTGGAGGGGTTGAAGCTCGTCCTCATCCCGCACACCCACTGGGACCGAGAGTGGTACTACGCGTTCGAGAAGTTCCGGTTCAGGTTGGTTAAGTGCCTCGACGAGCTGATAGGAATCCTGAAGCGCGACCCTAGCTTCCGCGAGTTCCTGCTGGACGGCCAGGTCGCCCCGCTCGACGACTACTTGGAGGTGAGACCGGAGAACGCCGAGCTCGTGAAGGAGCTGGTGAGGAGCGGGCGCCTCGCCGTCGGGCCGTGGTACGTGCAGCCGGACGAGTTCCTCGTGCACGAGGAGTCGCTCGTCCGCAACCTGCTCTACGGCAGGCGGAGGGGTCTCGAGTACGGCGGTGTGGCGTGCATAGGGTACTTGCCTGACACGTTCGGGCACACGGCCCAGCTTCCGCAGATCCTCCGGGGCTTCGGCATCGAGACGTTCGTCTTCCACCGGGGGTTGGGGCCTGAGTTCGAGGAGGTGGGAACCCCCTTCGTATGGGTGGGGCCGGACGGCAGCGAAGTCGTCGCGCTCTACCTCCCCGACGGCTACTGCAACACGGCTTGGCTCCCGCCCGACCCGGAGGGCGCCGCCGAGGGGGCGGGGGAGCTGCTCAAGCGCTGGGGGAAGTGGGCGAGGATCGGCTCGGTGCCGGGGATGGTGGGGTGCGACCACCACCTGCCCAAGGAGTACCTGCCGAGGCTGGCGAGGGAGCTCGCCGCGCGGGGTGTCCCCGCGAAAGTGGGGTCGCTGCGTGAGGTCCTCGAGGAGGCGCTCGCCGCTAGGGGGAGGCTGGGGAGGGTGAGCGGGGAACTCCTGAGCAGCCACTACCACTGGGTCCTCTACGGCGTCTGGTCAACGAGGACGTACCTGAAGCGGTTGAACTTTGAGTGCGAGACGCTCCTCATTTACTACGTCGAGCCGCTGTGGGCGCTCGCCTGGGTGCTTGGGGGACCCTATCCCGAGAAGGAGATCTGGGCGGCGTGGAGGTACGTGCTGCTCAGCCAACCCCACGACTCGATATGCGGTTGCAGCGTCGACGAGGTCCACCGCGAGGTAGTGTCGAGGCTTGAGAAGGCGAGGGCGCTGGCTTCGGAGCTGCTCGAGTGCACAGGCCGGGGGCACGGCGCCCTCGAGTGGTTCCTCGGCGGGAGGGCCGGGTACAGGTACGAGTGGCACGCGATGCACCTCCTCGCCTCCAGGGCCGACCTCTCCTTCGCGGGCTTCGACAAGCCGTACGTCGTCGCGTTCAACACGCTCCCGTGGAGGCGCAGGGCCGTCGTCGCGATCCGCTTCAGGCCCTATGCGGTCGTCGCCCCCATGCTGGGCGAGCTCGCGCGCGTCGCGCCCCGCAACGTGGCCGAAGCGGCGGCCGAGCTCCTACGCTCCGGCACCGTGGTCAGGTTCGACCTGAGGGGGGCGGTGCTCAGGGACGCGTCTAGGCGCGAGGTGCCCGTGCAAGCGAGGGAGCTGGAGGGCGGGGTGGTGGAAGTCGTCTGGGTGGACGAGCTGCCGGCGCTCGGCTTCAAGGCGTACGCGGTGGAGCGAGCTCGGGGCGTCGGGGGCGGCGGCTTGGCCTGGGGCGAGGCGTTCGTCGAGAACGAGCACCTGCGCGTTGAGTTCGACCTGGAGAACGGGGGTGCGCTTAAGGTCGTCGACAAGCGGACGGGGGAGGTCTACGAGGGACTGGCCGCGCTCGAGGACGGCGGCGACATCGGGGACGAGTACGATTACTCGCCGCCCGAGCGCGATAGGATCGTGGCGAGCAGGGGCGCGAGGGCGAGCTTCGAGGTCGTCGAAGCGGGCCCCGTCCGCGTGCGCGCGAGGATCCGCTACGCGCTCCGCGTCCCCGCTTCCGCTTCACCGGACCGCAAGTCGAGAGGCGCGGAGGAGGTGGAGCTGCCCGTCGAGCTCGTAGCCACGCTGTACGCGGGCATCCCGCGCGTCGACCTCGAGGTGCTCGTGGACAACAGAGCCAGGGACCACAGGCTCCGCATCGTCTTCCCCACCAGCGCGAGGAGCGGGGTGCACGCGGCTAGCACGCACTACATGGTGATCGAGCGGCCGAACGAGCCCCACCACTACTACGTGAGGCGCGAGGGCAGGGCCCCCGTGGCCACGTGGCCGACGAGGCTGTGGGTGGACGTGAGCGACGGGAAGAAGGGGCTCTGCGTCGCCGCGAAGGGCTTGCACGAGTACGAGGTGAGAGGTTCGAGGGCCGAGATCGTCTTCACCCTCCTCAGGGCGGTGGGCTGGCTGTCGAAGGGCGACTTGCTGACGAGGCCCGGCCACGCGGGGCCGGAGATCCCGACGCCCGACGCGCAGTGCTTGGGGCCGCAGAGGTTCGAGCTCGCCGTGTTCCCGCACGCGGGGGCGTGGAGCGAGGCGGGCGTCCACAGGGCCGCCCTCGAGTGGGCTGTGCCGGCTGTCGCCCACGAGGACATCCCGCACAGGGGCGAGCTGCCGCCCGAGTTCTCGCTGATCGAGGTGCGGGGCGACGCGCTCTCCTCCGCGTTCAAGCGGAGCGAGGATGGGAGGTGCGCGGTGCTCCGCCTCTACAACCCCTCCCCGCGCGAGGCCGAGGTGGAGGTGGTCTTCGGAAAGCCCCCGGCGAGAGTTTGGCGCGCACGCCTCGACGAGACCGAGCTGGAGGAGCTGAAGGCCGGAGCCTCCCTGAAGCTGAAGCTGGGACCCTACAAGGTCGAAACGCTGAAATTCGAGTTTTAGTTTATTCTTTTTTACTTTTAACCTCCCTCTTTCTCTACCCTCCACTCGGCAACGCGGCTCCAGAGGCCCTTGAGGTACCGGAGGACCTCCTCTGCGCTCCCCCCGTCGAACCTGATCTTCACCACGAGGACGCCCGAGCCGGCTTCGCTCATCCTCTCCCTCACCAGCTCCAGCTCGGCGGGCAGCGCCGGCTGCCTCCACCCCTCGATCAGCTCCGCCAGGTCCGCGAAACCCCTCTCCCTCGCCACGTCCGCTGGGGTTTTGCCGCCGCTTTCCCTGAGCGAGGGGTCGGCCCCCCACCTCAGCAGCGCTTCCGCGACGCTCCGGTGGCCGCCGTAAGCGGCCACGTGGAGCGGCGTCACCCCTGCCCCTCCCACCGCGTTGGGGTCCGCGCCGCGCTCGAGCAGCAGCTCGACGAGCTCTTGGTTGCCCCTGGCGCACGCCAGGTGGAGCGGCGTGAAGCCGCGCTCGTCCCTCGCGTTCGGGTCCGCCCCCTCCTCGAGGAGCCTCTTCGCCTCCTCCACCCTCCCGGCTTTAACCGCGGTTATCAGCTTCGCCCCCAGCTCGGGGCGCCTGGCCGGCGTAGCGGCCGGCGCTGCCGGTGCCGCTGGAGCCGCTCCCGGGGCTCCGTAGGCGCAGGGTGGCCTGCCCGCGTCCAGCACCTTGACTTCTAGAAGCGCGCAGTGCTTGCTGCGGGGCATGTAGTAAGAGCAGGAGTCGCAAGTCCTCCTGGGGCGCGCGGCGCACGGCGGGCTGCTAACGTCTTCGACGGGTACTCCGAGCAGGACGCAGTAGCTCGCCTCCCTCGAGTAGTAAACGCACCTGCTGCAGCTCCTGGCTCTCGCTGCACCCACGGCCGGTTGAGAGGCCGCGCGGGCTTTTAAAAGGCCAGCGCCAGGGCCGCGCTCGGGAGGCTGCAGTAACCTTTTTTACCGAAGCGCTCTCGCGCGCGGTCGTGGCGAAGCTCAGGTACGCGGTTGTGGGAGCCGGAGGTATAGGCCGCCACCATGCCGAGGTCGCGAGCAGGCTGGAGGAGTACGAGCTGGTGGCTGTCGCGGACGTCGTGGAGGAGCGCGCGAGGGAGCTTGCCTCGCGCTTCAACGCGAGAGCGTACGCCAACTACGTGGAGATGCTGGAGAGGGAGCAGCTGGACGTGGTATCGGTGTGCACCCCGCACCCGGCGCACGCGGAGGTCGCGATCGAGGCGATGAAGCGCGGCGTGAACGTGCTGACGGAGAAGCCGATGGCCGCCACGGTCAGCCAGTGCTTGGCGATGATCGGGGAGGCGAGGAAGAGGGGGGTGAAGCTGGGCGTCGTGTTCCAAAACCGCTTCGAGCCGCGCATCCGAAAGGCCAAGAGGATGGTCGACGCTGGGGAGCTGGGCGATGTGTACCGCGCCCTACTCCGTTACGTGACGTACAGGGACATGGCGTACTTCCTCAGCGCCGCGTGGAGGGGCAAGTGGGCGACGGAGGGGGGCGGCGTCCTAATCAACCAGGCGGTGCACTACATCGACCTCTTCCTCTGGCTGCTCGGTAAGCGGCCGAGGGAGGTTTTCGCCTACGCGGCTACGGCCGGCCACGACATCGAGGTCGAGGACCTCGTCAGCGCGGTCGCGGTCTTCGAGGGCGGTTGCCAGGGGGTGATGCAGTTCTCGACCCTCGACTACCCGGACATGACGAACATCGAGCTGAGGGGCGACAAGGCGATGCTGCTCGTGGAGACGAGCCCCAAGCGCGCCGATCAAGCGCTGAGGAACGAGACCTCCGTGTTCGTCTACAGGAACACACCGCCCGTGCGCAGGGCGATCTACGCCTCCGTCAGGCCGGGAGCGCCGCGCGCCACGTGCACCATCGAGGAGGTGAGGGCCGAGGAGCCCTTCATCGGCCACGAAGCCGTGCTGCGCGACTTCGCCAGGGCTGTGCTGGAGGATAGGGAGCCGGAGGTCCCCGGGGAGGAGGGCTTGAAGAGCGTGGAGCTCGTCAACGCGATCATCATGTCGGCCGTCGAGCACAAGCCCGTGGAGCTCCCCCTCGACCCAGCCCGCTACGACGAGCTGCTGAAGCGGCTGGAGAAGCTCGGCGGGTCCCCCTGGCCCTCCCTCACCAGGTGAGGGTTTTGGCCATCAGTTCGGCGGCATTTTAGAGAGGGGAATAGGCAGCGCGTTCTACTGCTGGGTCCGCGAGCCCACAGGAGAGGGGGGCGAGCGGTTCAGGCTCGAGGACCCGGAGAAGTACTGGCGGATCTCGTGGGACGAGAGGAGGTACACGGAGTTCGGGGTCGCCAGGTACGCGAGGCCGCCCGGCCTCATCACGCTCTCGCTCCGGTCCCGCGAGACCTTCAGGTACGGCGTGTTCCAGCTCAACGCGAGGCTGCCCGACTGGGGATCTGAGGGGCCGATGCTCTGGTTCGGCTTCGAGGCGGAGGACTTGTTCGGGGGCGGCGTCGCCCACTTCATGCTGCAGGGCGGAGCGCTCAGGGCGTTCGCGGGCGCTTGGCCGGCTCCGCTCAGCCTCAAGCTGCCCGCGCCGGGAGACCTCGCGGCCAGGCGGCACGCGTACACGGTCAAGGTCCACCGCAACTTAGCGCTCTGGTTCATCGACTTCAGGCTCGCCGCCGCGGTGGCGCTGGTGGACTCGGAGCGGCCGCTCGCGCTGCACGAGGGGGCTCCCTACTCGGCGGGGGCCGCCCAGCTCAGGCCCAGCTCCTCGCTCGCCGTGCTCATCGACATCGACGGCGGGCCCGTGGACCGCGAGTGGGTGTGGGATGACCTGCACCCCTGGGGCATACGGGTGCTCGAGGGCGACGGGCAGCCGAACCTGGCGCTGAAGCTCTACCGCTACGGCTCCGAGGAGCCGCTCGAGGGGCCGCTGAAGGGGTCCGCGGTCTCGCACCCGATCCCAACGGCCGGCTCCGAGGTGGAGGTCGCGCTGGCTGTGGATGCAGGCGGGGTGGCGCGCGTCGAAGCCTGTTCGCTCGACGGGAGGTGGTTCGAGCTCGAGGAGCTCGAGCTGCGCGCGGGCAAGCCGCTCCGCTGGCGCGCAAGGGTCGGCGCCCCCTTTATCCGAGCTGCAGTTGAGCCAAAAGCCGAAGGCCGGGTCGAGCTGGCCGAAGCCTACGTCTCGTAGCGCGCTGGTGCATCTGTATTGCGCTTTTGCGTTTCTTTAGCCTGCCTAATAGCGGAGCAGCATGTGCGCGATTGCCAGGTTAAAGGCTGCCTTCGCGCGCTTAATCGGCGAACGCGGTAAGGATTGTGGGCGCCTAGCGCGCGCTGAGCTGATAAGGTGGTTCGTCGGAGCTGCATTCGCGACGAGAATCTCCCCGACCTAATGCATATAAGGTTGGCGAACTCGCGCCTCTAAGCTGATCCTCAAGCTCTGTGAGATATGCACAAAAAATAAAAAACTTGGCTTCATTAATATTTTTGGTGCCGGGGTCTAGGACGCTCGCGAGAGCGTCTACGGTGCTACTCCTTGTAGCTCTTCCCTCACTATTGGCTGTCATCTCGGTTTTGGAGCCCGACCTCCAGAGAGTGTTCTACATAGCGCTGAAGCGTGCGAGCTGCTCTCAGTTGGATGAGAGCCATCCGCTCTGCCTTTTGCCCGGCGGGCAGGGAGGGGGCGCTATAGGTAAGTTTGTCACTGTGTACAGCAGGGTCAGAGAGGGGTGCGGGCCCGAGGTAGAAGCTGTTGTCCAGTTCTCGCGGAACGCTTGGTACAGGGTGGAGGACGCAGTCAGCTACCTCAAGAGCCTCGGCTTCAACGTGAGCGTGCAGGATCTAAGCGGCTTTACGATCCAAGTGAGCTTGGTGGTGAGAGTGTACCGCAAGACGAGCGAAACAAGGCTCCCCAACGGCACCGTGATCAGGGGGGAGATCTGCGAGGAGATCGCGAAAAAGCCGGTTGAGCACTTCATCCTGGTCTTGGGCAACGTGACTTCCAACACGTACTTTGCTCTCAAGTTACAAGCTTCAAAGGGTCTCGAGAAATTCGTCGACGCTTCGCCCATCACGCTAGTCCCCAAAGCCACAAGGAGCATGCGCAACGCCAGCGGGTGCGCCTCTCTAGCGGATTTCCTGAAGAGGCGCTTCAACCTGACCCCTGAGGGTGCGGAGCAGCTCGCTAGAAGAGCGAAGGAGCGGGGTGCTCCCGACGAAGCGTGCGAGTACGTGAGCGTGTACGGCGAGATGCTGCTGGAGCCGGGAGCGCTCAACAGGACTGTTACAACCATCACCGTCGATGAGCTAGGGCTCGCCTACGACGCGCTCGAGCTGCTAGCCAATGCCGTCATCACGAAGCAGTTCTCCCTCAAGCAGCTGTACTGGGCCGGCGCGTACTCGCTCGCTCAAGTTACGGTTTGGATGAACCCCGATACCGGGCAAATATACCAGTACCGGGACGATGGCTATTGCGGCTTAGAACCGTACGCTCCGATACTCGGCTGCTGCCTGCTCACCTACTGTAAGCACGCTGCGCTCGCAACTGGCCCGACGTCGGTTTACGCGGGCGCCTACGGGAAGTGGGCTCATTCCCTTGGGCCGATAGCCGAAGTCGTGTGCACAAGCTCTTGTCTAGATGTCCCGGATGTTCGCGGGCAAGCGCGCGCTTGCAGCTACGGCGAGCCTTAACGGTCTCGTAACCCCCGTAAGAGTACCAATGTCGAAGACCTCGTCGAAATCCTGGGAGAGAGCGCGTTTTACAGGCGGCGGTTACAGACCCAGTTCTTCAGCCACGTTTTCCATCGCGTCTAGCGCGAGGGCTAGGAACTCCTCCAGCCCCAAGCCGAGGAGCTCGATCTCCTTTATTCGATCCCTGCTGACGCCCCTCGCGAAGTCCTTCTGCTTGAACTTCCTGAGCAGGGTTTCGAGCTTGACTTCGGCCAGCCTCTTCCCCGGCATCACAAGCGCCGCGGCGACGATGAGCCCGCTCGCGTGGTCGGTCGCGCGCAGCGCGTGGAGCAGCCGCTCAGCCTCGCTCCCCGCTCGGAAGCCGTTGCGCTCGTTGTGCGCCGCGATCGCCTCGAGCGCGTGCCTCGGCAGCTTGCCCTCGAGGATCCTGAGCGCCTCGAGCCCGTGCCTGCTCGGGTCGCGCCCCACCTCGTCGTAGTCGATATCGTGCAGGAGGCCGACGAGAGCCCACAGCTCCTCGTCCTCGCCCAGCCTCCGCGCCAGAGCGCGCATGATCGCTTCCACGGCGACACAGTGCTTGACCATCCTCTCGTCCCTTAAGTGGCTCCTCAACAGGCTGAAGGCCTCCTCCCTGTCCACGCGGGGCGTCTGCGCCCGGCCGCGTATTAGCGTTTCGCGTGCAAACGAAACGCTCCGCATTAATACGCGCGCGGCAGGGGGTTCCCCCGTGAGGCTACCGGCGAACGGGTGGGTTAAGGCTGCTCTGCACACGCACTCGAAGCGGTCTGACGGGAGGCTCGAGCCGGAGGAAGTGGTCGCGTTCTACCGCCGGGCCGGCTTCGGGGTTGTGGCGCTAACGGACCACAACAAGGTGACGAAGGTGGCGCAGCCGGGCTCCTTGCCCGGGATCGAGCTCGAAGCGAGGGTTGAGGGGGTGAGCGCTAGCTACCACGTCGTGATCCTGGGGCTGGACGCGGAGCCCCCGGAGGGCGTGAGGCGCGACGCAGCCGAGCTGATCGAGTGGTCGCGGGAGAACGGGTACTTCGCGTTCATCGCGCACCCGTACTGGAGCATGCTCAGCGGCGAGGATCTGGTCAGGGTGAGGGGTTACGCGGGCGTGGAGGTGTACAACCACGGATGCGAGGTCGAGATCAGCCGCGGCTACTCGGGCCCCCACTGGGACTACGCGCTCTCCCGCGGCGTAGCGAGCTACGGTTTGGCGGTGGACGACGCGCACCACTACTCCCTCGACGCGCCGGGCGGCTGGGTCGCCCTCGACCTCGGCGAGGCGGACGGGGAGAGCGCGCTAAAAGCGCTCTTCAAAGGGCGCTTCTACGCGTCGAGCGGCGTCGAGGTGATCAAGTACGAGGTCGGCGAGGGGCTGCTGCGCGTCGAGACGAGCGGCGCTTCCCGCATCAAGCTCCTCTCGGGCGACACTAGGGGCGCATACCTGAGCGTCGAGCTCCTCGAGAAGCTGGCTCGAACCGAGGGGCTGCCCATCGAGCTCGAGAGGTGGGAGGAGGGGGGCGACCGCCTCTACAGGGTCAAGGTCGCGAAGCTGGCGGCAGAAGTCCAAGTGCGCGGCGGGAGCATCGTGCGGGTGGAGCTGAGGGGCGAGCTGCCCGTGAGGAAATACGCCAGAGTCGAGCTCTACGACAGCGAGGGGAGGGGGGCCTGGCTCAACCCCATCTTCACGGGGTGAGGCGGTGAAGCCGGCGGTCACCTTCGACGTTTGGAACACGCTGCTCTCCATCCAGGCCTTCTACAGCGAAACCGCAACCCGCTTGGCGGAGCTCACCTCGAGGCCGAGGAGCGAGGTGGAGGAAGCGCTCCGCAGGGCTTACCGGCGCGTCAAGGGGTTGAGGGCGGCCGGCAGGATCCCAGTGAGCGGGATCGTGGAGTGCTGCGTGAGCTTGCTGGCGGCCGAGCTGGGGTGCCCGCGCGAGCTGGTGAAGAGGGGCTTCGTCCAAGCGGCGCTCTCCGTCGAGCCGAGCGCGCTCGCCTACCCGGAGGCCGGGGGGGCGCTCGAAACCCTAAGAGGCGCGGGCTTCGCCCTCGCCGCGGTGAGCAACGTGACCTTCTGGCCCGGCTACGTGACCCGGCTGCTCCTCGAGCGCGCCGGGTTGGGCGGGTTCTTCGAGGCCCAGGTGTACGCGGACGAGGTCGGCGCGCTGAAGCCCGACCCCTCCATCTTCGAGAGGGCGCTGGAGGCGGTGAAGGAGACCGGCATCGAGGCGGAGCACGCGGCCCACGTCGGCGACGACTTCCGCGAGGATTTCCTGGGCGCGATGTCGCTGGGCGTGGTAGCGATCCTCGTGGACAGGGCGGGCTCGCTCGAGAGAGGGGCGCACCTCGGCGGGCGCGGCTACGTGGTGCGGGACCTGTCCGAGGCAGCCCGCCTGCTCGCAGACCTCGCTCATCGGCAACGCTAGCCGCGAGAGCCCGCGAAGCTCGGAGTAAGGTCTCAGGCTCCGTCTCTAGGGCGGCTCACACTACCCAATCGTCCACCTTCTCGTCCCCGAGCAGCAGGACCCTGACGAGCCCGGCTAGGAGCACGGTCAACCAGAGCGGCTGGTAGAAGAGCAGGTAGACCGGCAGTAGGTGGGCGCGGGATGCCATTCGAACGTGCTTGGAGATGGCGACGTGGAGGAGCCCGAGCAGCGCCACCAGCAGCGCGAGCGCGAGCGTCGTGGCTGCGTACGTCACGTGAAGCGCGACCGTGAAGGCGGCGGCGAAAGAGACGGCCTCCTTGAGCAGCGACGCCAGCGGCACTAGGATCGCGTACGCGGCTTTCGCGTAAGCGAGATTGTAGAGGGTTAGCGCGAGCGCCGTCGTCACCAGCGACGGCAGGGAGACGATCAGGCCGGGTACGAGCGCGTGCGGCATCCTGCGGACGGCGGAGAAAAGAGAGCGCAAGTCCTCCTTAAGCCACGAAGCCAAAGCCGCTGCCCACCGCTTCCTCTGCTTCAACCATTTTCCCCAGCTGCTCGACGCGTAGTTGAGCACGTAGGTGCTGTCGATGTACTTGAAGCGCAGCCCCAAGATGAAAGCTCGGAGCGCGAGGTCAGAGTCTTCAGAGAGCCGCCGGCGGAAGCCGCCGAGAGCCTGGAGCGCCTCCCTCCTGACGGCGAAGGCGGCCCCGTTGATGGCGACGGTTCTTCCGGCGAGCTTCGCCATCAGCTTGCTGGCGAAGTTGTAGGCCGCGTACTCCATGTACACGAGGTTCG
>Ga0105154_1000564_pt1 | contig 15744 bp, 18 predicted proteins | sample SSWtaG_FD_89672 | JGI IMG/M metagenome (GOLD analysis project Ga0105154, IMG submission 89672) | Hot spring microbial communities from Sandy's Spring West, USA to study Microbial Dark Matter (Phase II) - SSWsed_matched | ecosystem: Environmental > Aquatic > Thermal springs > Hot (42-90C) >... | reverse complement strand
TCTACATCACTATACATTTTTACCTTCTTGTTTATTTCTTTGATGATATTTTACCTTATCTTCAACGTCTTTGAAACTTAATTCAATAACTCGCTCATAACCCTGTAGGGATTTCCGATACCCCTATAAGCAAGATGGAAGTGTTGGCCTATACGTTATCTTAGATTCCAATTCATAGGCTTACTTACGCGGTAAAGCTGATCTCTACACCTGTAAGTGCTGTTGAGAGTGTATTTAGTGCATACGTGCTTAAGCAATTCTTCCGAGACCTTTTCATCTTCCTCGATCATCCATTTCATTATCTTTGCGAGCTCCGGTTTATTTAGGAAACACTCTCTGATCTTCTCTGAGATCCCTCATCTATCCTCAGAATCGACGTAACCCCCTCAGAAACATTAATTACGTACACATCGTAGTGTCGAAGGGTTCAGTTATAGTAGTGAGTTACTTAGATAAATTCACGAGCAAGACTAAGGCAGTAGTGCTATATAGAGAATGAAGTTATTGATGTAGGGGAGAAAAAAGCGTTAGTAAATCTTTTTGTAGAGCACTACTCTGCACTAAGTTCAATTCTTTAACAGTTTTCAACTCTTTATCGACTTCAAGAGAGGATTTGCAGAGTAGATGGAAAAGGATGAGAAAGAGAAGGAAAGTAGGCTTATAAACCAACTTTTCATGTAATCACATTATAGGTGATACATGAGGATGTACATCGAGGTCGACTAGGAAAGGGTGGAGTGGTGGTTATGGTAGGCAACTACGTAGGTGTTGTACCCAAACCCAACGATGATAGTAGCTCCTTTAGCAGTCAGCATGGTGGGGTGGGTCATAAACTTCTTTCTAGTTTTTATAATAAGTATGTAGTCCCGAGGTGGTGGCGTGAGCTCTTCATCGGAAACGATGGCCTCCTTAGATTTATAGATGATAGTAAGGTGAGAATTAATATCTGCTACAGTTGTACTGTTGATCTTAATTATAGAGAATTAATTTCCTGCCTTGATTCTAGTGAATACATTTATCGTTTGCCAAGCCGTTGGCGTGTGAAAATTCCGAGAGATGTTCGTAGACGTAAAGGTATTGTCGTCGTCCGCGTTACTGATGGTGTTAACTGCTTAATTAAGGTTGAGAGGGGGAGGTGTGTCTCTGTCCAGGTTGTAGGGGATGTAAGGGATGCTAAGTCCTTAGACAACATTACTGATTTCTTGAAGGAAGTTTTCGGTATCGAAATCAGGGGTGAGGACTTGGTTTGTCCTCCTACGATTAGGCCTGATTTCAATCAGTTGAAGAGACTTAGTTGGTGGGTTATTAGGAGAGCGGAAGAGGATTGGTTGCCCGTGACGGAGCTGGGGGAAAGAGTTGCTAAAGCTGTCGCCGAGAGGCTATCTAGGGAGAGCAGATGGTGGATCGATGTTGTTGCTGCTCCTCGTACTGGTAAATCATCTGGCGTGATCTTTTGCTTGGTGATGTGGGCTGTTGAGTCAGGTGCTGATGGCTACGTCATAGTTGTCGTTGTGCCTAATAGGCGGCTCGGACGCCAACTCTATAGGTTTGCTCTCGGAGCGTGGAAGAGAGTGCTTAGGAGTCTGAGGGTATATGGGTGGAATGCAGGGATGCTTGCTGAAAGGGTTAGAATACGTTACTATGAGGGTATGGAGGATAGTTGTTTGCTCGGTAAGAGGGAGCATAGGGTTGAGGATTGCTTGAAGTGTCCGCTGAACCAGCAGTATCAATCAGCTTGGCGCAAAGTGTACAAGGCACCTGTCCCCGTCCTCGACCCTGTGATCCTGAGGTTCAGCGGGTTCTGTCCCTTCCAGGTTCTCTTTAACCGTGTGTTCTGGCGAAACTTAATCGTTATCATTAATTATAGACTTCTTCCTCTTCTACCCTATGTCCTCTCCCAGTTGAATCTCCGGCGGGTTATTGTCTACTTCGATGAGTACCTCTTCCACCTTATGCACAGAGTTGTGTTTCGCCCGGTTAAGGAATCTCTTCGATAAAAGGGTACTTGATCTGAAGGTTACGTATAACGGTAAGGACTACGCGTTTAGGGATGCTCTTAAGATGTGGAATAAGGTATTTGGCAACTTCTTGGAGGAGATCGCTAGGTTCTACGATGATCTTGGTAGGAGTGTTGTTGAGAAGAATAGGCATAAGGGTGGTGGGGAGGCTGCTGTAGTCTTCGACTTCGCTGAGTTCTTATCCAGGGTTCTCCACGGAGTTGACATGCAGGATGTACAGGATAGGGTTCTTGGGCTGGTTAAGGAATTGTACGGAGTGCTGAAGGAGTTCTACAGGTCCTACAGGATCCCCCTGTTCAGACGGATGTTGAGGTTTCTGCGCACGTGGTTTGCGTCTCTGTTTAGGATTGAGTATGTTGTTTTCAGTCCAGAAGTTGTTTTAGTTAGATCTGGGCTAGGGATCGCTTCTGCTTTCGGTGGATATGTTTACTCTGTTGTTGAGCAGCTTGCTAGTGAGCTGGAGGGGATGGTGCTCGACGTAATTACCTCGAGCGTTGATGACAGTAACGTTACTTATATTCAGGATATCCTCTCTCCACTTTCTCTGAGGATGGTTGCTCCGCGTGATGTTCTGCATTATCATAGAGTCTCTGTTGATTATCGTCGCGGGGTGAAAGGTTGGGTGATTGGTTGGTGGAAGAAGTCTGGGTTAAGGGATCCTGTTTACGTGAGATCCCTCGCTGAGCTCTTTGATCTCCTGAAGAGGGGGTCGAAGAACGTTGCTGTCGTTGTCGATAAGGAGTCTATGCTTTTGCTTGCTAAAGGTTTTGAGCGCCTTGGTTGGAGGGTAGAGTATGGGAGGGATAGTGAGAATCCTAGCGTTATTGACTACGTTATCGCTTATAGACCTAGTGGTAGTATAATCTTGATGTTTCACCCGCATGGTCGTTGCGCGATGGGGGTCGACCCGCCCTTCAGGGACGAAATTGAGAGCGTGGTTGTTGCTCTTGGCGTCCGCGGCAGGCCTAGGCACATGGTTCCGGTTCCCGGGATCTTTAGGAGGTATGTGCGGAGGTTCCTGGAGGGGAGGGTTGTGGCTCTCGAGGAGTGGGTGGGGCTGTACGTTGTGGTGAAGGGTGGGTGGATACTTGTTTACGATGTCTTTTCGCTTAAGTACGATATTCATATGCTGGCGCAGGTGGTGGGGCGCTTCTTCCTGAGCCAGTCCATGATGAACTTGGTCTTGAACGGTAGGTACGATTTGAGGTGGGTGAGTAGGGTGAAGTACTTCGTGTTCGTTGACCCTAGTGGAGCAGGTAGGGTGTATAAGGTTAAGTATATTGGGAGGGAGTCGGGTAGTGAGTTTGGTAGTGAGTTCGAGGTTCGTGTACATAATATCCCCGCCTACTTGGTTAAGAGGCAGTATGTTGAGGTGGATATCTCTCAATTCTCTAGTGGCTGTGTTGTAGTCGTGGATGTGGGGAAGGTGTGGAAGTGGATGTATGATAAGTTGAAGAATATCTATAATAGTTTGCGTTATTGTAGGATTCAGCTGAAGTATGGGAGAGGATCTTTTGATGATTGGTGGTTGTATAAGAAGCTCGTGTGGCTGATTAGCGGGTTTGAGTACGCAAGGTTAGAGGGTAGGAGTGTTCCTCCTGGGTTGAAGAGAATGTATGAGGTCTACCTTAATAGCGGTGTCCGCGGCTTACTTGAGTACGTTCACTCTAGGTACCTTAATGGTCTAGACCCAAGTAGGTGGAGGGATATCAAGAGAAGAATTAAGCGGGTATTTTTCTAATCAGGGGTGCTCTTCAGCCGTTTTCTATGTTTAGGCCTACTGTGCGGTTAGCGGTGAGACAGAAGTGATGTCGTGATTTATACTTATTGATGAGATATCGGCGTAGGAAACAGCTCCTTGAGCGTAAGAAACAAAGATATGAGCGTAAGAAATATAACCCTGGTAAGGTTAGATATGTTGGTGAGAAGATGGCCAGCAGGAAGCCTAGGTCTAGGAAGGATAGGTTAATGGAGCTAATCATGCAGGGTAAGCATTACGCTGTGTTGAAGGAGGTGGACCATATCAAAAGGTACTACGAGAAAGTGAAGGAGCTAGTCATAGACTACCCGATGGAGAAGGATGAACTGATACTGCAGACCACAGTGAAGGAACCTGGAAAGTACCTAATCTACATTGTTTGTAGGAAAGGCTCTAGCGTGCTACATCGCTTCTATCTAAAAGATTCATCGATAAAGCGGGTGAAAGACCATACATACAATGTGATAACGATGCGGATCCCAGCAGAGTTAAGAGGTTCAAGGCTCTACGTGAAGATATTCAAGGTTCCGGCATAGGGGCGTAGGCTTACACTACTAAGATAGATTATAGTGTATTTACGCCTCGCCTCCTGGAGGAGCGGGGTTCATCAACGAGCCGAAGGCTGGAAGTCGGCTCTCAGCCGGTAATTACTACTGGGTTTTAGCCCACTTGCTTGATCCAGCATTTGCCTTGTAGCATCTTCCTCATGAGGAAGAGCCTCAGCCTATAGCTGTCTAGGAGGGCTGTCCGACAAGCATGTCATTACGGCGTAATAGCCTACGCAAAACACATCAATAGCTGACCTCTCGAGTGCTCTGACAACACGAACTGAAATTAGCTATACACATATAGTAACTAGCTCCTTAACCTAGAACTCAATTCTTTACGTTTAAGTATAAAACGTTGCCAAGTTCATAACGTAAGTAGAAATCTGCGCGTTAGCTAGTAAGGTATTAAACCCCTGTTTTTACTGCTACAAATGAAATTCAAGGTGAAGTCTTAGTGAGTTTTATGTGTAGCACACCATAAACACTTATATAGTACTTTACAGTACCTTTACTTGGTGGTAACGTGTCCGCTACCCTAGGTTTTGAACGTGTAACTAGGAGATGGGCTTCGCTAAGAAGGTTTGCCAGCCTAGCGGTTGAAAGCGCTCTTGATACTATTGAGCAGGGCCACGTCGATGTAGCACCCTACTTTGCGAAGATCGTATACTTCCTACCGTTCGCGTCTAGAAGCCTCGAAAAGATCCTCACATACTCCGTCGTGAAGGCTGTCTACGGCTATGCGAAGAAGGATGCCAGCTACTTCGAGGTATCAGCAGATGAGGTACCTGGGTTCGAGCCCGATGAAAGGGACAAGGTTAGGGCAACGTTTGAGTCGATGCGCGACCTAGGCTTAGCCGACGTCGTAGCGCCAGACAGGATCAGGCTCAAGGTAGATCAGAGCGGTCTCGGTAGAGTAATCAAGCCTGTAGCACCCTATGTAATGGGCAACATAACTCCTCAGAACGTAGATGTAGAGGCCATCTCATACCCGTACAGAGTGGTCTCAGGAGTCAGCTCCCTCTACGTCATGTACAGAGGTGGGCGGTTACCTAGTAGCTTCACGATAATGATGGGCCTCATAAGCCCCGTTGCATGGGTCAAGAGAGATGGAACTGTTGAGAGGAAAAACACTATTGAGCCGGATGAGTGGAGCACGGCGAGAACGAATATGGCTAAGCTCAAACCCCTTAAGGATAAGTTCGACGTAGAGTACTTCAAGGCCATAGGGGTCCTCTACGAGAATAAGATCATTGTTAGGTCCTACCCCATAGAGGTCTCCGGGGACATGATAGACCTGGTGGTAGCTCCTACATATAGACGTTACCATACCTTACTGAGGGAGAGAAAGATTAGTAAAGTGAGACCTTGGGGCAGGGCACAGTAGTCAATACATGGGCTCTGAAGAACTACAGAGTTCTAACCAGGGAAACGGTAGTGGCAATCTTTAGCGAATTGCAGGCACACATAGCTGGCGCGAAAGTGCCGTACGTACTGTCCAACGCTTCGGATGCCCTCGCGTTGGCGACTAGGTTCAAAGGCGTGCTGTACAGGTACCCCTACTTCAAGAGGAAGCACCTTAGGGTACTGCACGCGGTTATTGATAGGTGTGGCGAGGCGTACAGCTCTAAAGACGTGTCTAAGCTCTACATCGGTAAAGCCACTGTTGAAGAGTGGATCACCTCCTTCGCTATACCTCCAGAGAAAATTGGTGAGTACTTGAGGCCCCTACAAATATTCGGCGTTCTGCAGCAGAGCAGCGACCCAAACTATTTGTACAGGGTAAGCGACGACTTCTACCGGCTAATGGGGCCCGTAGCTCAGCACCTTGTAGTACCTGTCGACACCAGAAGGTTCGCGGAGATGATGGCTGTTGCTAATGGTGTTGCGAGCGTCTACGTCATTGCCACGGCCTTACGAAGGCAACCACAGGAAGAGCAATCCGTCATACCTTGGTTCCTCAAGCTACCGATGATCTACACCCTATCAGGTCTAGAGCCTGGAGCGATGAGGATAAGGGATACCCTTGAGATACCCAGGATCAATGCCGTGGACAACTACTTTGTTATAAATAGAGGGGCCCCTGTAGAGTGGTGGAGGAGCATTAGGACAGAGGCCTTCGAGTTCATGGCTGACAACTACATCATTGAGCAAGCTGTACCAAACGGGTACAAGCTCAGCAAGCTGTGGGTTAGGACGCACGAGGAGGGCGTGAAGAGGTATGTCCAGAGAGTCAGAGAGAGAATTGAGAGGAGATACAGAGGGTTCTAAGGAGATTCTCTGCGAGCCAATTGTAAAGGACTGCGTAGCACGCATTTACATTGTTGTAGACAGAGGAGAGTACTTCATAGTGTTCGACCCATGTTATGAGTCAGGTAACGTATACGTATACAAGCAAGTAAAATCCATAGGGATAGATGAATTGAGAAAGGAATTTAGAGAGCATAGAGATCGGCAGACCTTAGGGTACCTCCTCATTAAGAAAGAGTTCCGGAAAGAGCCGGATTTAATTTACGAGCTATGCAGATGCGAAACACGGTGAGGGGAGTATTATGAGTAGGAGAGCTAAGAGCTTCGCTAAGCCGCTTAAGGTGGTAAACGCTACTGAAATCCCCGAGGACTACGACATAAGCAGGTTCGTGGGTGAGGAGTATAAGCGCGTATCTAACCTCGTCTTCAAGACGTTCTACTACCAGTTTAGGGAGGGTATTAGGAGGGGTATTAGGGGCTTCCTGTTCTATGGAGAGCCTGGTACCGGTAAGACGAGCCTAGCCTACGCCGTCGCTAGGGAGCTCGGTAGGAAGTTCAGGGACGTCTACCTCATAGCGGTCGATGCATCGGATATCGCTAGGCCACTCTACGGGGAGTCTGAGATGAGGATTGTGGAGATATTCGAGGAGGCTAGGGGGCTGATGGGCTACGCCGTAATGCTGTTTGACGATGTCGAGTCCATATTCATGTCCAGAGGGAGAAGAGGGATAGAGTCCTGGCACATAGCGCAGGACAACGTGTTCTTCCACATGCTGGACGAGCTAGACACGTCAAAGGTAGGCGTCATAGCTACGACCAACTGGTTCAAGCTAGTAGATAAAGCTTTGGTAGACAGGCTCTACCCTATCGAGTTCAAGCCCCTAGACCTAGATACAGCGCTAGCGATAGCCGAGAAGAGGTGCAGGGAGCTGGGGGTGAGGTTCGAGAAGGTGAAGGAGGAGATACTGTCGATTAACCCTCCACCAAAGTCAGCGAGGCAGGTAGAGAGAGTAGTGCTGAAGCACTATATACAGATGCTGGAGAGGCTCGAGGTAGCGTGAAGGGCTCTTATTACCAAACGAAGACGATGAAGTTTTTCATTACTTAAAGTAATGAAAGGTTTATATTCACTAAAGTAATGAAAAGTTTATATTACTCAGAGTAATGAAAAGTTATGGGTGGAACGCATGATATTATTACGTGTACCCAAAGACGAAGTGTTTACACGCAGTATTATTACAAAGTACCATAGAAACCTAAAGCGAGGTCTTGTACTAGGCGACATCGCATACAGTGATACAGCGTTCTACCTCATTATGTCTGATGAGGCTCTTTCCATCGCATTTCTCTACAATGTTTACCTCAGAGCCAAGAGAAGGGGGTTAAATGCCGAAGCCATGTACGCTACTATAGTGGATCTCGACGCTGTGCTACCAGAAGATGTGAAGAAAGTGGGTATTGCGTGGTCTTCTAGGGGGCTTTCCAAGGAAGAGGTCAGCTCACTTAAAAACAAGTTCATAACGGCTAATCTACTGGAGGTGATGCTCAGGTGAAGCTGTACGTCAAGAACATCGGGGGTCTAGTAGGGGAGCACGTGTTCGAGTTCAAAGAGGGTGTAAACGAGGTCGTAGCTCCTAATGCTAGCGGCAAGACCACGATCATTAAGGCCCTGCTCGCCCTGCTCAACCCCAGCGATAAGAATGTTCGTCCAGAGGTATTGCTGAATCAAGACGCTGATGAAGGCTACATAAAGCTTGTCGTAGGCGATGAAGAGTACTACCGGGTATTCAGGAGGCAGGCCGGTAGGGTAGCTGAGGTAGAGTCGAAGCCCCTGGCAAGCGATGAGGGGTTTAGCTGGCTACTGCTAGACCTGTTCATGGGCAAGTTGGTAGCCCAGATAGTCGCGGGTAGCGGGGACATCACGGACTTCATAGACCAGACCCTGAGGCTTAGAGAGCTACGTGAGAAGATAGACCGGTTGAGGCGAGAGGAGGAGGAGCTGAGGGTAAAGCGTGAGGAGCTACTTGAGAGGGGCAGAGACTTAGCTAGGCTGATTAAGGAGAGAGAGGAGATGGGGCGAAAGCTCGAGGAGAAGAGAAGCGAAGTTAAGAAGATAGAGACTGAGAGAATTAAGCTTAAGGAGCAACTAGAGGTAACTATCAGACAACATAGGGAGCAAATAGGTGTTCTAGAAGGTAGGCTGGCTAGCCATAGAAAGGAAGTTGAGGAAACAACTGAGAGAGTAAGGGATATCGAGGCCAGAATACGGGCCCTAGAGGAAGAGGTAAGCACTTTCTACCGTAAGCACCCCGACCCCAAGGCTGAGATAGAGGCTATAGATAAGGAGATAGACAGCATAAGGAGTACAGTCAGGTCTCACGAAGAGAGGCTATCCGAACTCAAGAAGACAAACCCGGTGCTAGCCGACGCCGTGATACGCAAGTTCTCGTACTGCCCTGTATGTGGTCGAGAAGTTGAAAAACCCGAAGAGTTCTGGTCGAAGAGAGCGGAACAACTCGACAAAGCGATAAAGGAGATTACGCAACTGATCGAGGAGAACAGCAGGAGGGAGGTAGAGCTCCTCAACATGAAGGGCGCTATAGAGGGGGAGTGGGCTAGGATAAGGAACGTTGAGGGGGTGGAGCTCCTCTCCCTTAGGAATAGGCTTGAGCTTGAGAAGTCAAGACTTGAGAAGCTACAGAAGGAGATACAGAGTATCGAGAGTCAGATTAGGGTTCTAGAGGAGAGGATCAGGGAGCTAGAGTCCAGGATGCCAGAGGAGGAAAGGAAGAAGGTAGAGGAGCTAGCACGTAAAGTCGCTGAGGTCAACAAATTGGAGGAGTACCTTAGAGGACTTAGTGAGAGGATAAGGAGCTTAGGTGATGTAGGTCGCGAGTTAGAGGCTGTAGAGAAAGAACTTGCAGAAGTTACGGAAGAGCGTGAAGAGTTAGAGAAGAATCTCTACGAGCTGAGGAGTAAGGTCGCGTTAGAGTTCCGTGAGATCGCGAATAGCATCGTTAAGAAGCTTGGCTTCACGTGGTTTAAGTCAATCGCACTCGAGGAAAAGGAGGGTAAGTACTTCATAAGAGTTGTCAGGGTGTTTCCGAGCGGTCGCGAGGACAAGCAAGACCTCGAGTTGCTAAGTACTGGCGAGAGGGTAAGCGTAGCCTTGATCGCCATACTGACAGGCTACAAACTCGGTATGCTGGCTAAGTACCCGCCGAACAAGATTATAGTCTTAGCTGATGAAGCCCTCCTAGCATTCGACCCTGAGCGGTTCGACAAGGTTGTCGAGGAGCTGAAGGACTACGGCAAGTATATTGTAGTGACGAGATTAGTTGAGCCAGAGAAAGTGCCTAAGCTCACAGTAATCACTAAACAACCTCTCAAACCGCTTTGAGAACCCATATACGATTTTTTCCCTTGGTAACAACTTAATGTAACCATTATCAAAACTACTGTGCTTCACCTCATATCTCGAGGATGCTTTAATACAACAGCTTCAAGTTAGCGCTTCTAATAATCATTTTCCCTCAGATTTTAATGTATGAGTAGGAGTCGAATGAGTACAGGGAGGAGTGAGGCATCTGCCTAAACCCAGCCTCAGCTATAAGTAAATCTAGTGCCAATGCAGTTGCGAGTTTGCATAACGTCTTTGTAATGTTTGCATATTTATAAAGGATAGAGGCGTGCAAGAATTAAGCTATTCAAGTTCTTCTATCGGTATCAGATGACCATAGAATTTGAGGAATGCTTGGAGAATTACGCTATTTGCAACCTCCATCATATTTATAATCTTTGTTTCTGAATCCTCTATAGGCATACTCTCTAAAATCTTAATGATTGCAATCCTTGTGTAATCTGAAAATCTCTTGTTAAGCTCTATAGCTTCTTTTGCGTCTTTATCGCTTGGCACAAGATAGTCATACTCAATTTGGTATCCAAGATCTTTTAATGCCCTAATCAATACGTTTATACGAAAGTTTCTATTACGTAATGCCTTTAATTTAAATTCTGAAATTGTTATAAGGAATGACTTTGCTATAGCTATAAATTAGTATTTGTTGCAAGTTTCCAAGCTTACACTTTGCAGGGTCTGCTGGTGAAGGACTATAGCATTCTGTCCTAAATTCCTCAAGATAATCAATATCTATGTCTACAGCTAACCTCTTGCCTAAGACCTTATCTACCAAGGTGTCAAGATTTTGTGGAGGACTAAATACGAGATTTATCTTTAGCGCTTCATTCATATACTTTTGCATTGTTTCGTTTACAATGTTATACTCCTCTACAGTCTTAACCATAAACCTCTTCCTAACAGTCTCTACATAGCAACTCTCGGGAATAACTAGATATATTACGGCACCTGGATTAAGTTCCCTCATTAAGACAAGTACTGAAGTTCTTAACACAGCAAATCTGTGTAGTTCGGGGAGCCTATCTATTAAGTAAAATGCTGTTGAGCCCAGAAGCAAGATAGCTATCTACATGAGAATCGAAAACAGCCACTACTTCAGGCTTAAATCTGTGAACTATATATGGTGTTACAGAGTGAAAACTCGTCAGAACGACATGTACTAGCCATCCACCCCTAACCATATTATTATTGTTGAGTAGAGGTATAAAAACAGCCATTCACTGAAAGGGGTGGTGACTCTGCCGTGGGTCAGAGCAAGGCCAGGCACAAGTTTGAATAGTTTTGACATTGACAGCATACTAGTGGGTAACACGAAGCTGTGAGAACCCCTTAAAGAGGTTGGGATGATACACATTGCTTGGTAGTGAGAAGCGGGGAAGTTTGGGGTACTACTCTCAGGGAGGTACATATACTTCGCGGATTCTGTTACTTATCTGCAACTACTTACTGTATTTAGTATTTAGCTGTGCGTGTACACAGGATGGTGAATGGGATTGGGTAGGTGTAGACAGGTTTCGGAGAGGTTAGGTTTTAAGGAGGTTACACCTACTACATAATATTGTTGAAGAGTGAGAAAAATGGTAAAGAAGAAGATTTACGAAATAATAATAGACAATGAAGAAGCGCTAAAAAGCTTGAGAAGATTGTAAAAGAGTTTGAAGAAGAGAAGGCTAGTAAGAAGCAAAGTAGCGATAAAGACAAGTGATAGACTTAAAGTGAAGACTTGCAATATAATTAACATCTTTGTTTTCATCAACCTGTTCAACACTGGATATCAACACCTTATAGACTTGATTACGCAGCTCAACTAGGGGCATTAATCGCTCTTGAAGACTTAGAAAGTTGAAGGTTTTTGAACTTCCTCATATACTTTAACCTTGACCTTTGCTTCCTTCTTTATATCCTCTTGCAACTCTTTAGCTACTCTTTTCGTAATACCGTTAAGTTTCTCAATTAGTTTCTCAGGATCTGCACTTAGAACATCTTCTAAGTTTACGCTCAACCCCTTTCCTTGACGTAGTCTATTAACTCTCTTTTCAGTATTTAGGGATGTCCCTAAAGTTAATCACAATCAGCATACACCTTACAGTTTGCTATATCATAGTTCTCGATCTTCGATTTCAAATCTCTTAACCAGCTCTCAATACGCTTAAGCCTCTCAATACGGATATCGATTTCAACACCTTCACCAGCGACATGCTTTATCTTTATTGATGGTAGTGCTGGTGGAAATCCTTCAAATGATTTATACCTAAGGTGAGATGCTGAGATGCTATTAAAGTACATTATACCTTCATGCATATTCTTTAGCTTAGCCAAACCTCATTAAGGAGGTAGAGTGCGTATTGGTTACTTGTTTTCCTCGCTAATCCCCTCACGCTCTCCAGCAGTTTCTCGCTTTCCCCAACTGTTCTTCTGTACACTAGACTCATCAACTAATACCCCATGTCTCAACTATTACTTTAGCTTCTTGCTTCCTCAGTTCCTCGGAGATGATTTCTACAGCTTTTGAGGATTCTCTTATGGTCCACAAGAGCCTACCGTTGTATGGATTCTTGTATGGTCTAACTATGTACCATTTCTCCAGCTTTCTCAGTATATTCGATATATAGCCTACCGTAATGTCTATCCCTTGCCTTAGCATCTCCTTACGTATCTCTCCAGCTTGTAGTGCGATATTCTTTTCTAATAGTATCCTTGTAATGGCTAGATATAATGGATTGTTCAGTACTCTTTGTGTAACCAGCATAGGTTCATACTTTACTCTTCGTACTTTCCTCTTCCTACGCATACTCCCCCCGCAATAATAGGAATATACTTATAAAACACCAAGCTATAAAGGGAACATGAATACACGATGACTACATCTTGGAGAACCACCCGGGAGGCGGTTCGAGGTGCGGTGTGTTGGTTCTATGGGGTGTGCGCGATTGTATTTACTTTGAGCGGTCCTCATATAGATTACGGTTTTCGTAAATGCTGCTTTTTAAAGGGGTTTCCTGTATATGTGGGGTGCGATATGTCGGTCGTATATGAGTTGGTATTGGACGAGGAAAGTCTAGAGATATTAGAGAAGCTCCTGGAGGAAGCGGAGGAAGAGAACGGCGAAGAAACTGGCAATACTTGCTCATGAAAAGTTTATGGTTCGGTTCCAAGCTGTAAGGAAGCCGAGAAATAGAGCTAGTACAAGGTAATCTTAATTAATGATTGTAATCACATTAAGTTGTTAATGTAAGGTATGCATGTAAGTTCTTTGCCTGTTTGTAGTTAGGGTCTATTTCAAGTGCTTTGTTTAAGCATTTAAGAGCCTCATCGTACTTCCCTAAAGTAGTTAGCACGACTGCCTTGTTGTACCATGCTTTCTTCTCCTTAGGGTCAATGCTTATAGCTTTATCGAAACAATGTATAGCCTCATCAAGCCTGCTAAGCTGTGTTAGAGCTATGCCCTTGTTTACCAGTGCTGAGGCATATGAGGGGTCTATTTCTAAAGCCCTATCCGCACAACTCAAGGCTTCTCCAAACATGCCGAGCCTATTGTACAGATCGGCGAGATTATTCCACGCTTCTTTCAAGTTGGGGTTTATTTCCAAAGCTTTTCTATAGAAGTGAAGTGCTAAGTTGTAGAAGCCTTCGTGTTTAAGCATCGTAGCTGTGTTTGTAAGTATCTCAGCAGGGTAGTTGCTAGGCATAGGTATTACCATGGTTTCAACAGTCCATCCAAGAGGTGTGTAGGGCGTTACTGTTCTATACTCAACAACTAGAGCGTGTGGATATCCAAAAGGATCTAGATGAATCCTGCGTATCATTAGGATAACTGCATCTACATTTGGATGTTTGAACAGCCAATCTCTACAAAAATCCTCGATCTTCCTTAAAACCTTCTCCCTGTAAATATCTCTGCCATAGTAAGGCACGACAATGGCACCTACAGCATCCGAAACATCGACTTGAATTACTTTTCTAACACCCCTACCTGAAGCCTCTACTCTTTCTAACTGTTCATATGCATCCCTAAGTCTACGCTCAAGCTTCTTAATAACCTCGTTAATCTTGTTGATATTCCTGAACACAACGATCTTCGGATCCCTGATCTTCATCTTACCTTCGAAAACCCCTATGTATGCGGCGTACACTAGGTACTCAATATTCTCTGTACTGACCCTGATATCCAATGGAGCATCACTAATACTAGGAAGGGAAGAAACTATTACCCGTTCTAGGGAACCTACCTTCTCTAGTTGACTTTTCTCGATGTATTTCTCAATAACTCTAATAATCGCGTCTGGTTTCTCACTGGGTGTTTTAGCAAAAATTATATCGATTAATGCATTTACTCCTTTCTCATGCAACCATCGTAGAATTTCAACAGCTATCTCTAGATATGGTTCATCTCTCCTAAGTCTCTTACATTCGCACCAAACCTTGATACTGTCTTTCTCTACATAGATATCAATTTCTCCAGAACCCGACAGCTCAGGCATGGCAACATTGAAATCATTAGATGTGTAATTTGCTGCAACAAATAGCTCATTAGTAAAATCATCGAATTGCTCTAGATTGCCGCTATGAAGCTTACCCTGTACAACTCTAGACCCTAGGTCAATAACTCCTTTCTCAATCAACGTTTTGAGAGAGTAGTAGAATAGAAGAAGCCCCATAAACTCTTCTACCTCAATCGAGAACCTCAAATCAAACCTATAGCCCCTCTCTTTAAATGAATTAAGTAACTTATACCACCTAGCAGCTCTATGAATGCTTATCTCTCTAAGGTACTCGTACTCCTCCGGTCTACTCTTTGGTTCCCACTCAAGCTTCTTTAGTTCACTAACAAGAAAATCTCTTCCAAACACTTTATCAAGGAACCTAGCAACTGATGAGATTAAGCTCGGCAAATCCTTAAACTCTTCTAATGGAATTATAGATAACACCATCTATACCCTAATACTAAAATAGTGTTGAATACTAAAACAACTGTTGTTCTAAATTCTGGTATAAGGAAAGACTCTCTCAAGTCTATAACCCTAGAACTGATCGGAGTTCAGGGTCTAATTCACCTACAAGTTTAGACTTGCCGAGCTCTCCGAGACCAAGTATCATGAAGTATTGCCTCCCTACTTGGAGGTTCAGGGGTGGTGGTTCACCATACCTACTTGTGTACTCAAGTATTGCTAGCTTCTCCTGATCCTCTGCTTCACACGCATTAAATACTTTGTAGTAGGTACAGATACTCAACACAGATAACCTTGTACAACCCTGTATAGACTAGGAAGAGGCCGAAGGTATGCGGATACCGTTTCCTCTTTTTAAAGCCGTAGACCATCTCAATACTGATCCACAGATTCCTAATCCTATCCCTTAACCCCTTCTGCCCTCAGCACACTCCCACCTCTCCCTAGCTAGAAGGCACCTAAGTAGAAAACCATTTAGAAGTAGTGTCAAGTCCCTTAAAAAGACTATTTTAAAAAGGTATAGCTTACGTCTATTTCGAATTGCTAGTAGTTATTCTTCTTCCTCTTCTTCTAGTTCTTTTAAGATTCTCTCGAGCTTCTTTAACGTCTCCTCGTCCACCTCTATTTCGTAGACTACTTCTCCTTTCAACGTATCTCACCTCCAATATTATAGGTGATCTCTTTAAAAAGCTGCACTCATGGAGCCTAGTATAATCTGCTTGGTCTGTAGAAGTATGTTTCTTCATTGTCTTCGTCTATGTGCTCGCCTGGATACACAATGACTCTGAAAATATTATCGCGATTG